>Ga0213829_1000374_pt1 | contig 44389 bp, 29 predicted proteins | sample MC6MC0896MG_FD_180665 | JGI IMG/M metagenome (GOLD analysis project Ga0213829, IMG submission 180665) | Enriched soil aggregate microbial communities from Iowa State University, Ames, United States - MC6-MC0896-MG | ecosystem: Environmental > Terrestrial > Soil > Unclassified | place: USA: Iowa... | reverse complement strand
TTCACGGCGGTAACAGGGGTTCGAGTCCCCTAGGGGACGCCATTTGCGGGAATAGCTCAGTTGGTAGAGCACGACCTTGCCAAGGTCGGGGTCGCGAGTTCGAGTCTCGTTTCCCGCTCCAGTTTTTCAAACTGTGGCGTTCATGACGTAACAGCGGTGGTGAAGGGCAGTACGCCGGTCACGCCGACAGAAGCACGCTTTACATTGCGGGAATAGCTCAGTTGGTAGAGCACGACCTTGCCAAGGTCGGGGTCGCGAGTTCGAGTCTCGTTTCCCGCTCCAAACGTAGTACGAAAAAGGGGACCTCTGGTCCTCTTTTTTGCGTCTGGATTTTTTCACGCTGACCCAGTGACTGCGCCGGCGCCCCTGAATCAGGGGCGTGTAGGGCTCAGCGGTAGGTGATGGTGAAGTTCAACGCGCCTTCACCCACGCCCGGTTTCACCCGCGGGTCGATCTGAACATAGCGTGCCTGAAAATCCAGGCGGGTGAGGCCGATGTCCAGGGCTTTCATCAACTGATCGGCTTGCAGCGGCATCGGCGAGCCGTCGCTGCGCAATATCTGAATACCCAGGCCGATATCGTCCGACGTGCTCGTCAGGCTGAACACGCCTTGATCAGGGTCGATTGCCCGAGAGCCTTTGGCACCGTCGAGATACACATGGACATCCGCACGGGTGGCGCCGGGCACACTGCTGTCCTGGCAATCGTTTAGGGTGATATGGAAGGGTACGGACGGCGTGTACGTGCCGACGCCCTTGAAGTCTTCAACCTTGTGATCACCCAGCAACACCGGGTCGGCACTCACCGCATCGGCTTTGAGGGAGCATTGCGCGCGAGTGACCGTCGCCGTGAGCCGGTAGTCCAGCACTTTGCCCAGGTCGTGGACAATCCCATGGAACATCTCTCCAGCGATCCGCTGCGGCCCCGCGGCGATGTCGTCGGTCTTGATGAACACCGCCTCGCCATTGATGGTGCTCAGTGACGCGGGGAAGCTGGTCATGGTCCTCATGGCGCCAGAGTAGGGGACTGCGTTGACAGCGTCCGGGCTGAAGCTATTGGTGCTGCTGCCATCGTAGGGATATCCCAAATCGATATACACACCGACGCCTGGGATATTGGTTTGCAGCACGTGACCATCAACGTTCTTGCCTTCGACCGGTGGCAGGCTGCCGCTGAACAGCGGTGCAGTGTTGGGCAACCTGGCGGTGACTGGGGTGGCGGCATCATAAAAACACTCCAGCGTCGTGCTCTCGTTATTGCGAGCGAATAATCGTGCTTTGCCAATGACGGTGCCGACCGGGGCGTCGCGAGGGATCCAGAAGCTGCCCATGTCTTTGACGAAGGTCATGTAGGCGCCACCGGTGCCAAATGCGCATCTGCCGTAGGCGTTGGTCGAGGCCAGCCCGAGCGCGAGGTTGCCCAGGATCAGCACGAGGGGACGCAGGGTACTGCGCAGCGCAGAAGTCATGAGGTGTGTTCCTGTAAGAGGGTAGCGGAGGCCGGGGCGGCGTCGTCAGGGGAGTACGGCAGGCACGCCAGCGTTTGCAGGCGATAGCCGTCGCTGTACGGCATCGTTTGCGCATCCAGCATCACCTGGCAGTGTTGAATAGCGCTGTCGCCCCAGCGCACCTGCAGCTGCTGCAGCCCGGGTTCGGTGATGGCCAGCAGGGTTTGCCCGGCTTGGCCGACGCTCCCCAGGACCTCGCCCTGGGCATTGCTGACCTGAGCGCCGAAGGGCAGCGGGCGGCCGTCGGGCTGATGCAGGGTCAGCACCATCCGCAGCACCTTGCGGGCATCGAAACGGGCCTTGATCACCGCGCCCCGGCGCGGCACCACCTGCTGGCTGGCATTGTCGATGATGACCTCGGGCGACAGCTGGTCGGTGTCCAGCACCAGCGAATTGATCCGATACGGGTTCAGGTGCGAGACCAGCAGATAGCCCTGGGCGTCGGTGCGAGCCGAGGACGCGTTCTGCACGCCGACGTTGGCGACGTCGGGTACATGGACCAGGGCCGGGGTTTCGCCCAGATAGCTGCCGAAGGCGATACCGTCGGCATGCACCAGTACCGCACCGCTGGCGTTCAGGGACAGGCTGCGTTGCTGGCGTGACTCGTTGTAACCTGCCCCGAAGCTGGCCTGGCTGCCCTGATAAGCGAGGGATACGGCGCCGTTCTGGTGCTGGTTCCGATCGTTGTTGAGCGAGGCATGGTAGCTGAGGCGATCATCCAGCATGCCGCCCTGCAGGCTCGCCCGCTCGGTGGACTTGCCATCGACGTGTTGCAGGTTGAACGAAGCGGTATGCGGGCGGCGGCCAAAGTCCAGCGGCAGGCTCAAGCTGACCCCGAACTGGCGGCTGTCGGTGTTGCGCGAACTGAGCGATTGCGAGGCGAACAGGTTGACCCCGAGCTTGTCCACGCGGGTGTTGTACTGCAACTGGTACTGACGGCGTTGCTGATTGCTGTGCCAGAAGTCTTCCTGCGACAGGGTCAGGCTCAGCGAACTGCTGCGCCCAAGGTTCTGGTACAGCGAGGCTTCGACCCGGCTGCGCCGGCTGCCTGCAAAGCGCGCGTCGGCGAAGCGCTGCTGGACCGCTTCGTCAAAGTCGCGGTAGCCCTCGGTGGAGTAGCGGTAGCCGGCGAAGCGCAGGCTGGTGCGGGTCTGGAAGGTCTTGCCGTAACGCAGGCTGTAACTCTGCCCCTGGACGTGGCCCAGGGTGCTACCCAGGTCGGTATTGGCCTGGGTGACATCCAGCGAAAACGCGCCCAGCTCGCCGAAGTCGCGGGCCATGCCCAGCACATCGGCTCGGTAGTGGTCACTGACAAGCAGGCCGCCATAAAGGGTGGTGCCCCAGGCGCCGCCGCGCGCCAGCGTGCCCTGCCAGAAGCGCGGCTCGTCGAGGTGCCTGGCGCCAGTGTAATTGCCAACGGTGGCGCTGTAGCGCCAGACGCCTTCGCGCAGGAGGCTGCCCATCGATGAATAGGGCTGGATGAAACGGCTGACCTGGCCATCGCTCTCGGTGACGACGATTTCCAGCTCACCGTTGCCGGAGCCGACACTCAGGTCGTCGATTTCGTAGGGGCCGGGCGCCACGTAGGTCGAGTAGATCGGGAAGCCGCTGCGCAGCACTTCGACCTTGGCCCGGGTTTGTGCCACACCGCGGATCACCGGGGCGTACTGTTGCAGGGTATCGGACAGCATGCCCTGGTCGGAGGCCAGGCGCGCGCCGGAGAAGGCGAAGGAGCGAAACATGTCGCCGCTGGTAAAGGTTTCACCCAGGGTGAGGTTGGCATACAGGCCCGGCAGGTCGCGCTGGGCGTAGGTGTCGGTGCGGGTCCAGCGGCGCCGGCCCTGTTCATCCTCGCGCAGGAACTGTTGGCTGCGCAGGCGCCAGGCCCCCAGATTGAGCCCGCTGTTGAGGTTGAGGTCCTGGCTGTGGGTGTTGCGCCCGTCGCGCCGGCTGCTGTGCTGGGCAGACGCCTGGTAGTTGATGAAGGCGGCCGGGATGCCGGTGTCCCAGCGCTCTTGCGGCACGCTGCTGGAGCGATCCTGGCGCAGGGCAATCTGTGGGATCGACAGCGACAAGCGCAGCTGCGACGGATCGAAATCAACCCGCGCCTGGGGGATCAGCGCTGCCAGGTCGATACAGCGATCGTCATCGGGCAAGGGCGTTTCCAGCGCCTGCTCGCGCAGGTTCAGGGCGCGCAACAGGTCGCGGGTCAGGCAGGCCTGCAACGCTTTGCCCGTGGCAGACTGACGGAATTCGATCTCGCGCGTTTCGACGGGCGTGAGGTTGACCAGCAGTGCCACCCGATAGCGCCCAGGGGTCAGCGGGGTATCCGCCGCCAGGCTTTGTAGGGCAAGCGCACCCGCTTCGGCCGCCTGGCCGGGTGGTTGGCGCATGAAGCCTGCCTGGAACTGCGAAGAGGGGCTTTCGGCAAGGGCGGGTGCGCTCAGCACCAGGGTCAGGCAACTGCCCGTAAAGGGTGGAAGCAGGGCGATGCGCAGGCGCGACGGCAGAGGCCTGCGCCGGTCAAGTCGGGACATGGGAGGATCCTGAACTGCATGCACTACCGATCGCAGCGGATCGGTGAGTGGTGGCTGGAGCGTGGGGGGAACCGCGATGTACCGACCGCCTCAGCGGCAGGTACATCGGGTTCGAGGGCGCTAGGTTAGGCTGGCGCCGGAAGGGGGGATGTAGGCAATTTCTCTGGTTCGCAGTGGAGTAGTCTACGTAGCGATATGGACTACCGCTGCATGGCGCAGAGCGTGCTCAGGCTCGACAACCCTCAGGTTTAGCCATTTATGATTCTCCATTGCCGGTGATTATCTCTCCAGGCGATGTATTGCCCCTTACCCACTTGGGTAAAGTCAGCGGGCACTGGTCTCCATGGGGATGCCGCCCCTGGTGTGGCAGTTGTATGGCCACTGTTTGCTACCGGATTGACGCTCGACGCTGAGCTCGCGCGCGAGAGTGCCGGGGAAGCGGCTGGTGACGGACTGGAAGCGTTGTCGAACATCGTTAGGTCCAGCCCTGCCCAACTTTGTGAACCGGTTCTGCTTCCCATGGCTGCGCCGGGCTCGGGCAAGGTGGCGATCGAGCTTCTGGTGGATCCACTCAAACTCGGCGACCTCGACAGCCCCGCTGGCGCATTACCTTTGACTTTGCTCGTGGCCGTGGCGACCTTGGAGACATTGTCGAACAAGGCTTTTTTCGCCGCTTGGTAACTGGCTGCGGCTTTCGCAGACTGCGCCGCCTTGACTGCGCCAAGTGCAGCGCGAGTGCCATTGATCCCCGCAGCCCCGATGAAGCCGCCCATGAAACTGAGCCCGTAGGCGATGTAGGTCAGGTTGGCGTTGTCATCTCCGGTAATTGCGGTGTAGGTCTGGATGCCGAGCGCCGCTGCGTTGGCTGCCACCCCGCCCAGACCGGCAACATAGCTCAGCGTGAGGCCAATGGTCGCCGGTGCGGTCCACGGCATGGTGAAGGCCGCCACGCCGAGCATCAAGGCGGCGATGCCTACGCCGATCCATGCGCCCCACGGTGTCTTCGGCTTCTCCGGCGGATCGACATACGACGGTGGATCGCGATCCGGCGAGACGCCTTCGGCCCGGTGCCCGGTGGGGTCACGCCAGTTGACCGGGTTGCCCAGTGCATACAGGTAGGGGTTGATGCCGGCCTCTTCGGGGCTCAGCGAATCCGGGCTGTGGAAGCGCATCAAGCCTGGGTTGTAGGCACGATAACCGTTGCCCAGCAGGTACCAGCCAAGCGCCTCTTCACGGGCTTCGCCGTTGAACGCCAGCAGGCTGCGCATGCCATTGTCATCGGGCCGTTCGCCGTAGGCACTATAGTCTGCGTGGCGGGTGCCCTGCGCATCGCATTCGCCGATGACGCTGCCCGACAGGTCGCTGAGCAGCAGTTGCGTGGCGTCGGCATCGGCGGGGTAGTGCTGCACCCCCAGCGGTTGGATGCCGGCATACAGGTAGTGGGTCAGCACATCGTCTTGCGAGGTGCAGTGCAATTGCTGGCCTAGGAAGCGCCGGTCGACCTGGCGAGTGCCGCCGTGCAGCGAGCCCACCAGCTCATCATGGCCATCGTACTGGTACTCGACCAACGGAGTCACACCGTCGACCTCCAGCACCCGTTGCAGGCGGCCGAGGGTGTCGTATTCAAGCTTGCGCCCCTGCTCGTCATTGAGCATGTTGCCGAATTCGTCGTAGTCGAACGCTTGCTCTGCGGGGTAATCCTCAAGCAGGCGATGGGTCACTTTGGTCAGCTTGAAGCTGCCATCCGTCGCGTAGGTAAAGTCGGCTCGGTCGCTGGTGCCATCGGCGAATTGGGTTACGCAGCGGGTGAGGTTGTCTCGTTCGTCGAATCGGAACTGCTGCAGACTGATCGGCCGCCCTTTGGCATTGCGCGGCAGTGCCTCGCCGTCACAGCAATGTTCGAAGAGGCGATCGAGCTCATCGTACTCGAATGTCTCTTTGCGCACCTGTTTGCCAGCGCGGTGCAAGGTACGGCTCGCGAGCAGGTCGTTGTCCAGCCAGGTCAGGTTGACTACCTGCTGTTCGCTGCCATTGACGCTCAGTGTGCGGGTAACCTCGCGGCCCAGCGCGTCGTAGGCCAGCGTGCACTGCACCTGGCGATCGGCATTGTCGCTGTCGCGGGTGGTGGTGGAGGCGAGCAAGCCTTCGCTGTTGTAGCCGAAGGTACAGTGCAGGCTGCCCTGGTCCACGCGGGTGACGCGCCCGAGGCTGTCATAGGCATAGTGGCAGTCGTGGCCATCGGAGTGCTCGCGGGCCAGGATTCGCCCTTGCAGCGAGTGTCGGTAGGCGTTGTGATGCTGTTGCTGGTCGGCGACTTTCCAGGTTTCTGCGCGCAGGTGGCCCTGAGCGGAGTAGTGGTATTCGCGGCTACCGCTGGCATTGGCGGCACTGGCAATCTCTGCGCTCACCGCGTCGTAGGCATAATTGGCCTGCAGTTCGCTGCTGGGCGCGCTTTGACCCTCCACTTCGATCCGGGCGCTGACGTGGGTCGGCTGCACGGTCAGCTGCGGCAGGTACTGGTAGCCGATCACCCGCTTGCGCAGGCCCTTGCCAGTGCGTTCGAGGCTGTAGCTCGTGCGCTTCTCCACCAGCGGGGTGGTGCTGCGGTAATCGTATTCTTCTAGGCGCGGGCCAACCTTGACCTTGACCAGCCGATCCAGGCCGTCAAAGGCACGCTCGCAGACTGTCTCGGCGTCGCTGCCGGCACTTTTGCGCACCTGCAAGGCGGTGGTCAGTTCACTGGCGCTCTGCGCGGCGAAGTGACGGATCAGGGCGCTGCCATCCGGACGCACGGTCTCGACCATTCGGCCCCAGACGTCATAGGTGTATTGCGTCACGCGGCGTACTGCCTGGGTGCTGTTGTCAGTGAAGCTGAAGGTGTCCTGGACGCAGCGGCCGAGCCCGTCATAGACGAAGTCCTTACGCCCCACCTGGAGCGCTGGCTGGTCTCCCTGCTCGAGCTGGCGGTACTCGAACACCGGCTTGTTGAACGCATTGAGTTGGCTGACCCGCAGCTGTTGCTTGACCCCGGGTGCATCCGGGCTCTCGGACCAGTGGCTGAGACGGTCGCCACCGTCGCCAAACGGGGTGAAGTGGGTCAGCTCCCTGACGCCGTCTGGACGGGTCACTTCACTGCGTCGGCCCCAGCCGTCGTAACCGTAGCTATAGCTCAGGGTGACGTCCGGGGTCAGCGCCCGGGCATCCGCCGGCTGCGTCGGATAGTCATGGAAGGCTTCACCGACCAGACGGCCGACCGAGTCGTAGCGCATGGTCGACACGGTGTACTTCAGACGCTGTTGCGGGTCGCCTGGCATGGCGACTTCGCGCTCTTCCCTGATCGGGCGGTTCTGGCCGTCGTAGACGATGCGCGTGAGCACCCCCTTGGCGTCGGTGACTTCCTCGCAGCTGCGCGTGCGGCGGTCTTCTTGCAGGATCGGGTAAGCGAAGCGGCGGGTGGCCCGGTAGGTCGGGTCATCGGGCGCGGTGGTCTGCTCGACCAGGCGATCGAGCACATCGTACTGGTAGCGGGTGACCACACCGAGGGTGTCCTGGTCTTCGACCAGATGGCCGCTGATGATCGACTGCGCCGAACGGGTAGTGGTCTCCAGGGTGCCGCATGGCGCGCTGTAGGTCTCGCGTGTCTGCAGCCAGGTCGATTGCCCGGCAGGGTCATCGACCAGCTCGTAGCGCCAGCGGCGGCTGGCGGAAACGCCATTCATGCTGAACTGATGCTGGTCGAGGCGACCGTGCAGATGGGGCTTGTCGGGCAGGTTCAGGTAGCTGCGACGGTTGCTGTGCAACAGCGTTTCGTGTTCCTTGGCCTGATCGAGGGTGACCTCGAAGGTGTCCTCCTGCGCGAGTGCGAGCCAGCCTTCAGGCAGCGCCTGAAGGGTGTTCTGGGTCAGGCCAGAGAGCAGCGCATAGCGATAGCGATTACGTTTGATCGCCGCGGCGGGCAGCGTCTCGTCGTCGACCGGGGCGGGGTAGACCGTCTCGCATTTGAGGTTGCGCACGAAGCCTTCCGGGTCCGCCGGGCAGCCGTCGCTTTGCGTCCTGGGATAGTACTCACGCACGGTGCGTATGCCATTGGCGTTGATCTCTTCGATCAGGTTGCCAAACGCGTCATAGCGGGTTTGCAGGGTTTCCGCGCGCCGGTCCTGCGAGTTGCCCTGCAGGGTCCAGGTCTTGGTCACCGTGTGCGGCAACTGGAAGAAGTTCGGCTGGTCGGCGAACTGCAGGTTGGGCAGTTCATGGTAGGTGGTGGTGACGGTTTCAATGCAGCCTTGTTGGGTAGTGACCTGTTCGGTCATCAGGTGGAAACGGTTGAAGCTGCGTTTGACGGTGCGCAGTACCTGGCCATCGAGGTAATGGCTGGCGGTGGAGTCGTAGCTGAAGTTGGCCTGGGTCGACTTGTAGAGGTTGTCCTCGCCCTGGTCGGACCAGGTGACGCCGGCGCCATAGCCGAGAAAGTTATTGCTGCTGAAGGTGTAGGTGTTCTTCATGTGGGTGGATTCATCCAGCGGATCAGGCTGGAGAATGTGTTCGGCGGCATAGGGCAGCGTGCGTGCGACCCCCGGAAGCGCGTGACCGTCTTCCTTGTAGGCCACCGTCTCGACGCCACCGATGGGGTTGGCCAAGCGAGTCAGGTAGTACAAGCCGCCAATGGTTCGATAGGTGAAGTCCCAGCCCGCCTGGTCGGTGCCGGGCAGGGTGATCCGGGTCAGCTGGTCGCCTTCCAGGCCCAGGGTGAAGCGGGCATGGGCGTCGGTCGCGGGGTGCAGGTCGAGCAGTACCCGGGCGTTGCCGCTGTAGTCGATGCTCAGCAGGGTGCGTTGGCTGTCGTCGCTGATCGACGCCAGGCGCGGTTGGCCGTTGAGGACTTGATACGTCAGGTCGACGCCATGCCCGGAGGGCGCCAGTACCCGCACCGGCAGGGCCACGTCGAAGCCTGGGCCCTGGGGTTCGAGGATTTCGACAAGGCCCGATTTATGGGCAATGCGCAAGCGCTTGTGTTCGCCTTCGCTGATGTTGCTGAACTGGAAGCTTTCCAGTTTGCGCTCCGCGATGACCGCGGTTTGCCCAGGGCCGTTATCGGCGACCTTGAAGCTTTCGCCGGTGTGCAGCTCGAGCATGCCATCGGCGAGGCTGAAGCGGGTCAGTTTAAGGCTCCAGCCGATGCCGAAGCCGCTGTTGCGTTCGTTCATCGGGTTGAAGCTCAACTGCAGGGGCAGATCGGGGCCGCACAGTGCGTTGGGGTTGAGTGCCGGCAGGTCGATGCCCAGTGCATATTGGCCGGTGCGTGGGTCGACACTGCCCTGAACGAAACTCATGAAGTTGAAGGCATTGGAATGCAGAGACATACAGTGCTCCAGGTGAAACCACTCAGCTCAGTGGGTGGGGGGGACAGGGGACGTGTCGACGGTGACTTTGCCGAGGGTGTCGCGGGTTATATTATTTTCAGTCTTTGCATCGACGACGATGCCCAGGCCTTCCTTGATAAAGTCGTTCGCCAGATAACCATTAACGAAGTAATCGACGTCGTGGCTGTCCAACTTTGAAGTCTGGTGAGTGGTTTTCAAACGCATCCACCACTGTGGTGTACCGTCACTGTTCAGTTGTCTGGACGCGAGTGTGATGCGTGTGGCAGACGGTAAGTCGTCCATTTGAATCTTGCGCGGTCTGCCCAGTTGGGTATCGCCTCGGGTGAGGTCCAGTGTGAAGGTTCGACCGTTGGCATCTGCCGGGATATTGAGAATCTTTGAATCTTGATCGGGATCGCTGACGATGATCACCGCAGATTGCAAGCGTGCGTTGTTATAGGTCATGAAACACTAACCTCGTGAATTAATAGTTTGGTTCACACGTGCGTGCAGGGCCTGTGTGAGCACAATTGGCGGGTGCCGTGCAGCGCTGTTTGAAGATTGGCAGGCTAGGAGAGTTTGACTGGGTGCGCACCTCGTAACATTCACAGGTGCGCGCAGGCTGGCCGCAAGCTGGCGAATTCAGAGGGCTGGTGAGTTCACCGTGAGCAGCCTAGTAGTTGTGCCAGCTGTTCGACTCATTCAACCCGGCTTATAACTGAGGCCCGGCAACCGCTGGCGATGCGGCGGTTAAATAAGTTCCGTCTCTGATTTGAGGTCGCTAAACATGAGTGTGCAACAGACGGCAGGGCTCGAAGAACCGTCAGTTCCTGATTTGAATGAATCGAATGAATTGGACCTGGATGCGTTGGGTAACCAGGACCTGCTGACCTATATCAAATATACCGGTATGCAAGATGGTGACTTGCTCCGGCCGCGTTGGATAGGCGCCAGTATCAGCGGCGAGCCGTTCGACGATGTCGGGGCCGTACGTCAGGTGGGCCCGGATGATCTGGTGAGCGGTCATCCAGTCATTATCAAGAATGAAGATATTCGCGCCGCCGCAGGGGGGCTGGCGGTGTATTCCTATAGCGTCAACGAAGGGCCGGAATCACTGCGCAAGATCTGCTACCTGGGCCTGCGTCCAAAGCCCGCGGCGGAAACCCTGTCGGTGCTGCATGCCTTGCCCTCGCATGACCTGACCCTGCAGCCACGGGCGTTGCCCTCCAATGGGGTCATCACGCTGGTGGTCGCGCCTTACCAGGCCATGCAGGTCGGTGACAAGATCACCGTGAAGCTGGTGGGCTACGACGAAGATGGGGTCGAGGACGATGACTGGTCGACTGTGCTGACGGTGGACAAAGACCATTTCGACAAGAAGCCGCTGTCCGCCAACGTTCCCAAGAACTGGTTCAGTTTCCTCGAAGACGGATGTGTAGAAGGCCATTACCGCATTGCCCTGGCTGACGGTAGCAGCCTGGACTCGCCTGCGCAGCGCTGGAAGATCGACTCGAGCGCAACGCTCCCCGGCCTGCTCGATGCACCCGCCATCGAGGGCCACACCGAGGGCGAGCCGTTGGACCCGGCACGCTTTCGCAACGGTTTGACCCTTCGCGTGCCAGGTTATCCGGGGATGGCTGTGTCGGACCATGTCGTGCTGCATTGGCGTAGCCCGGCGGGTGACCTGATCCAGGCGGCGCGGGTAGACCTCAGCAGCGTGACGGCGGATTCGATGTATTTCCGAGTGCCTGCCGAAAACCTGGTGCACAACGCGGGCGCGAGCGTGCGCTTGACCTACCAGTATGGGCGCGAGGGCGCCAGTCTGGGCTCCAGGGAGCTGCTGATCAATGTGGCATTGATACGCACCTTGCTTGCCGCTGATGTCCGAAGTGCCATCCCGGAAAACGCGCCTGGCTCAGGCCGGATACCCGCTCTCGAGGCCCGAGGCGGAGTCTATGTGGTGGTGCCCCCAGACACCCTGGCCCCGGGCGAGCGAGCCGAGGTTCACTGGATGGGCCAGTCAGCGCTGGGCCAGTATGTCGCCAAGTCACCGGTCAGCGAGGCCAACCCGCTGCGCTTCCTCATTCCGCAAGACTATGTGCCGGCGAACTTTGGCCGCGGTGACCGGGACGAGTCCAGGCGTTTTCCGGTGTTCTACCGGTTGATCGGAGCTAACGGCCATGTCGACTCGCTGCCGTACAACCTTCGGATCACGCCGGTGCCCAGCGCCAACTACCCGCAGATCAACTGTACCCAGGCTGATGCGGGGGGGCTGTCACTGTCGAGGGTTCCTGCTGCGGGTGCCGACCTGACGTTGGGGACCTGGCTGTTCGGCAAAGAAGGCCAACTGCTGACGCTGGTAGCCAGCGGCCTGACGGCAACGGGCGAGGTCGAGGAGGTGATTCTCGACAGCGTTCCGGTCACGGCCGAGCAAGCCGAGAAAGGGGTACAGGCAAAGTTGCCCAGGGCATTCCTGCAAGGGCTGGTAATGGGCGAACGTTTCACACTTTCGCCACGACTCAGTTTTGACGGCGGGGACTATTACACGCCGTTTCGTAGTATCACATTAACGTTGAACCGCTAGTTCATACCATTCAATAACCCCGGTTGGCACGTTGTCAAGCTGCCTTCCAGGACACTGACTGATAGCAAACAATCCAAATCGACTCCAGGTTTATCTGGCGATTCATATCGCCTGCAATTCCATGCAATTCGCAGAATTGTTCATGACGACTCGATAGGTTAGGAGAAAGACCCTGATGGCTAAGCTTACATTCGCAAATTATTTAACTTACTTGAAACGTGAACCCCGCACCAAAGGCTGGGGTGCGCTGTTGGTGTATGACCGTTTCAAAACCAACATGCTGTTGGCGCAGGAACATATCGAACGCTTTGACAACAGCCGTTGGTTGAAACCGATCAGCGTGCGAGTGGAAACCGAAGGCGGCAGCTGGACCGATGTTTCCGAACTGACAATGGATAAGCCGAGCCTGTCCTTCGTCAATTCGAACATCAGCAGTTCGGCGGCCCGTTTGAGCATGTCTATGCAAGGTGGCAAACTCAAACAGTTGCGCAGAAAGACCGGCAGTGAGCAGATCGAACTGGTGGGGCTGTCGCGGCTCGACCCGCTGAGTGCACCGGCCGTGCGCATGAATATCAACCTCAACCAAAGTAACAACGGCACTATCACCGATCAGGGACGGGTGACCCTGGACCTCTCCGAGGGTTCGGGCTACACCTTCGAAGTGTCGAGCTGGAAAGACTTGAACGAAAAGGTCGGCGCCGCTATTCAGCGGAGCTTTGCCGCGCTACCGATCGAGGAGCGGGTGTGGGAGCTGAACACGCTGAAGCCGGTCGAGGGTGAGCTCAACCCCACCTCGTTTGCGGTACGCACCCATTCCTTGGCCAACGCCGGGCAATCTGTAGCCAGCACCGATCGGGCTGAGCAAGAAGAGGGCGCAGTGGTGATCGGTGTCGCCTTCAACGGCGCGAAGGGGGGCGATTTTCCAACCCGTGACCAGGACATGCCGTACTTGCTGCCCGAGCCTGCGCCGAACAGTGGTCATGCGCCGTACACCATGAACGTGCTCTTGAGCAATGCCAGCTGGACCCAGCAGGTACTGGTGAAGTTGCTCAGAAGTGTGCCTGGCTTTACCGAAACCGTGCCGACCTATGTGGTGGAGAATGGTTTCAATGTAGGGGTTGAGTTCGGCTCAGCCAATGTCGCGTTCCCGGCCGGCCGCGATGACTTCGATGGCGATAACTGGGTGACATGGCAGGCCTATGATGCCTTCGATCTGCAGCCGAGCCGTAGCGCGCTGAATTTCCGTGTGGAAGACAACAACATTGTTTTCTCGTGGCGCGCCGTGGCGGTCGGCACCTTCTCATCCCGATTCAAATATGCCGAGTCGTGGGTAGTGGCAGAGGGCCGAAAGGCTGAGTTTACCTTTACCTGCACCAAAAAGTTCGTATCGGAACTGCAGACCAGTGGTGCGCGCAAAGGCAGTGTCATTTTCAAGGGTGACGCGGTCACGTCCACTGTGGACGTCAAGCAGGTGGACGATACCAACTGGAATATCGGCCCCTTCCAGGATTACATTCGCCGTGATACTGCCCCCAAACTCCTGGCTCAGGTCGTCGAGAAGTTCGATACCTTTACCGCTGCCGTAGATGCCGCCGGGGTCTCGCTGGACGTCCTGCGCTTGAACAGCCTGCTGTTTCGCAGCGAGCAGGCTGCCGAGCCGGAGAGCCTCCAGGCCCCTGGTGACCTGTCACTGCTGGGCACCTTGGCACCCAAGCTCACCGCATTCGCCGTCGAACCGCTGAATGCCTCGCTCTCTGCGGGTACCAGCCAAACCTTCCAGCTGACGCCACGCCCTTCGGGTACGGTGACCTGGACTGTCGACCACCTGCCAGGGGAGACCGGCGACAAAGGCACGATCGTCAACGGTGTGTATAGCGCGCCGGCCAGCGAAACCATCACCGGTACGTCGAAGCGGGTCATCGTTACCGCCAAGGTCGGCGACCAGCTCAGCCGCGCGTTGGTGACCGTCGTTCCCCGCAGCGTGTCGGTCTTCCCCTTCCTGCTCAGTGGCCAATTCTCCAGCGAGCCGCCTGCGAAACCGTCCCGCTATGTCGTGACCGGCGGTAGCCTGGGCGCCCCGTTGACCTGGTCGATGGCACCCGGGGCCAAAGGCACCTTGCGCACGCCGGGCGCTGAAGACTCGGACCTGGACATCCCAGTGGACCAGGAGGTGCGTATCTATGTCGCGCCGACCAAACAACCAGGCGCTAGCGGCACGATCGACTCCCTGATGCAGCTGGATACGGTCAAGGTGAGTGCGGGTGCACAAACCGAGACCATGGATGTCGTCCTGCCCTGGATGCCCACCACCGCCGAACTCAAGGTCACTGCGCAACCGGGCAATACGCTCAAACTGGGCTTGTGGGGGCAGAGCTGGGGCGGCGGCTCGGTGGAGGTGCCAGCTGAAAATACCCAGTGGTTCCTGGTCAAGGGTGAGGGCACCTTGGCTGAAACAGGGATCTACACGCCAGGTGCCGAGGGTGACTACATCATCGTTGCCGCGGTTGACAAGACTTCTCCGGCCCTTGTCTGGAGCTACACCATCTTGCCGATGCCATATGACCAGGCCTACACCGAACTGGTCGAGCATGTGCACGCGCACAGCACTCAAAGGAAGGGCTGATCATGACTGGCAACGCTAAACAAACCCTGCTCGATGAGCTGAAAAAGGGCGATGCCCTGCATGGTTGGGGCGCGATCCTCGCGCTGGGACGTAATCGCTTCAATCAGTTGCTTGAAGCGCAATTCGTCGATGCGTTCGCGACCCAGGATTTCACCTTGCCGATCAGCGGCGAGTACTTCATGGAAAACCGCACCGAGAAGGTCGTCTTCGACAACCTCATGCTCGGCCCGCCTCAGCTGTCGTTCAAGCATGCCAGCGGGAAAACGGCGCAGGTCACGGTCAGCATGGAGCTGATCGCCGGTACCTGCTACGCGATCGGCCAGCATCCAGGCGCCCCCGACTGGCTGCGCCGCAGCCATCGCTTGCTGCAGGGCATGGGCTATCACTTGGAAATGCAGGCGGTGCTGCAGGTGGTCCCGCTGGAAGCGTCCGGCCAGAGCCAGTTGATCCTGGACCTGGGGGCTGCCACTGAGCCCACCTGCAACCTGGGGATGAGCGATATCGCCAGGCGCGCAATGGGTAACTTCATCCAGCAGCAACTCGGTGAGCAACGCCCCGAGTGGATACTGCCGGTGATGACCCTCGACATGCTCGGCTATGACGCAACCTCGGTGGCCGATTTCAATGTAGTCGCGCAGAAAGCACCGCAAGGCGCTGGCAGCGGCGCGTCACCGGCAGACGATGGTGCCGTGCTGCTGCTCCTGCAGTTGCGCGGTAGTGCCGCCGCAGGTGACGTCCCTTCGGCGCTGCCGTACCTGCTGCCGGCGAAGGATACCGGTGGCGGCAACTACAATGCCGCCCTGCTGGTCGACAGACTTCGTGCGCCGCTGTTGGGCCAGAAGGCCAGCAATACCCTGACGCGCATGCTGCTACCCCAGGCTTATCAGGTGCGCATGAGCGAAGAGCACCTGCCGCACGACATGATTCTGTTCGGTGACCTCGAGGCCACTGCGCAAAGCAGTGATCTGCAACCCGCCCTGAGCAGTGTCGCGGCCTCACGGCAGGTCAGTTACAAGCTGAACGGAGCACCCGCCAGCGCATGGTCGGCGCGCAACCTCGTCCATCCACGTGCGTGCGGCGCGATCAGTCAAGGCCGCTATACCGCATCTGCGCGCGAAGATTTCGTCAGCGATCAGCAAGTGGTGGTGGTCACCGCACACGTGGCCGATGCCGCGGACAGCAAGCCGCGTACGGCGTTGCTGGTCGAGTCCAGCGAGTCCCTGGCCATCTCGCCGAGGGTGGTGCTGTGGGGCAAGGGCGATGGCCCGGTCAGCCTGCGCGCGTCGCAGAGTGACGGCCTGCGCTGGGAGCTGGAGGGCGCAGCGCACGGCAGTCTGCAGCTCGACCCGGCAAACCTGGGTACGGCGCAGTTCGTGCCCAAGGATCAGACCGGTGCGGCGCAGGTCGTGCTGCAGCGGATCAAGGTCACCCGTGGCGCGGACAGCGGTTATGCGACCGTGGCGATTCTCAACTACACGCCAGTGTTGAACGTAGAACCCTTCCATGTGAGCACGATGCCCGCCAGCGGTGTTCAGACGTTCGCCCTGGCCGATTTCCCCGCTGATGACTGGGTACTGTTCGGTGCCGGCGAAATCGACCGAGCGACCGGTGAGTACACGGCGCCTGAGAGCGGCGCGGGCGAGGTCAGCGTGGTCGCCGGCATCGCCGGTATGCACGCCGGCTTTGCGGTGATTGAACACCAGCGTAACAGCCCGCAACAAATGGCCAGCCTGCGCGCGCGCTGGAAAACCCTGAACAGGTTCGAGGTTTCGCTCAATAACGTTAACCGTAACCGGGTGCTGGCCAATGGGTTGCAGCAGGTGGGCATCGATATCCTGCTTGAAACCAACTCGTTCGAGGACGATGACGGTACGGCCTGGGACCCGGTGAGCGACCTGGAGCTGTCGACGTTGGTGATCCTGCATGAGGACGGCACTGAAGTCGATTACCTGCTGCCCGGGCGCGAAGGGCTTGACCCGGATAAACCCGGCGACGGCAAGCACTGGGCGGTGAGCAAGGTGCGCAATCGCTTCGACTACCTGCCAACCGCCAACCGCAGCGCCCAGGCCACGCCGGCACCGCAGCTGGCGCCGGCTGATGCCCGACGCATCGTCACGGTGTACGTGCATTGCCTGGAGGCAGAGGTTCGCAAGTTCAAGGCCAAGTTCCAGGATCATGCCAATGCCTGGCATTACTCCGAGCTCAAGGACGAAACCAAGGGCGTCGTGCAGCTCGAAGGGGTGGTGGTACCGCCACCGAACCTTGGCAACTACGTGATCGCGCCCAAGCGCGTGGCCCGTCGCATGGGCTTTGATCACGGCCAGCCACTGGATACCTTCAACTACTGGCACTACACCACCGATTACTGGGTGATCAGCGCAAGGGACACGCAATTCACCAGTGTCAGTTTCGATAAAGCGTCGATGATCCGCTGGGAAAGCGAACTGCTCAAGGAGTCGTATTGCACGTACACCGGCTACGCCTTCAAACCGCGCCGCTACCGGGGCGCAGTGCCGACATCGACAGGTATCGAATACCAGGCCGAATTGCAGCTGTTGGCGCAAGAACGGCAAGTGGCTTTCAAGGAACTCGACTATGGCTTCAAGGGCCAGGAAGACGTCGCTGAAGGCAGCCTGCTATTGACTCTGGATCGGGTACCGAACCTCGCCTACTGGTATGACACCGCAGGCACCAATTACCGCAAAGTCCTGGACACGCCGCTGTCGTTCACCCTGATCGACAACTTCGGCATTGCGCATCGGCTCAAGGTCACCTTCGGTGCCGGAGCAGACAGTCGCAACACCCTGACGCTGGACCTTCAGTAAGTGTGGGTCGCCCCTTCGCGGGGCGACTTTCCATCGCTATCAGAACGAAAACGATCCTATGACGACGCAAACCCTGATTCATTCCAACGCCTTCAACTTCCTCAGCTTCGTGCAGGGCAGTGTCGACCCGCGCACCGGGTTCTATTCCCTGGCCATCGCACTGCCCGAGCTGCCGGCCAACCACCTAAGTGGGCCCAACCTGCCACTGAGCCTGCGCTACAACCCATTGAACATTCAGGACAGCGGCTTCGGCGTCGGCTGGAGCCTCAACCTGACCCAGTTCGACGTCACCACCGGCATGCTCGGCCTGCACACCGGCGAAAGCTTCAAGGTGGCCGACAATGGGCCTGGCCAGACGGCAGTGATCCCTGAACGCAAGATCGACAGCTTTCACTTCGAGAATGTCAGCGAGGGTGCGCAGGAGCGTTTGCGCATCGCCCACAAGTCCGGCCTGATCGAGGTGCTTGAACCGCAGGCACCGGATTACTCGGTGGCGCTGCCAGTGCGCGTACTGGCCGCCAGCGGCCACGGCATCAGCCTGAGCTACCGCGTGGTAAACGGCGCGCCTTGCCTCGAAACGATCACCGATGACACGCTGCTCGACGGCCGCCCGCGCACCCTGCTGGCGATCGATTACAGCGGCAATGCGCAGGTGAAGATCGACCTCAATCCCGGCACTGAAGCCTTTGCGCGCTACACCCTCGAACGTTCGGGTGATGAGCTGGGCAAGGTCGTGTTGCCGACCGCCGACCAGGCATGCTGGGCCTTCACCTATCGTCGGGTGGGTGAGCTGCGCTGCCTGACCGCCATGCAGACCCCGGTCGGTGCCCGCGAAGTGATCGAGTACAAGGATGACGGCCATGCCTTGCCCGGCGGCCAGGGGCGCACAGTGCCGTACGTGCGGCGCCATGTCATCAGCCCGGGCGCCGGGCAGCCGGACGTCGAGACGCACTACGCGTTCAGCAGCAACAACTTCCTCGGCAATGGCACCGGGGTGAGCTGGGATAACGATGGTCTGGACAACCTGTACAAGTTTACCGGCTCACGCTTCGTCTACAGCTCGACGGCCAGTCACTACCAGGACGGCGCCGCGCTGCGCACGATCACCCGCGAGTTCAACCGTTTCCACTTGCTCACCGCCCAGGTCACCACCCAGCAAGGCTGCATCGAAACGGCGACAACCACCTATCACGAGCTCAGCGATCTGCCGTTCGCCGACCAGCCTGAACATTTCCAGTTGCCCCAGACGGTGACCACCGAGTGGCGCTTGCAAGGCAACCCCCAGGCTCGCCGCAGTGAAGTGACCGCCACCGACTACGACACCCACGGCAACCTCATCCGCGAGGTCCAGGCCAATGGGATGCAAACCCACTACAGCTATTACCCGGCCACGCAAAGCCAGGGCTGCCCGCGCGATCCGGAAGGCTTTGTGCGCACGCTCAAGTCGCAGGTCCAGCTGCCGGCCGCCGACGGTGAGGGCCAGGCCGAGGCCCTGCGCCGCGATTACACCTACATCGCGCTGGCCGCCCTCGATGCTCAGGCCAAGGGCGAGCTGTTGCAGGGCAGCGAAGTGCTGGTGCGAGTGAGTGACGGCACGGTCCTCAGCCGCACCCAAGTCGAGTACGCGGCCGCGCTGGCCGATCCGCTGCTGCATGGCCGGCGCCTGAGCGAGATGCGCACCCTGGGCGGCAAGCGCACCCGTACCGACTACCGCTACGCCCAGCGCGTGGTCGACCGGCACCCGGTGGTGGAGACGGTGGCTACCCGGACGGGGTTCGACAAAACGCAAAAAGTCACCACCCTGCACCACTCGGTGCTGATCGGTGAGCCGCTGCTCAACTATGACGACAATCAGGTGCAGATTGCCTACGAGTACGACCCGCTCAGGCGTGTAGTGCGCGAAACCGTCTCGCCGAACGAGGAAGCATTCAAGGCCGCGCGCGCCTACAGCTACTACCTGTCGGCCACGGGCAACCAGGCGGTGCAGGTCATGACGGACGTCAAGGGCGTCACTACCTGGAGCTACGTCGACGGCCTCAACCGGGTGGTCCGGCAGATGCGCCAGGACCCTGACTACGCGACGACCCGGCTGGCCCAGGAAGCGCCGCGGCTGAGCTACAGTGCCCGCTACGATGCCCTCGGCAATCTGTGTGAAGAGATCGAGCACGAGTGGCTGGCGTTGGACGACCTGCCGCTGCGCACCCGCTTCGAATACGACGGTTGGGGCCAGCGCAGCTGTGTGATCGGCCCCGACGGCGTGCGCAACCACGAGCAGGTCGATCCGATCGGCACGCCAGAATCGAACGGGCCGATCCTCACCCAGTGGCGTGAGTCGGCGGATGGCCGTGTGCGCACTGGCAAGACCGTCATCTGGAACAATCTGTTCGACAAGCCGGTACGCGTCGAACGTCTGCGCTGTGACGATGCGCGCGAGAGCCTGCACCAGTACTTCTATGACGGCCTGGGCCGGACGGCGCGAGAAATCGACGGCCGTGGTGCGCAGACCGCCTTCGCCTACGACGAGTTCGACCGCCTGCACACGCATACCCTGGCCGATGGCGCGCAGGTGCTGCGCGAGTATGCCGAGCACAGCGATGAAGACCTGCCGGTGCTGATCAAGGTGCGGCATGCCGACGGTGCCACCCAGAGTGTGCTGGGTGAACAGGTGTTCGACGGCCTCGATCGCATGGTCGAGACCATCACCGGTGGCCGTCGGCGGGTGCTGCAGTACGCCGATGGCATGCGCCAGCCGGAGTCGGTGGTCACCCCCAGTGGCCAGGTCATCCGCTATGAGTACCTGCCGCAGTTGGGTGAGGAACCCTTGCAGCGGGCGGTGATTGGCTCCGGGGTCGAGGCGCGATACGACTACGACAAGCACAATGCGCGGCTGCTGTATTGCAAGGAGCAGGGCGAGGAGCTCTCGCGTACCTACTTCAGCACCGGCCAGGTGCGGTCGGAGGCGCGCGTGCAGGAGGGCACCCGCTACGAGATGGCTTATGTTCACAGCCTGGCCGGTCGCCTGTTGAGTTACACCGATGTGCTCGGGCAGGTCCAGTCCTATAGCTACAACCCGCTGGGCCAACTCGAGCAGACCAGCCTGGGCACGCTGACCAGCACCTTCAGCTATGACGCACTGGGCCGCAACACGTCGATCACCACCCAGACGCGTGACGCCGATGAGGCTGTTCGCAGCGTGCAGATCACCCTGGACTATGACGACTTCGAGCGTGAGACCGCTCGCCACTTTGATTTTGGCGATGCGCAGCAGGTATTGGCGCAGACCTACGATGCGGTCGATGCGATCGTCACCAAGACGCTCAGCGAGGGCGGGCAACGGCTTCGCGAGGAGGCGTACACCTACGACGAGCGAGGCCGATTGACCCTTTACGAGTGTGAGGGTGAAGACGCGTACGTGCCGGTGGACCCCTACGGCAAGAAAATCCAGATCCAGCGGTTCGATCTGGACGCCCTGGACAACATCACCCGCGTGCGCACGCGCTTCGAGGGGGGCACCATTGACGCCCGCTATCAGTTCGACAATGCGCTCGATCCTGCGCAGTTGACCGGTATCGAGGTCCGCGGGCTTGAGGAAACGCCGCGCCGGATCGTGCTCGACTACGACCTGGATGGCAACCTGGTGCTGGACGAAGAAGGGCGCGAGCTGCAGTACGATGCCTTGGGGCGCTTGCACAGCGTCAAGGACGAGGACCGTTCAACCATCGCCCTTTACGGCTACGACCCGTTGGATCGGCTGGCGATGCAACAAACGCTTTGAGTGACGGGCGCGGTGTGACCTGGCATGTGCAGGCACAGCGGCCCTTGGATTGCCTCGAATGAACAAAGGCCTGTGCATGCACAGGCCTTTTTTTTTGCTGTGGGCTGCGGCCGGGTGGTTACCGGCCAGCCGCTAACGACGCTGAATCACTGCACGCCCACCGGGCTGGAACGTTCGGCAGTGATGCCGCTGTAGTCATTGATCGTGGTGAAGCTGACCTGCAGGCCGTTGGTGACCGATACCTGCTTCAACGCATAGGTCTGGCGGGCCAATGGCAAGGCCATGTCGTGGGCGGTGATGGTTTCACGGACGCCGGCGCCGCTGATGACCAGCTGGTTGAAGGTGAAGTGGTAGGGCGAGGGATTGTCGACCACCAGGTACGGTTTACCGTCGATCCGTTGTACCGACCAGACCAGGTCCTTGAGTCGATCTTCCGGGCGTCCTTTGAGGTGGCTGGGCCGGTAGAACAGCTTGATGCGTGTGCGCAGGGCGATGTTGAGGACGTTTTGCCCAGTGTCCGTCGCTTGCGGAATTTCCTGCAGGTTGAAATAGAACAGCGATTCACGGTCTTGCGGCAGGTCGTTGGGCAGGGCGTTGATCTGCACCGTCTGTTCATTGTCAGGGTCGATGCGGAACAGGCTGGGCGAGGCAATCAGGGGGACGGCAGTGGTCGCATCGTCGGCCTCGGTATTGACCCAGGCCTGTGCGGCGTACGACGTTTTCGAAGGGTTTGCGACAATCACCGAAGAGCTGCGCTTGGCGCTCTCATGGACGATTCGCGTGTGGCTTATGGTGAGTGCGGCATACGCGCTAGGCATGCTGGCGCTGAGCAGCAGCAGGCAGCTGCTCAGGGTAATCAGTGAGCGGGGCAAAGGCTGCATGATGTTTGACCGAGCGTAAAGAAATCGACTCCAGGTGCCAGCACCTGGAGTGCGTGTTAAGGCAGGCTCACCAGGAACGAAACTTCCGCTTCGGCCAGGCCTTCGCCAACCCTGGCGGCGACGGACTCATACGCCGCATAGAACATCAAGTCGGTAGGCTGCGACTGGTACAGGTCGTAATCGGGAGATGCCGCATTGGGGTTGAGTTTGGTGCGGGTGCGGTCCTTGATCGTGATGCCCAGTCCCGTGGCGCCGCCACCGCGAATGGCGTAGAGGTTGGTGCCGATCACGCCGTGCAATGGCGTGAAGGTCACCTTGGTTTTGGTACCGGGAGCGATGACGCACGTGGTGGTCGGCGTCACGCGCAAGGCAAATGCCACGTCTGGGGTGGCAGTGCCGCTCGCGCCAAAGTAGCCGGTGGTGAAGTTACCCATCGATACACGGGGGATGACGCTGCCGCCCGGGTTGACCACCTCGATGGGGCAGGTGCCACCGCCGTAAACGGTACCGTAAAAGTTGATCTGGCCGGTTTCGGGTGCTGCGAACACGGTGCTGCTCGCCATTCCCAGGGCAAGCATGAGTAACGTCTTTTTCATGGGTCGTTCCTTGAATCTGTTCGTGTGTGTGGCAGGCCCAGCAGGCTCGCTGATGGAGCGGCGCTGGGTGGATGTGAGCGACGAGCAGATTAAAGGGGACGCGACAGGCAGGATGTAGGGCTAATTAACCCGCGCCTGTGGATTATCAGATGGGGGCGCCGCAAGGGGCGCAGAGGCGGGGCACACGTCAGCCTGACGCGCCGCCCCTGATATGGCAGACCGCAGTGTTCAGTGCGCAGATCCTCGATTGGACAGCATCAGCATTTCTTTGTGTTGATGCCAATCGAACGCTTCGCCTTGCTGTTCGGCGTCGTAGCGGATTTCTTCCAGTTGCTGGTACAGCTCGAGCTCGTCGTCCGGCATGAAGTGCAGGCAGTCGCCACCGAAGAACCACAGCAGGTCACGGGGCACCAGGTGGGCGATCTGCGGATAGCGCTGGATGACCTGACAGATCAGGTCCTGGCCGAGGTATTGGCTTTCCAGTGGATCGGTCGGCAGACGCTCCAGCAGTTCGTCGAAACGCTCGAGGAACAACGCGTGGCTTTCTTCGGGAACCTGTTCGGCTTCGCCGAGCGCCACCAGGATGGTACGCAGGTGCTGCAGAAGCTGCAGGTGGTGTGCCAGATAGGAGTGGGCCATGTTAACAACTCGAGTACGTAGAAAATGCGCAATTATACGCTCAGGGCCGACCTCCTGTCCCGAATGGGCGCCAACGGCTATCGCCCCGTCTCAATGTGGGCGGGCGACAGACAGGGTGTTCTGCCAATGAGTGGGTTGTCTACTGCAAGGACTGTCAGTTGGCGGTGTGGTGACGCAATGTTGGTATGGGCGACCTGAAGAACAAGGAGTTTTGCCATGCCTGATACTACGCCACGCCGCGCGCAACCCACGACGCCCGACAGTTCCTTGAAAACGCTGTGTGTCGACCCGCCAACGCTGCTTATCGGTGTCTTTGACCAGCAGGTCGTCAACGCGTCCTGGTCGGCTTATGCTCAGCGTGATGCGCAGCGCATCAGTGAGCAGATACCGTACGACCGGATTGTCGAGGGTAATGTGTGGCGGGTGGGCACCCTCGCTGTGGGTGTTCCACGCGTGCACTACGGCGATCATTACATCAGCCTGACCCTGCCCGTTGTAAAGGACTCGCAGTTTACCTTTCGCGCGGAATTGGGGCGTGCCGAGCGACGGGTTCATGAAATCCTGGAAGTCTTGCCGGGTGCGGACACGACATTCACCGTCAAGGTGCCGCTGGCCAATGGCTACTTGCGTTACAAGACGCTCGAGGGGCGGGTCGTTCGACTGCAGTGGTCGGGTCAGGCCACGTTCGAAAACTCGGGCGGCAATTACAATTGGGCAGCGCTGAGCGAGTTTTATAAAACAGCGGCTCGGGTCAACTTGTATGAGGTACTTCCGCCAGTCAGTCCGCTGCTGCACGACATCAAAGGCAGTTACACGATTCGCGACGACAGTATGGACCTGGTGTTGTCTTCGTTATCGGGAGAACATGCCGCAGTTGATGAAACGCCAGCGTCTGCGCCTGCACGTGCAGGGGATGCGGGCGTTTTATCGTTCCTCAGCATTCTTTTCCCCGAGGTATTAACCGGGCTGCCACCTGTTGATAGGGCCTGGCTTGCCAACTTCTGCACGCCGCCGGCTGCCCTGCGATTTACCGCCGGGCAATTGATACCTGAACTGTTGATGTATTGGGCCATGTATGACGTCAGCAGCGTAGCCGGCCCAGACCACAGTCAGGCACTCGCTGCACCACCGCTGTCCATTACGCCTCGGCTTCGGTTGGTTGGCGCAGGTGATGAAAAACAGGCCCTGAGCTTGTCCCCTGGCGCGCCGAGCGTGCAGTGGAGCTTTGAGGGTCGAGCTCTCGGCCGCTTGGTAAACGAACAGGGGCAGATGTTCTATTACCCGCCCAATTCACCCTCGCCGGCCTTCGTGCTCGAGGCCAATAATAAGACCAAGCATCCTGTAGCGCGCCGATCCGACGCAGGTACGTTGATCAGCGCGGATGTCATCAAGGCAACAGCGGGCGGTCAAAGTGCAACGTCCACCTTCGTTGCGTTGCACACCACCGAGTCCCATTACATCAAGGCGCAGTTGGCCAACAACAAGGTCAAGCTGAAGGTGTTTTATGAGACTTGGGGGGGTGTGGTCGAGGTGCCTGATGCCCAGGTCCGATGGACCGTCATCAGTGGCAATGGCAGCATGTCTGCAGCGGGGGTGTTTACGCCACACCCGAGCGACCCGTCCCCCTTCACTGTGCTATTGGCAGAAGATACTCAGGATCAGGCGCAGTTCCACTATTGGACGTCGATTGTCCTGCCTGTACCGACGCTGGACGCCGCTCGCTTCGTTGAACTGACCAACGGTTGAGGCGCCTGTAGCGCCAGCCCGGGACCGAACGCCGGTCCCGGGCTGGCACGCCGTCAGCGAATCTGGCCCTCGGTCAGCGCCAGCTGCTCGGGTTCGAACGCGTCCACATCGATCACCTGTCGACGGGCCTGTTGCGCATCGAGCAGGCGTTGCCCGTCCTGCGGCTGCAGTACGCCTGCGTTCACCGCCGCATCGATGGCCGACTCGCCGGGCGCGGGTCGCACGGTGCCGTCCTTGAGGGCCTGGTGCAGCGTTCGTTGCAGCGGGGCGACCTCATCGAGCAGGTCGCTGGCGCGCTGCAATGCGCCCACCGGGTCGTCGGCGGCAACGGGCCGGTAGCAGCCCGCCAGCAATTCCTCGAGCGCCGGGTCGCCTTTGCCGCGACCGATCAGTTCGGCGACCTGCGCATCCAGTTCGTCACTCGGTCCGGTATGGCAGCGGCCGGTGGGGAATACCAGCACCCGCAGGGCGCAGCCGATGAAGCGGTTGGGGAAGTTGTCCAGCAGGCGATCCAGGGCTTTTTCCGCCTGGCCGAGGCTTTCTTCCATGGCCCAGCGCAGCAGCGGTTGCATGTGCTCGGGCGAACCCAGGTCGTGGTAGCGCTTGAGCGCCGCCGAGGACAGGTAGAGGTAGCTGAGCACGTCACCCAAGCGGGCACTGAGCCGCTCGCGGCGCTTGAGCGCGCCGCCGAGCAGCATCATCGACAGATCGGCGAGCAGCGCAAAGGCTGCGGCCTGGCGGTTCAAGGCGCGGAAGTAGCCCTGGCTCAAGGCGTCACCCGGTGCCCGCTCGAAGCGCCCCAGGCCAATGCCCAGGACAAAGGTGCTGGCCGCGTTGCTGACGGCGAACGAGATGTGCTTGAGCAGCAGATCATCGAACGTCCTCAGCCCCTGCTCACGGTCTTCGTGCCCGGCCGCAGCCATTTCCTTGAGCACAAACGGATGGCAGCGGATGGCGCCTTGGCCGAAGATCATCAAGTTACGCGAAAGAATGTTGGCGCCTTCGACGGTGATGAAGATCGGCGCGCCTTGCCAGTTACGGCCCAGGTAGTTGTTCGGGCCCATGATGATGCCCTTGCCGCCGTGCACGTCCATGGCGTGCTGAATGCACTCGCGGCCGCGCTCGGTCAGGTGATACTTGAGAATCGCCGAGAGCACCGAGGGCTTCTCGCCCAGGTCGACCGCCTTGGCGGTGAGCAGGCGCGCGCTGTCCATCAGCCAGGCATTGCCGCCGATGCGCGCCAGCGATTCCTGGATGCCTTCAAAGGCGGCCAGGGGTACGTTGAACTGCTCGCGGATGTTGGCGTACTGGCCGGTGACCAGGCTGGTGTACTTGGCGGCGCCGGTGCCGACCGCTGGCAGGGAGATCGAGCGGCCGACCGACAGGCAGTTCATCAGCATCATCCAGCCTTTGCCGAGCATGGGTTGGCCGCCGATGAGGAAGTCCAGCGGGATGAACACGTCCTTGCCGCTGTTCGGCCCGTTCATGAACGCTGCCCCCAGCGGCAGGTGGCGCTGGCCGATCTCCACGCCGGGGGTGTCGGTGGGGATCAGCGCCAGGCTGATACCCAGTTCCTCTTCCTCGCCCAGCAGGTGCTCGGGGTCGTAGGCCTTGAAGGCCAGGCCGAGCAGGGTGGCGACCGGGCCGAGGGTGATGTAGCGCTTTTCCCAGTTCAGGCGCAGGCCGAGGACTTCCTCGCCTTGCCATTGGCCTTTGCAGATGATGCCGGTGTCAGGCATGGCGCCGGCATCGGAGCCGGCCAGCGGGCCGGTGAGGGCGAAGCACGGGATATCGTCGCCGCGGGCCAGGCGTGGCAGGTAATGGTTACGTTGCTCATCGGTGCCGTAGTGCAGCAGCAGTTCGGCCGGGCCGAGCGAATTGGGCACCATCACGGTCGAGGCGAGGTCACCGCTGCGGGTGGCCAGTTTCATCGCGACCTGGGAGTGGGCGTAGGCGCTGAAGCCCTTGCCGCCATATTCCTTGGGGATGATCAGGGCGAAGAAACCGTGTTGTTTGATGTATGCCCAGGCTTCGGGGGGCAGGTCCAGGTCCTGGCCGATCTGCCAATCACTGACCATCGCGCAGAGCTCGTCGGCGGGGCCGTCGATGAACGCTTGCTCTTCTTCGGTGAGTTTCGGCGCGGGGTAGTCGAGCAGGGTATGCCAGTCAGGACGGCCGCTGAACAGCTGGCCATCCCACCAGACGGTGCCGGCCTCGATCGCCTCGCGCTCGGTTTGCGACATCGGCGGCAGGGTGCGCTGGAACCACTTGAACACCGGCCCGGTAAAGATCTTGCGGCGCCAATCGTGGAGCACCAGCAGGGCGGTCTTCGCCGCCAGCACCAGCCAGATGAGCGCCAGCAGCCAGCCGGGTGCCTTGCTGAAAATGCCCATCAGCAGGGTATAGGCGGCAACGATGGCGAGAATCTGCAACGGTGGCAGACGCCGGTGGGTGAGGTACGCCGTGCCGATCACCAGGACCAGCAACCACAACAGCAACATAATCCTTCCTCCTTGGAAGTTGGGCTTGAGCCGACCCCAGCAGCATAGACGGCCTCGTCTGTTCAGTGACCGGTCGTGGCGCCAAGAGTTCGCCGGGTGTTGTCAGGGCATGTTTCCTGGGTGTCCGCTGGAGTAGACTCCAGGTTCTGCATTCATAAGGACGTCGTCATGCTGAAGATCTGGGGTCGCAAGAACTCGAGCAACGTGCGCAAGGTATTGTGGGCTGCCCACGAACTCGGCCTGGATTTCGAAGCGATCGATGCCGGCGGCGCTTTTGGTCTGGTCAATGAGCCGCACTACCGTGCGCGCAACCCCAATGGCCTGGTGCCGATGGTCGAAGACGACGATCTGACCCTGTGGGAATCCAACACCATCGTGCGCTACCTCTGCGCGCAGTACGGCCGCGAGCAGGGCTGGTATCTGGATGATCCACGCCAGCGCGCCCTGGCGGACAAATGGATGGACTGGACCACTTCTTCCTTGGCCACGCCGTTCCGGCCGCTGTTCTGGGGCATCCTGCGCACGCCCGAGGAGCAACGCGACTGGGTGGCGATCAACGCCGCGCTAAAGACCTGTGGCAACCTGCTGACGATTGCCGATGAGACCTTGGCCAGGCAACCGTACTTGTCCGGCGAGCAGATCGGCATGGGTGACATTCCCCTGGGCTGTTTCGCCTACGCGTGGTTCGAGATGCCCATCGAGCGCCCTGATTTGCCCCATTTGCAGGCCTGGTATGAGCGCCTCAAGGCGCGGCCGGCCTATCAAGCGGCGGTAATGACCGCGCTGACCTGATCGAACACCTGTGCGCTTTCGATAGTCACTATCAATGCACATGACTGTACTTGTGTGGCCCTGGCTTGCACCATGGGCCGCACTCACTGCGCCAGTGACCTTATCTGGCGTGTCCTGAACCTCCTAGAATGGTACGTGACCCGCTATGAGTTCTGCTCTGTCCATCCGACAGCTGACCAAAACCTACGGCAACGGCTTCCAGGCCCTCAAGGGTATTGATCTGGATGTCGCCGAAGGTGACTTCTTCGCCTTGCTCGGCCCCAACGGCGCCGGCAAATCCACCACCATCGGCATTCTCTCGACCCTGGTCAACAAGACCAGCGGCAGCGTCAATGTTTTTGGCCATGACCTCGACCGCGAGCCTGCCGCGCTGAAGCGTTGCCTGGGCGTGGTGCCGCAGGAATTCAACTTCAACCAGTTTGAAAAGACCTTCGATATCGTCGTCACCCAGGCCGGCTACTACGGCATCCCGCCCAAGCTGGCCAAGGAACGCGCCGAGCAGTACCTGACCCAGTTGGGCCTGTGGGACAAGCGCGACGTGCCATCACGCTCATTGTCTGGCGGCATGAAGCGTCGGCTGATGATCGCCCGTGCACTGATTCACGAGCCGCGCCTGTTGATCCTCGACGAGCCAACCGCGGGCGTCGATATCGAGCTGCGTCGGTCGATGTGGAGCTTTCTCACCGAGCTCAACGAGAAAGGCATCACCATCATTCTGACCACCCATTATCTGGAAGAGGCCGAACAGCTGTGCCGCAACATCGGCATCATCGACCACGGCACCATTGTCGAAAACACCAGCATGCGCAAACTGCTCGGCACGCTGCATGTCGAGACTTTCGTGCTGGACTTGAAGCAGGACCTGACCACGGTGCCAGCCCTGCACGGCTACTCGTGCCGGCTGATCACCCCGCATACGCTGGAAGTGCAGGTTGACAAGGATATCGGCATCACCGCGCTGTTCGGCCAGCTGGCCTTGCAGAACATCGAGGTGCAGAGCCTGCGCAACAAGACCAACCGGCTTGAGGAGTTGTTCGTGTCCCTGGTAGAGAAAAACCTGTCGAAGGTGGCCGTATGAGTGTGGAATTGCGCACCAACTGGGTCGCCCTGAATACCATCGTCTACCGCGAAGTGCGTCGCTTCCTGCGGATCTGGCCGCAGACGCTGCTGCCGCCGGCCATCACCATGGTGTTGTACTTCGTCATCTTCGGTAACCTGATCGGTCGGCAGATTGGCGACATGGGTGGCTTCACCTACATGGAGTACATCGTGCCTGGGCTGATCATGATGTCGGTGATCACCAACTCCTATGGCAACGTGGTCTCGAGCTTCTTCGGCAGCAAGTTCCAACGCTCGATCGAGGAGCTGATGGTGTCGCCGGTGTCGCCGCACACCATTCTCGTCGGCTATGTGCTCGGCGGCGTGCTGCGTGGGTTGGCGGTAGGGGTGATCGTGACCATCCTGTCGATGTTCTTCACCCACCTGCAGGTGCATCACCTGGGCGTGACCGTGGTGGTAGTGCTGTTGACCGCAACCATCTTCTCGCTGCTGGGCTTCGTCAACGCAGTGTTTGCGCGCAACTTCGATGATATTTCGATCATCCCGACCTTCGTGCTGACCCCGCTGACCTACCTGGGCGGGGTGTTCTACTCGATCAGCCTGCTGCCGCCGTTCTGGCAGGTGGTGTCGCTGGCGAACCCGGTTCTGCACATGGTCAACTCGTTCCGCTACGGCATCCTAGGGGTTTCGGATATCAGTATCGGTACTGCGATCACCTTCATGCTGGTGGCCACGGCTGTGCTGTATGCCCTGTGCATTCGCCTGCTGGTCAGCGGCCGCGGCATGCGTGCATGACGTACGTTGCTTGCGGCGCCGCCACTGGCGGCCGACCCACCAGCGCCAGTAGCTCATGGTGATGAAGTAGGCGGCGATGCCCAGCACCACGCCGCACACCACTGAGCCGAGCAAAAATGGCTGCCACACGGTAGCCAGCTGGTCGGTGATCCACTCGAAGGTGAGGTCGTCGGGCAGGCTGCGTGGTGGCGTCTGCAACAGCCAGGCGCCGGTCATGTAGGTGACGAAGAACACCGGCGGCATGGTCAGCGGGTTGGTCAGCCAGACCAGGCTGACCGCGATCGGCAGGTTGCCCCGCAGCGGGATCGCCAGGCTGGCGGCCAGCAGCATCTGCATCGGCATCGGGATCAATGCGGCAAACAGGCCCACGCCCATGGCCCGTGCCACTGAATGGCGGTTCAGGTGCCAGAGGTTGGGGTCGTGCAGCAGCTTGCCGAAAAAGCGTAAGGACTTGTGTTCCCGAATGCTGGTCGGATCCGGCATGTACCGTTTGAACAGGCGGCGCGGCATGGGGGCTCCCGGGGCAGTGATCGGGCAAGTATGCCTTGATTCCCGGAATGGCTTGTTCAGAGTTTGTGACAATTGTTGAGCAAGACTGACCCTTAAATACGCTATTCCTCTGCAGGCTGTCTTGCTTGCGGAGCTCTACCTTATGCGCACAGGGATGTTGGCGCTTGCGCTCGGGCTGTTGTGCCTGGGCTTTCTACCCGTTCTGCCGACGGTCGGCTGGCTGGTGGTGATGCTGCTGGCTGCGCTTGGCTGCCTGGCTACGCGAGTCTGGCCGCTTGGCTGCCTGGCTACGCGAGTCTGGCCGCTGGGCTGCTTGCTGCTGGGCTTTTGCTGGGCGTGCTGGTCGGCGCAGCAGGCGCTGGATGATCGTCTGGCGCATTCACTTGATGGCCGCACGCTATGGCTTGAGGGGCGCGTGGTCGGCCTGCCAGCGGTATCGGCCCAGGGTGTGCGCTTCGAGCTGGATGAATCCGCTTCGCGCCGCGCCGAATTGCCCGGGCGCTTGCAACTGAGCTGGTTCGACGGCCCAGAGATTCGTGCCGGAGAGCGCTGGCGCCTGGCCGTGACCCTGAAACGCCCGCGCGGCCTGCTCAATCCACATGGGCCGGACCGCGAGGCGACGCTGTTGGCCCGGCGCATCGGCGCGACTGGCACGGTCAAGGCGGGAGCGTTGCTGGAGCCGGTGGCCGGCGGCTGGCGCGACAATTTGCGCCAGCGCCTGCTGGCAGTGGATGCTTGGGGCCGCGAAGCGACGTTGGCGGCGCTGGTACTGGGCGATGGCTCGGGGCTGGCCAGGCAAGACTGGCAAACGCTGCAGGCGACCGGCACGGTGCACTTGTTGGTCATCTCGGGCCAACACATCGGGTTGGTCGCAGGGTTGGTCTACGGCCTGGTGGCGGGGCTGGCACGTTACGGAGGCTGGCCGCGGCGCTGGCCATGGCTGCCGTGGGCGTGCGGGCTGGCCATGACGGCCGCGCTGGGCTACGGCTGGCTGGCCGGGTTTGGCGTGCCTGTGCAGCGGGCCTGTCTGATGCTGGCGGTGGTGCTGCTCTGGCGCCTGCGCTTTCGCCAAGTAAGCGCCTTTGTACCACTGTTGATGGCGCTGTGTGGTGTGCTGCTGGTTGAGCCGTTGGCCAGTTTGCTGCCCGGATTCTGGTTGTCGTTCGGCGCGGTGGCAGTGCTGATCTGCTGCTTTGCCCAGCGCCTAGGCGGTTGGCGGCCTTGGCAAGCGTGGACGCGTGCGCAGTGGGTGATCGCCATCGGCTTGTTGCCGGCGATGCTGGCGCTGGGCCTACCGATCAGTCTGAGCGCGCCGTTGGCTAATCTGCTCGCGGTGCCCTGGATCAGCTTCGTGGTGCTGCCGTTGGCGTTGCTGGGCACCTTGTTGCTGCCGCTGGCGGGGTTTGGCGAACTGCTGCTATGGCTGGCCGGCGCAGCGCTGGCTGGGTTGTTCGACGTGCTGACGGTGGTGGCTCAGTGGCAGCCGGCATGGATTGCCCGGCAGTTGCCGCTACTGGCCTGGTTGCTGGTGCTCAGTGGCGCGTTGATCGTGTTGCTGCCCCGTGGCGTACCCATGCGTGGCCTGGGCGCGCTGATGCTGCTGGCGCTGTGGGTGCCTGGCAAGTCGTTGCCGCAGGGGCAGGTCGAGGTGCTGCAGCTGGACGTCGGCCAAGGCCTGGCGATCCTTTTGCGCACGCGCAACCACAGCCTGCTCTACGATGCTGGCCCAGCACGCGGCGAGAGCGATCTGGGCGAAAGTGTAGTGCTGCCTACTTTGCGTAAACTGGGCGTCGATCGACTGGATGTGCTGCTGATCAGCCATGCCCATGCCGACCATGCCGGCGGCGCAGCGGCCGTGCAGCGCGGCCTGTCGGTCGGGCGCGTTGTGGCCGGTGAGTCGGAGCAGGCCTTCCAGGCACAAAGCTGCGAGACGGGGCAGGGCTGGCAGTGGGACGGGGTCGACTTTTCACTCTGGCATTGGCCGCAGGCGCGCTCGAGCAATGACCGCTCCTGCGTATTGCTGGTCGAGGCGCAGGGCGAGCGTCTGCTGTTGGCCGGCGACATTGAAGCCAGCGCCGAACGCGCCTGGCTGGCGGCGCATGAAGGCAAACGCATCGACTGGCTGCAGTCACCGCACCACGGCAGTCGCAGCTCCTCCACCGAGGCGTTCATTGCTGCCACCAGGCCGCGCGGCGTATTGATTTCCCGCGGTGCGCACAACGGTTTCGGCCATCCGCATGCGCAGGTGCTGGAACGCTACCAGCGCCATGGGCTGGCGATTCACGACACCGCCATAGAGGGCGCCTTGAGCTTGCGCCTGGGCGCTCAATCCCAGGTTGCCGGGCAGCGTGCCCAGCGCAGGTTCTGGCGTGACAAAGAATGACCCCGGCACGCGCATTGTTGCGACCTCCGGCAACTCAGCCGAGGGCGATCCTATGGTAGAGTGGCGGCCTTTTTCGAGGGGATGATTACTGTGTGGGAATTGGTAAAGTCCGGTGGTTGGATGATGCTGCCGATCATTCTGAGCTCCATCGTCGCCATGGCTATCGTCGTCGAACGCCTGTGGACCCTGCGTGCCAGTCGCGTAACCCCGCCGCACCTGCTGGGTCAGGTGTGGATGTGGATCAAGGACAAGCAGCTCACCAGTGACAAGCTCAAGAGCCTGCGCGCTGACTCGCCGCTGGGCGAGATCCTCGCTGCCGGCCTGGCCAATTCGCGCCATGGCCGCGAAATCATGAAAGAGTGCATTGAAGAAGCCGCCTCGCGGGTTATTCACGAGCTCGAACGCTATATCAGCACGCTCGGCACCATCGCTGCGATGGCACCGCTGCTGGGTCTGCTCGGTACCGTGCTGGGCATGATCGACATCTTCAGCGCGTTCATGGGGTCGCAGATGACCGCCAACGCTTCGGTGCTCGCCGGTGGCATCTCCAAAGCCCTGGTGACCACAGCTGCAGGCCTGATGGTCGGTATCCCGGCGGTGTTCTTCCACCGCTTCCTGCTGCGCCGCATCGACGAGTTGGTGGTCGGTATGGAGCAAGAGGCGATCAAGCTGGTCGAAGTCGTGCAAGGTGATCGCGAAGTGGAAGTGGCGGGAGTCAAGGCGTGAAGTTTCGGCGCAACCGTGCGCGGGAGAACGTCGACATCAACCTGGCGTCGTTGATCGACGTGGTGTTCGTGCTGCTGCTGTTCTTCGTCGTCACCACCACCTTCACCCGCGAAAACCAGCTGCGGGTCGAACTGCCGGAGGCCTCTACAGGCGCGCCGGCCGAGGCCGACGAGGGCAAGCGGGTGGATATCACCATCAGTGCCGACGGGGTGTACTCGGTGAACAACCACCTGCTGCCGAAAAGCGACCTGGCCACTCTGGTCGAAGCGCTGCAGCAGGAATCTGGCGGTGATACCAAGCTGCCGTTGTCGATCAGCGCAGATGGCAAGACCCCGCATCAGTCGGTGGTGACGGCCATGGACGCGGCGGGCAAGCTTGGTTTCAGCCAGCTGCGCATGACCACGGTCGAGGCCGCAGCGGGGACGCCCTGATGGCTTTCACCGAGCGCTTGCTCGCTGCCTGGTACAACGGCCACCCGGCGCTGGCCTTTTTGCGGCCGCTGGAGCTGTTGTACCGTCGCGTCGTGCTGCGCAAGCGTGCGCGCTTCATCAGTGGTGCAAGCGCCGCTTACCGCGCGCCGGTGCCGGTCATTGTGGTCGGCAACATTACCGTTGGCGGCACCGGCAAGACGCCGATGATCCTCTGGCTGATCGAACACTGCCGCAAGCGGGGCTTGCGCGTCGGTGTGGTCAGCCGCGGTTACGGTGCCAAGCCGCCTTCGCTGCCCTGGCGGGTGGCGGCGGAGCACAGCGCCGAGCAGGCCGGCGACGAGCCGTTGTTGATCGTTCAGCGCACCGGTGTGCCGCTGATGATCGATCCCGACCGTTCGGCGGCCGTACGCGGGCTGCTTGCCAGCGAACCCCTCGACCTGATCCTCTGCGACGACGGCATGCAGCATTACCGCCTGGCGCGTGACCTTGAGCTGGTGCTGATCGATGCCGCACGGGGCTTGGGCAATCGCCGATGCCTGCCCGCAGGGCCACTGCGCGAGCCGGTCGAGCGCCTCGACGAGGTCGACGCGCTGCTCTACAACGGTGCCAGCAGCGACCGCGAAGACGGCTTCGCCTTTCAACTCAAGCCTTCGGCGCTGGTCAACCTGCGCAGTGACGAACGCCGTGGGCTTGACCATTTCAGCCCTGGCCAGGCCGTGCATGCGGTGGCTGGCATCGGTAATCCACAACGTTTCTTCAACACCCTGCTGCAGCTAAACTGGCAGCCGGTGCCGCACCCGTTTGCCGACCATGCGCAGTTCAGCGCCGAAGCGCTGACGTTCAGCCCGACGCTGCCGCTGGTGATGACCGAAAAAGATGCGGTGAAATGCCGTGCCTTTGCCGCTGACGACTGGTGGTACCTGACAGTCGAGGCGCAACCGTCGCCGGCCTTCAGTACCTGGTTCGATGCCCAGCTTGAGCGTCTGCTGCCTGCGCAGCAGCCCTGACCCTGTTCAATTTTCCGGCCGCTTGGCCCCAAGGACGCACTCATGGACACCAAACTGCTTGATATCCTGGCTTGCCCGATCACCAAAGGCCCGCTCAAGCTCAGCGCCGACAAGACCGAGCTGATCAGCAAAGGCGCAGGCCTGGCCTACCCGGTGCGCGATGGCATCCCGGTCATGCTGGAAAGCGAAGCACGCACCTTGACCGACGACGAGCGTCTGGACAAATGAGCCTGGACTTCACTGTGGTCATCCCCGCCCGGCTGCGCTCCACGCGCCTGCCGGGCAAGCCGCTGCTGTTGATCGCTGGCAAGCCGATGGTCCAGCACGTCTGGGAACAGGCGCGCAAAAGCAGCGCCAGCCGGGTGGTGATCGCCACCGATGACGCCAGCATCGTTGCCGCCTGTCAGGCATTTGGTGCCGAGGTATTGCTGACCCGCGCTGACCATGAGTCGGGCACTGATCGCCTGGCAGAAGTTGCCGCCCAGCTGGGTTTGGCCAGTGATGCCATCGTCGTCAACGTGCAGGGCGACGAGCCATTGATCCCGCCGGTAATCATCGACCAGGTCGCGGCCAACCTTGCTGCGCACCCGGAAGCCGGCATCGCCACCCTGGCTGAGCCGATCCATGAGCCGCAGACGGTGTTCAATCCCAATGCGGTCAAGGTAGTCAGCGACAAGAATGGCCTGGCCCTGAGCTTCAGCCGTGCACCGTTGCCGTGGGCCCGCGATGCGTTTGCCGTGAACCGCGAGCAGTTGCCGCCGGCAGTGCCTTATCGCCGCCATATCGGCATGTATGCCTACCGAGTTGGTTTTCTTCAGGACTTCGTCAGCTGGGGCCCGTGCTGGCTCGAGCAGACCGAAGCGCTGGAACAGCTGCGAGCGCTGTGGCATGGCGTGCGTATTCACGTTGAAGATGCGCTCGAGGCTCCCGCCGTGGGCGTTGATACCCCAGAAGACCTGGAGCGCGTTCGGCGCTTGTTGGAGGCCTGATGCGCGTCCTGTTTGTGTGCCTGGGCAATATTTGCCGCTCGCCCACCGCAGAAGGGGTGTTGCGCCATCAGTTGCAACGCGCCGGGCTGGCCGACCAGGTAGAAGTGGCATCGGCCGGTACGGGCGACTGGCACGTGGGCAAGGCGCCGGACGCGCGCACCTGCAAGGCAGCGCTGGCGCGCGGCTATGACCTGTCGGCGCAACGTGCCCAGCAGGTCAAGGCCGGCCATTTTGCCGAGTACGATCTGGTGCTGGCCATGGATGCCAGCAACCTCGCCGACCTCAAGGCCATACGCCCGCCGGCGTCCAAGGGCGAGCTGGATCTGTTCCTGCGTCGCTATGACGGCGCGTTGGATGAAGTCCCCGACCCGTATTACGGCGGCGCGGCCGGTTTCGAGCAGGTGTTGGACCTGATCGAGCTGGCGTGCGAGCAGTTGGTCAATGAAATCAGGGGGCGGCTATGACTGCCACCTGGCAACAGCAGGTATCGCTCAAGCCTTTCAACACCTTTGGTATTGACGTCAAGGCCCGCTATTTCGCCCAGGCGCACAGCGACGCCGAGGTGCGGGCGGCATTGCTCGAAGCGGCCCGTCTTGAGCTCCCGGTGCTGGTCATCGGCGGTGGCAGCAACCTGCTGTTGACCGGTGACATCGACGCGCTGGTGCTGCATATGGCCAGCCGTGGCCGGCGGCTGCTGAGTGAGGAGGGCGATCGTGTGGTGGTCGAGGCCGAAGCCGGTGAACCCTGGCATGAGTTTGTGCAGTGGAGCCTGGCGCAGGGTTGCAGCGGGTTGGAAAACCTCAGCCTGATTCCCGGCACCGTCGGTGCCGCGCCGATGCAGAACGTCGGCGCGTATGGCGTCGAGATCAAAGACGTGTTTGCCGGCTTGACCGCACTCGACCGTGAAACAGGCGAGCTCAAGGATTTTTCCCTTGAGGAGTGCGGGTTTGGTTACCGCGACAGCCTGTTCAAGCGCAATCCCGGCCGCTGGTTGATCCTGCGCGTGCGCTTTGCCCTGAGTCGCAGCTTGCATGCGCACCTGGACTACGGCCCAGTGCGTCAGCGTCTGCACGAGCAGGGGGTCGTCGAGCCGACCGCGCAGGCAATCAGCGATGCGATCTGCAGCATTCGTCGCGAGAAACTGCCTGACCCGCTCGAACTGGGTAATGCTGGCAGCTTCTTCAAGAATCCGCTGGTCAGCGCCGTGCTCGGCGAGCAGCTTCGCGCTCGCTATCCGGGTGTGGTGGCTTATCCCCAGGCCGATGGCCAGCTGAAGCTGGCGGCGGGCTGGTTGATCGAGCAGGCAGGGTGGAAGGGCTATCGCGATGGCGATGCCGGCGTGCATCGGTTGCAGTCGTTGGTACTGGTCAATTATGGCCAGGCCTCGGGGGCGCAGTTGCATGCGCTGGCGCAGAAAATTCAGGCTGATATCTTCGCCAGGTTTGGCGTGGAGCTGGAGATGGAGCCGAATCTGTACTGAGTAGGTGGCACATGGATATGCCAGTGCAGCGCTGAATGCAACGCAAAAAAAAGCCCCGCCAGTTCGCACTGGCGGGGCTTTTTCATTCAGCCGTGGCTATCAACCGTGATGAGGCTTGTGCTCATCGGTCGATGCCTGGGCCTGAGCTGCGGCAGCAGCGGCCTCGGCTTCACGCTTGCGGCGACGCACTTCACGTGGGTCGTTCGGTGCGCGACCGTTGGCCAGCATTACAGGCGCCGGTTCAGCCGCTACAGGCGCTGCCTCGACAACTTCGGGCTTGGCTTCAACCGGTGCAGCCTGCTCGACCACCGGTGCTTCGACTGGCGCGGCCGCTGGGGCCTCGGCAACGTGCACTGGCTTCTCGGCTTCACCCGACTCGACCACGGCGGCTTCAACCACTGGAGCTTCAACCACGGGGGCTTCGGCGGCTGGTGCCTCGACCACTGGCGCTTCAGTAACTGGCGCTGCAGTTTCCACTTCTGCTGCAGCAACCGGGGTTGCTTCAACGGCAGGTGCTTCGACTACGGGCTGCGGCGCAGCCTCGACAACCGGCTCGATGCTCGGCTCGACCACTGCAACCGGCTCGCTGACAGGCTGCTCGACCACAGGGGCGATCGCAACGTCATCAGCTTGCTGTGCAGGCTCGGCTGGCAGGGCGATAACTTCACCGGTAGCCGCTTCAGGCGTTTGGGTAGAAGCGATTTCAGCCTGCTGATTGGCTTGTGCTTCGGCCGCAGCGCTGATGTTGCTAGTGGCAACAGCGGCAGTTACGGCCAGGCCAGCGGCGAGGTCGGCACCCAGATCAGTCGCCTGACGTGGTTGCTGCTCTTCACCGTTTTCGTTGCCTTCGCTGCTTTCTTCGTCGCCATCGATCAGATCGCCATTGGCATTGCGCTGACGTTCACGACGGTTGCTGCGACGACGCTGGCCGCGCGAGCGACGACGTGGGCGTTCGCCATCAGTGCCTTCTTGTTCTTCCTGCTGCAGTTCGTCGTTCGGCAGTTGCTCATCGGCGATCTCTGCGGCCTGCTCGTCAGCCTGGGCGGCTGGGCGCAGTTGACGCTCTTCCTGCGGCACACGTTCTTCACGTGGAGCACGTTCTTCGCGAGGGGCGCGTTCTTCACGTGGAGCACGCTCTTCGCGAGGGGCGCGTTCTTCACGTGGAGCACGTTCTTCGCGAGGGGCGCGCTCTTCACGTGGAGCGCGTTCTTCGCGTGGGGCGCGTTCTTCACGTGGGGCACGTTCTTCGCGAGGGGCGCGTTCTTCACGTGGTGCACGTTCTTCGCGTGGTGCGCGTTCTTCAGTCGATGCAGGGGTAGCGTCAAGTGGCTCACGCAGCTCACGCACAGGGCGCTCGTCACGGTTGCCGCGACGTGGGCGATCTTCACGTGGAGCACGCTCCTCACGTGGAGCGCGTTCTTCACGCGGCGCACGCTCTTCACGCGGTGCACGCTCTTCACGTGGAGCGCGTTCTTCACGCGGTGCACGCTCTTCGCGCGGCTTGCGCTCTTCGTCGCGACGACCGTTACGGTTGCGACTCTGCTGACGACCGTTGCGGCGCTCTTCGTTGCGCTGTGGGCGCTCGGTAACAGGCTTCTCGGTGGCAGCCGGTGCAGCGACCGGTTCTTCCTTGGCGGCAAACAGGCTCACCAGCGATTTGACCAGGCCTTTGAACAGGCTTGGCTCAGGCATGCTTGGTGCTGGCGCAGCGGCAACCGGAGCAGCCTCTTCTACAGCAGCCGGTACCGGAGCGCTGGTACGCGGTGGAGCAGTCTTGACCGCAGCTTCCTGGCGAACCAGGGTGCGGGTCGCGGCCTGCTGCGGCGCTTCCTCGGTTTCGGTGGTGGCGATTTCGTAGCTGGACTGGTTGGTCAGCACTTCCGGGTTGTCGTCGCGCAGGCGCTGGACTTCGAAGTGCGGGGTTTCCAGGTGGTCATTCGGCAGAATGATGATGCGAGCACGGGTGCGCATCTCGATCTTGGTGATCGAGTTGCGTTTCTCGTTGAGCAGGAACGCGGCAACCGGGATTGGCACCTGAGCGCGCACTTCGGCAGTGCGGTCTTTCAGGGCTTCTTCTTCGATCAGGCGCAGGATCGCCAGCGACAGCGACTCGACGTCACGGATGATGCCGGTGCCCGAGCAGCGTGGGCAGACGATGCCGCTGCTTTCACCCAGCGATGGACGCAGGCGTTGGCGCGACATTTCCAGCAGGCCGAAGCGCGAGATGCGGCCAACCTGGACGCGAGCACGGTCGGCCTCGAGGCATTCACGCACACGCTCTTCGACCGCGCGCTGGTTTTTCGCCGGGGTCATGTCGATGAAGTCGATGACGATCAGGCCGCCGATATCACGCAGACGCAGTTGGCGGGCAATTTCTTCAGCCGCTTCCAGGTTGGTCTGCAGGGCGGTTTCTTCGATGTCGCTGCCTTTGGTGGCACGCGCCGAGTTGATGTCGATCGACACCAGCGCCTCGGTTGGGTCGATCACGATCGAACCGCCAGACGGCAGCTCGACGACGCGCTGGAAGGCGGTCTCGATCTGGCTTTCGATCTGGAAGCGGTTGAACAGTGGCACGCTGTCTTCGTACAGCTTGACCTTGCTGGCGTACTGCGGCATCACCTGGCGGATGAAGGTCAGAGCTTCTTCCTGGGCCTCGATGCTGTCGATCAGGACTTCGCCGATGTCCTGGCGCAGGTAGTCGCGGATGGCGCGGATGATGACGTTGCTTTCCTGGTAGATCAGGAACGGCGCGGTGCGGTCCAGCGAGGCTTCCTTGATGGCGGTCCACAGCTGCAGCAGGTAGTCGAGGTCCCACTGCATTTCTTCGCTGCTGCGGCCAAGGCCGGCAGTGCGCACGATCAGGCCCATGTCGCCCGGTACGGTCAGCCCGTTGAGGGCTTCACGCAGCTCGTTGCGCTCTTCGCCTTCAATACGGCGGGAGATGCCGCCAGCGCGTGGGTTGTTTGGCATCAGCACCAGGTAACGGCCAGCCAGGCTGATGAAGGTGGTCAGGGCGGCGCCTTTGTTGCCGCGCTCTTCCTTCTCGACCTGGACGATGACTTCCTGGCCTTCGGTGAGTACTTCCTTGATGTTGACGCGGCCTTCTGGGGCCTTCTTGAAGTACTCGCGGGAGATTTCCTTCAGCGGCAGGAAGCCGTGACGGTCGGAGCCGAAGTCGACGAAGGCGGCTTCGAGGCTGGGCTCGATCCGGGTGATCTTGCCTTTGTAGATGTTGGCCTTTTTCTGCTCACGGGCGCCGGATTCGATATCCAGGTCGTAGAGGCGTTGGCCATCCACCAGGGCTACACGCAACTCTTCGGGTTGAGTTGCGTTAATCAGCATTCTTTTCATGTTGTACCGTCGGTTTCCGGGCTGCCGGAAACGGCGTTCGGCACACACGACTTCTCATGGTCGGTGTCAAGGTGCGCAAAGGGTGGCGAACCACCCCCGTGTCGGCGACGTTCGGCACCAGCCGGTTGCCCAGCCTGCCGTTGTCGCGACGACGCGTCCTGTTGCTGCGGTGCTGTGGGCCTGTGGTATCGGGATCAACCTGGCAGGCCTGGTGCACTCAGTCAGGAGGAGGAATCAACCGTCAGCCGTGGACGCCTACGTGGCATCTGTAAGGACCTTATCCGCTCGCCGCCCATTACAGTGGGGCGGTGGCCGGACGCGGTGCTACACGGTCCGAGGGCTGTGCATCTCCACCCTGCACGTATCCCTGATAATTCGGGTGCTGCCGCGCGCTGAATCCGCAACGGGTTGCATTTTTCGCCATCTTCATAAGGGAAGCTGGCGCCATTCATGTCCAAGGCAGGTATTTCCGAAGCATTCGCCGGGTGCAGGAGGAAGTGACGATGGCGGTGCAGAGACACGGCGAAAAAAGCCAGTTAAGCAGGTGAACTACCGCACTTATGATTTTTTTCGGTCTTCTCTACCCGGCGCGAGTGGCGCTTCCAGGTATTTCGATAAACTGGCGAAAGCCCCGTAGGACGGCCTCGCGTCCTCGAGAATTGCGTTGGTCAGGGGCTGGCAAAGCGCCGTATACCGCTGGCCCACCGCTTTTGGCGGCGTTCGCGACTATAGCAGCAATGATTAAGTGCTTCAATTCCCTAAAAAATTGTTATTATCGGCGCCATGACTACCAATACCCCTCCGACTTCCGGCGTCCAGCTGATCGAAGTCGCGCCGGAGCTTGCCGGCCAACGAATCGACAATTTCCTGATCACGGCGCTCAAGGGCGTGCCTCGCACCTTGGTCTACCGCATCCTGCGCAAGGGTGAAGTGCGGGTCAACAAGGGTCGAGTCAAGCCTGAATACAAGATCCAGGCCGGCGACATCGTGCGCGTGCCACCGGTGCGTCTGCCCGAGCGTGACGAGCCGGTGCCGGTGGCGCAATCGCTGTTGCAGCGCCTGGAGGCGGCCATTGTCTATGAAGACAAGGCGCTCATCGTGCTCAACAAACCGGCCGGCATTGCCGTGCATGGCGGCAGCGGCCTGAGCTTTGGCGTGATCGAAGCGTTTCGCCAGTTGCGTCCGGATGCCAAGGAACTGGAGCTGGTGCACCGGCTCGACCGCGACACTTCCGGCCTGCTGATGATCGCCAAGAAGCGCAGCATGTTGCGCCATCTGCACGCTGCCCTGCGCGGTGATGGCGTCGACAAGCGCTACATGGCGCTGGTGCGTGGCAACTGGCCAACCGCGAAGAAACAGGTCAACGCCCCATTGCAGAAGAGCAACCTGCGTTCTGGCGAGCGTATGGTCGAGGTCAACGAAGAGGGCAAGGAAGCGCTGACCCTGTTCAAGGTGCTGCGCCGTTTCGGCGACTTCGCCACCATGATCGAAGCGCGTCCGATCACCGGTCGCACCCATCAGATCCGCGTGCACGCCCTGCATGCCGGGCACATGATTGCCGGCGACAACAAATACGGCGATGAAGAATTCTCCCGCGAGATTCGTGATCTCGGCGGCAAGCGCCTGTTCCTGCATGCCTATGCCCTGACCGTGCCGCTGCCCGATGGCGGCGAGCTCAAGGTAGAAGCGCCGGTCGACGAAATGTGGGCCAAGACTGTAGAGCGCCTGGCGCGGCCTGACTTCACATGAGCAAACCCTACGAGCTGCTGATTTTTGACTGGGATGGCACCCTGGCTGACTCTGTCGGGCGCATCGTTCTGGCGATGAATGAGGCCGCTGAGCGCGCCGGTGAGGCGCCCAGTGCCGAGGATGCAATCAAAGGCATTATCGGCCTGGCCCTGGGCGAGGCGATCTGGACCCTGTATCCGCACCTTGAGCCGCTGCAGGTCGAACGCTTCCGTCAGCACTATGCTGATGTGTACATGGCGCTCGACCAGCAGCCGTCACCGTTGTTTGACGGCGTGGTCGAGTCGCTGGATGCGTTTCGCGCCCAGGGCTATCGCCTGGCAGTAGCTACTGGCAAGGCCCGTCGCGGGCTCGATCGGGTGCTCAAGGCCAATGGCTGGGAAGACTTTTTCGATATCACTCGGGCGGCTGACGAAACCCGCGGCAAGCCGCACCCATTGATGCTTGAAGAAATTCTTGCCCACTGCCGCGCCGAACCCGGCCAGGCGCTGATGGTCGGAGATTCTGCGTTCGACCTGCAAATGGCCAACAACGCCGGCATGCACTCGGTGGCTGTCGGTTACGGGGCTATGTCGCTGCAGGCGCTGGCAGAGTTCGGGCCGCAGGTGTGCATCGATCACTTTTCCCAGCTGCGCGAGTGGTTGGCAGGTTCGGCGCAATTATCAATTCCAAGGTAGGTGAGCATGGCTGACGAGTGGAAAGCGCCCGAGACCGAAGTGGTCGAGAGTGAGGATCGCAAGAGCTGGAAGCTGCTGGAGAAAACCCTCCTTGCTGGTGTGCAGGAGCAGCGTCGAGCGCGACGCTGGGGGATTTTCTTCAAGCTGCTGACGTTCCTTTACCTGTTCGGCATCCTGTTCCTGTTCTCGCCGCTGATGAGTATGGACGGCGCTGCTTCACGCAGTGGCAGCCATACCGCACTGGTCGAGGTGCGTGGCGTTATTGCTGATCAGGAGGCGGCCAGTGCCGACAACCTGATCAAGAGCCTGCGCGAGGCATTCAAGGATGCCAATACCAAGGCAGTGGTGATGCGTATCAACAGCCCAGGCGGCAGCCCGGTGCAGTCCGGTTACGTCTATGACGAGATTCGCCGCCTGCGCGCCGAGTACCCGCAGATCAAGCTCTACGCAGTGATTACCGACCTCGGTGCCTCGGGTGCCTATTACATTGCCAGTGCTGCCGATGAGATCTATGCCGACAAGGCCAGCCTGGTCGGCTCGATCGGCGTTACCGCTGCGGGCTATGGCTTTGTCGGTGCCATGGACAAGCTGGGCATCGAGCGGCGCACCTATACGGCCGGTGAGCACAAGGCATTCCTCGATCCGTTCTCGCCGCAAAAACCTGAAGAAACCGAGTTCTGGCAGGGCGTGCTCAACACCACTCACCAGCAGTTCATTACCATGGTCAAACAGGGGCGTGGTGATCGGCTCAAGGATAAAGAGCACCCTGAGCTGTTCAGTGGCCTGATCTGGTCCGGTGAGCAGGCCAAGGCGCTAGGCCTGGTAGATGGTCTGGGCAGTGCCAGCTATGTCGCCAGAGACATCGTTGG
>Ga0213829_1000373_pt1 | contig 44455 bp, 71 predicted proteins | sample MC6MC0896MG_FD_180665 | JGI IMG/M metagenome (GOLD analysis project Ga0213829, IMG submission 180665) | Enriched soil aggregate microbial communities from Iowa State University, Ames, United States - MC6-MC0896-MG | ecosystem: Environmental > Terrestrial > Soil > Unclassified | place: USA: Iowa... | reverse complement strand
CACAAACGTCGACATCTTGTATACACTACGCGGCCAGCCAGCCGAAGTGGCGGAATCGGTAGACGCAGCGGACTCAAAATCCGCCGCCCTTAAAAGCGTGTGGGTTCGAGTCCCACCTTCGGCACCAATGGTTTGCGGGGTATTCTAGCGGTGGTTTTCGCTCCGCAATAAACGAACCGCTCCGCAATTCGATCAGGCCTCGCTCACGCGGGGCCTTTTCGTTTCACGCGGCCTCGTCGTCTGACATCGGATCGAAGCGCCGAGCAATCCCGTCGAATCGCGCGGCATCGGCGCGGAGCCGGTCAGCGCTACGCCGGCGAGTCGCCCTCGCCCGCCAGTCGCCACTGCGATTTCTGTCCAGGTCGTCGGCCTGCTGCCATAGCGAAGCCGCCCTCGCGCGCGCCCAGCGCGCCTTGCCGATGCTCTTTTGATCCATGGAGCCACTGTCGCCGCCGGCGGTCACACGCGCCGATACGGAGGCAACGCCGGCTGACTGCCTACCAGGTCCGGTTCTTCCTCGCGGCCGCGCGGGCCACTTCGCGCTGGTCGATCTCCAGGCGAAGCCGCTGCTGATGCCTGACCGCCCACAGTTCCGACCCGATCACGCCCTGCTCGTAACTGGTGCAGTCCCGGCGCCCCCGGTACTGGTCGTCAAGATGACGGTCCACCTCGACCCACCAGACGTGATTGTCCACGCGCTTCTGCAGGCGCAGTACCTCCGTAGCGCCGCAGTAGAGCGCATCCGGAAGTTCATCAGGGCGGCTGGCGACCGAGCGCCAGCGGAAGTCAGGAGGAAGCATGCCCGCAGGATACGCCCGGGCGTCTCAGAGATTGCGACGTGTCACTTGCCCATCAGCACGAGCCGCTGGCCACCGATCTGAGCCACCACGCGCCGGACACTGTATATACCGCCAGCCAATGAGACTTGGGCTGCGGGTAGCCCCAAATTACGTGGCGTACCCTCAGCGAAGCCGAATTGAGGGCCAACGGGGTCCGCCTGAATGAGCCGGCGAGGGGCTGCTGGATCCATGATCAGGGCAAGGATCGGCGCCGCGACCTGATCCATGGAAACATAGAAGCCTTCATCGACATCCGAGCCCCAGTGGATGCTCACCCCCAGCAACTGCAGCTGGTCGATCTTCGTGGCGTCCCCGAAGCTGTACCCCAACCTTCCGGGGATCGTCTTGGCTTCGTATCCGTACCAAGGTTCGTACCCTTCGTAGCCTTGGACCCGATAGTCCCCCTTTGCTCCCTGGCTGGCCGCCTCAGCTGCACTGTGGTTATCCACGATGTAGCGGAACATGCCATACATAGACCGGTAGTGCTGTTCGACCTTGATCAGATCCGTTTGCCCCTCAAGCGTCTCGACCAGAAGGAAGGTTGACCCGCGAAGTGTTGAAGAGCTCTGCAACGTCCCTTCATTGTCGGTCGTGTCATAAGGGCCGTAGGTGAAGTCAGGGAACAACGTCGTCATCTGCGTTGCTATCCCAGTGGCGAACGTCTTGATGAACGACGATGCCCCGGTGGCGTAGTAGCCTCCATTCACCTGGTAGGAGGCTACTGTCGCCTCATGGCCATCCAGCACAAATATCGGTGACTTTGACGACAGGATCGACGCAATTACCTTTGTCTCCGACTGGGTCAATGCGAGATGGTCACGGTTGAGATCTACCCCATTTCCGTTCTGCCGCGTCCCGGCCACAAATCCGTCCGGGTTTGCCGTCGGGATAACGATCATTGGGAGGATGGCCAGTTTCGAAAGATCGCCTGGTGCCGCATTGAATGCCAAATCCCGCAAGAACTGGAACGCCGCCTCGCGCGGCGTCTCCTCATTCCCGTGTTGACTCGCCACAACCAGAATGCAGCTATTGATGCTGCCAAGTGAGGGCGCCGCTGGCGATCCGATCACTACCGCGGAAATGGGGCGGCCCTGCTGAGTCAACCCCAAGGTGTACTTCCTTGCCATAGCCGAGCCGGCGACCACGGCATCCAGAAACGCCTCGCCTTGCGCGTAAGTAGTGAAGGCTGTGCCGCCGTTCGTCTCAAATGGAGTGGATGGGCCTGCCATCAGGGCTGCACCTTGAGCAGAACCGCTACGGACGACCAGTCATGCGTCGTCGATGAATGCGTGCAAGGCGGGAAGGTCGATGAATCATCTCCTTGACGCATCCTGCGAGAGATCACCCAGTGTCGGAGCAGGGTATACGTCGGCGTCCCCGGACTGGAGGTTGGGGTCACAGGAACCCATCCAGCCGGATAGCTCAGCGTATTGACCGCGCCAGGGTTCGCCAACGCGCACGAGAATGTGGCGAGTGCCATGCACCCCGGCGCGTCAGCAATGACACTGGGGAGAGGATGCGGGACGTCGGTTGCCGAAGCTCCGTTGCCTGTGGCGTTGGTGGACACTACAACGGCACCTGCCCCGGTGCTGGATCTTACGATTACCGCGACGCCCGCGAATCGACCAGACGTGGGCTGGGTGATGACCAGGCTCTTGCCTGCGTCTGTCGCGTCCGCCACCTTGCTGAAGACGCATGAGTAGCCCATGCCAGTAGCGGACTGCGTGCGCGGCGAATCGCGATTGGCCACACGCGTGTAACCACTGGGTGTCGCCGGCGCATAGCTGGAACCTGTGAATACCAGGATCAGATCGCCAACCGCGATGCCGGCCGGCAACAGCACGGTGATACTGGTCACGCTGTCGGCGCCCCCATAGGTCTGAGCCGAGTACGCGGCATCGACCACCTTGGGCGTCGGCAGCACATAGAGAAGGTCGCCTGCCACCACGGCCGCATTCGGGTTGGTGGAAGTGATGATCCGCTGAATCGTCGGGGAGGTAACCCCTCCCGCACCTGCACCAGCTGCAAGCTCATCGATGGCGGCCTGAACGTCGGTCGCGGCCAGCCCTGAGGCGGCGGGGTCATATGTGACATCGGCAGCATCTCCACCGCCGCCTGCTGTCACCGCAGCCCATGCCCCGTCTTTGCGCCCGTAGGTGCTGCCGTCAGACGGAGCGTCGGGAATGCCGCCTCCCGACAGGTCATCCTGCCAGGCACTACCATCCCACGCGCTCAGGGTGTCCGTGTCGGTCGAGTACCAGAGGCCAACGGCCTCCGGATGGAGGTCCAACGTCGCGGGCCGGGCCGAGGCCAGCCCCTTTCCAAGGTAGTCGGCAAGGCGGCCGCTGGCCATCAGAGGTTCTCCGTGTAGATGAGGTTGCCGTCATCGGCAATGAGAAATACCGGCTGGCCGGAGACGATCTCGCCGGTGACCACAGGCAGGATTCCGCCGCCACCGCCGCCGGTTGCCGACACGATCGGCCGGCGCGGGTCGCTGTTGTCCACGGCGATGCCCGTTCCGGGACGAACCTCCTGCACGGCGCTGTCGGCCTTGGCCAGCGATGCGATCGCCTCGGTGGTCAGCGCGATCGACGGATCGCCAGCAGCGCCGTCACCGTCGGTGATCTGGACGCCGGTGCCCTGCTGCAGCTCCCGTTGGAACCAGGCGCCATCACCATTTCGGGTCGGAAACCCGACCCCGCCCATGCCGGCCAGCGCCTGGATGTTGGCCGGCACCTCGCGGATCAGCTTCCAGATCGTGGCCGCGCCGTTCTGCTTCGCCGGCGGCGGGTTGATGATCTGGTCGGCGGTCAGCAGCTTGCCGTCCGGGCCATACAGGTTCTTACCCAGCGTCGCGCCGGCGTTGCCATCGTCAAGCCTGACGACGCGTCCCAGCTGGTCCTTCAGTTTGACCTTGCGATCGGCCATCAGGGCGTCTCGGCGCGGTCCGCAGCGATCACGGCTTGGCAGGCGCGAAGCTGGTCGTCGGCGTCGCGGCCGGCTCGAACAACAGCCCCCGCAAAGTCTGCTCGGCGCTCGGCGGCCGCATCACGTTCGCCGGCGGCGGCGGCAACGTCGGACAAACGCTGGGTTTCGCAGCCTGCCCACCCGTCGCGCAGCCGGAGGTCACCAGCACGCACGTCAGCCACAACAGCATCAGCGACGGCCGGGGCCGCAGCGCGATCTTCTTCATGCTTCGCTCCAATGGCGGCCAGTTTGTCGGCCTGGGTGTGTTCGGTGGCCCGGGTCTGGTTGACCTGCTCCACCACGGCGGCGCTGGCGCTGGCCTGCTGCCGGGCTTCGGTGCCCTCAGCACGATCGCCGCGCCACGCCCAGCCAGCACCGAACATGGCAGCCGACCAGGCCACGAAGACCAGCACAGCGATCAGCGTCCGGCTCATTTCAGGCTCCAGTGTTCCGGCGCGCGCCGGTCAGGTAATAGGAGATGACGCCGCCCAGCGCCAGGTTCAGGCCGCCGACGAGGCCGGCGAAGATCTCCCGGTTCTCCGGCGGCACCGGCGTGTAGATCGAGACGAAGAGCGCGGATCCGTACAGCGCCAGGATGATCATGGCGATGCCGAACCGGGCCGTTCCGATATTGCGTGTCGCGAAGGTCATGCGGCCATCCTCGCCAGCTCGTGCACCTGCTTCATGGCCCACTCGTACAGCGGCCGGTCAACGATCAGAATCCGCTCGTGGTCCTTGCCGCGCAGTGCAACCACATGGATTTTCGTGGACTCCTGCAGCGCCAGCACTATGAAAGAGACCCGCTTCTTCAATGGGTCCGTCTCTTGGATCAGGTCGATGGCCTCCTCGACCATGCCCTTGATGTGCCCGAGCACTGCCGGCGATACCGTCCCCGACATGCCCTTCGGCTCCAGCAGCGTGAGCGTCGCCCGCAGCTTCGTGAGGGCCGCGTCCTTGGTGCGCTTACTCGGCATCAGGCGGGCAACCCGAAGAGGCGCTTGGCCACCGCCAGTCGCTCGCCGCGGTCGATCAGGCCGTTGCGCCCGCCGTTGATGGCCTTGGTCACGCCGACCAGGTCATCGGCACGAGCCATGGCCGGGATTTTCGGCCTGGCCACAGTCCAGTACCATCCGGCGGCGTCCACGGCGTCCGGCAGCTCGGCCAGCATCGCCGGGTTCAGCACCGCCCGCTCGTCGCCGTACTTCCACAGGCTGTAGGTCCGATAGTTGGCCCTGCCGGTGACCTGGATCAGGCCCCTGCCCTTGAACCGTTTGCCGTCGCCGGGTTGGGTGTTGCCGAGGTCCTTGCGGCCCTCATAGGCGGCGCCGCTGGCATACTCGGTCGCGGTGTTGAAGCCGTCCGACTCGTGCGCCACCTGGGCGAGGAAGTGAGCCTTCTCCAGCGGCGTGACGATGCCGAAGCGGATGCAGGCGTCCTCCAGCGGCTGGGCGTACTTCCCGGCCCCCATTTTGGCCGCTACGGTTTCAGTGGACATCGGGGACCCCCTTGATTGATGGGGGCCATGCTGCCGGGGCTGAGGGGTGGTTCAACGGATCAGTTACGATGCGACCAGGCCCCGGATTGGCCGGGGCTACCAAGGAGATGGACTATTAACAGTACCGACGAGTCAGTTCGGCTTTTGGCCAAAGAAATCTTCATCCGCCTCGTGAGCCAAGCGCTCGCAACGCCGGGGCATGTGCTTGATCCGGCGGCAGCCGGCAAGGCTGCGAACGATGCTGCAAGTGCTTACATTCGGGGCGGCGTCAGCAAAATCTCCGCGCCAGTGACCAATCCAAAGTAAGGCGCAACAAAGAGGCCCGGTTGCCCGGGCCTCCCTACTGCTCCGTGTCGTGTCTCGCCAAATCAAGCCGCACCCAGCCATACCTTGCCAAGCCAAGCCTGCGGTGCCATTCCGCGCCGGTCCCCGCCCTACCCGGCCGAGCCGCGCCATGCCTTACCTGCGATGTCAGGCTGCTGGCGTAACCGCGTCCTTGCTTTCTACCTTTTCCAGCGCGCTCCATACGCCGGACAACTCCTGCAGCTGTCGGTACTTCCTCTCCGACGACCGCAGGTCCTTGATGGCGTCGGCCAGAAGCTGAGCCCGCAATGCCTCATTGCTCAGCACGTCGGCGAGTGCGCGGTAGCCGCCCGCGCCGTGGCGATCACTGCCCAGCGACACGAATGCCCTCATCGGCGCCGAGTCCTTCGCCTCCACGGTGACGAACACCCGCAGCAGCTGCCGCGCCTGCCAGATGCGGTGCTGTTGCGCCGCCTCCGTGTCGTCCCATTCGAACCAGCTGTGCATCGCCGAATTGGGATTCGCCGCCTTCGCGACCACATCGGCCGGTCGGATGATGCCCTCGGCCTTCAGCCGTTCCAGTTCCTCTCGAATCGCGTCATTGTTCATGCCGCCATGTCCTGTTCGGTGGCGAGGCGGAAAGTGCCCCACCCCATGCCGGCACTCGCCTTGCTGTCCGGCCTACCCTCCCCAACCCCCACTTGCGCGCCCACGCGGGCAATCAAGTTGGACACATCGGTCAGGCTGAACTGATCGGCGTCGTAGCGGATGCGGACATCGGCCGCCCACTCGTGCCACATCGGCCGCGTGCGCAGGTCCACCACCCCGGTGGCGTTCCGCACGTGCAGGTCCACCCGCTTGTACGGCCCGGCGATCAGCTTCACCAGCGGCGTACCGTCGTCAACGTCGTAGCCGTCGGCCTCCACGAACACGGAGAGCTTGCCGATCGTCATCTTGAAGCCGACCAACCTACAGGCCGAGATCATGCCAGCGCGGAAGGCGCCAGCCGGGATGCCCGGCCAGCCTTCCTGGCTGTAGTGCACCGCGGCGTCGCACAGCTCGTCAAAGTTCTTCGCCGTCCGCGTCTTTTTCGACTTCGCCTGCGATCCCGCCTCCTGCGTCTCGCGGATCTGCTGCTTGGCCTTGGCCGAGAACTTGGCCTGCACGAACGGAGCAGTACCGATAATGCGGAAGGTGGCCACCTGGATGTTCGGGGCCGGAATCTGGATGCTTTTCGTACTCATCATTGTCTCCTCAGGGTCAAGCCATTGCGGACAGGTACTGGCGCGTTGCGGCTTTCCGGCTGTCGTCCAACAGGCGGTACAGCTGCAGCAGTTCGCGCTCGCCGGGGTCGGCCGGCTCCGGGGGCGGCAGCGCGGCATTGAGTTCCACAGCCAGCGCCTGCAGCTGCTGATGGCTGAGCCCGCTCGTTCGTTCTTTCTGCTGTTTCAACTCAGACGTGCGTTCCGCGAGGCGTCGCGCCAGCGTTTCAAAGCGGGCTGCACTCGGGGAGAAGTTGACAGGCAGGGGCGTTACTGTAGGCTTTGCCATGATTTCCTCGCTGGAAGTCGTTTTCTGAGACGCCTGGGCTGCCACCCGGGCGTTTCGCTTTTTACGGGGTCACCCGTATGTAAATCACTCCGATCAGAGGGATTTGCGCCCTACGCAGCCTCCTGCAGGACCAGCTGCAGAACGGACTCGTGGTAGGTGTGGACCGATCCGAACCGAGGGTCGCGGACGTCGCCGATGGCCAGACCCATATCCCGAGAGAGTGATGCGCAGCGCCGCCCCAGGATGGACGCGACCTTCAGATCGACGGTCGCACCGACTAGGTTGGCGTAGCCCATCACCGTGAAGTGCTTGTTCTCGGGCTGGGTACGTGCGCCGATCACCGCCACTTCCTCCTGCAGCCGGGCCACTTCCGTCGCCTGACGGGCCTGCTCTTGCTCCAGTGCGTCCTGGCGGACCAGCACCTCTACAAGCGCGGCGATACGCGGGTCCTTGATCGCAGGCAGGCTGGGTTCGCCGGCTCTCCGCTCACAGTCGATGAAGTACTGCCTTGCCTGCCGCCCTTTCTCGTTGCGTTCGACCATCGACAGCTCTTTTGCCATGTCGATCGTCAGCTCATATTCCTTGGCCGGGCGCCCCCCTGAGAGGTTTTTCCCAGAATCGGTAAAAACCTCAAAATCCTCGCCACGCTTGAACTTGTACTGCTTGATCCGGTCGTTGATCCACGTCCCGAACACCTTGCCGATCTCCAGGAACGCGTGAAGGTCGCGCCCGCTCACGGACTGAACCACCTGCCCGCCGATGCGGGCTTCTTGAATCGGGATCAGTGCGTTCATGCGGCTGCCCCCTTCTCTTCCTCTGCCCGCTGTTTGGCCAGGCGATGCTCGATCTCACCGTTCAGGGAGCGATAGTTGGCGGCGGCCTGCTTCTTCAACCACCCGCGCAGTTCAGCGGAGAGGCGAAGCGGGAATGGCGAAAGCTGATGTCTCTCGGTCATATCCTGATCCTTCTCGGCTTCACAATGAAGCCAGTGACTTCACTATGAAGCCGAATGATTCGACTGTCAACATCAAAATGAAGCCGATAGACTCTCGTCGATGAAGAAGAGCACCCAAGACGATTTCATTCGGACAGCTTTGCGTGTCCCCCCCGCTCTGCACGCCAGAATCCATGAAGAAGCTCGTTCCTCGGGCCGAACTTTCAACGCTCAGCTGATCCACATGCTCTATGGCTATCTGGAACAGCAGGATGAGGCCGAGGCGATCGACCGTGAGGGCGCGAGGATGGAGCAGCAGGTTGGTGTTGGATACGGATTGACCGATCCCTTGGACCGCGCGGCGGTGCTCAAATCGCTGCTCTTCCAGGAGCGAAGCCTATTGCGCAGGCGAGTTGCAGACCTTGGTGGGCGCGATGCGGTCTTGAAACTGGACGAGGCTGAGATAAAAGCCCGTGTGACTGGTGAGAAGATCGTTGCTACCGACGCGGAAAGGCGCTCCCACATGTCACGGGCCCTGGAGACCTACCCGTTGACCACCCTGCTGACCGATGACGAGCTGGGCAAGCTGGCAGAGCGGGTGATCACCATGCAGAAGGCGATGGGCCAGGCCAAGTAAGGCGACCCGTCCTGGAGGGCGGTAAGATCGCGGGACACGAGGACAGACCATGACCAACGACCGATTCCCTTGGGATAAGCACCACGTCACGCCGCAGGCCGAGCGCTTGGTGGCACGTAGCCGTGCTGAGCGGAACCTGGAAAAGTCGTTCCCCAAAAAGTGGTGGCACGACATCGTGTTCGGTTGGGGCGGGATACTGTTGATCGCCGCCCTTATCGCATCCGCTGTTTTTACGGTCTACTCACTGTGGGGCGTCTTGAGCAAGTAGCTCGGCAGCCTCGGTGATCTCCGAATCATCATTCGCAACCCCAACGCGTTTCAGCACGTTGATCTGAGCCGGTAGCGCGCCGACAGGAAGATCCGTCGTCTTTGCCAACCATCGGACGAAGCGTGGGTTGGTCATCAGACGGGCGCCGATGTTGGAGCCAATGCCACCGAGGCCGAGCCCGAGCGCGGCACCTACCTGCCCCGTCATCAGCGCGCCGCCCAGGCCGCCCCAGTAGGCAAATTGCGCGCCCTGCCGTGCAGTGCCTGACGGATTAGCGATGGCCTGCCCACCCTCCTTGATCCGCTCGGCCACCTTCGCGATCTTGTCCAGGTCGCTGCTGAAGCCGGGGCCGTAACGGTCGAACAGCGCCCGACGTGCCTCGGGACTGGCCTTGTTCCAGTTCGTCAGGAACGTGGCGGCGCTGAAGGCCTCGCCGGCGGCGTCCTGCGCGCCAGGATTGGCCAGGCCCATGCGGCGAAGCGCCGCCGCGGTGACGGCCTTCTGACCTTCTTCCGGAAGCGACTGCATTACCGAACGCAGGGTGGACCCCCCATCCTTCACGCCGCCCATGACGGCCTGGTAGATCTTCTCCGGTCCGCCGTTGCGGTCGATCACGCGGTCGATGTCGTCAATCCGGGTCGCGCGCGCGTTGAAGTAACGGTTGGCACGGTCGAGAGCCCGCTTGGCCTCCGGCGTGGTTGCGGCCGCCTCCATATCCTGGCTCAGCGCCGCATAGACGGCCTTCCACTTGCTGCGCGGCACGTCCGACACCAGCGACGTGTTCTCCAGCTCCCCGCCGACCAGCGTGCGCAGCTTGCGCAGCGCCTCGTAGGGGAGTTTCCCGTCGATCTGGCTGGTCAGGTAGTCGTTGACCTGCTTTTCGACGTAGTCGCTGCCGAAATTCTGCTGATCGATGGCCGAATCTGGCGTCAGGCGCTGCTCGATGGCCTGCGGCGACATCACCTGCCCGTCGAGTTCAGCCCGAGACATCATCTGTGCCTCGATATCGGCCTGGGTCGGCAGTCGGGCGTCGATGCTCGCTCGCGTGGGAACCTGGCGGGCGATTTCCTCGTCGGTGATGACCGGCATCAGCGTTTTGCTGGTCTCGGGGAACATGGCGCGGCGCTGGTTTTCTGCAATGGCTGCCTGCTGCTGGGCCCGCAGCTCCAATTGCAGCTCGTCGGCCTCCTGATACAGCTGCGCGCGACGCCCCTCGATCATGCTGGCCATGCGCTCACGGACGCGATCCTGCTCTGCCGTGAGAGCGGTGCGCTGCTCGCCGGCCTCGGCCACCAGATTCTGCCGCTGGACATTGGTCTCCTGCGCAAGCTCTGCACGCCGCAGCTGTGCCTGCTGGGTCAGGTCCGCCCGCATCTGGTCGACCTGCTCGCGCATGCCCGGGCGCGACAGCACGCCCTCAATACCACCAGCGTCCTTCGACAAAGCGCTCTCGATGCCTTCGAGGCGAGCGTTCTGGAAGAAGCGCGACACGCTGGGTGCGCCCGGAATCTCTTCGTTCAGCCCTGCCAACGCTGCGCGGACGTTGTCGATACCCACGCGCTCGTCCTGCGGCAGCAGATCATCGAGCCGGTTGTAAAGCTGGTTGGCGCGCTCGCGGCTGGTGCGGATGAAACCATCCTCGCCGCGAATACCCTGCTCGATCGCGCGACCGGCGCGCTCGGCGCTCGGGTTGCGGAACAGACCGTCTGCCTGCTGCTGGAGGCCGGTGCCGATTGCATCGGCCTGACGATCGGCGAATCGCGCCATGACGCCAGCGCTGGTCGGGCCGGCCCCGAGGAGGGTTTCAGCACCTTGCCGCGACCACGCGCCAGTGCCCTGCCCCACGGAAGGCGTAGCGCCAAGGACCGAGAAGTCCTCGATCGCTTCGACCAAGTTCTGCCGGTTCGCCTCGCCGCCGCGCACGGTTCCGCGGAGAGCTGCAGGCGCACCACTCGATACCAGCGACGGACCAAGCCCGCCCGCGATCCCGGCTGCGATCTGCGCCGCCGTGCCGCCACCGTTCTCTCGCACCGCACCGCTTGCGCCAGCACCCGCGGCCGCGCTTACCGCTTGAAGGACTGGTTGTGCACTGAGGAAGTCGCCTGCACGGCCGGCCAGAGACGGAGCGTTTGCCGCGACGGTGTCCAACTGCGTCGCGGCTGTGCGCGCGGGGTTCACCAACGCGCCTTGGGTTGCCGCCAACGATGCGCCGGTACGACCAGCGTTGAGACCTGCACCAGCGCCCAAAGTCAGCGCGGTCCCGGTCAAGGCCTCGCCGATGTCACCGTACACCCGATCACCGGCCGTCTGCGCCTTGGGCAGGCCCAGTGCATCAGCCAGGCGCGCGGCGTTGTCCCTGAAAGACGCGACGGGACGCCCAGTGATCCGCGTCTCCAGCGCACCCAAAGCATCACCGCCCAACGCACCCAACAGGCTGCCGCCGCCTTGGAGCACAGACCGCAGCCCGAACATGGCGTCGCGCCCCATGCCGTAGTCCCATCCGTCAGGTGCCACCGCCTGCACAGCCGGGAGATCGGTGATGGGCGCGGTAGTCGGGGATTCTTCCATCACAAAGCCGGGAGGCGGCGGTGGTGCACCTGCGCCGACCGGAGTGACGGGTTCCAACTCGAAGCCTGGGGGAAGCGGAGGAATCGTGGCCATTATTCGGGCACCCACTGACCATTACGGAGGACCAGCACCTGGCCGGTTGTGGGATTGCGAGCGCGCTGCGGCTGCGGCTGCGGAGCAGTACCCCCAAACGCTTCAGCTGCAGTCGGCTGATAGCCGGTCGACTGCAGGAAATTGCGCGTCTTGTTGGCCTGCACCTCAACCGGATCAAGGTATGTGGGCATCTGCAACGTCGACGTCTCGCGATCCGCGTTGCTGATCGGGCCGCTCGGATTCTCGTAGGCGGCAAGGCCAGCGCCCGCGCCTTGAGAGTAGGACAGGACGTCGGAGTTCAGCACGTCGCCGAGAGTCTGGCCGCCCGGGAGATTGCGCGCGAATCGGGCAATACCGCCCTGGAAGCCGCGGCCTCCCTTTCTCTCCATCAAGGCGGCGATTTCATCTGCGCTCAGCTTGCGCAATTCGGTCTCCGGCGTGCCCGTCAGCGCAGCTGCATATGACAGCAGGTTTCGCTGCACGCTCTGCGCACCGGTCTTCTGCCGCGGATTGAGGTCACTGAGCATGCCGCCGTCCGCCGCCGGGCCTTGGCCTGCGCTCCCGGGTCCTGAAGCGCTGCCCGCGCTCCCGCTGGGATTCCAGCGGCCATCACGCTGCAACGCAAACTGCGCCTGAGCGAGCCCCAAGCGCCCGCGGGTGGCTTGGGCGGTTGCATTGGAGCTGTTCGCCGATGCATAGCTGGCGGCCGCCGAGGCGTTGCGTTGGCCGATGGTCGACTGGCCCACTGGCGTCACGTTGAGGTCCTGTCCGGATTGGCCATATGGGTTGTAGGCGACGCCATCAGCGATCTTGGTCATCTCCAGCGGCCCTTTCGCGAGGCCGAGGCTGTAGGCGCCGGCGGCGGGCAGATTGCCCTGTAGGGCCTCCGCTACGATGCTGCCGCGGTTCCCGTACTCCTGCCCCGAAAGCCGGGCTGTCGCGTATTCGTTCGGGTTGAGCCCGGAGCCAGCGAAAGCGCCGGCGGCGCGCGCAGACGCAGGGTCCCAGCCGGCAGCGATCAGCTCGTCGGACAGTCCGGTCTGCTTTTCTCTCGCCCGCTCCGCCTCCATCGCCTTTTCGCGGCTGAAGCGCGCGGTCTGCACGAGCTGATCCAGCTGGGCGGCCCTCGCCATCCCTCGGTTGTACGAGTCCTCGCGACCAGCGCCGCCCAACCCAGCCAGCGCTTGGCCTACCGATGCCCAGCCCTGCGGGGGCTGGCTGTTCGCCTGGAGAATGCTCATCAGGTCTGCCATGTCAGTAGCCCCAGCGCTTCTGCGAGTTTGCGAAGATCTGTCCGTTGTTGGCCGACGTGATGCCGTTGGCCTGGCCGGACAGGGACGATGCATTGGCACCGCCTCCGCCGCCGCCAGCAGCACCTGCATAGGCGCTGGCCACCTGCGAGAACGCATCCAGGCCGGCGTTGCGCCGGATCCCCTGCAGGCGCAGCTGGGAGAGGAAGTCATCGCTGGCAGACCTGCTCCCGATCAACCCCAGCGCGGTGCTGAGCTGCGCGTTTTGCTGCGCCTCGCCCTGCCGCTGGCGCACGGGCGCGTCGATACGGCTCATCAGGCTGGCCGTGTCGCCGGCATAGTCGCTGATGCCCAGCGCGGCGTCGTTGGCGGCTTGGCGGTAGGCAGACGATACCCCGCCGACCTGCTGCAGCCCGCTGGTGGCCGAGCCCTGCGCGGCGCGGACCTGGTTGATGTACTGGTCGAGCATCGAAGAGCGCGCAGCATCGCCGTTGTTTCCCGCGCGGTCGGCAATCGTGTCCATGACCTCTTTGTCGGCATCCTGCTGGCGCTCAGAGCGCTGCTGGATCTGCCGGCCGAGCTCATTGTCCTGCCGCTTCTTGGTCTGCTCGGTGTTGTGGTAATTCACACCGGCGCCGATGATGGCAATGGCAGTTGCGACCCAGGTCATTTCGTTTCCCCTTCGATTTCCAGCGCCGCGTCGTCCGGCATGATCACGTAGGCCTCGATCTTGTCGAGGTCGGTTTCGTAAGTCAGGTGGCTGGTGATCAGCACGCTGTCGGCATGGGCGTAAATGGCCCGTTTCATCCCGGGCAGCGAGTCGATGACGTGCGTGCCCAGCAGCTCGACCATGCCGCGCTCGGTGCGCACGGTGACGTGGCCGGTCACGATCAGCGCATGCCGGTGCCGATGGCGCTTGCCGACCAGCAGCGTCCCGGCCGGAATCACCAGCTTCCGTAGGTATTGCCCAGGCAGGAACGTGTGCTCCACGACGAACTCGTGCTGCGGCAGTTGGGCGATGGCGTCCTGCAGGCGGCAGATATCGGCCAGCGTCGGGCAGCTGACCGGTGCCATCATCGCGTCCAGAACTTCGGCGGGAGCGAGGTTCATCGACCGCCACCAGCGGCAGCGCCTGCGCCGAATCCGGGCTGATACAGCAGGCCATACGCCCGGCTGCCGCGGCGCTCCTCGGCCATCTTCTGGCTGTTGCTGAAGACGTTGGCCAGGCCGCCGAACACGTCGCCCAGTGCATCCGCCTTCATGCCACCACGGCTGCTCTGCAGGTTGGCCTGCATGGCCTGGGCGGCCTGTTGCGCGCCGCTGGTGAGGCCCATGCCGGTGCTGGCCTGCGAGATCAGGTTCATGCGCGAGTTGTCGTCAGCCGTGCGCAGGTCCGCCGCGGCCTGCTGCGCCAGCCGGTCAGCACTGAGGATGCCGGACTGGTAGTTCTCGCCCAAGGTCCGGTTTGCATCGACCGCGGCTGTGCCGCCGGTCAGTCCGTTGCGCGCCATCGCGAACTTCAGGCTGCGGTCGGCCACGCCCTTCTGCTTCTCCAGCTCGTTGGTATAGAACGACCGTGACGCCCCGAGGAAGTCGTTGATGTCGTTCTGCCGCGACGCCCCGCCGTAGATGGCGTTGATCTGGTTGACGGCCTGGTTGATGTTGTTCTGGCGCCAGGATTCCTCCTGCGCTGCCTTGGTCGCTGACCCGTTGCTTCCGCCGCCCATCATTCACCCCGCATTCTTGAAAAGTGGGCGATGTCCTCGCCCCTGAGTCCGTAGCCGCGCGAGACGCCCTCGGGCCGCATGCCGAGCGAGCGTTCGAACCACTCGATGGCCTTCTCTCTGGTCGTGATGGCGCTGGTCTGCACGCGATGCGCCTGCGTCTCCAGCAGCCGGTCGATCAGCCAGCGGGTGGCCTTGGTCATCGCACGCCACTGCTCGGCCCATCCCTGCTCCGAGCCGACCATCCAGGACTGCCACACGCCCGGTGCTACCGGGTGGAAGCCGCCGGCAGCGGCCGGCATGCCATCCATGCCGACCACAGTGAGCGCAAAGGGCGCCGACTGCGCCCAGGTGTTCACCAGCCAGTGCGCCGCGGTGTCCGGGTTGTATTCCGGCGTGCCCATCACAGCCAGCAGCTGCGCCTGCTCGGTCTCGCGCATGCATTCGGCCAGGGCAATCAGGTGCACCGGCCGGCACGGAATGACGTTGGAGGGCAATCGGGCGGTCTGCATGGGCAGATTCTTCACCATTGGCCATGTCGTTCAACGGACTCACGACATGCCCCTCAGGTCCTGCAGGTACAGGCTGAAGGCGTTCCACTGCCACTTTTCCGACCCGTCGTAGGTCAGCCGCACCGACATCGAGGGCGCAGAGAGCGGCATGGGGACGACCATTCCCGGCACCGTGTCAGGCGGGATGGCGTATGGGTCAGTGAAGGCGCCGCCGTTGGCCTGGTCATAGCCGATGGCAACAGAAACCTCTCCGATACCCACGACATCGAAGCCGTACAGGCTCTTGGTGACGCCAGGCTGGCCAAAATCGAGCCACGGCCACTGGATCATCCCCTGGTATGGGATAACACCTGTGGTGGGAACCTCGTCGCCCACAACATCCTCCGAGAGGACGTGGATGTTGTCGCCAGACCGCAGGTACAGGTCATCCCCGGCGATGGCCCAGTCGTCGATCTCAAACGGGAAGACGTAACGGGACCAAGCCCCCACGGCACCGACGCTCGTCATCGAGTAGACGAAAAATTCAGACATCTGCCGTCTCCTTCACTTTATGCGCCAGCATCAGACACCACCCCACGGCAGGAAGCCTGCGGGGCGGTACATCTGTTGAGGCCCCTCTACAATCAGCCGCATTTGCTGCGACAGACCACTGTCGTTGTTGGACGAATAGAACACTGGGAAAAGCGCGCCAGGTGGAACCGTTGAAGCGAGTCCGCCAGGTGTGTTCTCAGGGGAGTTGTTGAATTTCCATACCCCGTTGATGGAGATCCACGCTGTGTGGGCATCAATATCGACAGCAATACCTACCCGTGCACCAAGTGACGGCGCTGGCGCCGCCGAACTGTTGGTTCCGCCGACGTTGTACTGATTTGTCTGCATGCAACCGACCGTACGGAGGGCTTGGGAGGTAGGATTTGCGGTCAGATCCCCTTCCGCAGTAATCAGCCCGACATATCCGATGAAACCTGAGGTGTAACGAGTCCATTCGTATTCGACGTAGTACCGCCCCGTGTTGCGCGACTGGACACCACGCACGCCGCCAAATCCACCGAGCGTGGTCGGGATGACGACCTCGGCGATCCGGTCATCATCCGAAAGAACGACGCTAGAAGCCCTATCAGCTGCATTCCAGTGCTGAAGGCCGCGAATCTTCAAGGCAAAGTTCCTGACTGCGGAGACACCGCGCGCATCAGTCACCCGCAGAGTGATTGGTCCATTAAATGACTCCAGAGGGATGCCCTGAAGCACGCCAGAAGCGCTGATTCCGAGCCCGGCCGGCAGGCTACCGCCCACCTCATCAGCAGTGAATGCGGGGAAGTCGCCCGTCATGACGAACTGATACGAATAGGCGACGCCCATCTGCCCTTCAGGCGGCTCACCCGTGATATCCGGCGGGGGGAGCGGCGGCGGCGGCGCGGTGCTGGCGATGCCGAACCAGTACTGGCCCTTTGCGGGGTAGAACAGCCCCAGGGAGGTCTTGTTGATGTCGGACAGTGACCTGATCAGCGGCTCAATCAGCGGATCGATGGGCACACCAACGTCGCCGGCCTGGTAGTTGGTCGAGCTGGCCGCAATGCCGATGGACCGGATGCCCTGGGATGAGCCGAAGAACAGGTCATTGGAGACCGGGGCTATGGATCGATGCTGGGTACTGCCCAGCGGCAGCGCGTCCACAAGCGCCATGCTGGCCGGGTCTTCGTCCACCTGCCAGAGCTGGAAGGCTTCGGAGTTGAACACCACCAGGTTGCCGCGGTACAGCCCCATCGCAGCGACCGGGTTGGACCCATAGTTCTGCAGACCCGTCGGCAGGTAACCGGCGTCATCAGGGCTCGTCCAGTCCAGCGGGTTGACTGTGGCGCTGTAACGCACGATGTCGTCGTCGCCGGCGAAGACCTTGCTGGCTGCGATGGCCACGATCTTGGTGTTCGGGCAGTTGGGATCCTCCACGCGGCGGGAGACCGTCTTCCAGTTGATCGTCCCATCTCGCACGAACCCGCCGATCTCGGTCGGCCAGGTGGGCTCCGTGGTGCCGCTGACATACAGCGGGGACGCCTCCCAGGTCACGCGGGTGGACGCGACCGCCTCCCAGATCACGTCGTTGTCGATGACCTGCTGCCCAAGGATCGGCGGCCACGCCGGCTCGTCGTTGGCCGAGAAGCCGGATTCATCCTGCACGGCCTTGTAGACCAGCCCGTCGGGCAGCCCTGCAAAGGTGCCTGCGACGGACAGGTTGTCGCCGAAAATGTGGTGCGTGTGGTCGGCCACGGAGAACAGCGCGATGCCCGCGCGCGCGTAAGCGGCACCGGCCGGACGGGTCGCGGTTACCTTCGACTGATGCCACGCGCCGCGGCTGCCATCGCTGACCACGTTGCCGCGCTCGGCCGAAATCTGCAGGTCACTGTTGTCGTACCAGCGGACCTCCACCCAGCCCCTGGTCGCACCGGCGATGGATGCGCCCTGCTGGATCATGGCGCTGGCTTCGAACGTGCTGCCGGTGCTGGGAACTACCAGCTTCGTCTTGTTGAGCGCCAGGCCGTCGGATACAGACCCGGGCATGCGCACGCAGGCGCCGTTGCCGCTGTAGCCACCGGTGGTGACGAACTCAGCGCCGCCGGTGAAGTCCCAGTTGACGTTGCCGGCGGAGAAATCGCCGTTCTCCACCTGCGCAGCGGTTGCCGCGGGAGCGGTAATGGGCTGGACGATGTCGCCGGGCTGGTAGAGCGTGCCTGGCTGCCAAAGAGGAACGGCCATCAGCTTCTCCCCGATCCGTAGCGGTCCTTGACGCTGGGCGGCACCGAGGGCGTGGTCGTGGTGTTCGCATCAAGCGCGTTCTGGATGTTGGCGTCCTCGAAGACGGTTTCGCCGGCGTTGGTCGGCCATGCCGGCTCTGTCGTTCCCGAGCGCGCGGAGCTGCCGGTGGTCTCGATGACCGTGTACTTGTAGCCGTTGTCGGTGGTCGGCACGACGACATCACCCACAGCGCGGCCGACGTTCGGCGCCCAGGGCAGGTATGCCGAGGTGTCGCCCTCCAGCCGGTAGGCCAGCCCGTTGCCGTTGGTGGGGCGGATGAGCGTGCCGGGGAAATAGGTCTTCCCGGGCTGCCAGATCTCGCCCTTCTCGAGCCAGTAATGGAACACGTCGCCGCCTTCGAACTCAGCGACCACGTACAGGAAGCCGAGGAACGGCATGGCGAAGTGGATCTGCTTGATAGACGCACCGGGCTTGTCGGGATGGCGGATCACCTCGATCTCGACCTCGGGGGAAGTCGATGCGATCACCACGTTGGCGAACACGACGAATTTGCCCTGGAAGAAAACCAGCCCCTTGGTGCCTTCGGGGAGAGCGTGCGCGATCCGTGTGCCCGGGCGGCACTTGATGGTGCGCGCCGCGGTGACGTAGCCGTTGACCAGGTCGTAGACCGAGTCCTGCGACGCCCCACCCTTGTTGCGCAGCCGGGTGATACCGGCCTTCACCGTGGAGAGAGACACCTGCCTCATGGCGAGTCCTCCGGCCAGCCGCCGACGGGGATCGGGCGTACAACGTTGCGCGGGTCAGACGTGCCCGGGATGTAGCGCCGCGTGTTGTGGTCGCCACGGACCAGGTCGCGGACGTAGGACGACAGCTGCGATGCGTAGTTGCCAGCGTCGGGCTGGCCGTAGTGCGCCTTGGCGTTGGCCAGAGCCAGCAGGAACAGCGCCTCCGGGTCGACCGTGGTGAAGTCGCCGTCGGCGGCCAGCGGCATCAGGCCGAATTGGCCCTTGATGCGCAGCTGCCAGGTGGCATCCACCGGTGCCGGCCAAAGCTCGATGCACTGCCGGACCTCGTAGTGGCTCGGGATGCCCGGGCCGCGCGAGGTGTACATGACCGGATCGATGCCGCTGTACAGCGGGCGCCAGTTGCCATCGCCCTGCGACAGGCCGACCCAGCTGATCATGCGCGGATCCAGCCGCTTCGTGCACTCATCCGCGTTCGCGTCGAGGTCGTAGAAGCGCGTGCCGGCCACGAGGTTCCAGGTATAGAACCGCTCGCGTCGGAGAACCGAGTAGCGCCGGAACAGCAGCTCCTGCGCACTGGTGATGAAGTCGTTGAGCAGGTCGGCCATGCCCGGGGGCGGGTTGTTGGCCTGCGCGGCAAAACCCAGGCGACGCAGCAGACGCTTCCGCATCTCGGCCAGCGTGGTCCGGGGATAGTCGTCGTCGCACTCGCAGTTGTAGCTGATGGGATCTGCCATTGTCGTTCCCGATGAAAAGACGGCCGACCAGGTCACCCCGGCCGGCCGCCACCCTCGCCGCCAGCGGGGGATTACTGGTTGGCTGCGCGCGCGGTGCGCTCTGCCTCGATGGCGCCATGGACGCCCTTGCGCGGCTTCTCGCGAGCAGCCTCTTCGGCCTCCAACGCGTTCAGCTCGTCATCGGACAGGCTGGCCAGGCCGGCAGTGATGTCATCGACCGTGCCGTCCAGCAGGCTCGGCTGATCTTCCGCCGGGGCCTTGCTCGCCTTCTTGCCGGCCTTCTTGCCTTCGTCGCCGGCCTTGATGCCCAGGCGCTTCTCCAGGTCACGCAGCTTCGGGAACAGCACCTTGCGGGCGCGGTCGCCTTCGGCCGTCGACTGGTACTTGGATACCAGGCCATCGAAGGCCTTCTGCACGTCGAAGTCCTCGACTTCCACTTCGCGCGAGCTGTGTTCGAAAACCAGCTCCTCGCCGTAGATCTCTTCCAGGATCGACTGTTCGTAGTCCGGCACTTCGACCGGGATCTTCGTGCTGGCGTCGCGATCGATCAGCAGCAGCACGAACGTCAGGGTGGTCAGGGACTTGGCCATTACTGGACTCCTTCGAGCGTCAGCTCGGTGGCCGCCGCCGGCGCGGTGGTGACGTTGGCGCGGATGTAGTTGGGCAGGTCGGGGATCTCCACCGGGAAGGTGGTCGCCGAGGTGAGGGTCATCAGCGTGGTGAAGGTGCCAGCCACGCCGGCCGCGGTCTTCGGCGCGCCCTGCAGCTGCACCACGCCGGTGCCGAGGCCGCCGGCCGGGCCGAACAGCAGGCCTTCGCGGCCTTCGCCGCCCAGGAGCGGGGTGACGTCCAGAGCCACGACAGCGCCTGCGCTGACGGTTGCCGGGACCACGATCTTCTTGATGTTGGGCATTTCAGGTCTCCCGCCGGCGAGGGGCTGCCCCGCCGGCTGATAGGGGTCAGGCGATCGAGAAGACCGCGTTGCTGTTGCGCTTCTTCGTGGTCAGGCCGTAATCGGCCGTCTGCCCGAAGTAGTGCGTGTAGCGGTCGTAGACGCGCGGCGGGGTGCGCTTGATCATCCAGCGGCCCTGGACCGGACGCAGTGTCAGGGTCTTGCTGTTGAGGAAGTAGCCGCGCTTGGTCCACGGGTAAGTGATCGCACCCAGGCGGGCGTCGATGACCTCGAAGGACGGATCCCACACGACCGGCACGCCCTTGAACGACAGCGCCTTGGTGGACGGGTCCAGGGTGATACCGCCAGTGGCGTTGGCACCGATGGTGATCTGACGCGACATCACCTTCAGCGCATCAGCCTGGATGGCGTCGTACATCGCCGCGCCCACGAAGATGGCGTTGGGCTGGCCCATCTTTCCGTAGGTGATGGTCTGGCGCCACAGGGTCTCCATGTGGCTGATCAGGTTGCCGGCGGTGGCCGTGCTGATCCCCATGTCGGCGAAATTGCGCCAGTACGGCGAGGTGGCCGCATCGATGCCGCCGATGACACCCACGTTCGGGGTGGTGCTGACCAGCGCGTCCAGGCCCGGAACGGCCTTCGGGTTGGTCGAGCCGTCCAGATGCACTTCGATGTCCCAGTTTTCCTGGAAGCCATCCTTCAGCGTCGACCAGTTCTCGTCGAGCAGGTTGACGATCTGGATCTTCTCGGCGTCCGACATGACGGCGTTCTTGTCGTCGGTCAGGATGATGCCGTTGTTGGCCAGCTCGGTCTCGTTCAGCGTGAAGCCGTCGTGCGCTTCGTAGTGCTGGAACGGGGCCTTCCGGACGGTGTCCTTCCGGTTGTAGGTGACCTGGTCGTCGCCGGTGTAGTTCTGGTAGTTCGAGTCGTTCGAGATGCGCACCTTCTCGTTGAAGATGCCGTTGCCGAAGGTCGAGTCCTTCTTGTTGGCGATCAGCCAGGACGCGAACGGGCGCTCGGTGGAGAACTGGTCGATGGGGTCGTTTGCCGCGTACGACTCCATCTGACGGTTGGCACCAGCCAGCAGCTGGGCAGTGGTCAAGGGCATGGTTGTAGCCTCGAAGGGAAAGAGAGGAGGCCCGTGGGGCCTTTGGTCTTTCCGCGCTCGAGGAGTGCGAACCCTCTTTCAGCACTACCGGTGGCGAACCCGGCTTACGTCACACGCGGTGTCGGCATCTGCCGATGGGGGCGACTATGCGTCAGGGGTCGGGACTGTCAACGGACATGAAAAACCCCGCCGGAGCGGGGTCGTGGTCGCGTCGATTGGGTGGTCGGTCAGACCGTGCTGCGGTTGTTGAGGCTGCGCAGGTCCAGAAGCATCGAGCGGACCAGCTGCGTCTGGCCGACAATGGCCTGAGCGAGCGGCGAGCGCATCGGCTCCGGTTCGCCGGGCGAAGCACAGCCTTCGGGACCGTCCGGGAGCAGGACCGCGCGGAAGCACTGGCGTGCACGGATCAGCTCTTCGGAGAGCTCGGTGAGGAGATTGGCATGCTGCGCCAGGACCTCATCCACCTGCGATACGAATTGATCCGGCGCACGCGGGTCACAAGCGGTAATGGCAGTGGCGTCGTACTGACGCAGTCGATCGTTCATAGCTGGCGGCTCCGTTGGTGGGTATTGCGGGAAGAGCTGCCAGAATCCCAGCCTCCCGCCCATGTGCAACGGACACAAAAAAGCCCCGGACGTGCCGGGGCTGGTATCAAGTTGCTGTAAAGACGGGTGGCCGCTTTATAGATCAGCCCCACATCCCGTAGCGAACGATCAGGATGGCGTGGATCTGCCGAACCAGCTTCGACGGCACGGGCCAGCTCATCGACCCTGCGCCTGTGCTTCCGCCACGCCGAAGGAGAAGGCGTCAGCCGGGTTCTTGGGGGTGGCCGGCACTGCCGGGGCGGCGCTGGCGCGAGCCGGGTTGTTCGGGCGCGTCGCAACCGCCGGTGCTGCAGCAGGGATCGGCGGCAGGCGCTGGTAAGCCTGCTGGATGGCAGCGGCCCACTGTGCCGGCGGCATGGTTGCCTGGATGATCTCGACCGTCGGCGCGAGGTAGGCGAACTTCTGCTGGAACTGCGGATCAGCAGTGCGCAGCTGGGCGCCAAGGTCGGCGACCGCCTGCAGGCCCTTATCCTCTTCCTGCTTGGACTGGCTGACGCGCTGCTGGTTCTGCTGCTGCTCGGTCTGCAGCACGCCCCGCTGGCGGTGCTGGACCAGCTCGACGGCTGCGGCCCGGTCCATATCGCCGGTCTTCACCTTCTCTGCCAGGTCCGGATGGGCGGCCAGCGGGTCGAAGCCCGGCGCTTCACGGCCCAGCTTCTCGCCCAGGAACTTCAGCTCGGCTTCCATCGTCTCGTAGGCGCGGTTCATGCGCACCGGATCGCCGGAGTTGATGTCGGTCAGGTACAGCAGCGTGGCGCCGAACTGCTGCGGCGTGGTGCCGGTGGACTGGATGGTCTGCTCCCAGTCGGTCACCTTGCCAGCACGTTCGCGGAGCGAGTCGGCCTCGCTGGCGCGCTCGGAGAGATCACGAAAGCGCTTCTGCGTGCGCTCGTTGGTGATGCCCAGTTCCTTGATCTCGTCATCGACGGACTTCGGTGCATCGGGCTGGGCAGGTGCCGCGGGCGCGGCCGGCGCGGCGTTCGGGTCAGCGGCAGCAGCTGCGGGAGGCTGGTCGCCCTCCCCTTCCACCGGTGCTGACGGTGTAGCCGGATCGGCCACAGCAGCAGGATCAGCCGGAGGCACCACAACGGGCGGCGCTTCGGCCGTCTCGGCGGCGCGGGCTTCCTCTACGCCAGCGGTGAAGGCATCCAGTTGCTCGGTCGCAGGCGCTTCCACCTGCTCGGTGACGGTCTGGTCGGTGTCGGGCGCAGGCGCGGCGCCCTGCAGGGTTTCGTTGATGTCAGGCATGGTGGTCCTCGTTTAGGCGGCGGGGAGCTCGGGTTCAGGCGGCAGCATTTCGGGGGGCAGCTGCATGCCGGGGTCTTGCATCGCCATGGCGGCGGGATCGTTCGCCGCGGGCAGCGGCAGGCCATCAGGGCCAGGTGCGCCGGGCATGCCGGGCACCATCGGCAGCTGCGGAGGCAGCTGCGGGATGATCGAGTACGGGTCGATGCTGGTGTCGCCGGTGCGCTTGATGGTCTCCACCACCAGCTGCTCCAGCTTGTCGGCGATGTCCTGCGGCGTGGAGCCGCGCAACTGGCCGATCTGCATCACGGACTGCTGCAGCTGCGGCAGAAGCACAGACCACTGCTGCTGCTTCACGGCGGTGGCCGGCTTGCCCGACGACCCGGCGCGGATATCGACGGTGACCAGCGCCTCGATGAGCGAGACCTGGTCGGTGTTGATCCAGAAGGCCTCCGGGCCGGCGATGTTCACCACATCGTCCTGGGTGAGTCCGTTGGGCGACATGGCCAGCTCTGCGGTGTACTGGGCAAAGTCGCTGAGCACCTCGTCCAGGGTGTCGCGGGCGTAGCCGATGCGCGACTCCGTGCCCTGCTGCTGGATGTCCGCCTCGGTGGCGGTCTTGGCCACGGTGATCGTGGACGACAGCGCCTCCTGGATGCCCCAGATCAGCTCCAGCTCGGAGCGGATGGTGGACGTGTCGTAGAGCGCCGGGTCGATCTGGTTGTACTGGATCGGGAACACCACCGCGTTCGGTGAGACCCCGTTGAGGTTGAGCGGGATCATTTCCCCGATGCCGCCACCCTTCATCTTCTCAGCTTCCGCCGGCTCGACCGCGCCAGCATCGAAGCCCAGCTTCGGGATCGAGCGGCGGCGATGCTCGCGGTAGTTGGTGCGGATCCGGTCGTACTCGTCCAGCAACTCGCGGGAGCGGTCCACCAGCGACTGTGGGTGCCGGCGGCCATCGACCCACAGCGGCGCCCACTGGAAGAACGGGTAGAAGCGACTGGACGCCTGATCCGGCGTCACCCACGCGCGCAGGTAGCGCTTCAGCCCGACCGCGATGGTGGCGAACTGCCCGGTCTTCAGGTTCCAGATCTCCCACAGGCACACGCAGGCCTCATCGCCACTGGCCGTGGCCTGGCCGGCGCTGCCCGTCGAGTAGGCGTCCGCGTCGCTGTCGGTGATCTTGCCGGCGTCCTTCTCGGTGTCGGTCGGGCGGACGTTGTAGAACTTGGTGGCGCTGCCCAGCCGCTCGGCGTGCTCGGGGTACGCGGCCTTGGCATCGGCCAGCGGCATGAAGATGCGCTGGGCGTTCCACGGGCTGTTCACGTAGTCGCGCAGGCACGGTAGGGACACGGCGCACTGCATGTCCTCGGCGCGAACGAAGTCCAGCACGAGGGCACTGGAGATCACCGTCTCCACGCCCTGCTCCAGGCTGGCCATCTGCTGCTCGTAGATGGCGCGCAGCTCGTCCGGGTTCGGGGCATCGCCTTCGGCCAGCTGGCGCTCGGTGTCCCCAAGCGAGGCGATCTGGGCGCGCAGCGTACCGATCTGCTGGTCGGTGGCCGGGTCGCGGTCGGTCTCGCGGTGCCAAGCAGCCTTGAACCAGCCAACGCCCACGCTCAGGCCCGAGCGCACGAAGGGATCGGCCACCGCCTTCAGCCGGCCCTTCTTCCACAGCGAGTCGATGACGATCTCGAGCGTGCGCGACAGCATCTTCGCGTCTTCGGTGCGGCTGGACCCGGCACTGTCGGCTGGCTGGACGCTGGTCTCCGGGTTCCGTGCGTACAGGAAGCCCGTCAGGATGTTCACGTAGGTGGCAGCGATCGGCACCGAAACGTCGAAGACCTGGGGGTCCGAAGAGCCGCGGCAGTAGCGCCGGTCCCGCGCGTAGCCCTTGCGGGCATCCTTGTCGAACTCACGGGCGAACTCGATCCGCTTGTGCCAGGCGGCTACGTCAGCCTCTTCCTGCAGGATGCGCTCGGCCTCGGCCGCCCGCTCCTGCTCGGCCATCGCGTCAGCGTCCAGCGCATCGGCGAAGGCGAATTCATTGGTCTCGGGCGTCACAGGTTGTTTCTCCTACGGGCAGCGACGTCGTTCTCGTCATCCGGCCGGGATTCCAGCCATCTGCGGGTATGGGGCACCAGGGGCGCATTGCGTTCAACGGACGTCCGCTCTCGGGCGCTGCTCACCGCCGGGAACCTGGTGTGGATGAAGTAGCCGATGGCATCCGGGCCATGGTCGAAGCCGGTCGTCTTGTCGGGCATGCCGTTGGCGTCGTACGCCTGCTTTTCCAGCGCCTCGGCCAGCTTCGGGCAGCCATAGGGGTTCACCAGCAGGCGACGCTTTCCCTTGGCGTTGCAGAGCATGGCGTTGACGCTGACCACGCGCGCGCGGATGCGGGGGTTGGCTGCCGGCACGCGAAGGGTGAAGCCGGCGGCACGCAACAGACCAAGATCAGAGATGCTGGCGTTGTTGGTGTGGGCGCTGCCACCGCTGGCATCCGGGTATACCGTGATCCGCCGATCGGGAAACCGCTCCTTCAGCGCCTGGATCATGGCCGGCGTGTCACGAATCCCGGTCAGCTCCTCCAGCGCCAGCGGCTGGTCTGTGCGGATCACGCAGACGACGGCCGTCATGTTCATGACGTTGAAGTCCATTCCCACATGCAGCGGCTCGTCATCGTCGATGGTTGCCGAGGTGCCATTGAGTTTGCGGCTGTAGGTGCCATAGACCGAACCGCTGGTCAGGTTGACGAAGAGCCCCTCGATGTACGCCTGCACCAACTGCGCCGGATATGTCTCGAACAGGGACGAGATGTAGTCGTCCGGAAGGTTCGCCTCGTTGTCGTAGGTGCTGGCATGCACCAGGCCGTAGAGCGCGGCCTTCGCCGGCTGCTCGCTCGGCAGCTGTTGGAACTGCTCGTAGACGAAGTTGAACCCCTCGGGGGTCGTGGTCACGTCGATGCCGTTCTGCAGGCCGGCAGCCTTCACGCGCAGACGGGCGATGATCTTCCGCCAGGCGTCATGGGCCTTGCGCTTGTTCAGCGTATCGATCTCATCGACCAAGGCACGCCCGATCTTGAACCCCACGATACTGGCCGGCTTGTCCATCGACCGGCAGATGACCGTGCCGCGGTACTGCCGCCCCGCGTACAGGTGCACTTCCTTGTTCGACTCGGTGATGTCGGTGCGCAGCCCCCAATCGTGGGCGACCTCCTCGATGGTCGGATAGAAGATGTCGCGGATCTGAGGGTATGTGGGCGCGAAGTAGCCGGCCGGCACGCGCGGGTGCTCCCACATGTGCTTGCACAGCGACCCGCAGCCGACCCACGTCTTGCCAGAGCCGAAGCCGCCCACGAAGGCACGGAACTTGTTAGGCATCTGGAGGAAGGAAGCCTGGGGCTCGTTAAGCCTGGGCATGCTTTCTACCGCTGACCACTTCAACTCGCACAGTGGCCGGCGTGGGTGTGTCGTCCACGTCCGGATCTCGGTCAAGCCCGGCCAGCTTGGCCTTGCCCATCGTGGCTTGGACCATTGCCGCAGCCTGCTCCTTCCCTCTGGCGACGCCGCGCGCCTCCTCCAGCTCAGCCAGCAGGCTGGCGATGGTCACGCCATGAGCTGTCTGGACAGCTGCACGCAGCTCATCGAGCCTTGCGGCGATCTTGCGGTTGTCGAGCAGTTCCTTGGCCGAGCGGTTCACCGTCTCCGGCTTCATGGCCTTGGCGTTGTAACTGAGCCGGTATGCCTCGCTGGCGTTGCCGGTCTCCTGATACCGCTGGCAGAAGGCCTCCTGCTTCGGGGTCAGGGCTCCCATGCCGCCACACCTACGACGCACGGGCCAAAATCGGCAGTTCCCAGGGTGCAAAGGTCGGCGCCATCCGAGACGCCCGCCGCAAGGCGGCTGCCCTGTGCTGCCTGCACGCTGTTGTCGACACCTGCGTGCTGGTCGCCCCGGTACTCTTCGGCGCCCCGGGTGGCGCCCTCACGGGTGTTCCAAAACGGGAGCGGCTCGCGGGTGATGCCCGCCACGGTGCCATCCGCCCTCACGACCGAAGCGTGCAGGTCGGACAGGGCGTGAAGTCGGGTGCGGAACGTCTGGCGGTCGCTCATGACCCCATTACGCCCTGGCTGTGCAGAGGTTCAACGGAGGGTGCTGGCTTCTGCCGCGGCACTTGCTCTGGCGCGAAGCCAGATGGCACAGCGCCTCGGCGAAGGCGCCGTGGAATCCCCAAAGGTCGAACTGCTCTGGGACGTCCCTCAGCTCTCGCCCCATCTCTGCAAAGTGGAACGCCAGGTCCTCGGCGATGTCCTCCACCCCCGGGCATCCCGAGATGCTGCCGTCGCTGTGCCGGCCCGCGTACTCGCACACGAACCAATCCGCGTGGCTGCTGGCCATAGTGTCGGCACTGACCGATTCACTGCGCAGAGCGTAGACCCGACCGTCCGGGTCGGCGAACACGACAGTGCTGCAGCTCCTGGCCCGGCGGACTTCCTTCACCTTTGCGAGCGCACGCTCGGCCACCCGCTGCACATCGGCCTTCACCGTCACCACCCCTACAGGCAGGGCCGGCCGATGGAACTGACGGTGAGGCGCCTTGTCCATGGTGCTGGACCGACGGGCTCGATCAACGGATTGGAGGCGTGCAGTGCTCATAGGTCACCCTGCCCTCTGTGTGTACTTGCGAGCTGCTCGGCCAGCGGCATAGCGCATGGATCCATGCTTGCCAGCGAAGCGAACGGTGCCGCTGATGGTCATTTGGCCAAGGGCGCTGGTCAGCCTCTTCCTGTCCGGGCCTCGCGCACCCATACCGTCGGCCACGTCGCCGGCGAAGTGCCAGCCCGGGTTGTCGGCCAGCCACTGCCTGATCTGTGCGGCGCGGGTCATGCGGCCTCCAGCGTGATTTCCAGACGAGGATTCGCCCGGTCCAGCCCAGCGCGGCGGATGCTCAGCTCCACGATCTGGCTGTCGTCCTCGTAGACCCCCGCGTGGGCCAGCGCGTCCAGCGGGGCTTTCAGCAGGTTGTCCACGTCCCGGCGGCGGTTGTCCGGAACCCACGCCTCGATACGGACGGCGACCTGAGCCTGGCCGAACCGCTCCGCAGCAATCGCCGCGGCGACGGCTCGGACGCGGTATTCCCGACCATGGGCCGAGATCAACATGCGGCCGCGGAAGGTGCGCCAGTAGGTGTTGACCGAGGGTGGCCACGGGAGGATCAGCAGGCTCATGCCGCCAACCTCCCCTGCCCGTTGAGCCTGGCCAGTGTCACCGCCAGCGCGTCGATCTCGTCCATCTTCATGACGGTCCACATCACCCGGCGGCCATGCAGGCCGTTGGCGCTGCCCTGGTGGCAGTCCTTGCACAGGGCGACCACCGTGAAGTGCTGGCCCTGCTTGATGTGGTGGGCATCGGACGGCGCCGGGGCGTCGCAGACTGAGCACGGCAGCCACTTCACCGCTTCGATGTGGGCGGACTCGGCCGCGGTGAAGGCCTTGGAGTTCTTCGTCCTCATGGCGAGGCCATCCAGAACCCATACGCGGCACAGGCCGCGATGCCGAGCCCGAGGCTCCAGAAGGCGCCGGTGAAGTACATCACCCACGCTACCCATGCCTGCCAGTCCTTGAAGTTGTCGAGCGGGTTGCGGCCGTCGAGCACGCGGTCCACGAGCCACAGCAAGCCCCGAAACGCCGGAATAGTCACTCCGAAGAAAATCAGCGGGAACGCTGCGATGCTGAGAACATCCAGAATGACCGCCATCACGCAGCCCTCCGCACCGGCCCGAAGTCGGCCATCTCGTCCTGCGCGCGGGCGGACCACCTCACGCCACGCTCGGCGCCAAAGGCGTGCACGAACTCCAGCAGCTCGCCCATCTTCCGGCGGGTGTACTGGCTGGTCCGGGCGCCGAGCATGACCGTGCCGCCGCCGATGCCCTGGGCCTGCTTCGTCTCCTGCTCGAACGCTGCGGTCAGAACGGCCTTCCAGCTGTCGGTGTCCATCAGGCCAATCTTCCATTCGCCGCCCTTGGTGTGCGGCCATTCGACCTGGCGCGCGATGTCGGCCAGCGTCGCCCACATGCAGGCGTTCGAATCCAGCGTGCGCTTCGGCTCCCGGACCTCGACGTCGAAGTCTTCGCCGTCCAGCGCCCGGCGGCGGATCTCGGCCACGGCCCCGTCTATCACCAGAGGCAGGCGGGGGTTGTCCCGGCGTGCTGCGAATAGGCGCTTGCCGGTCATCGCGTGGTCCTTGCCATGAAGTAGCAAGCAAGCGCGCATGCGGAACAGAACGAGGCCGAAGCTATGTTCACCACACTGCCGGCGAGCGCCCAAGGGAGGTTGATTGCGACCATCAGCAAGCAAAACCACACAGGCAAGTACCTTTTCATGCCGCCCTCTCCCTCTTGATCTCGCTGTCTCGTTCGTCCCAGCCGGCCTGCCATGCCTTGCGCAGCTCGTGGCCGTCTGGACCCATTTCGTACATCGGGACCGACTCCCGGCCCTTAGCGGCCTCGCGCATCCATCGGCCGGCTTGGTGTGCGTTGCGCTTTTCGTCAATGCCGGCCATGCCGCAACCTCGCCACTTCCACGATCGATTCGGCAGTGATGTGCGACACGCGGTAGACCGCCATCACGTCAGCGACAACCTGGCGAGTGGTGAGCGCGAGCATCGCGGTAGGGATCCCGTCGGCCAGCCTCTGGAGCTTCTGGATGTTCATCGCCGGCCTCCGACCTTTCGGCCTGACCTCAGGCCCCAGCCCAGCTCGGCTGCTGCCGCCTCGACGCGCTCGGGGTTCGCGGGGATCGGAACTTTGGCCAGCACCAGCTGCTCGCGCGGCGGCATCGCCTCAAGCAGATCAGCCGGCGTCGGCCACGTCTTGCGCTGGCGGCAGAGCACGGCGAACCCGCGCTTGAACCGCGGCGCGTCGAGCTGGGCGTCGTACTGCCGGCCCTCAGTGATTGCCTCCAGCCAGACGGCGGCGGTCAGCTGGATGACCTCCGCTGCCGGCGTACGCTCCAGGCCTAAGCACATCAAGCGCTTCAGCCCCTCCGAAATTTCCCGTTTGATCCAGTCCGCCATTTCCGAAATCCTCCAATGCGATCAAGCCCTGCGCCGTTTTCCCGATCTGCTGGACGTTCCCCGGCCCAGCACGAGCGCCGCGCGGCGCGTCGGCACGGCGGATCCAGTTGCGCCAGGTGCTGTGCCAGTTCGCCTTTCGCCCCTTGGCGCCAGCGACGCCGTGCCAGTAGTCGCGGAACTTCTCAGCCTCCGCGCGCCAGTCGACCTCGGGGCGTTCGGCAATCGCGAAATCGATGTCCTCGGCAGAAGGCGCCCATCCGTCGGGGAGTCGTGAGCCGTTCGGCGAACGCCTCGCTCCTGCTTTTTGCTCTTCTGTTTGGTTACTGGTGTCTGGTGTCTGGAGAGCATTGCCTTCGCTATGCGCTTGCATTGCGTCCGCATTGCGACCGCATTCCGAAGGCATTGCATCCCTGCTCCACCGGGCATTCGCACTGGCGCGGGCCTTGTCCTGCTTGGCCTGGTAGCGCTCGATCTCTTCGTCGGCGCGCTTGTTGTGCCAGCCGTCAGCCTCCTGCACGAAGAACTCGGCCAGCACCACCTCTACCGCTTCGATCTCTTCCGGGGAGCGGGCGCCGGCCAGGCGCGCTACTTGACGAACCTCGACCGGAAGCGGCTCTTCCTGCAGGTAGTACCGGCGCAGCAGGCGCGAGTAGATCGCGTCCTCCAACAGCGACAGGTGGGCCGTCGCTGCTGCGTAGTCGCCGATGTGGTGCTCGTAGTAGTTCATGGCTCAGGCGGCTCGCGGAGCGTCGTCCGTCAGGCTGGTGATGGGGAACCACGTGCAACCGTTGCGCCCGTTGCTGGCCGAGCACTTGCGAACGGCGCCCCGCACGATCAGCCCGTTGCGAGCCAGCTCCGGGAGGCGGCGGGCGAGCATGAAGCGGTCGAGGCCCGTGGCGCGCGCCAGCTCCAAGCTGGTGAGGCCCGGGTGCTTGCGTACGGCAGAGGCGGCGACGGAGTGCTGCTGGGCCTGCAGTCCAGACGACACGATGTGCGCAGCGGCCTCGTGGCTGCTGCTGGGATCGGCGGTACGTGCGGGATGATTCATTGCCAGCTCCTCAGCCCTTGATCGGGCGGGCATGCAACGGGATGACGCGATCGGCGCGGGCCTTCTCGGTGCCGGACTTCAGGCTCCCGGGATTGAAAGCGCGCCACGGGTGGTTCTTGGCAGGTGCGCTCACGGCCAGCGGATCCCGAGCTTGTTGAGCGTCCCGCTCAGGGCTTCGAGGTGCTTCTGCAGCTCGGCCATGGCCTCGGCGGTCGCGGCCTCGGGGGTGATCAGATACCGTTCCATGAGGTAGTGGATCGGGGAGACATCGCGCGTCTCGGCGATGTACTTCTCCAGGTCGTCGATCGACAGGCCGCGGGGCTTGCCGCCGCTGTCTGCGCCGGCGAGCTTCTCGCTCAGCTTCGAAGGGGCCATGTCCAGGCGGCCGGCGACTGCCGTCACCCCTGCCCCGCTGTAGACCTTGCTGGCGATGTGTTCGCGGAGCGTGCGATTGCGGGTGAGGCCGTCTTCGTAGGTAATCGTGAGGCTTTTCATGCAGTTATCTCGTTGGTGGGAACGCTGGGGTATTCGTGTTCCCCTGCGTTCCCCTGCTTGGTCGTGAAAATGGCCGCTCACCGAAACGGAGAGCGGCCAGATGGAAATTCAGATCAGGGACGAAGCGGCCATGTCAGGCGGCCTTCTTGCGGCGGGATGCAGCGGCGGGCTTGAACAGGTCGGGCCGCTTCTGAGCCGCCCGCCAGCACCACGCATCCGGCAGTTGGTCGTGGTCCCCACGGCCGGTCATCGACTGGCGCGGGAGGCCGAGGAAGCGGGCGAACTCGGCGTTCGTTTCGATGCCGAGGGCGGTCTTTGCTTGGGCCAAGGTCGGATTCATGGCGACAGTAAATCATCGGTTACCGGTGGTAGTCAACCATGATTTCCACATTTCCGTCAATCATTCGTTACATGAGCATTGGCGCCCGACTAGAGGAGCTGCGGAAGGCCTCGCAGCTGACCCAGCAACAGATGGCTGACATCGTCGGGACGACGAAGCAGTACGTCGGTCGCCTGGAAAAAGGCCTGAACCAAAATCCAAACGGGGTGTTTCTGACCGGATGGGCACGCCACTTTGCCGTAAGCCCAAGGTGGCTGTCGTCCGGCGAAGGCCCCCGATACGCGACCGAGCGCACAGCGTCTCAGTCAGCGCGACCCGACTTCGGCAAGCTGGCCGCGTCGGTTCTACTTCTTCGTCACTACCTGGACTTCACCGGCGAACCGGCCGAGTGGATCAGCGACGAAGTTCTATTGGAAACGGCGTTCGAGGTGGTCGAGGAGTTCGGCGCAGAGGTCCGCGCTGACAATGTGTTCGACCTGACAAAGGTTCTGGCAAAGAAAATCAGGGGTGGAGCGGATGCACAAGGACAGCAGGTTCGAGGAACTCGCGCAGCGGTTGGCACTTAGGACTGCACAGCTTCGCGGGGAGGCGCAGGAGGCTCGCCCTGCCCTGCGCCTGGTGGTCGAACAAGCTCCGCAAGGCATGGACTTCATCCTGCGCGAGTCACATTGCCGGATGATCCGCCACTTCCGTCGCCGCTGGGGCTCTTCAATGCAGATGCTCATCGATCAGGCTTGTTTCGGCTACACCGGCATTGAGGCTCTTCCCGATGACGATCTCATCCAGCTCCATCGCGACCTAGAGCGCGCCCAAGACTGTATGCGCGATGGTGTTTCCTTCGAAGATGCCGGACTTCTTCGCTCACGATACGGGTGAACAATGGCTCTGAATGCGCTTCTATTCGCGGTGGCACTCGCCAGCGGCCCTGCCGTCACTGATGAGGATAGAGCCACAATTGAGCAAGCCACTCGCACGGCGGACACCTTCGCCTACTGCGCTGGAGTGTGGGATTTCTTTGCCGCAGCTGAAGCAGCTGGTGATCGCCCCGCTTCCGCAGAGCAGTTCCGCAACATGGGGAATGGAGCGCAAACTGCCGCTCTCTGGACGCATGCCAAGGCCCACCTGGCCTCTGGCGGGAAGCCAGCCCGTTATGGCGCATGGCTGCCTCTCGTCACGCCGAAGCGCCAAGCGGCGAACCTGCAACTGCACGCCGCGCTGGAACACGGCGACGTCGAACGCGCCAAGCGTGAAGGCGAGACATGCCGAGGAATGCTGGAGTCGCAGCAGATGGCGATTGATTACTTGCGCCAGGACCAAGTAGACCTCGAAACAGGGCCGTAATCTGAACGAAACTGCGTTCGTTCAGAAATAAAATCGGCTTTTAAGTAACTTTTAATTGACTGGCACAAGTAACCGATGGTTTACTAGCTCCATCGCCCCACGACACCCTCACAACGAGGCGGGGCTGGAGAACGAGATGAGCCAGCAGTCGCAGCAGCGCTTCACCCAGACCCATGGCGGCGTGCTGACCGTCATCGATTCGACCACCGGCCTCGAGTGGATCGCCAAGCCGCTGACTGGCGAGTTCGAACACCAGAAAGCCATCGACGCTTGCGCCGCGCTGGACTTCGCCGGCCACAAGGATTGGCGCCTGCCGACCCGCGCCGAGCTGCTCACGCTGGTGGACATCACCCGCCACGAGCCGGCGATCGATACCGCCGCGTTCCCTGACTTCCCGAAGAGCGGCTGGTTCTGGACATCCGACCTGTGCGCCTGGTCTTCGGCGTCCGCGTGGTTCGTCTATTTCAGCTACGGCTGCGTCTACTGCAGCCCCCGCGACTACGGCGGGTTCGCGTTGGCCGTGCGTCGTGCCGGTCAGTAATTGGGCTTTCTGACATAGGGGTCACGACATGCCAGCCGACTACCAGATTGCCCGTAACGACGACGCTCCGGAGCAGAACGACGAGGCCTACCAGTTCGCCTGCGATCAGGTTGCAGCCGAGTTGGAGGCCAAGGCCGAAACCGCCGAGATGGTTTCGGCGCTGAGCGGATTTCGGCACGTCGTGCACTTCCTGATGTCGCAGAAGGTTCCGCCGCACCTGCTGCCTTATGCCCGTGACCTCGCTGAGTTGGTCCGCAACATCTCCGACCGCGTTGACGGGCAGATGCAGACGTTGACCAGCTCCGACATGAGGGACGCCGCATGAGGATCGTCGAGAAAACGAACCATCTGGGGCTCGCCATCGAGTACGTCGAGTTCGAGCCGGTCAATACCCCTCAGGTCCAGCAGGTGCGCGCAGAAATCGACCGCCGACTCGCCGCCATCAACGCCCGCCAGCCTGTCTCCCCTTCCACCGCTGCCGCCGCCTACGCCAGGAGCGCCGCATGAACACCTTCGAGAACACCCGCTTCCGCCAGCTGGTCCAGAAGCGCGCTGAGAGCTTGGGTTACTGCCCGATGACTGTCCGCCAGATCGTTCGAGTTGCCGTTGCGACCGGTGTCGGCACGCTCGCGGCTCAGGCTCACCAGGTCGTGCCCTACCCGGCCAACTCGGCGACGCGCGGAGACGCGGCATGACCCCCCAAACCGAACTGACGCGCCTCTTCGCCGACATCCCGAGGCCTGAGCCGCTGGCACCCATTGACCCGGTAGACGCCGACGAAGCAGTGAACGGCGTCTGCGCCCAAGGAGATAGCGAATGCGCCATTTGACCGCTGCCTTCCTCTGCGCCCTGGTCGCCTCTTTCTGCGCCGCCGTGGTGCTGCGCGCCCTGATCACCAATGCCGACAGTTTCATTCTGATCGGCGGTATCGGCGCCCTGTTCTTCGCCTACCGCTGCTGGGCCGAGGTGCGCCAGGCGTGGCCGGCCTTCACCCGCCACTTGGCTCACCGGCGCGCCATGCGCCGCGCCGCCCCGCTGGTCCGCATCAATCTGCCCAAGGAAGACGTGCAATGAATGACCTGACCAACCCGCAGGCCGCGATGGCGCAGCAGCCGCGCCAGCAGTTCGACCTCAGCCCGCAGACGTTCGAGCAGGCCCTGACGTTCGCCGACTACCTCGCCGACAGCGACCTGGTGCCGAAGGACTTCAAGGGTAAGCCCGCCAATTGCCTGATTGCGATGCAGTGGGGTGCAGAGCTGGGCCTGAAGCCGCTGCAGGCGCTCCAGAACCTCGCGATCATCAACGGACGCCCCGCACTGTGGGGTGATGCGGTGATCGCGTTGGTCCGCAGCTCGCCGCTGTGCGAGTACATCTCCGAGGCTGACGACGGCCACACCGCTGTCTGCCGGGTGAAGCGCCGCAGCGAAGCCGAGGAGGTCCGCACCTTCAGCATGGACGACGCCAAGGTGGCCGGCCTGCTCGGTAAAGCTGGGCCTTGGACGCAGTACCCGAAGCGCATGCGCCAGATGCGCGCCCGGGCCTTTGCCCTGCGCGACGTGTTCCCGGACGTGCTGCGCGGCATGCCGATCGCTGAAGAGGTGATGGACATCCCGGCAGGATCGGACCAGCCGCGCACGACGGCTGCGGTCACCGCCGACAAGGCGCTGCCGCTGTACTCGGAAGCGGACTTCGCAGCGAACCTGCCGAAGTGGTGGGACATCATCGCCAGCGGCAAGAAGTCCGCCGAGGACCTGATCGCAACTCTGCAGACCAAGGCCCGATTCACGGCCGAGCAGCTGAAGGAGATCCGCAACCCGCCAACCGACGTTGACGAGGGCGATGTGGAGAACGACGACAACACCCATACCGGCGTGGAGAACTGAGCATGAAGACCGTGAACCTGATCCAGGGGACGCCGGAATGGCATGCCCACCGCGCCAACCATTTCAACGCCAGCGATGCGCCGGCAATGATGGGCTGCAGCCCCTACAAGACCCGCAGCCAGCTGGTGCGCGAGCTTGCCGCTGGCACGTCCCAGGAGCATGACGCTGCGACGCTGCGGCGCTTCGCCGACGGGCACCGCTTCGAGGAACTGGCCCGGCCGCTGGCCGAGAGCATCATCGGCGAGGAACTGTATCCCTGCGTCGGCGTCGACGGAAAGTTCTCGGCGAGCTTCGACGGCCTGACGCTGCTTGAGGACGTAGCTTTCGAGCACAAGTCGCTCAATGATGACCTGCGCGCGGCGATGCACGATGGCAACCACGACCTGCCGCTGCACTATCAGGTGCAGATGGAACACCAGGCCATGGTCAGCGGCGCCGAGCGCGTGCTGTTCATGGCTTCGAAGTGGAACGGCGACGACCTGGTCGAAGAGCACCACTGCTGGTACACGCCGAACCCCGAGCTGCGAGCGCGCATTGTCGCCGGCTGGGCCCAGCTGGAGGCCGACGTGGCTGCCTACGAGCCGGAGGCGCCTGCAGCGCCGGTCGCCGCCGGCCGCGCGCCGAATCAGATGCCGGCGCTCCGCATCGAAGTAACCGGCATGGTCACGGCATCGAACCTCGCCGAGTGGAAGGAGCGCGCAATTGCAGTGTTCCAGGGCATCAGTCAGGACCTGGTCACCGATCAGGACTTCGCCGACGCCGAGAAGACCGTGAAGTGGTGCGGTGACATCGAAAGCCAGCTGGCCGGTGCCAAGCAGCATGCCCTGAGCCAGACCGAGAGCATCGACCTGCTGTTCCGCACCATCGACGACATCAGCGAGCAGGCCCGGACCACCCGCCTGGCGCTGGACAAGCTGGTCACGAAGCGGAAGGAGGAGCGCCGCACCGAGATCGGCAACGCTGCGCGCCGCGCCGTGCAGGACCACGTACGGGCCATCAACGAGACGCTGGGCGAGCACGCGCTGCAGATGCCGGCGACGCTGATCCCTGACCTGCAGGCGGCCATGAAGGGGAAGCGCTCCCTCACCAGCATGCAGGACGCGGTCGATACGGTGGCGACGAACGCCAAGATCAGCGCCAGCCAGACCGCCGAGCGCCTCCGGGCAAACATGGCGATCTTGGCCGAGCACGCGGAGCACGCCACCCTCTTCGCCGACCGCGTGCAGCTGTGCGCCGATAAGGCGCCGGATGATCTGCGGAACCTGGTCGCGGCGCGCGTCTCCGCGCACCAGCAGGCCGAGCAGAAGCGACTGGACGACGAGCGCGAAAAGATCCGCGCCGAAGAGGCGGAGAAGGCGCGCAAGGCAGCGGAGGTTCAGCAGGCCGTCGCTCAGCAGCCCGCAGCGCCGGCAACTGTGGCCGAGCCCGCCCAGCAACCCTCAGCGCCCACGGCCGCGCCGGCAGCGGCTGCCGCGCCGCGAGCGGTTCCCAAACTCAAGCTGGGCGACATCAATGCTCGCATCGCGCCGCTGTCGATCTCAGCTGACGGCCTCGCCCAACTTGGCTTTGCGCCGGTCAGCACCGAGCGCGGCGCGAAGCTCTATGACGGTGACCAGTTGCCGGCGATCTGCGAGCGGCTGATCAGCGTCCTGCGCACCGCAGCCGACACCAGCCTTCCCCTCGCTGCCTGACCCCCCCCTGCTGCCCGCTCCCCACGGGCAGCGACACCCGCGCCGGCCGGGTTCCCCAACGCAGGCACCCACACACAGGAGTCCAGCATGAAAGGCCAGCTCGACATCTTCGACCATGACCCGGCCCGGTTGGCGGCCAAGCATCGCGAGGCGGCGCAACACGCTTTGGGTGCTGGCGATCAGGGCTATTTCACCGCCCGTGAGCGCTACGAGTTCCTGACGGCCGAGGCCGAGCGCCTGGAGCGTCAGGCCGGGATCAGGGTAGCCGCATGAGCAACCGGCATCCCTTCGTCTGTCCGAAATCGCCGATCGGCCGGCCGATCCATTACCCGCGCGACGTGCGCACCGTCCGCGACCACCTCCGCCGGCACCTGCGCGAGGAAGGCCAGCAGATGCAGCACCTGGCCGCAGCGTGGGGCGTCTCGAAGCACACGGTCTATGCGCTGTTCAACGTGGACCGGCCGCTGCCGCCGCAGCACGTCGAGGCATCCATCGCCCACCTGGGCCTGGACGACTTCGACGCCAACGAATTGAGGCTGCTGGCTGCCCGCGAGGCCGGCTGGCAGATCGACCCGAAGTACCTGATCACCACCCCGTAACCACCAGGAGCACCACATGAGCAACCCGAAGTTCATCAAGATCGGCGCCGATGGCGCGCAGCTTCCCGACGACGCCACCGGCCATGTCGCCGTCTTCCTGCCCGACCACGGCCTCACCTTCAGCGCCACCAGCGTCGTGGACAGCGACGTGCCGCATGAGGAATGCGAGGCCGCGTGCAAGGCGCTGACGCTGGCTGGCCACAGCGACTGGGACCTGCCGACCATCGAAGAGCTGCAGCTGCTCATCGACCGAAGCCGCTACAGCCCGGCTATCAACACCGACTTCTTCCAGGACATCCAGAACGACTGGTACTGGACGAATACCCCGGCCGCCTGGTCTTCGGCGTCCGCGTGGTTCGTCGATTTCGGCTACGGCAGCGTCAGCGGCTACCGCCGCTGCGCCGACGGGTTCGCGTTGGCCGTGCGTCGTGCCGGTCAGTGATTTGATTCTCTGCTGAGGCATATCGATGAATTCCCGCTTCCAGCTCCCGCCCATCCTCAAAGCGTGCGAACGGCTCCTGCTCGAAATTGAGCAGGCCGTCCGGCAGTTCCCGCGCTACCACCGCTACATGATCGGGTCGGACCTGCGCCGCCAGATGATGTCGGTGAACAGCACCGCGAACCGTGCGTGGCGTGACCGCGCCAGCCAGCCGAAGTGGGTCGGGCAGCTGGTGTGGGAAATCGATGACCTCAAGCAGCATCTGCAGGCCGCCAAACTGTTCCAGGCGTTCCGCAGCTTCCGGCAGTTCGAGATGCTGATCCGCCTGGCTGAAGAGCTCGGCGCGCAGGCCGGCGGTTGGCGCCGTCGGCTGGCAAACCCCCAAGCCCAGAATGCGCAAGCCAATGGCGTCGCGCAGCGTGGCCAGAAACTGAGTACCCGTGTCGCCTCTGAGGGGGCCAATTCATGACGAAGCTTCGCTACCAGCACGGATGCGCTGACGGGTCGAAAGTACATGGGGAGGCGGCCGCCTGGTCTTCGGCGTCCGCGTGGAACGTCAATTTCAACAACGGCAACGTCAACAACAACCACCGCAACAACAACGGGTTCGCGTTGGCCGTGCGTCGTGCCGGTGAGTTTCAGGGGGAAGTCTCGCTGCAGGATTTGTACCGGGCATGGCGGCGCGCGCGCCGCCAGAAGGTCCCCAGTTTCAACCAGCTCCGTTTCGACGGGCGTTGGTCCGATGGGCTGCTGCGGCTCGAACGTGAGCTGGTCGGCGGCACCTGGTCGCCGCGCCCGTCCACCTGCTTTATCGCCACCCGGCCCAAGGCGCGCGAGATCCACGCGCCGGACTTCGCCGACCGCGTGGTGCACCACTGGCTGGTCCCGCAGCTGGAGGCACTGTGGGAGCCGACCTTCATCCATGACAGCTACGCCAACCGTAAGGGCCGCGGCAGCCACGCCGCCGTCCGCAGGGCTCAGGAATTCAGCCGGCAAGTGCACTCGGGCCAGGGTGGCGGCTACTACCTGCAGCTGGACGTGGCCAACTTCTTCAACAGCATCCATCGACCGACGCTGTGGGGGATGCTCCGCAAGCGCATGCAGCGCCGCGGGCTTTCCGCTACGGCGCAGAAGGCCACGCATGCCCTGATCCGCCGGTCGCCGCTGCATGCCGGCGTCCACTACCGCGCCACCGACGCCGAGTTGGCGCAGGTCCCACCCCACAAGCGGCTGGTCAACGCTCCGGCCGGGCGCGGCTTGCCGATCGGCAACCTGTCCAGCCAGTTCTTCGCAAACGTCTATCTGGACGCCCTCGACCAGTTCGTGAAGCACGAGCTCAAGGCAGCGCGCTACCTGCGCTACGTCGATGACTTCGTGCTATTCCACCACGACCGCGAGCAGCTGGCGGCCTGGCGCGACCAGATCGAGGCCTTCCTGGCCGACCGCCTGGGGCTGCGCCTCAAGGCTGAGCAGCACCTGCGCCGGTTGACCGATGGCATCGACTTCCTAGGCTACGTGATCTACCCCACGCATACCCTCGCCCGTCAGCGGGTAGTCGGCCACGTACGGCAGGCTCTCGCTGAATGGGAAGGCGTGCACGTCGAGGGCAACAAGCTGCACGGGCGCCCGTCGGCATTCCGTGACCTTCGCACGCGGCTTGCCAGCTACCAGGGCCACCTGCGGCACGCGAACAGCCACCACCTACTGGCCTCGCTGCACCACCGCTTCCCGTGGCTGGACTGCGCTGCCACGCCGCGGCGCTTCAGCCATCGAGCCGAGCGCCAGACCATTTCCATTGATTTCAGGAAGGAGCCGACGAATGGCTGATATCGAACAGCAGGCCCGCGCCCCCGCCAGCGTGCTGGATCCGTGCTGCGGCAGCCGGATGATGTGGTTCGACCCGGCTGATCAGCGCGGCCTGTTCGGCGACCAGCGGCACGAGACCATTACGGTGATCGACCGCACGCACCGCGCTGATGGAACCCGCGTCCTGTCCATCCATCCGGATTGCCTCATGGACTTCCGGGCGCTGCCTTTCGCAGACGAGTCGTTCCCGCTGGTCGTGTTCGATCCGCCCCACCTGGTGCGCGCCGGCAAGGAAAGCTGGCTGGCCGCCAAGTACGGCAAGCTCGGTGCCAACTGGCGCGACGACCTTCGCGCTGGCTTTTCCGAGTGCTTCCGTGTGCTCCGCCCCGAGGGTGTGCTGGTCTTCAAATGGTCGGAGGTGCAGGTGGCCACTCGTGACGTGCTGGCCCTCACCGACCGCCGTCCGTTGTTCGGGCATCCCTCGGGAAAGCGGGCAGGCACCCACTGGATCACCTTCATGAAGGAATCAGTGTCCACCACCCTGGCTACCGTCAAGCCGCCGCGTAACCGGCGCACCAGGCTGCGGGAGGATGTGTAATGGCCGGTGCGTTACATGACGAGATCGTCGCAGCATCCGTCCGCTGGCTACGCCGCAACGGGTGCGCCGCGATCCTGTGCGACCCGTTCAAGGCCGGTCCCCGTGAACAGCCCGACGCCATCGGCTGGCGTGATGGGATATCGCTGGTCGTGGAGGTGAAGGCCAGTCGCTCTGACTTCCTTGCCGACGCCAAGAAGCCGCACCGCATCGATCCGGCGGACGCCGTTGGCGACTGGCGCTTCTATGCGGCACCGGCCGTGGTGGTCAAAGTCGAGGACCTGCCGGCCGGATGGGGATTGCTGGAATGGGACGGGCGCTGCCTGAAGCCTTCGCATGGCGTGCCGCTCGGCAACTGCAACTGGCACAGCGCGCCGTTCCGCGACACGGCGAACAAACGCGCCGAAACCCAGCTGCTGGTCTCCGCAATCCACCGGCCTGAGTTCGTGCCGCGCCGTGGCGCAAGGCTACGCCCCGGGATCCATTTCGAAGCGTGGGCGGCTCATCTGGCAGAACCGGCGGTGGCCAGTGGCTGATCCCATCACCCAGGCCAAGCACACAGCGCGCGTGCTGATCAGCGAGGCCCGCGCCCGGCGGCTCGTGGGCCACGGCTTCTGGTGCATGTTCCGCATGGCCCAGTCCGCCCGCCTCCGTGCTGCCACCCTTCCCCGCCCGGCGCCGCCGGCTCTTCCCATCCAACCGGAGCTGTTCGCTTGAACATGACCCCATCACTTGGCCTGGGAGCCTTGGCGTTCTCGACCACCATGGAAGTCCCGCACATCGCCAAGCGTGAGAGGCCTCTGGCTCAGCACGACTATGCGGACTACGGCTGCGTCCGCTCGGTCATGGAATTCATGAAGTGGGCGCACGAACAGGACCGCTTCCCGACGGTTCCGGCTGTGCAGAACCGATTCAACGTCAGCAAGGCAACGGCGTACAGATGGACCAACGCCCTTGCTGAGACGTACGGCATCGACCCGCCGGTTCGCTCCGGCCCAGGCATCTTCGAATGACTGCCGCCAATCTGGAGATCTCCCCCATGACCCAGCGACACATCAGCCACCCCGAGCCGCTGCCGGACTGCGCCGCCGGCCACAGCGCGCGCCATCACCACTTGGAGCATGGTCATGCCCACGAATGAGCTTTGCCTGTCCCGAAAGGAGATGCGCGAGCTGTGCGGAACCCCGCTGAAGGACCGCCAGTTCGAATTCTTGCGGTCCAACGGCATCCGGCACTACAAAGGGCTGGACGACCGGCCGCGTGTGCTGCGCTCCACGGTCGAGGGCGCCGGCGATGAGGTTGCCGCCAAGGCAATCGCCACCTGGAAACCGAACAAGGCAGCGTGATGGGAAGAAAGCCGACCAAGCCGGGGGCCATCCCCCGGTTCCGCGCCCGCAAGCAGAAATCGGGCGTGGTGCACTACTACTACGATCTGGGCGGAAAGCCGCGCCGGGAGATGCCGCTGGGCGCCGACTACGGCCTGGCCATCAAGCAGTGGGCTGAGATCGAGGGTGACCGCGATGCGCCGGCCGCCGCGGTGCTGACGCTGCGGGTGGTGTGCGACGCCTATCGCCGGGAGGTGATGATCACGAAGGCACCCCGAACCCAGCAGGACAACGCGAAAGAGATGGCGAACCTGCTGGAGTTCTTCGACGACCCGCCCGGCCCCCTGGACGCGATCCAGCCGGTGACCGTCAGGCAGTACCTGACGTGGCGGACGAAGGACGGCAAGGGACTGGTGCGCGCGAACCGTGAGAAGGCCCTGCTGTCGCATATCTGGAACTTCGCGCGCGACAAGGGCTACACGGCGCTGCCGAACCCCTGCGCGGGCATCAAGGGCTTCAAGGAGACCGGCCGGGACGCCTACATCGAGGAGGAACAGTACCGGGCCATTCGGGCCAGTGCCGATATCGTGGTTCAAGGCGCGATGGACCTGGCCTACCTCACTGGCCAGCGGCCAGCCGACGTACTGGGGCTCACCGAGATGGATGTCCGCGATGGCGCGATCAACATCCGACAGGCGAAGACAAAGGCAAAGCTCCGCATCGCGGTCGAGGGCGAGCTGGCGGCGCTGCTGGACAACCTCCGCGCGCGCAAGGCCGGGCACAAGGTCCACAGCACTCGCCTGATCGTGAGCGAACGTGGGCGGCCGGTAACCGTAGCCATGATGTCCAGGCGCTGGGCCAAGGCGTGCGCGGCGGCGGGCGTGACAGGTTTGCAGTTCCGAGACCTGCGCGCCAAGGCGGCCACCGACAAGGCAGATTCGGCTGGTGACATCCGCCAGGCGCAGCGCCAGCTGGGCCATACGAACATCACGATGACCGAGCAGTACATCCGCCAACGACGCGGGCACAAGTCGAGCCCAACGCGGTAGATCCCGCTCCGCAATGATCCGGCGGCCATTGGCGCGCAAGGCCTGCGAAGCCATCACAAGCAACTGTTTGCGGAGCGGAAATAGTCACAAAACCCTTGTGGCACAACGAGTTTGGTTAGGACTCAAAATCCGCCGCCCTTAAAAGCGTGTGGGTTCGAGTCCCACCTTCGGCACCATGGAAAACCAGAACGCCCCGGATCGACGGATCCGGGGCGTTTTTTTCGTTCTGCGGCGGCTCGACAGCGCCGCGGCGACTACTCCGCCGGCGCAATCGGCGGCAGGGTATGCGGCCGCATGGGCGGCACGGCCGGCACCGCCGGTGCTTCGCGCCACAGCAGCACCAGCCGGCAGTCTCCCGCCTTTCGGCGGCACATCGCCTCGGCCTTGCGCTGGGCAGCGGCATCGTCCTGCGCAGAGAGGGCAAAGCCCATCGCACCCGTGCCCGCATACAGCGCCGAGTATCCAGTTTCCGAGGTGCTCGCCACATTGCTGCAGTTGGATGAGCGCTGCGCGCAGTACCCCAGCGCCTCTTGCAGGGCCGCGCTGACGCTGCGGTTGTTCATCGAATAGCCGTACGTGCCGGTGTCGGCATCGTAGGACACCGCCGACGCCGCGCCCGCAGCGCAAGGCATGGCCAATCCTATGGCCAGCAACATGACCCACCGTGGCGCAATCCGCATTGTGTACTCCGACCTTGGCGTGAAAGGTGGAGTATCCCAAAGGCCGCGCGCCGTGTGCATCTCTGTTTACCGCGGCGCGCGGTCAGCGGTTCCCTCACGGCAGTCAGACCAGACGCAGTGCGGGCTGGCCAGCAGTGGGATTGAGGTGCGCCGTGCGAGGCGCACCGGCCCCCGCCACCCGGAACGCAGCCACCGTCTGCAGCAACTGCGTGGACTGCTCTTCCATGCTGCGGGCCGCCGCCGAAGCCTCCTCCACCAGGGCGGCATTCTGCTGGGTGCTCTCGTCGATGTGCTCGACCACCTGGT
>Ga0213829_1000372_pt1 | contig 44637 bp, 39 predicted proteins | sample MC6MC0896MG_FD_180665 | JGI IMG/M metagenome (GOLD analysis project Ga0213829, IMG submission 180665) | Enriched soil aggregate microbial communities from Iowa State University, Ames, United States - MC6-MC0896-MG | ecosystem: Environmental > Terrestrial > Soil > Unclassified | place: USA: Iowa... | reverse complement strand
TGCCTGATCCCAGTCAAAGATGCCTCCTCAGCAGGCTTATGGCCTGCTGGATTTCGTCAACCAGCGTCTCGATTTCCGCGCGCATGGGCAAATCGTTCCTTCAATTATTCTGCGTATATGTGGAGAAAACAGAGGCTCAAAATGAGCCAGCCTCACACTCTGAATTGGACTGGCATAGAACCGTCCAAGCGCCGCGGACCATAATTAGCACGCGGCGCGGTGTAAAGGGGGGCAATTTAGTAAAGTCCGCCCGATCCTGAATTGATAGCGCGGGTTGCCTGTGGCGATTGCGGCTGAACAGGCGAGCCTTCACGGAACTGGTCCATTCCGATAACCGAATAGGTATCTGACGGACCTGTACCAGGCTTGAACGCTTCCATAATCAGGTTCGGGTCGCCCTGATTAGTGCGCATTCCGGTCTTCCGGTTAATCGCAATCAGCGTCATGCCTTCCGGCACACGGAAATCGACTTTCGTCGTTCCGGCCAATGCCTCGCTCATGAAGTCCTTGAACACAGGCGCAGCCAATCCACCGCCCGTACCACCGCGGCCAAGCGGGGTCGGCGTGTCATAGCCCATGAAAACACCGACAACCATGTCCGGCGTGAAACCGACGAACCATGCATCTTTTTCATCGTTCGTGGTGCCGGTCTTGCCGGCGATCGGACGATCAAGGCTCTTCAGAAGCTGTGCCGTGCCGCGCTGCACAACGCCTTCCATCATGGACGTAATCTGATAGGCGGTCATCGGATCAAGCACCTGATCACGATCGTCGATCAGGGTCGGTTCTTCCTGATTTGACCATTGCTGAGCATTGCAGTTTTCGCACTTGCGCGCATCATGTTTGAAAACAGTCTTACCATAACGATCCTGAATGCGGTCGATCATCGATGGTGTGATGCTCTGTCCGCCATTGGCGATAACAGAATATGCAGTCACCATGCGCAGAACGGTGGTTTCACCGGCACCGAGCGACATAGAGAGAACCGGCAGCATCTTGTCGTAAACACCGAAGCGCTCCGCATATTCTGCGACCGTCTTCATACCCATGTCCTGTGCGAGGCGCACGGTCATGACATTACGTGACTGTTCGATACCATAGCGAAGCGTGGACGGACCTGAGAACTTGCCAGAATAGTTTTTCGGAGCCCAGACGCCAAGCGCGCCACCCTGATTGACTTCCAGCGGACCGTCGAGAACAACAGAGGCTGGGGTATAGCCATTATCAAGGGCTGCGGCATAAACGAACGGCTTGAACGATGAGCCGGGCTGGCGATAAGCCTGTGTGGCACGATTGAATTCAGACTGGCCATATGAAAACCCGCCGACCATTGCCAAAACACGACCCGTATGCGGGTCCATCGCAACCAGTGCACCTTGAAGTTTCGGAGGCTGCTGCAAGCGGAAACGGGAGTCGCCTTCGCCCAGCTTTGATACATAAATAATATCACCGGTCTTCAAAACGCCTTCTGGCGACTTTGCACTGCCACGCTTGCCGTCAATATTGGTAACGCGCATTGCCCATTTCATGTCATCGGCAGAAATGAAAGCGCGTGTGCGCTCTTTACTGCGCGAACCGGAACCTTCAATGGCAGGCTGCAGGCCAATATCGGCACCAGCGGCGGAAACGTTAAGCACGACAGCGAGCTGCCATTCCGGCACATCTTCATAGGACTGCATGTCACCAAAGGCAGATGCCCAGTCGCTGCCAAGTTCAACGTGCTTCAGGGGGCCGCGCCAGCCACGTGCTTCATCATAACGAAGTATTGCCGTCTGCAAGGACTTGCGTGCTTCAACCTGCAAGGTTGGGTTCAGCGTCGTACGAACAGACAGACCACCTTCATAAAGCGCGTCCACGCCATATTTCTGAATAATCTGACGGCGCACTTCTTCACTGAAATATTCAGAAGCAAACAGGTAATGAGTTGCCGTGCGGGTCTTTACGCCAAGCGGCTCTTTTTTAGCTTCATCGGCTTCCTGCGTTGTGATGTAGCCGTTTTCAGCCATACGATCGATCACCCAGTTGCGGCGTTCAATCGCGCGTTCCGGGTAACGGAACGGGTGGTAGTTGTTTGGGCCTTTAGGAAGCGCTGCAAGATAGGCGCTTTCAGCAATGCTGAGCTCACCTGCCGACTTATCGAAATAGGTCAAAGCGGCACTGGCGATACCATAAGAACCAAGGCCGAAGAAAATCTCATTGAGGTAAAGCTCAAGAATGCGGTCCTTAGAATAAGCCTGCTCAATGCGCATCGCAAGGATGGCTTCCTTGATCTTGCGGTCATATGTCTGGTTAGAAGTCAGGAGGAAGTTCTTTGCGACCTGCTGCGTAATAGTCGACGCTCCTACCGGACGGCGGCCAGAGCCCATATTCTTGACATTGGTCACAACCGCGCGGGCGAGACCACCAAAATCAAGACCGTGATGCTCGTAGAAAGTCTTGTCTTCGGCAGAAATAAAGGCTGCTTTCACGCGGTTTGGGATAGCCTGAATCGGCAAATACATTCGGCGTTCGCGCGCATATTCCGCCATAAGGCTACCGTCCGACGCATGAACCCGCGTCATCACCGGCGGCTCGTATTTTGCGAGCACCTCGTAATCCGGCAAATCCTTGGTGAGACTTCCAATATAAATTGCCACGCCTCCGGCAACAATCATTGCCAGAACCGTTCCAATTCCAAAGAAATATCCGATAAGCCTTACCATGAATCCGGAATCCCGCCTTCAGATTATCCGTAAAAACAAGGGAGCGCTTCTAATGTCTCCCGCCGATCAAAACTCTTCAACCAACAATTGGGTTAGTGACCACCAAATGCGTCAAAGGCAAGATCGTTTCCAAGTTTTTACCAATTAAACCCACACAATACGAAGATGGTGACAAAAATACGTAAAACTGTTGCAAGCATGCATCTTATAAGTAACGACAGATATTAAATCCCACTAAAAACTACACTATTTCAGCCTTTTGACAAAGTATCAGGATGTTTTTGAATTTCAAACGCCCGGATAGCAAGCGCAATACGATCCGCAAGCTTTCGACGCCACTCAGGATTGCTAATCAATTTTTCGTCTTCCGCGTTCGAAAGATAGCCAATCTCGATTAGCACGGATGGCACATCCGGCGCACGCAAAACCTGAAATCCTGCAAATCGATGCGGATTGTTGATCAGGTTTACCTCACCCTGAAGAGAGCTGATAACTTTCTCGGCAAAACTCAACGAAAATGTATGTGTTTCGCGCCGGGTCAGATCGAGCAGAATATCAGCAACTTCGGGTAGTGCTTCGGGAGCAGCACCTGCAATGCTATCTGACTTGTTTTCGCGCTCAGCCATAGCGCGCGCAACGGAATCGGATGCCTTGTCCGAGATCGTATAGACTGTCGCGCCCCGAATATCGCCCTGATTGATCGTATCGGCATGGATTGAAATAAAAAGGTCGGCCGACTGCTGTCGGGCAAGGCGCACACGTTCAGAGAGACGCAGCAACGTATCGTCGTCACGCGTCATCAAAGCCTTGATGTTGTTTTCTTTGGACAGACGATCCCGCAATTCCTTGCCAAAAGCGAGCGTCAGATCTTTTTCCTTGATGCCACTGAGGCTCTCTGCACCGCTATCAATGCCACCATGACCGGGATCGATCATCACGACAAACGGATGCGTATTATCGCTTCTGGATGCTGGAGCTGCGGCGCTGGTTGCTTGTTTACGTTCCGTCGATCCGGTGACATCATGCTGGGCGCTGAGCTTTTCTGTAAATTCACGATCCGATGATGCAACAATATCCGCAACCAGACGATATCCCGGCGTCGTCTCATTTGCGAGCACCTGAATATTTTCGACATTGAATGGACCGCGCAGTGTCAGAATGAGCCGGGAACGGTTTTCGCCAACCAGCCCATAGCGCACGCGCGAAACAATACCCCTCGCCTCAAGGCTTTTGTCATCAAAGCCGAAACGTGTTTCAGGTAAATCAAAAACCAGACGATGCGGATTGGCCAGCAAGAGCGTGGAGAATTTCGGTTCGCGGTCAAACATGATCACGATCCGCATGCGCAGATCATTGCCTGCCATGCGATAAGTTAATGCTGAAAGCGGAACGTTATCTTCGGCTTTAACAGGACCCATATGAAAAAAGACGGCATATATCATTGCCAGAAGCACGATGAACTTTCGAGCCACCAGTATTTTTTTGAAGCCGCTTTTCTGGTTCAAGCAAGACATCCGTAATCGCGATCTAAACTTTATGGCATGTCGCGGCAAAGTGGGAACAGGTTTTCCGACAACGACATACAAAAAACAAAAAACTAGAGCGAGCTCAATGGGTACGATCAAGCGCGACAAGCTCTAAGAATAACTTTCGATCAGACATTTGCGCTCCGAGTTCCGATTGCTTGTCTTTCATGAACCTATCCGTACAAAATTATGGTTAACGAAGGCTTCTCAGCCGACATTCCGAGCCAGCGGTGGGCTCAAATAAGCTCTATAAACACCTTTCGGCAAAATTGCGATCAAGGTGTCAACTGATATTCATACTTGTCATAGTTCGAACTACGCCATAAAAGCTAAGATAGGTTATGGAGTAGCTGCCAGAATCGTTTGCCGGTTTTCAAAACGGAGCGCGAGTAAAGTCAGCAAAAACAGTGGCGTAGTAAGATCGCCACCCATTAACCCGCACAGAATTCAACGGAATACGGCTCCCCTGCCGCCTCCGTTTTTTAATCGGCCGACTGCGCATGGATACGCGCTGTCGCCAGCGCTCTGAAAGAGCAAACAGGTCGGCCCGGCTTTTTCGGGTCATATATGAGGTCGTTTCGTTCGGAACAGCTATGGGTCAAGCAAGACTGACCATTGCAAGCCTGGAGACCGTGATTGCCATGAGGCCATCGCGCGCAAGGACAGCAGCTTTTATTCCGACGAACCCAATATCATTCGGCAGATGCACCCCAGCCAGAACGACAGCCTTCACGGCTTCGTTGGGCTTACGCGGCTTGCGTCTTTGCGCCGGTAAGAAAGATTCTAATGTCCAACAAAATGCTTATAGATGCCTCCCACCCGGAGGAGACACGCGTTATCGTAACGCGTGGGAACAAAATTGAAGAATTCGACTTCGAGTCGGAACATAAGAAGCAGCTAAAGGGTAATATTTATCTCGCACGCGTTACCCGCGTCGAACCATCTCTTCAGGCTGCGTTTGTGGAGTATGGCGGCAATCGCCATGGCTTCCTCGCATTTTCCGAAATTCATCCTGATTATTATCAGATTCCGGCTGCTGACCGTCTGGCTCTTCTCGAAGCGGAAGCGAAAGCTGCGCGCGCAGAAGACGATGAAGACGAACCTAAAGCTAAAAGCAATGATCGCTCGCGCCGTCATCGCCGTCGCGGACGCCGTGATGGCCAAAATGGTGATCAGCAAGCCAATAGTGGCCTGCCTGCGGCAGAACCAGTAGGTCCGGCTTTCGAGAATTATGTGCCGGGCACTCCTGCCATCGCTTTGATGAAGCAAAGCGGCAATGTCATTTCGGAAGCAGTTGACGCTGATGATGACGATGATGATTCCGACGTTGAAAACGAAGAAGATATCGTTGAATCAGTTGGTTCTGAAGATGCTATGGAAGAGCTTCCTTCGCATAGCCGTACCAATCGCCGTCAGTACAATATTCAGGAAGTCATCAAACGCCGCCAGATCATTTTGGTTCAGGTGGTTAAGGAAGAGCGCGGCAATAAGGGTGCTGCTCTGACTACCTATCTGTCGCTGGCTGGTCGCTATTCAGTTCTGATGCCAAATACCGCTCGCGGTGGCGGCATCTCGCGCAAAATAACCAATCCGCAGGATCGCAAGCGCCTCAAGGATATCGTCAAGGATCTCGAAGTGCCACAGGGCATGGGTGTGATCCTGCGTACTGCCGGTGCAAACCGCACGAATGCCGAAGTCAAGCGCGACTATGAATATCTGATGCGTATGTGGGAAAATGTGCGCACGCTGACGCTACAATCGATCGCACCGTCACTCGTCTATGAAGAAGGTAGCCTGATCAAGCGCTCGATTCGCGATCTTTATAACAAGGACATCACCGAGATTCTCGTTTCAGGTGAAACTGGTTATCGCGAAGCAAAAGAATTCATGCGCATGCTCATGCCGAGCCATGCCAGAGTTGTTCAACCCTACCGCGAACAGGTTCCAATCTTTACACGTTACGGCTTGGAAGCACTCCTTGATCGCATGTTGGTGCCTCAGGTAACACTCAAATCCGGCGGTTATCTGATCATTAACCAGACCGAGGCTCTGGTTGCCATCGATGTGAACTCTGGTCGCTCGACCCGTGAGCATTCGATTGAAGACACTGCACTCCAGACCAATCTTGAAGCGGCTGAAGAAGTTGCACGTCAGTTGCGCCTGCGCGATCTCGCCGGTCTGATCGTTGTCGACTTCATCGATATGGAAGAAAAGCGCAACAATCGCGCTGTCGAAAAGAGGATGAAGGACTGCCTGAAAGACGACCGTGCGCGTATTCAGGTTGGCCGTATTTCGCATTTCGGCCTTCTCGAAATGTCGCGCCAGCGTATTCGTGCATCCGTTCTCGAAAGCACAATGCAGGTTTGCCAGCATTGCGGCGGCACGGGGCATGTTCGTTCAGATTCCTCAATGGCACTGCATATTATTCGCGGCATCGAAGATTATCTGCTGCGTCATACGGGCTACGATATTACCGTACGTACGCCTGTTGCTTCCGCGCTTTATGTGCTCAACAACAAGCGGCAGCTGCTGGCTGATCTGGAAGGTCGCTTCGGCCTCGATATCAGCATTGATGCTGACGATAGTGTTGGCCACCAGCATTTTGTCATCGACAAAGGCGCACCATCGACACGTCCTGTGACGATCCAGCCGGTGCAGGCTATTGTTTATGAAGATGATCTCAACGACCCGGATATTCCGCTTGAGGATGATGAGGCCGAAGAAGAAGTCAAAGCCGATGCGCAGCCTCGCGAAGAGAATGGTGAAAAAGGCGATCGCAACAAGCGTCGCCGTCGTCGTCGTCGCGGTGGTCGCGATCGCGAAAACGGCGAACAGACAGAAAATGCTGAGGCAAGTTCGGAAGGTTCCGACGACGAAGACGATGAGGATACAAGCCCTCAGAGCAATGCTTCGCTGAGCGAAGAAGATCGTCGCAAGAAACGTCGTCGCGGTCGTCGTGGTGGACGCAAGAACCGCCGTGAAGACGAAATTCAGGTCAAAAAAGTGCCTGATCCTGAATTCGTTGGTTACACGCCAATGATTCCGGTAAAGGCAGAAGAAAAGCCTGCCGAAGCCACTGTTCGCGACGCTGTTGCTATTGAGGCAGTGAACGTCGAGGTGGTTGAGGCTCCAGTGGCTGTTGAGGCAGAAGAAAAGCCTTCGAAGCCAGCTCGTAAGCCACGCGGTCGCAAGTCTGCCAAGAGCGAAGAAGCAGCGAACGACGATGTCGTTGCGGCTGATCCGAGCGAAGAACCTGCAAAGCCTGCTCGCAGGGGACGCTCACGCAAGAAGCTTGTTGAAGAAGACGCGTCTGTGGAAGCAGCGGTTCAAGCCGAAGAAGAAGCCGAAGCGGAAAAGCCAAAGCGCCGCCCTCGTAAGGCCGCAGCCAAGGTGGAGGTGGAAGAAACTGTAGCGGAATCTGCACCTGTTGCAGAACCACAAAAGGCTGCGGAGCCACAGAAAGTTGCAGAACCACCGAAAGTTACCGAGCCTGTTGTTACCTCAAGTGAAACTGAGGAAAAGAAGACGAAGCGCGGCGGCTGGTGGCAGAAAAAGGGCTTCTTCTAAGCGCTTGCTATTGCTCATTTAAGATATAAGAAAACCGGCGGAAACGCCGGTTTTCTTTTTGCTTAATGATTTCAGGCTTTTTGCTGCGGAAGCCATTCTTCGAGACGACGCACTACTTCTTCTATTTCCTCGACGTTGCCCGCATAGGAAAATCGCATGGTGCGATGCCCGTCTATTGGATCAAAATCACGTCCGGGAGTGGCTGCGATATTGGTCTGTGCAATCATGCGGCGTGCAAATTGCATACTGTCATTGGTAAAGCGTGACACATCGCAATAGGCGTAAAAGGCGCCATCCATGGGGGCGGCAAGGCTTAGTCCCATGCGCGGAAGATGCTCAAGCAGGATTTTGCGGTTTCGACGGTAACGGTCTTTTACAAGTTCCAGTTCGGCTGTCGCATGGAATGCTTCGATTGCTGCGCGCTGCGAGAGTTCAGGGGCAGAAATATATAGGCTTTGACCAAGACATTCGATAGCGCGAACATCAGCTTCTGGCAGAACCATCCAGCCAATACGCCAGCCGGTCATACAATAATATTTCGAGAATGAATTGATGACTGTTACATCATCAGAAATCTGCAATGCGGTCACATCTTCCGCTTCATAGGAAAGACGGTGATAGATTTCATCCGAAATGACGCGAATGCCGAGATCACGCGCAGTCTCGATAATCGCCTGCAATTCGGGCTTGTCGATCACGGCGCCCGTTGGGTTCGCAGGACTTGCAAAGAGCACGCCTTTCAGCGGTTTTTCCGCATGGGCCGCAGCCAAAGCCTGCGCGGTCAATGCCCCCGATGCACCGGTTTCATTGGCGATTTCCACCACTTCAAGGCCAAGCGCCGTCAAGATATTGCGATAGGCCGGATAACCCGGACGCGTGATTGCAACGCGATCACCGGGATCGAAATAGACGAGAAATGCCAGATTAAACGCCGCTGACGACCCAGTTGTGATCGCAATGCGCTCCGGCGATACGCTTACACCATAATTTTGAGCGTAATGCGCGGCAATCGCCTCGCGCAATTCAATCAAACCAAGGGCATCGGTGTAACCGATACGACCATCTTTGAGGGCACGTTCCGCAGCCAGTCGCACGACGTATGGTGCAGGATCTGCCGGTTGTCCAACTGCCATCGAAATAATTGGATGGCCCGCAGCGCGGCGACGATTGGCCTCCGCCAGAACATCCATGGCGTGAAACGGCTCGACCGCGCTACGGTTGGAAAGAGTATTCAACTTAGCCTCCAAAAAGCAGGGAATGCAATGCAACACCCTCGCCCTATAATCGCCGGATTGGTAAAGCAACAGCTTTAGAGTGCCATGCGTCCAATTGAACGCATAAAGGACACGCTAAACTGTTTTATATAGGCATCGTGATTTCCAAAAATCGACAGCAGTTTTTGGGCCGATGCTTTCGTAAAAACAGCGATGAAGATTGATTTAAAATCCTTAGAGTAACGTGGAAGTGCTAAGATTCGCACGAGTGCGCCACTTGCTTTATCGGCGATGGACTTGGTTTGAGGAGGATGAGGGGCAATATGGAAAGTATGACTGCAACTTTATCAGCCAAAGCGATTTCCTTTAAAAGCATGATGCGCCGCTCGGTGGCTGCATTTGCGGCCCTCGCCGTTGCGGTCACAGGCGTATTGCCTGCTGAGGCGCAATCACGCGGCGGCGGCGTTCCCATCGTCCGTGATGCAGAAATTGAAGCGCTCGTTGCTGATTATGCAGCCCCTATTCTTAAAGCCGCAGGACTAGGTGGGCGCGGCGTTCGCGTCATTCTGGTCAATTCTCAAAGTTTCAATGCCTTTGTCGATGGTCGCCGCATATTCATCAATACCGGCGCCATCATGCAGTCCGAAACGCCCAATGAAATCATCGGTGTCATTGCCCATGAAGCCGGACATATCGCAGGCGGCCATCAGGACCGGTTGCGTGAGCAGCTAAGCCGCGCACGCACCATGGCCGTCATCGGTATGCTGCTTGGTGTCGGCGCAGGCGTTGCAGGGGCTGCGGCGGGCAGCGGTGCAGCTGCAAGCGCAGGCGGCGGTATAGCCATGGGCAGCAGCGAAATGGCGATGCGCAGTCTGCTCAGCTATCAGCGCACCGAAGAAATCACCGCGGACCGTTTGGCCGTGAACTATCTTAATGCCACCGGTCAATCAACAAAGGGCATGCTCGATACATTCCAGCGTTTCGCTTCGGCCCTTTCGCTGTCTGGTACACAAATCGATCAATATCGCATCAGCCATCCGCTGCCGCGCGAACGTATCGCCAATCTTGAAGAACTGGCCAAAAAGAGTCCGAACTTCAATAAGGTCGATTCACCGGCGCTCCAGCTCAGGCATGATATGGCGCGCGCCAAGATCGCAGCATATTCCAATAATATGGGTGCATTGCAGCGCATGTTCCGAGCCAATCCGGGCGGTTTGCCCGCCCGCTATGGCAGCGCAATCACGACATATCTGAATGGTTCAGCACGTTCAGCCATGCCTAAATTCGATGCGCTGATCAAAGAACAACCAAAGAACCCGTATTTTCAGGAAATGATGGGAGAAGTTCTGATCAAGGCAAATAATCCTGAAGGGGCGGCCAAGGCTTTTCAGCGTGCAGTTTCACTTGATACGCGCAAATCACCGCTGCTTCGCATGAGCTATGGTCGAGCCTTGATGCTCACTGCCAGCAAAGCCAATATGCCAACCGCAATCAGAGAGTTGAAAGCCGGTATTGCAGCCGACCCGGAATTTCCGGGCGGATACGGGTTTCTTGCGCAAGCCTATGGGCAGTCGGGCGACATGGCGCGCGCAGACCTTGCAACTGCTGACATGAACTATTATTCCGGGAAACTACAACAGGCTCAGATATTTGCGATCCGCGCGCAAAAACAGTTAAAACGGGGAACGCCCGACTGGATACGTGCGCAAGATATTATCAATGCGAAGGCTAAAAAGTAAAAAGCATAACCGCTATACTGGCCATTACCGATACGGCTTTTCAGAACGTATGAAAGTGAAGACTATGAAGAATGTGATTTTGGGGTCGTTAGCAGGTGGGATCGTTGGTGCCGCAGCCCTTGCTTTGGGCTATTATGCAGGCACGGCAAATCAGCCAGCCCCCATTCAGGCCGCTGCCTCAACAGCGATGTCTGAGCAGGCCGTTGAGAATATTGTTCGAAACTATTTGTTGCAGAACCCTGAGATCATGATCGATGTGCAGACCGCACTTGAAACAAAGCAAGCGGAAGCAGCAGAGGCCCATGTCAAGGACGTGCTGACCTCAAGTCAGGGGCAGCTTTTCAACGCCGCTCATGATGCCGTGTTTGGCAATCCAGACGGCGATGTGACAGTCTATGAATTCTTCGATTATAATTGCGGTTACTGCAAGCGCGCCCTGCCCGATATGCAGGCGATCATCAAGCATGATCCAAATGTGCGTTTCGTAATGAAGGAACTGCCGATCCTGGGCCCGGATTCGACCCGCGCCCATATTGTGGCGCAGGCTTTCAGATCATTAATGCCTGAAAAATATGCCGAATATCACCAGATGCTGCTTGGTGCACCGGAGCGTGCGACAGAAGCTTCTGCGATTGCCGATGCAGTCAAGCTCGGAGCCGATGAAGCGCAGCTTCGTGAAAAGATGCAAGACCCGGCGATCACAGGTTCCTTTCAGGACACGTATCAACTGGCAAGCAAGCTCAACATCACCGGCACGCCATCCTATATCATCGGAAACGAACTTGTTCCCGGTGCAATTGGTGCGGAAGGTCTGATTGAAAGAATCGCCGCTGCACGCGCTGCCAGCAAAAGTTGAGAATATCTATTTTTGCCACAAATTGTGTACATTCCACAAAGAATAGCGGGAAAAACGCTGTGGTAAATCAGATGCATTGAATTAGAGGGTTTCGACTTGCATCCAAGCCCTCTATATGAAATGCGAAGTGTAATCGAACTCTCGTAATAGGCCCGTTATCGATCACGGACGAATATGACAAAAACAGTTTTTGTTCTCAATGGCCCCAATCTCAATCTTCTTGGGAAACGTGAGCCAGGCATTTACGGTGTAGCGACGCTCGATGATATCGAAGCGAGCTGCAAACGTGTGGCTGCAGAACTGGACTTATCTGTCGATTTTCGCCAAACCAATTATGAGGGTGATCTCGTTAGCTGGATTCAGGAAGCGGGCGAAAAAAACGCTTATGTCCTGATCAATCCGGCTGCATACAGCCACACTTCAATTGCTATTCACGATGCCATTCGCTCGGCCAAGGTTACGGTCGTGGAAGTGCATTTATCGAACATTCATGCGCGTGAAGCTTTCCGGCATCACTCTTATGTCTCCGCAGTCGCCAAAGGCGTTATCTGCGGCTTTGGCGCGGAGGGATACCAGCTCGGCCTGCGCGCACTCGCGGCAATTGCCAAAGAAGAAGAAAACAACGGGCAAAGCTTAAAAGGGGCCTGATATGTCCAGCAAAACCTCCGTCATCGACAAGGAAACTATTCGCGATCTCGCGGATATCCTCAATGAAACCGACCTGACCGACATTGAAGTCGAGCATGGCGATCTGCGTATTCGCGTTTCGCGCAAGGTTACGGTTCAGGCTGCGGCCACCGTTATGCAGGCAGCCCCCGTTGCTGCCGCTGCACCTGTGGCTGCTGCTGTTGCAGCAGAGCCAACCAAGGCAGAACTGGCCAAGAACGCAGTTCCTTCGCCGATGGTCGGCACCGCTTATCTGGCCCCAGCTCCGGGCGCACGCAACTTCATCGAAGTTGGTACGCAGGTCAAGGAAGGTCAGACCCTTCTCATCATCGAAGCCATGAAAACCATGAACCAGATTTCGTCACCGCGCGCTGGTACAGTCAAAGCAATTCTGATTGAAGATGCAGCGCCTGTTGAATTCGGCGAACCGCTTGTCGTCATCGAATAAGATGACCATCTGGTCAATAGAATTCGGGCTTATTCAATGAACGGGCAGCAAAGCGCAATGTTTCAAAAGATACTCATAGCCAATCGTGGCGAAATCGCTCTTCGTGTGCTCAGAGCTTGTAAAGAACTGGGCATCAAGACGGTCGCAGTCCATTCCACAGCCGATGCCGATGCGATGCATGTTCGCCTTGCGGACGAAAGCGTGTGCATTGGACCGCCTCCATCACGCGACAGTTATCTGAATATTCATCAAATCGTTGCCGCTTGCGAAATCACCGGCGCGGATGCAATTCATCCGGGTTATGGCTTCCTATCGGAAAATGCAAAATTTGCTGAAATTCTTGAAGCACACAGCATTACCTTTATCGGACCGACCTCTGCGCATATCCGCACCATGGGCGACAAGATTGAAGCCAAGCGCACCGCAAAGCGCCTTGGCATTCCGGTCGTTCCGGGTTCGGACGGCGGCGTAACGGACGAAAACGAAGCCAAGCGCATTGCAAAAGAAATCGGCTATCCAGTCATCATCAAGGCTTCTGCCGGTGGCGGCGGTCGCGGCATGAAAGTTGCGAAGACCGAAGACGATCTGGCCGTTGCCCTTGCAACTGCGCGTACCGAAGCAGGCGCTGCCTTTGGCGATGATGCCGTTTACATCGAGAAGTATCTCGAAAAGCCGCGTCACATCGAAGTGCAGGTCATGGGCGATGGTGCGGGTAATGCGATCCATCTGGGTGAGCGCGATTGCTCGCTGCAGCGTCGTCACCAGAAGGTCTGGGAAGAAGCCAATTCTCCAGCACTTAACGCGGAAGCACGTGATCGCATCGGCATGATCTGTGCGAATGCGGTTGCGGATATGGGCTATCGCGGTGCTGGCACGATCGAGTTCCTCTATGAAAATGGCGAGTTCTATTTCATCGAAATGAACACCCGTTTGCAGGTGGAGCATCCGGTTACCGAAGCCATTACCGGCATCGATCTTGTTCATGAACAGATTCGCGTAGCAGCTGGTCTCGGCCTGTCGGTCAAGCAGGAAGATATACGCTTTCAGGGCCATGCCATTGAATGCCGCATCAATGCAGAAGACCCACGTAACTTCACGCCTTCGCCGGGCCTGATCACGCATTATCATACGCCGGGCGGCCTTGGTATCCGCGTGGATTCGGGCGTTTATTCCGGCTACCGCATTCCGCCTTACTATGACAGCCTTATCGGTAAGCTGATCGTACATGGCCGTAATCGCGTTGAATGCATGATGCGTTTGCGTCGCGCGCTTGACGAATTCGTTGTCGATGGCGTGAAAACGACCCTGCCCCTGTTCCAGGACCTGATTTCCAATCAGGACATTGCCAATGGCGATTATGACATTCATTGGCTGGAAAAATATCTGGCGAAACAGTCAGAAACCCCAAATGCATAAGAACATGGGTGCATAAATAAAGTGGCCGCAGGAGCTTCCCCGGACGACTATTCGATCGACCCGGAGTTGCTCCTGCGTGCCTATGCCACCGGCGTTTTCCCGATGGCAGAAGAAGCGGATGATCTGGAGATTTTCTGGGTACGTCCGGAAAAGCGCGGCATTATCCCGCTTGATGGCTTTCACGTTCCGAAAAGCCTGCAAAAAACCATCCGACAAGCTGTTTTCGAAATTAAGCTCGACAGTGATTTCGAGGGCGTGATCGACGGCTGTGCAAGCGGCTCGGGCGAACGCGCACGGACATGGATCAATGCACCAATCCGCGAAGCCTATGGCAAGCTCTTTGATGCAGGACATTGCCACACGGTCGAAGCCTGGCACGAGGGACAACTCGTTGGCGGGCTTTATGGCGTAACACTTGGCAGAGCTTTTTTTGGCGAAAGCATGTTTACGCGCAAGCGAGATGCATCAAAAGTCTGTCTCACCTATCTGGTTGAGCATTTGAAGCGTCAGGGCTTTGTGCTGCTCGATACGCAATTCACGACCGCACATCTTGAACGGTTTGGTGCAATTGAAGTCAGGCGCAAAAAATATGAGGCGCTGCTTGAAGAGGCGCTTCAAGGCAGTGCAACTTTCTGAAATTTGATTATTGACGCTGATTGGGTGGCGGGACGTCAGACGACTGCTTGCAGTTCTTCAGCCAAACATCATAAATCGGATGTTCAACCGCATTTAAGCCCGGGCTATCTGCAAACATCCAGCCTGTGAAAATGCGGCGTATTTTACGGTCGAGCGTGATCTCATCAACTTCAACAAAACCATCGGTGCGCGGCGCTTCATTCTCAGTGCGTGCGTAGCAAACCTTTGGCGTTACCTGAAGCGCACCAAATTGCACAGTCTCGTTGATATAAACATCGAATGTGGTGATGCGGCCTGTGATCTTGTCCAGCCCGGAAAACTCGGCAACGGGATTAGAGATGCGTTCAGCAAAGGCCGCATTCATGCTCAATGTAGCAGCGAGAACGGTAAGCAAAGCGAGTTTCGCAGCGCTTGTGATCCAGTTCTTTCCGTTAACAGCCGTGCCGGGAGAATGCTTCGTCAAAACGGATATCCGTACAATCTGGTTAAATATAGAGCCGCAACAATTCCTAATCATCAATTGTGACGATTCGTGGCCCGGTCGCAAGCAGCAATGCTTTGCTACCGCCTATGCACAGCATCTATCCTCAAACCTTTTGCATTATGTCGCAAAAGAAAAAAGACCGGGATGAAAACTCATGCCGGTCTTTGCATAAAACTTAGCTGCCCGGTGTCCAGGCGTCGTATTCACCTGTCACACGCGGACGTTCTGCAGGCGTCGTTCCAGGAATAGCGATAGCACCCTTTGGACGATAAGCCAGCGGCGAACCAGTAAGATTCTGCAAATGTGGCTTCTGCCAGTCGCGTGGCTTGTAATCTTCTTTGCTTGGTGGCGTATCAACGCGGTGATGCATCCAGCCGTGCCAGCCCGGAGGAATAGCGCTTGCTTCTGCGTAGCCATTGAAAATGACCCAGCGGCGTGTGCGACCTTCAGAGTCTTTGCCACCCTGATAATAGATATTGCCGAACTCATCTTCGCCAACCCGTTCGCCCTTGCGCCAGGTATGAAGGCGGGTGCCGAGCGTCTGGCTGTTCCACCATGTGAAGACTTGTGTAAGAAATTTCTTCATGACCTATCCAGATCCGTTATTGCCACAGGCGACAGAGCCACCGGGTTTTGAAAGCTTATGGCCCCATCAAAGAGCCAAGGCAAGAGGCAAGTTGCCGCTGTCACAAGAGTATGACGTGATTACATACTCCAGCCTTCGAGAGACTTTTCCATAATCAGCACTGGCTCTTTGCAATCGGGATCACCCCAATCTTCGCTACGGCCAACCTGCGCATAGCCTTTGCGCTCATAAAAGCGAACCGACTTTGCATTGCGCTCGATCACTTCAAGCCGCATCGTGTTCACGCCCGGAAAAGCCATCTCGACTTCCGCCAGAAGCATGGTTCCGATGCCCTGCACCTGAACCTCGGGGCGCACATAAAGCTGGTGCAGCGAGGCTTTGCCATCGCCGGTCTGGCTTGCAAATGCCATGCCGTCAATACCGCCCTCGCCGTTGTCTGCGACGATGAACTCCGAGTATGGCTTCTTAAGATTGGCTTTCAAAGCCGCAATCGAATGCCATTTGCCAGTGACAGCGTTAACCGTCTCCCGGCCAAGAACATCATCAAAGGTCGCATGCCAGGTTGAAACCAGCAGTTCATGCACGGCCTTCAGATCGGCTTCACTGGCGCTGCGGACCCACATTATTCTTCGATCCCGAGCTTGGTCTTCACCAGATCATTGACAGCCTGCGGGTTGGCCTTGCCACCCGTCGCCTTCATCACCTGACCAACAAACCAGCCAGCCAGCGCTGGCTTGGCCTTAGCCTGTTCGACCTTTTCAGGATTGGTAGCGATAATATCGTCAACGGCCTTTTCAATCGCGCCGGTGTCTGTGACCTGCTTCATGCCGCGTTCTTCAACGAGGCTTTTCGGGTCGCCGCCTTCATTCCAGACGATCTCGAACAGATCTTTGGCGATCTTACCGGAAATCGTGCCATCCTTGATCAGATCAATTATTGCACCGAGCTGCACAGGCGAAACAGGCGATTCCTCAATATCCTTACCAGCCTTGTTCAGCGCGCCAAGAAGATCGTTGATGACCCAGTTTGCAGCAGCCTTGCCGTCGCGGCCTTCGGCAACCGCTTCATAATAGTCGGCGATGGCTTTTTCAGTGACCAGAATCGATGCATCGTAAACAGAGATGCCGAGCTTTTCGACCAGACGATCTTTCTTGACGTCCGGCAGCTCTGGCAGGTCGGCAGCAAGCGCATCGACGAATGCCTGATCGAACTCGAGCGGCAGCAGGTCGGGATCGGGGAAATAGCGATAGTCATGCGCTTCTTCCTTGGAGCGCATGGAGCGTGTTTCGCCTTTTACCGGATCAAACAGGCGGGTTTCCTGATCAATCGAACCGCCATCCTCCAGAATAGCAATCTGGCGACGTGCTTCATATTCAATCGCCTGACCGACAAAGCGGATCGAGTTGACGTTCTTGATTTCGCAACGCGTGCCAAATTCACCACCCGGACGACGAACGGAAACGTTCACGTCGGCGCGCATCGAGCCTTCGTCCATATTGCCATCGCAAGTACCCAGATAACGCACAATGGTGCGCAGCTTGGTCAGATAAGCACGCGCTTCATCGGATGAACGCAGGTCTGGCTTGGACACGATTTCCATCAACGCCACGCCGGAACGGTTCAAATCGACATAGGACATGGTTGGATGCTGATCGTGGATCGACTTGCCGGCATCCTGTTCAAGATGCAGACGTTCAATACCGATCTCAACATCTTCGAATTGGCCCTTATTGTCAGGACCCACCGAAATCATGATCTTGCCTTCGCCAACAATCGGCTGCTTGAACTGCGAAATCTGATAGCCCTGCGGCAGATCGGGATAGAAATAGTTCTTGCGGTCAAAAACCGACTTGAGATTGATCTGTGCGTTGAGGCCAATGCCGGTGCGCACAGCCTGCTTGACGCATTCGATATTGATGACCGGCAACATACCCGGCATAGCCGCATCGACCAGAGAAACATTGGCATTCGGCTCTGCGCCGAACGACGTGGAAGCGCCGGAAAACAACTTGGATTCGGAGGTGACCTGTGCGTGGACTTCCATCCCAATGACGATTTCCCAGTCGCCAGTGGCGCCAGAGACAAAGCGTTTCGGTTCTGGTGTGCGCGTATCAATAAGGGTCATGCTGGCTCGCAAATATTCGGATTGAGCTAAAAACTGATTGCACATTGGCTAGAGCAAAGCCCCACCGGATGCAAGCTTTTCAGCCGTCCAATCGCTGATGGAAAACAGAAAAGGCCGCGCAATGCGCGGCCAATCCCTTAATCTTTACAGAGGAAGAATTAAGCCTCGTCGGACTTTTCTTCTGCCTTCTTCTTAGGAGCGGCTTTCTTCTTAGCAGCAGCCTTCTTGGCTGGCTTTGCTTCCGACGCATCTTCGTCTTCTGCAGTCAGCTCTTCCTTCGAGACCTTCTTGTCGGTCACGTTGATGTTAGCGAGAAGATGGTCAACGACCTTTTCTTCGAAGATCGGGGCGCGAAGGTTGGCAACTGCATCCGGCGTCTTGCGCAGGAATTCGTAGATTTCCTTTTCCTGACCTGGGTAGCGACGTACCTGATCGTAAACTGCGCGCTGAAGTTCTTCTTCAGTGACTTCTACGCCAGCCTTTTCACCGATTTCGGAGAGGACCAGACCGAGACGAACGCGACGTTCAGCAAGCTTGCGATATTCTTCGCGTGCTGCTTCTTCTGTGGTTTCTTCGTCTTCGAACGTGCGGCCAGCCTGCTGCAGGTCGAAGTTGATCTGCTGCCAGATGTTGTTGAATTCAGCTTCAACAAGCTTTTCCGGTGTTTCGAAAGCGTAATCGCCATCGAGTGCGTCGAGAATCTGACGCTTTACCTTCTGACGGGTGATCTGCCCGTACTGGCTTTCGATCTGTTCGCGAACAACCTGACGCAGACGCTCAAGCGACTCAATGCCGAGCTTCTTTGCGGTTTCGTCGTCGAGAACGAGTTCGCCAGCCTTTTCAACACCCTTAACGGTGATGTCGAAGGTTGCTTCCTTGCCTGCGAGGTGCGCTGCACCGTATTCAGCAGGGAAAGTTACGTTGATGACCTTCTCATCGCCAGCCTTGACGCCAACGAGCTGTTCTTCGAAACCAGGAATGAACTGGTTCGAGCCTAGAACGAGCTGAGCGTCAGTGTCTGCGCCGCCTTCAAATGGTTCGCCGTCGAGCTTGCCGAGGTAGTCGATCGTTACGCGATCTTCATTTTCGGCCTTGCCCTTTTTGGCTTCAAAAGTGCGGGTAGAAGAAGCGATGCGCTTGACCTGTTCGTCAACTTCTTCATCAGCGATGTCGACGACTTCACGGGTTACAGCGATCTTCGAGAAGTCCTTGACTTCGATTGTCGGCAGAACTTCGTAGTTCAGCGAGAAAACGAAATCGGCCTTGCCGTCGAGAACCTTTTCAGCTTCTTTTTCGTCTTCCGACATGGAAACGACAGGCTGAGTTGCCGACTTTTCATTGCGGTCAGCAAGAATCGAACGCGACGAATCATTGAGGATTTCGTTCACGATTTCAGCCATGAAGGACTTGCCGTAGGTCTTGCGCAGGTGTGCCGTTGGCACCTTACCTGGACGGAAACCATTGATCTTGGCGCGGCCACGCGCAGTTTCGAGCCGCTCAGAGAGCTTGGCTTCGAGATCTCCGGCCGGAACCACGACTTTAATCTCGCGCTTCAGCCCTTCATTGAGCGTTTCGGTAACCTGCATGTTCAAACCTTCACTTCTTGTCATTGTCCCGCCGTTACCGGCCTTTTGCCTTGTCGCGGGAGAGAAATTCTTTTGCCTTACAGCAGTTGGTGCGGATAGAGGGACTCGAACCCCCACGGTCTCCCGCCAGAACCTAAATCTGGTGCGTCTACCAATTTCGCCATATCCGCTCTCAGCCGAAGTGCATTCAACCGAACGCACTGAATTCGTCTCAGATATTGAACTGCCCTCGAAAGCGCGGGTCTCTATATCATTCAATTTTCCCGGTTCAAAGGAAAAAAGCCATTTTACCGGCATTGATTTGCCAGCTCTTTCAACCCAAAGCGCTTTCGTGCTTTCCGCCCCTATATAGCGATCTTGTCGCAAGAGCCAAGCCTTTTTCAAAAGGAGTCGTATTAATAAAGCGGCTCTTCATAAAGCGGCACACCATTATCGCGCAAAGCCTTCATGACAGCCGTGCCTTTGTCGTCAATGGCAACCACCGCTGTAATCTGCAATGCACGCTGGCTATCCTCGATTTCACGGCCCTCACCTTCCGGTACATAATAGCGCTCAATACCATAGCGCAGGCTGATGGTTGCATCTGGATAATCAACTATGGCGTAAGTCGACTGTCCGCGAATCTGCACTTCATCAGAAGCAAGGTCTGTGAAAGAGACGAAAGCTGCGCGCGACAGATGCCATATACCACCGGCGTCGGGTTTCAGCGCCACGTAAACATCACGCAAACCAGCATCAGGTGTACCCTGAATAAGTTTGCGATCAACGGATGTAATATCATAGCCGAGGATCACGTAATCGCCGCGCATCAGATCGCGCGGATCGACAGGCTGCGTTTGCAACACAACCTCATGGCCAGATCGCAGAACTGAAGCGCGCTTTTCGATGCTTGCATAAAGAACGCCTGTTTGCAGCAGTGCCGCAGCAACTGCACCTGCATAGAGCCACTTGCTTTTCACGATACTCATGGCTGTACCTCCAACTCACGCTTTCGCCCGAACCGGTTTTCCATACGGCGCACAAAAGCCGCAAGAAGAAGCACCAAAACGCCTGCGGTCAGGAAGAAGCCCGACGTGCCGATCATTGAGCCAACGGTGGCAAAGGCCAGATACAGAACCTCAAACGAAAAGGCCGCATAAGCGATGGATCGAAGGCTTCCATTGTCACGCCCACATATGGCAAGCGCCCCTATCGAAAGCGCAAGAATGAGAATGCCATAGATAACATCATGGGTGACGCCCTGATCGAAAACAACCGATACCATGCGGTCGATCTGCAAGATACCAAGAGCCAACAATGCAAGCAGTAATCCGTAAGATGCCAAAGGGTGGGCGAAGCGTGTCAGCTTTTGAAGCATTGTGTGAGCAAATGCATCGGCAAGCATGAGCGCGATGCCAAAAACAAGCATTGTTCCGAGAATCACGCGACTTTCATTCTCGGCATAAAGAAGAACCGCCCAGCCAAGCACGAACAGACACCACAAATGGGCCGCAGGCCGCGAACGCGTGAAGCGCGCAACGCCCGCTCCGACCAGAACCAGCAATGGCCCCATCCAGCGATAGCTGAGATCGCCGTAATCATTATTGAAAATATAGGTGGAAAGATAAAAGCAGGCCACGCCCGCACCAAAGGCAGCAAGAACCGAGGAACGCAACAGAAGCGCAGACGCCAGCACGCCGCCTGCCCAGACAATTGCTGCCGAATGCACATCGCCCGACAGATGATACATCTGGCCGACAAGTGCGATACCCGCACCAAATGATGACGCAGCCACTATATAAAGGGTATGTGGGAGCAGCTTATCACCGCGCAATTGCCGCCATGCACCGCCGAGATAACAAGCCCATATTAAAATAAAGACCAATCCGATGCGCATGATGCGCGGCATATCCTGCCAGTTGGCGGCAATCAGCATGATCACGGCGGCCCCAAGCAACAGCCCGCCAAGCGTTGCAAGCACAGAGCCGAGGCTGAACCTCGGACCACGTTTTTTAAGATCAACATTGAGGCGCGACGCGGTTTCTGCATCGATCAGGCCGTCATGTTGCCAACGCTCGACCAGGCGCTCTACTGAAACTGAAAACGACAAAACAACTCCCGAACGATCTATCCGTTGATCCCAAACTCATCTCAAGTGATTGGGAACATATAGGAAACTTTACAGCCGGCAAAGGGGGAGAGCGCCGTGCGTCCTTTAGGACGTGCCAAGGAGGCTCTCAACTATTCAATCTACGCATCGGACTTTCCAAAAACCGGTTTCGATTTTTTAGGTCGATGCTGTGGAACACATCAGTTTAAGGCAAATTTGTGCGCGACCAGCTAAATCGATTTAACGTGTCGTGCAGAACCCGCAAGGCAGCTATGCAAACTCGTGCCTGCAACTAACGAAAACAATGCGTTATATAATGTGCAGCAGACAAGATGAATTGAACCTCAGTTCCTCAACGATGAAGGAATAATACTATGAACCTCGTACGCTCTTACAACAACTGGCGCCGTTACCGCGATACTGTCAATGAGCTGAACCAGCTCTCGACTCGCGAACTCAACGATCTTGGCATTTCCCGCGCAGACATTCCTTATGTAGCGCGTCAGTCCAAGGGACGCTAATACGCATATCGATCCTCGTTTAACGAAGGTCGGTTTATGCTTTAATCAGATTTAGATTTGCTGGGCCTGAATCCTCCTCCCATCAGGCCTGGTTCATCGCAAAGCACTCCTCCTCCCAAGCTTTGCGATAAAAAAAGACCGGTATCTCCTCCTCCCAATTCCGGTCTGACAATAATGGCATCCGTCGCACCTCCTCCCGCGCCGGATGCCATTTGTTTTTGTGCCTCCATTCCCATTGAAGGCGACAGGCAAAAACGGTATTGGGTTTGCCATGTCAAAAGATACCAACATCTCCCCAGTACATGTCATTGGCGGCGGCCTTGCAGGCTCAGAAGCCGCATGGCAAATCGCGCAAGCCGGCGTTCCGGTCATTCTGCATGAAATGCGCCCCGTTCGCGGCACCGATGCGCATAAGACAGAGCAGCTTGCCGAGCTTGTCTGCTCGAATTCTTTCCGCTCGGATGATGCTGAAACCAACGCCGTTGGCGTGTTGCATGCCGAAATGCGCCTAGCAGGCTCGCTGATCATGGCTTGTGCCGATGCGCATCAGGTTCCGGCCGGCGGTGCTCTGGCAGTTGATCGCGAAGGCTTTTCGCAGGCAGTGACTTCGAAACTCGAAGCGCATCCGCTCATCACCATTGAGCGCGAGGAAGTGACCGGCCTGCCACCGGAAGAATGGGGCACTTCGATCGTCGCGACCGGCCCTTTGACCGCTCCGTCACTGGCAGAATCAATTCAGGCGCAAACCGGCGCCGATGCGCTCGCTTTTTTTGATGCTATTGCACCGATTTTGCATTTTGATTCGATCAATATGGATGTCTGCTGGTTCCAGTCGCGTTATGACAAGGTCGGACCGGGCGGCACTGGCAAGGATTATATCAACTGCCCTATGGACAAGGAGCAGTATGAGGCTTTTGTTGCTGCCCTCATTGAGGGCGACACAACGGAATTCAAGGAATGGGAAGGTACGCCCTATTTCGATGGATGTCTGCCAATTGAAGTGATGGCCGAACGCGGCCCCGAAACGCTTCGTCATGGACCGATGAAGCCAATGGGCCTCACCAATGCGCATAATCCGACCGTCAAAGCCTATGCGGTGGTGCAGTTGCGTCAGGACAATGCGCTGGGCACGCTCTACAATATGGTCGGCTTCCAGACAAAGCTGAAATACGGCTCCCAGACCGGGATATTCAAAATGATCCCCGGTCTTGAGAATGCAGAATTTGCACGTCTTGGCGGATTGCATCGCAACACCTATCTCAATTCGCCCGTGCTGCTGGATAATGTGCTGCGGCTGAAATCTCGTGAAAACCTGCGATTCGCCGGGCAGATCACCGGTTGCGAAGGCTATGTCGAATCATCAGCCATAGGTCTGCTGGCCGGGCGTTTCACAGCCGCTGAGAAACTCGGAAAGACGACTGTGGCACCACCACAGACTACAGCGTTTGGTGCGCTGTTGGGCCATATCACCGGCGGTCACATCGTTGCTGACGATGAAGAGCCGGGAAAACGTTCCTTCCAGCCGATGAATGTGAATTTCGGCCTCTTCCCGCCGATTGACGTGCCAAAGCCGGAAGGCAAACGTCTGCGCGGCAAAGAAAAGACGATTGCCAAAAAGCGCGCTTTGTCTGCGCGCGCACTGGATGATTTCAGGCAATGGCTTTTAGATCAGCCGTGACATTGAAAATGTGCATTATAATAACCATAATACAATATAGCCGCTCCTCTTTTATAGCTTACTCAAAATATAGTAAAATAAAAATTTGCTAGGTTGTAGAATTGAGCAAACAATTGTCATTTGTGATTAATTATTTTTTCCTTATAATTAATTAACTATAAAGAGGAGATAATTACATGAAAAGAATTATTCTATCTGTCGTATTTATTGCTTCATTATTAGGAGGAACATCCACATCATTTGCGTTGAAATGTGGAACCAATAAAGAATGTCTTGATGCGTGCACTCAAGGTTTCCGAATTCTCATTCCAATATGCCTTTAACAATATTGAAGACGTTCTATTTGAAAATCTGAACCAACATAATCCACTGCTTTTGGATGGCCGAAACCTCGGCCGTCCTATCGACTGCTTTTTCACCGAGCCGCTCAATCGCCTTCAGATAAGCAGGCACAAGCGCCATTGGCAGAAATGCTGGTGCCAGAGTTTTTGGCAAATCGTTTCTGGCCTTTACAAAGACCGCCAGATGCTCGCGCGCTAAGGCCGTCATCACGCTGATGACCCGCTGATGCGCAGACCTGTCGTCATTGGCCAGAAATACCTCACGCGTGACGCCCACGGCCTGCAACATATCGGCTGGAACGTAAAGTTGCCCACGGCGACGATGGATTGGCATCAGGCGGAGAAGACCCGTCACCGATTGCGCGACACCTGCATGCCCCGCAGTCTCTGTATGGGACTGCGCTGCATCGCGGTCGAGGATGAAGCCCGCAAGCTGGATAAGCGCGGAAGCAGTTTCTCCGCAATAGCCTTCAAGATCGTTGCGACTTGGCATCGGATCGTCATAGAGATCGAAAATGCGCGCTTCGCAATAATTGTCGAAAGCGCTGCGCGGCAGTTCATATCGGGTGATCGTCTCGATCAATGCCGCTGCAACCGGATGCGCATCCGCGCTTCCACGCTCTTCACCATTGATAAGATCACGCCACCATTGCAGACGAACTTCGCCTGGCAAGGGTTCGTGCACAAGATCGCGAATACGCGCAATTTCGGCATTGAATGCATAAAGAGCTGCAAGCGCGCCGCGTTTATCCTCCGGCGCATAGAGCACCGAAAGATAACGATCCTTGTCCGCTTCGCGCAGAAGCGCCAGGCAATGTGCCTCATTCTGGTTCATAGATTTCAGTCTACCGCAATCAGTGCCGCCGCAACCGCGCGATCTTCGGCAAGAAGCACGTTATAAGTACGCACTGCTGCACCTGTGCTCATCGGATCAGACGAAATACGATGTTCTCGAAGCATTGCACGCACGTCTTCTGGGATACGTCGCAGGTCCATACCTGTTCCCACCAAAAGAATTTCGATGTCACTGGCCTGTTCTAAAATCGCGCTGAGGTCGTGGCGTGAAATTATGGGCGGGGTCTGCGGTTTCCAGCCATGAATGCCCGAGGGCAGGCAAAGGATAGACCCAATATGAGACATATCAGCAAAGCGAAAACCGCCATTGCCATACGCATCAATGGGTGCCCGGCCCGGAAAATGGGCCTCGCGAATTTCTATGCCTTTTGCCATTTCAGAGCATTTCCAGTCTGGATTGAGTCATTAGAAATGCTCTATCCATTTGTTTTGCGCGCATCTTGTCCGAAAACCGGTTCCCACTTTTCGGGATGCGCTCTAATTGTCCAGGTTGAGCGATTTTTCAAGGTCATCGCTCATTGCATCATCGCCACCGGCTGCACGCGGCTTAAGGCCAAACTGTACCAACAGAGGTGCTGCAATAAAGATCGAGGAATAGGTCGCAACGATAATGCCGACGCTCAATGCCAATGCAAACATGCGAATATCGGCTCCACCAAACATATAGAGCGGAATATGCGCAATGAAAGTCACAAAAGCCGTCGGCAAGGTACGCGACAATGTTTGATTGATCGATGCATCGATAATCGCAGGTAATGGCGCGCTGCTGTAGCGACGCAGATTTTCGCGGACGCGGTCATAGATCACAATGGTATCGTTCAGCGAGTAGCCGATAATCGTGAGGACCGCCGCCACACTCCACAGATTGAACTCCATGCGGAACACAATGAAGACACCCGCAAGAATGATGACATCGTGTAAGGTTGACAGAACCGCACCAAGCGCAAGCTGCCAACGAAACCGGATCCAGACATAGACAAAAATACCGGCGAGCGACAAAAACAGCGCCAGAAGCCCGGCTTGCGAAAGCTGCTCGGAAACTGTCGGGCCAACAACCTCGACACGCTGGAACGAGTAATCCTGTTCGAATTCCCCGCGCAGTTTAACTGCAACCGTCTGTTCTGCATCGTCGCCAACTTCCTGACTTCCGATGATCACGAGGGCAGAGCGTGCCGATTTTGCGGGCAGAACGCGTGCGCTGTCGATATTGAGTTCGCTCATGCGTTCTTCAATATCCGGCAGATTTGCGTCACCACTGCGCGCCTGCAATTCGACCATCGAACCGCCACGGAAATCAATGCCGTAATTGAATCCGATATTGACGAACAATGCGACGACGATTGCCGATGCCAGAACCGAAATTCCCAGCGTTACGAACTGAAGGCGCATAAACGGAATATGTGTGACCGTTGGCACCAGCTTCAGTCGGCGCTTAGGAATTTCCTTCGGTTTTGCCGTGCGCACCCATTGGGCGATCAGCAAGCGCGTGAAGGTGAGCGTGGTAAACAGCGTCGTGAGAATACCGATGGTAACGGTAAGTGCAAAGCCGTGAACCGGGCCAGAACCCATCAGGAACAGCACAAGTGCCGCAATCATCGTTGTCAGATTGGCGTCAACAATCGTTGAAAGCGCACGATAAAAGCCGGATTCCATTGCCTGAACAACAGAGTAACCTTTGCGACGGTCCTCGCGTACGCGTTCATAAATCAGAATGTTGGCATCAACCGCCATGCCGATGATCAGCACGATACCCGCAACACTCGCAAGCGTAATGGATGCGCCGATCAGCGATATGATCGCCACCAGAATGATCATGTTAACGACGAGCGCAACCATGGCAATGATGCCAAGAATGCCGTAGGACAGCACCATGAACAGGCCGACAAGAAGCGCGGCTAAAAGGGCTGCGGAAACCGCAGCACTCGCATAGTCGTCGCCAAGGGCTGACGCAATTGTACGTTCTTCGAGAACCGTAACCGCTTGCGGCAGTGCACCCGAACGCAGAACAACCGCTATATTATTCGCAGATTGCAGATCGAAAGCGCCCGAAATCTGCAATTCATCTGTATCGAGCGGCTGATCGACAACCGGTGCCGATACAACCTGATTGTCAACGATGATTGCGAAAGTCTTGTCGGTTACCTGAGCGGTCGCAGCCGCAAGTGCGCTGCGCCCCTTCTCATCCAGCGTCAGTGTGATGACGGGTTCATTGTCATCTTCGGAAAGCGTTGCTTTGGCGTCGGTGACATCTGCGCCTGTAAAAACAGGTTCGTTCTTTACGAGGTAGCCAACCGGGGGATCGTCATAGGAGTAAACAATCGTGCTGTCGGCTGGGGGCGCTCCGCGGATTGCATCATCGGGTGACATGCTATCATCGACCGCACGAAATGCAAGATTGCCGCGAATGCTGAGAATATCTTTGAGAAGCTGCGCGTCATAAAGGCCAGGCACTTCAACGCGGATGCGATTGCGGCCTTCTTCCTCGACAATCGGACTGCCATAGCCCAATTCTTCCAAACGCTGGCGCATAATTTCTTTGGTGCGATCAAGATCGCCCCTGCCCGCATTCTGCACCTGAAGCACAAGGCGCGAACCACCCGACAGATCAAGCCCAAGCGCGACCTGCTTTGTTGGCAAAAATCCGGGAAGATTTGCCAGTGTTTCACGCGAGAAAAAATTAGGTGACGCAATGAGGAAGCTGGCGATGATTGCCAACCAGATCAGAGCCGATTTCCAACGTGAAAAATAAAGCATCGAGCAGCAATTCCGTTTCGGCTGGAAGAACGCATGTCAAATGGCATTGCCGTTTGACCCTGGTGAATGCAAATCGCTTCGAATTCGCTTCACGATAATGAACAAGCCCCGGTTATGGAAACCTTACCGGGGCTTGTTCAATCTTAAAAAAATTACTTATTTTTGTTGTCGGCGACCGGTTCGCCCTTAACGCGCACTTCCGAAAGAGCGCTGCGCAGAACGCGAATCTTAACACCTTCAGCGATTTCAACATCGAGTTCGCCGTCGTCATGGACTTTCTGAACCTTACCGACGATGCCGCCGCCAGTTACAACTGTGTCGCCGCGACGAACGGATGCCAGCATTTCCTGACGCTTCTTCATCTGGGTCCGCTGTGGACGGATGATCAGAAAATACATGATCACGAAGATCAGGACGAAAGGCAGAATGCTCATGAGCATATCTGGTCCAGCAGCGCCGCCGGAGGCTTGTGCAAAAGCCGGTGTTACGAACATTAGGAACTCCTCTGAAGTCTCGAAGACAAATTCTTCATGGCATTACAATGGTTAGGGAACCAATTGCAACCGGCGAAGCCACTCCTGCGCCAAGGTCGCACACTTTTCCTGCCTGCTGTGGCATGTTAAGCCCTCCTCCGCATGTTATGAGGGGATGGAATGACGACCGAAAACATACTCAGCGAGAAACTTGACCGTCTGATCGCAGCACTTGAGCGTATCGCACCGCCAAAACCGAGCATACCCGATCTGGAAGCGGCTGATTGCTTCGTCTGGGCGCCTGAGCGGCTGACACTGGATGCCGTCAAGCGTGTCAATCGCGTCGATATTGGACTTATTCGCGGTGTTGATCTGGTGCGTGACCAGCTTGTCGATAATACGCGTCGCTTCGCCAATGGATATCCGGCGAACAACGTTCTGCTCTGGGGCGCGCGCGGTATGGGCAAATCATCGCTCGTCAAAGCCGCACAGGCGAGCGTCAATGCCGAACAAGTCGATAAGCTGCCTCTCAAGCTCGTTGAAATTCATCGCGAAGACATCGACAGCCTGCCTGCCTTGATGAATCTCATCAAGGAAACGCCTTATCGTTTCATCCTGTTCTGCGATGACCTTTCATTCGATCACGATGACACCTCCTATAAGTCGCTTAAAGCAGCGCTGGAAGGTGGCGTCGAAGGCCGCCCGGACAATGTGATCTTCTATGCAACGTCCAATCGTCGTCATCTGATGCCGCGCGATATGATCGATAATGAGCGCTCAACAGCGGTCAATCCTTCCGAGGCGATTGAAGAAAAAGTATCGCTTTCCGATCGCTTCGGCCTTTGGCTCGGGTTTCATAAGTGCAGTCAGGATGATTATCTCGCCATGGTCGATGGCTATGCAGCCCATTACAAGCTCGATTATGATCTTCAGACCATCCACGCAGAAGCCCTGACCTGGGCCACAACACGCGGAAATCGTTCGGGTCGTGTTGCATGGCAGTACATACAGGACCTCGCTGGCCGACTTGGCAAGGCGATGTAAAGCGCATCCCGAAAAGTGTGAACCGGTTTTCGGATCAGACGCTCGGCAAACGTTCAAATGTAAAAAAGGCGGGTGAAAACCCGCCCTTTTTTTTTATTTCTCTGATCTCAATCCGGTCATGATTCCAAATACTTGGAAGGATTAACGGGTGATGAATTCTTGCGCACTTCAAAGTGCAGCTTCGGCGATTTCGCATTGCCGCTCATACCGGACTTGGCGATATCTTCACCGCGACGAACCTTCTGGCCGCGCTGAACCAAAATCTGGCTGTTGTGGCCGTAGACAGTCACAAGACCGTTATCGTGGCGGATGAGAACCGTCTGACCAAATTCCTTCAAGCCATCGCCGGCATAAATAACGACGCCATTTTCGGCGGCCTTAACGGCGGTGCCTTCCGGAACCATAATATCGATGCCATCATTGACAGACGTGCCATCACGCTGACCGAAGCTTGCAAGCACACGACCGCGAACCGGCCAGCGCATCTGCGAAATTCCGGTTGAAGAAGGTGCTGCCGACTGATCTTTTTCAGCGTCTTCGATTACCTTATTGCTCGCCTGCGGCGGTGTGTAAGGCTTTACATTTGATGCTTCGTTTGGCGCTACCGAAGCGGTCTGAACGGGGGCTGCTGCGGCTGGCTTCACCGGCTGCGGTGCCGTTGCTACGACCTGTGTTGCAGCACCGGCTGCCGATGGGATCACCAGATTTTGTCCGACGCGGATTGCACCATTGCTAAGGCCATTGGCCTGCTTGAGCTGTTCAACCGGCACATTGTGTTTTTGCGCAATCGAGAAAAGCGAATCACCCGACTTGACCGTGTAACCGCCGCCTGCAGCTGCAGTCTGTGGAGCTGCGACAGGTGCCTGTGTCTGAGGTGCTGTGGCATGATTAGCAGCAGGAAGTGGAACGCCATCTGCAGTCGAAGGCAATTGCCCAAGGACTTTAGAATTTGCATTCACTGCTGTGCCTGCAGCACTTGCCACCTGAGTTGTGGTGCTGTTCACAGCACCATTCACCCGATTGGCAGCAACATTCTGTGCCTGATTAACCTGATTCTGTGCCTGTGTTGCAGCAGCGGCAACGGGTGCAGAAGCCACCGGCGGCAGACTGTTACGCTGAACCGACCCACTTGAAACAGGCTGCACAGCCGCCACCGGCGCATAATTATCGCTGGCTGACTGTTGCACAACACGCTGCTGGTTGGATGTAGACCCGGTAAACAGACCATCCGTGAAGCGCATTGTATCGGCGCTGCACCCTGCACCAAAACCGGCAATCAGAACGATCGCTGCATTCCGCAGGAGACGTTCGGACGTATGCTGCAATATTGGAAAACGCATGTTCAACTCGCCCATACTCTGAAACTCACTTGGACTCATTAAAACGCGTTAATGTTACTCGCTGGTTAAGAAGAGCTAATTCTTCTAAAAATTATTCACCAATTGAATACCATAAGTGCAAAAAACGTTCCGGACGGAAACAGCGGGCGCTGCGCAATCCTCACAAAACCGAGGAAATGCCTTCGATAAATGGCTGATAGCGAACCGGCATGATGTTTTCCTGCTCAAAACGGCTGCCGACCTTAGCAATGCGCGTTACAATCTGCTGCCCGTCGCCCGGACCAATGGGTGCTACAAGAACGCCATGGGTTGCCAGAAGCTCAACGAAATGACGCGGAATATCTTCGCAGGCAAGCCAAATCACGATGCGATCAAATGGTCCGCCCGGCATGCCATGGCGTCCATCGGCATGTTTGACCATTATATTTTCACGCTTGAGCGTCACAAATTGCTGCAAGGCGCGGTCGCATAATTTGCGATAGCGTTCGACAGTCGTGACACGGCCCGAAAGCGTCGACATCACTGCTGCGGTAAAGCCGGAGCCTGTGCCGATCTCCAGAACGCGATGGCCGGGCTCGAGTTGCAAGGCTGCAATAACGCGAGCCTGATCATCGATGCCTTCAATATATTCACCGCAATCAAGCGGAACAGTGCGCTGGCTGAATGCCATATGACCCCACGCAGAACCCATAAAGCTCTGGCGTGGCGTCAATTCGATAGCCGCAAAGAGCCGGGGATCATTGATGCCCCGCGCTCGCATGCGCATGACGAAGGAGGCAAATCCTTCCCTGTCCGAAAGCTGCGGGCGTTCAGACACAGCCTGATTCATGCTTCAACCCCAAGTGCCTTGCTCAGATCGGCCCGAACCTTATGTGCGGTCAGATCAAGCTGAAGCGGTGTCACAGATATATGATCATTGCGAATGGCCGCTATATCGCTATCAGCAGCCACTTCCGATTTGGCGCGGCGGAACTGCAACCAGAAATAAGGGAAGCCGCGACCGTCGCGACGCTCATCAAGACGGGCGTCATGGCTGAGCTTGCCCTGCGCAGTCACACGTGTGCCTTTTACATCGTCAGGATCGCAATTCGGGAAATTGATATTGAGCAGCACGCCTTCCGGCCAGCCCGCTTCGATCAGTTGCTTGATGAAAGCAGGTGCATGGGCCTCTGCCGTTTCCCATGGCACGACCCGGCGGTCGGCTTCGTATTCATATTCCTGCGAGAGCGCGATTGATTTAACGCCAAGAAGTGTGCCTTCCATGGCTCCTGCAACCGTGCCGGAATAAGTTACATCATCGGCCATGTTAGCGCCCGAATTAACGCCAGACAGGATAAGGTCCGGGGCTTCCGGCAGGACATGACGCACGCCCATGATCACGCAATCAGTGGGCGTGCCGCGCAGTGCGAAATGACGCTCGTCGATCTGGCGCAAGCGAAGCGGCTCGGACAAGGTCAGCGAATGCGCAAGACCGCTCTGGTCAGTTTCAGGTGCGACAACCCAGACGTCATCTGAGATTTGGCGTGCGATCCGCTCCAGAACTGCGAGGCCTTCAGCATGGATACCGTCATCATTCGTCAGCAGAATTCGCACGTCGTCACTCCTCTATTCAATTCATCAGATGATATGCTTCACGCGGCTTTTTCGATGCGCGTAAGGCCACCCATATAGGGCTGCAATGCTTCAGGAATAAGAATGCTGCCGTCTTCCTGCTGATAATTTTCCATAACAGCAATCAGCGCACGTCCGACAGCAACGCCCGAACCGTTGAGCGTATGAACAAAGCGGGTTGCCTTTTCGCCTTCCGGGCGATAGCGCGCATTCATGCGGCGGCCTTGAAAATCACCGCAAACCGAGCAGCTCGAAATTTCGCGATAAGCATTCTGACCCGGCATCCACACTTCGATGTCATAGGTTTTCTGAGCACCAAAGCCCATATCGCCCGTACACAGAACCACAGTGCGGAATGGCAGACCTAGGCGCTTAAGCACCTCCTCTGCGCAGGCCGTCATGCGTTCATGTTCCGCAGTCGAGCTATCGACATCGGTAATCGACACCATTTCCACCTTGAGGAACTGGTGCTGACGCAGCATGCCACGCGTATCGCGACCGGCAGAGCCTGCTTCGGAACGGAAGCAAGGCGTCAACGCTGTGTAGCGCTGCGGCAGGGTTTTCACGTCAACGATTTCATCCGCAACCAGATTGGTGAGCGGTACTTCTGCGGTTGGAATGAGCCAGCGGCCATCGGTTGTGCGGAAGAGATCTTCGGTGAACTTTGGCAACTGGCCCGTGCCATAAACGGCTTCATCACGCACCATAAGCGGCGGCATGGTTTCCATATAGCCATGTTCGGTGGTGTGCAGATCAAGCATGAACTGCCCAAGTGCACGCTCAAGACGAGCAAGCGGACCTTTCAGAACCGTAAAACGCGAGCCTGCAATTTTTGCAGCACGTTCAAAGTCCATGTAACCAAGCGCTTCGCCCAGTTCATAATGCTCTTTTGGCGTGAACGAGAAATTGCGCTGATTACCAATGCGACGAATCTCGACATTGCCAGCTTCATCTTCGCCAAGCGGAACATCTTCGCCCGGAATATTCGGCAGGCGCGAAAGCGCGTCATTGAGTTCCTTAAGCAACTGACGTTCGGTTTCTTCGGCTTCTGCGAGGAAGGTTTTCAGCTCGCCGACTTCGGCCTTAAGCTTATCAGCAGTGGCTGCATCCTTTTCGGCCATTGCCTTGCCGATTTCCTTGGAAGCCGCATTGCGACGTTCCTGCGCAGCCTGAACCTTGCCGACATGTTCACGGCGCTTTTCATCCAGTGCGATCAGTTCGGACGAGAGTGGCCCTGCTCCGCGCTTGGCAAGCGCCTTATCGAGAGCTTCAGGGTTTTCGCGAATCCATTTGATATCGAGCATGGGAAAAGCCGTTTCATGAAATTTAACAACAAGAGAGGCTGCGATCATGCAGCCTCTGTTTAACATATGTCCAGATCAGGAAGTGGAAGTGCTGTCCTCGGCGTCGTCTTTCGCCTCGTCCCTCTGCTTCTCGATCATCCGGGCCAATATGATGGAAATCTCGTAGAGAAGGATCGTTGGGATGGCAAGACCGATCTGGCTGGCAGGATCAGGTGGCGTTAAAACCGCAGCCACAACAAAGGCGATGACAATCGCGTATTTGCGCTTGTCCTTCAAACCCTCGGACGTCACCAGACCGACACGTGCCATAAGGCTTGTTACAACAGGCAACTGGAATACCAGACCAAAGGCGAAAATGAGCGTCATGATGAGGCTCAGATATTCAGAAACTTTCGGCAGAAGTGAAATTTGCACTTCGCCATTACCGCCCGTCTGCTGCATGGCCAGGAAGAACCACATCACCATTGGCGTGAAAAAGAAATAAACGAGCGCGCCGCCAATCAGGAAGAGGATCGGCGAAGCAATGAGAAAAGGCAGAAATGCCATGCGCTCATGCTTGTAGAGCCCGGGAGCCACAAACTTGTAAATCTGTGCAGCGATGATCGGAAATGCCAGCACGAGGCCACCAAACATGGCGACTTTCACCTGCGTGAAGAAGAATTCCTGCGGCGCTGTATAGATCAGCTCTGCTTTTGAGCGGTCCATTCCCGCCCAGTCGATAGCCCACTGATAGGGGACGACGAGCAGATTGAAAAGGTGCTTTGCAAAGGCAAAACAGACAACAAACGCAATGAAAAACGCAAGAATCGCCCAGATCAGGCGGCGGCGCAGTTCAATCAGGTGTTCGAGCAGAGGTGCGGCGCTCTGTTCAATTTCGGCCTCATCCCGTTTCACGCTTTGCTTCCTGTCTTTTCAGTCGTCTTTTTCGGGGTCTTCTTGGCAGCGGGAACCGCTGCCTTTGGCGTTGCTGCAGGCTTGGCCGGAGATGCCTTCTTAGGCGTCGCAGGTTTAGCAACCGCTTCGGCCTTAACACTGGCCTTGGGCTTAGCAACTGTAACTTTGGTCTTAACAGGCTTTTCAGTCACAACAGCAGATGCAACCTTCTTACGCGTGGCCTTTGGCTTGGTCACGGGCTCCGCGACAGGAGCCTCAACAGGAACGGTTGTACCATTGGCTTCAACCGGCATTGTCACTTCTGCCACTTTTGCAGGTTCAGGCGGCGACATGGATGTCGTTGACTGGAGGCCAGCACGAATATCCTCGCCAGCACTGCGAATCGGATCGAAGACCTGTGTGAGCTTCGAGCGCGGATCAAGCTTGCGCGCCTCATCGACGATGTTTTTCACATCTTCAAGTTCGGCTTCTTTCAAAGCTTCGTTGAACTGATTGCGAAACTCATTCGCCGTGCTGCGCATGCGCGCCGTCGCTTTGCCAAAAGCCCTGAGCATCTTCGGCAAATCCTTGGGACCAACCACCACGATCATGACGATCGCGATTATCAGCAGTTCAGACCAACCGATATCGAACATGTTTTGATACTCCGCGCTTCTGACGCGCGCGTCCCGTCTTTCGGCGGAAAACCGCAATCCAGATCACAAATGCAGCTTCTATCAAGCTGCCTTGGTGATCAACCTGTTGTTATTATACATGATCTGATCCGAAAACGGCCTGCACCTTCGCGGATCGTGACCTCATGACAGAACAAGCTGCGCACCCTATTGCGCGCAGCAGTCATGATATCTGATCAGGACTTTGTCGTCTTCTTGACGTCATTGACGGTTTCGTCCGCCTTGGCATCAATTGTACGTGCATCAGCCTTGGCATCGTCCTTGGCGTCGTCTTCGTTCATGCCCTGCTTGAAGTTCTTGATGCCCTTGGCAACATCGCCCATCAGTTCAGGAATCTTGCCACGGCCAAACAGAAGCAGCACAACTGCGAGAACGATCAGCCAGTGCCAGATAGAAAAGCTACCCATTTTATTCCTCTCATTGCCGTGAACCCACGGCTTATTCCGGTATTGCTGAATACGATTTAAGCGCTTTCAACAAATCTTTCAAACAGAAGTATGACTGTGAGCCAAGATAGAACGAAATTCTTTGTTATATCTCAACTTTGATATCACTCCCCGCGTGGCGCAAGCAGTCCTAGACCTTCCAGATCGATGTCCTCGAGCGGCTCTTCATCATCAGTCAATTCATCCGGGTCGATATTGGGAACCGGAACAGAAAAACTTGATGGTATGCGCGCAGACAAAAGCCCTGCCCCGCGCAATTCTTCCAGACCCGGCAGATCACGAATTTCCGGCAAGCCGAACTGGTCGAGAAATGTATCAGTCGTACCATAGGTTACGGGGCGACCCGGCGTCCGGCGACGGCCACGCAGTTTGATCCAGCCTGTTTCCATCAGCACATCGAGCGTGCCCTTGGAGGTTTCAACGCCGCGAATATCTTCAAGCTCTGCGCGTGTTACCGGCTGATGATAAGCAATGATCGCAAGCACTTCCATTGCGGCGCGCGAAAGTTTGCGCTGCTGCACAGTCTCGCGGCTCATCAGAAATCCAAGATCAGGAGCCGTGCGAAAAGCCCATGCAGCCCCCACCTGAACCAGATGTACGCCGCGCCCCTCATAGATTTTTTGCAGGCGATCCATGATTGCTGGAATATCCGCATTAACAGGAAGACGTTCCGCAAGGGCTCGCTCAGAAACCGGTTCTTGAGATGCAAAGATTATGGCTTCCGCCATACGGGCGGTTTCCGTTTCAGACATTGTCGTCCTCATCCAGTTCACTCAACCCACCAGCTACGCGCATATAGATTGGCTCAAAAGGTGCATTCTGTCGCACTTCCAGTTTGCCTTCGCGCACCAGTTCAAGACTTGCGGCAAAGGAACTTGCAAGAGCCGAAGCTCTCTCCTGCGGCGTCAGCGCATAATTGATGAGAAAGCGATCAAGCGCGATCCAGTCTCCACCTGCCCCCATCAGACGCACGAGTGCGACACGCGCTTCCTTCAAAGACCATACAGTACGCTTTTCAATCTGGACATGGGATACTGCCTGACGCTGGCGTTGCGAGGCATAGGCTGTCAGCAATTCATAAAGCGACGCCGAAAACTGGCTCGAACGATCGACCATGACCAATTCGGGCATACCGCGTGCGAACACATCACGGCCCAGCCGATCGCGGTTAACAAGCTTTGCCGCAGCATCGCGCATGGCTTCAAGCCGCTTGAGCCGGAATTGCAGCGATGCAATCAGTTCCTCGCCCGAAGCACCGTCCTCATCCTTCTGCTTGGGGATAAGCAGTTTGGATTTGAGATAAGCAAGCCAGGCAGCCATAACGAGATAATCGGCGGCAAGTTCAAGCTGGAGCGCCTGTGCCTGTTCGACAAAGCCCAGATATTGCTCGGCAAGTGCCAGAACAGAAATGCGGGACAGATCAACCCGCTGATTGCGTGCGAGATGCAGCAGCAGATCAAGAGGGCCTTCAAAGCCCTGCACGTCGATCAGCAGTGAGGGTTCGTTCTCAGCGCGCTCGGTTTCGCCTTGCCACAGGACATCCATCGGCACGTTGATGCCGTCTTTGCCACTTGTGTTGGTTTCCGATTGAGCCACCCGCTTTTCCTGACTGCTATTCTTTGCGTGTTAATCTACCAAGCTTCGTCGTTTAAGCCACCAGGTTGAACATTTGTCCAAACTCTTCACGCAATTCTTCTTCGTCCGAAAGATCGGGATCTCCGGCATAGACCTCTGCGAGGTCGGCGCGCTTAAGTGATTTGCCTTCGAGCACAGGCACACGTGCTGCAACCTTCACCAGTTCTTCCATAACACCCGCACAATAAAGAACAATGTCACAGCCAGCATTGGTGATACCTTCGGCAATATCGCCAAGATCGCCAGACAGCGCTTTCATCGAAATATCGTCGCTGATCACCAGTCCGTCAAACTGAATAACATCCCGAATGATGGTGTCGATGACCGTTGGCGACAAGGTTGACGGGCGCTTGGGGTCGATGCAATCAAAGATCACATGCGCCGTCATGGCCATTGGCAAATCATTCAAGGCCTTGAATGGTACAAAATCATGCGCCACCAGCTCGGAAAGTGGCACGCCCACGCGTGCAAGTTCCTTATGCGTATCGCTGAATGCCCGGCCATGACCCGGCATATGCTTGATCACTGGCAGCACCCCGCCTGCAAGAAGCCCTTCGGCGGCAGCACGGCCCATCAGCGCGACATTTTGCGGATTTCTGGAATAGGCACGTGCACCGATGACGTCGTGTGCGCCTTCAATCGGAACATCAAGAACCGGCAGACAATCGGCATTGATGCCAACTTTCAAAAGGTCGAAGGCATGAAGGCGCGCGTGAAGCCATGCAGCGCGAAGGCCAGCCTCAGTATCGCGATCATAAATAGCACCAATCTCCGCAGCCGCAGGATAATTTGGCACGAGCGGCGGAAGGAGGCGCTGAACGCGGCCACCTTCCTGATCGATGAATACAGGTGTTTGCGGGCGCTCCGTCACATCGCGCAGTTGCGCAGTCAAATCAGCGACTTGCTCAAGGCTTTCGACATTGCGTGCAAAGAGAATGAAACCCCATGGCCTTTCATTCCGAAAAAAGGCCACCTCGTCTGGCGTAAGCTTCGTTCCCGCAACACCGGCAATCCACGCCTTGCACTGTTTCATGCAACATTCCTTCGATCTGTTCGTGAAATCGGTTAAACCGAAAATCTGCCCTATGGTAGCATATGAAAAAGGGCGGCCAATGCCGCCCTCGTCAATTATCATGTTTTGCAACACTTATTGCGTCACAAAGCAGCTGCCACCAGCGCCCTTGAAGCGGCCGCAGAGTGCATTTGCATCATCCTTTGAACCAGCCTGCACACGAACACGGTAATATGTACCCTTGTTCGGAATGTCTGCACGCTTGATGTCTACCGCGCGACCACCGATCACGCTGCCATAACGCTGCGCCATGTTGGCATAAGACTTCTGTGCCAGTTCAGCAGAAGGCTGTGAAGCGATCTGGATGAAGTAGCCACCACCGGCAGCAGATGCGACCTGTGGCGCAGCAGGAGCCGCAGCTGCGGGGGCCTGTGTGCGTTGTGGAACATTGCCGACGATGGTCGTTGGCTGTTCAGCCGGACGCGACGGAACCACTGGAGCACGTACTGCAGGAGCAGCAGGTGTTTGTGCGCTGATTTCAGGCTGTGCTGCTGGCGTATTTACAGTTGGTTGCTGCGGTTCACTGCCTGCGGCAAGAGCTGCGATTTCATCGGTTTCAGCGGGCGGTGCAATCAGAGACGAATCAGTTGCCGGTGCTGCCTGTTGCGTTGCCAGAGCAGGCTGTTGTGCCTGAACAATCGTACCGTCTGGACGAACGATCATTGTTTCTACCTGGCGCGGCTGAATCAGAGGTGCATTCTGACCCGAATTTGCGGGTGCCTCAGCCGCCTGATTTGGCTCTAGGAAATCATTGGTGCCGACATCATTATCCTGTGCTGCCAGATCAACAGGCTCCTCGCCGGAAGTAATCAAAGTTTGCTGCTCAGGATTATTCGGCAAGGTGCCTGCAACGCGATCATAAACGGCCTTGTCCTGGTTGGGGACCGTTGCGCCGCCCGGATTTTCCGGCTGTACCTTGATTGGCTGGTTGTCGGCGCGAATCACGACAGGCTCACCCGATCCGCTTCCTCCAATGAAGTGGTAGCCGATGCCACCAATGAGCACTGCAATGCCTGCAACACTTGCAAGAATGAGACCACGACGACCACGCACCGGACGATTGAGATAAGCTTCAGAAGCTCTGCCCAAATCGTCTTCCGGCTGCATGGACGCACGCGTGCCCAAGTCCGTGCTTTCGATTGTCTGTGCGCCCTGTGCGGCCCAATGATTATAGAAATCATCCTGGTTCGCGCTTGTTTCAGAAACAGCAGCCTGTGGCGCAGATGGTTGCGCAGGCGAAGAATAACGCCCGTAAGCTGTCGCTGCTGCTGCTCCGGCACCCAAGGCTGCACCAGCCGCTACACCGGCATTTGGCAGGTAAGAAGATGCACTTTCACGGAAAATATCCTCAAAAGCCCGGTCAGCTTCGCTTTGAACTTCGGTTTTTGCTGCTGTGTCATCGACGTTAATCGTGCTGAAAACCTCGGCAAACTCCGCTTCCAAATCCGTCAGTGAAGCCGCCGGATCTTCTTCGCCGTAATTGACATCAGGCAGATCAAGCGAATGAGTCTGTTCGACCTTGCTGTCAGCAACGCTCAAAGTTTCAATTTCAGGAGCAGGTGCGGCAAAAGCTGAACGCGGATCGGCATAATTCGTGAAGGAAGGCGCTATCGCTTGTTCCTGTTCATCATATGTCGCATGCGCGTAAACAGGCTCTTCTGCCGTTTCCAGCGACAAGTCGAGATCGTCTTCGATGAAGAAGTCTTCTTCAGTGAAGATGTTCTTATCTTCTAGCGCGGGGGATGCGGAAACATCTCCTGAAGCTTCAAATCCGAAGTCATCTTCATTGAACGAGATTTCATCAAGGCCAGAGAGTTCATCATCTGTTGCTTCGGCAGCGACAGGTGCGAAAGCCTGTTCGCTTTCGATTGAGAAATCGTCTCCAAACGAGAAGTCATCATCCAGTTCGGCCTGCTCATCTGCATAGCCAGCATGAGCTGCCTGAGCGGGTTCCGCCGAAAGCACGCCAGCAGTGGCACCACCCGGCGCAAAATTGCTCAGCGTGTAATGTGGATAGATCGGTTCCTGCGATGTGGCACGAGGCGCTTCATAAGTGTCAGGTGCAAAGCTTGTTGCTGCTTCAACAGGCTCGTAGGCCTGCGGGTCTTCGAGCTGGAAATTATCAAAGGCAGGCTCAGCTTCGTTATACTGAGCAGGGTTGTATTGGGCAGGCTCTGCATAAGACGATACTTCTGCAACGCTTTCCTCATATTGAGGCGCGAAAGATGCGGCCTGCTCTGGCTGATCTTCATAAGTTGGCCGTGGCTCATCACTGAAAAGCAAGCTTTCAAGCTCGTCTTCAAGCGAGAGAGACTGGTGCACGGGCGCGACGGCAGCGCTATGTTCATACGGTTCGGCTGGCTGGATTTCCCAGTTATCGCCCAATGCCGTATTGAGTTCCGGTTCGGGTTCGCTCACATATGTGTCGCCATAAGGCGCGTCTGACGGCTGATAAGCAGCAGAGCGATAATCCGCATAATCCTGTGCAACAGGTTCTGAAATATACGCCGTGTTGGCATCTGAACGCGCTGGCTCTACGAATTCATAAGATTCGACGCGTGAAAGCGGCTCGTTTGTATCGAGATTAAGATCAAGCTCTTCGTCGAGCGTGAATGCGAGATCATCTTCCGGAAGCAGCGGCTCGGCATTCTGATAGGAATGCGCGTCGTAGGATGGTGACTGCACGAACGGTGCTGCCTGCTCTTCCGGTTCTGAAACATCGCCGAAATCACCCAGCAACTCACGTTCAAGATCAAAGGAAAGCGCGTCATCACCCGAATCAAAATTTGGTTCCGAACGGTATTCGGTTCGCGCAACGTTGTTATCAGCAGACGCGCCGAAGTCCATGATCCGCGAAAGTTCCATCAGCGGATCGTCTTCGTGCAGCGGACGCTCGCCGTAATTACGGGGATTAGCACTGCTGTCCGTCATGGTGTGTTCCTAACTCAAACCCTGGACGTCGCAAGACGTCTCGACACATTACGTTGTAGCGAGGCAATGTGGGCAAAAGTTGACGGAAGTTTCCTGCACCTGAAGGAAGATCGACGACTTGTATATTCGCTGATCTTCCAACTTTTTGACTTATCCGCTCCGCACAACACCTTTGTTGATCTTGCGGGTAACGAAACCGTCTTAGCGCATTTCCGTCGGAGCATCTGCACCGATTATTGTCAAACCGGACGTCAGCACATCAGAAACGACCTGTACCAACCCTAGCCTTGCTAGAGACAATTCTGGATCGTTAACCTTAATAAAACGTAAGTCTGAGTTTTCTGTCCCTTTATTCCATTGCGAATGAAGCGCGCTGGCGAGGTCATAAAGGTAAAAAGCGAGACGATGCGGCTCCTGATGGGTCGCAGCAGATTCGATCAGACGCGGATATTCGGCAAGCTTGCGGATCAGCGCAATTTCGCTCTCATCGTTGAGTTTGTGAAGGTGCGCGCCCAGTGAAACGCGATCCAGATCTGCCAGCCCAAGCTGGTCCACAGCCTGACGGAAAACCGAATAGCAACGTGCGGACGCATACTGCACATAAAATACCGGATTGTCCTTGGACTGCTCCGTGACTTTCGCAAAATCGAAGTCAAGCGGCGCGTCGTTCTTCCGATAAAGCATCATGAAACGAACAGGATCGCGCCCAACTTCATCCACCACATCACGCAGTGTGATAAATTCGCCCGAACGCTTCGACATGCGGACCGGCTCGCCATCACGGAACAGCTTGACCAACTGGCAAAGCAATACCGTCAGCTTGGCTTTACCATCGGAAACAGCACGCGCAACAGCCTCAAGACGCTTAACATAGCCGCCGTGATCGGCACCAAGCACATAGATCATCTCATTGAAGCCACGATCATATTTGTCTTTGAAGTAAGCAACGTCAGCCGCGAAATAAGTGAACGAACCATCAGACTTCATCAGCGGACGATCAATATCGTCACCAACTTCTGTCGAGCGGAACAAGGTCTGTTCACGATCTTCCCATTCTTCCGGCAACTGGCCTTTTGGCGGCGGCAGTTTGCCCTTATAGACATGGCCCTTCAATGTCAGATCGTTGATGGCAGCGCGAATGATACGCGCATGATCTGCATGAAGCTTACGCTCCGAATAGAACACATCGTGATGGACATTGAGTGCCTCAAGATCGGCACGGATCATCGCCATCATCGCGTCGATCGTGCGTTCTTTCACGATCACAAGCGCTTCTTCTTCCGGCATTTCGAGAAGCTTATTGCCAAACTCCTTGGCAAGCGCCTCACCTACCGGAACAAGATAATCGCCCGGATAAAGACCAGCCGGAATCTCGCCAATGGTTTCGCCGAGTGCTTCGCGGTAGCGCAGGATCACCGAACGGGCCAGCACATCAATCTGTGCGCCAGCATCGTTGATGTAATATTCTTTCACGACATCGAAGCCTGCAAATTTTAGCAGGTTTGCCAGCACATCACCCACGACTGCGCCACGGCAATGGCCGACATGCATCGGGCCAGTCGGGTTTGCAGAAACATATTCGACATTGACCTTGGTGCCTGCGCCAAGCTTCGAGCGACCGAAGTCTCTGCCTTCGTTCAGCATCGCGGCCAATTCGCGCTGCCAATAGACATCTTTCAGGCGCAAATTGATAAAGCCAGGACCTGCAACATCAACGCTTGCAACGTCCGCATCGCCTTTCAGCGCGTCAGCAATTGCAGTTGCGAGTTCACGCGGATTCTGGCCAACAGCCTTTGAAAGCACCATGGCAGCATTGGTTGCAATATCACCATGCGTCGCGTCTCGCGGAGGTTCCACGCTGATACGCGACAAATCAAGTTCGCCGCCATCTTTCGCTTTCAGATCAATATCTTGCAACGTTTTTTTGATACGTGCGTCGAAATCTGCAAAGATATTCATGGTTCGTCCTGTCAGGCTTCCGTCCGGCAATTATTGTGGTTTCCGGCGTTGGCTCGTCATAAAAATAGCGGAGATTCCAACGCATTTGAGCGCCAGAACCCGCTTCGTACGGACCCGATTAAGCTAAATCGGGTGTATGGTCAAACAATCGTCGGTGTTCGCGCACGGCATAATTGTCAGTCATGCCGGCCAGATAGTCGGCAACACGGCGTGCACGACCGGCCTTATCCAGCGTTTCACAGCCCGATTGCCACTCAACAGGCATGATGGATGGATCATCAAAGCAAATATCGAACAGATCCTGCACGATTTTATCTGCCGCATGTCTGCGAACCACGACGCTCTCATGAAAATAAAGATTCTTGAACAAAAAGCGTTTCAGCACTTTTTCTTCTTCGCGCATGGTTTCCGAGAAACCAACAAGGGCGCGTGGCTGGGCATGCACATCTTCAAGCTTCTGCGGATTGGCACTCGCGATGCGGCGCTGCGACTCAGCGATTACATCCTCAACCATGATGGTGATCTGCCGGCGCACCAGCTCATGGCCTGTGCGCACCGGATCAAGTGTCGGATAGTGCGACCTGACAATATCCAGAAGCCGTTTGGTCAGTGGCACGTCGTCAAGACCATCAAGTGTCAGCAGGCCAGAGCGCAGACCGTCATCAATATCATGCGCGTTATAGGCAATATCATCGGCGATGGCCGCACACTGAGCCTCAAGGCTCGCAAAGCGTGACAATTCGAGGTCATAGCGCTCATTGAAATCAAGAATTGGCTGCGGAACAGGTTCATCCGTATGGGTCGCAAATGGACCAATCAGCGGACCATTGTGCTTCACCAGACCTTCCAGCGTTTCCCATGACAGATTCAACCCGTCGAAATCAGCATAGCGATGCTCAAGCTTTGTCACGATGCGCAAGGACTGCGCATTGTGGTCAAAGCCGCCATAATGCTTCATGCGTTCATTCAGGGCATCTTCGCCGGTATGGCCAAAGGGCGTGTGTCCGAAATCATGCACGAGTGCCACGGCTTCTGCGAGGTCTTCATCAAGACGCAAGGCTCGCGCCAGTGCGCGCGCAATCTGTGCCACTTCAATTGTATGGGTCAGACGCGTACGATAGTGATCGCCTTCATGTGCGATAAAGACCTGCGTCTTATGCTTGAGGCGGCGAAATGCCGTTGAGTGTATGATTCGGTCGCGGTCGCGCTGAAACGGGGTTCGTGTGGCGCTTTCCGGTTCCGGCACCAGCCGTCCACGGCTCAAAGTCGGATTGCAGGCATAGGACGCACGTTCGCGATAACCGAAGCCTATTCCCTCAAGTGACCCAATTCCTTCCGGGGACATTGCGATGCATTCCTCACTGTAATATGATTACGCAAATATCGTGCGGACATTGACTTCCACACGTTGCGTTCATAGCTATCAGCTAAACATGAAGGCAAGTATGCGTTTGTCGTAAATCCA
>Ga0213829_1000368_pt1 | contig 44837 bp, 43 predicted proteins | sample MC6MC0896MG_FD_180665 | JGI IMG/M metagenome (GOLD analysis project Ga0213829, IMG submission 180665) | Enriched soil aggregate microbial communities from Iowa State University, Ames, United States - MC6-MC0896-MG | ecosystem: Environmental > Terrestrial > Soil > Unclassified | place: USA: Iowa... | reverse complement strand
GACGGCGTCTCGGTGTACAAGGCGCGCCTGCGCATGGGCGAAAAACTCGCCGACAAGATCCTGCGCGAGCGTCCGGATCACGACATCGACGTGGTCATCCCGATCCCGGACACCAGCCGCACCGCGGCCCTGGAGCTGGCGAACCACCTGGGCGTGAAATTCCGCGAAGGCTTCGTGAAGAACCGCTACATCGGCCGGACCTTCATCATGCCGGGCCAGGCGGCACGGAAAAAATCCGTTCGCCAGAAGCTCAACGCCATCGAACTGGAATTCCGCGGCAAGAACGTGATGCTGGTGGACGACTCGATCGTTCGCGGCACCACCTGCAAGCAGATCATCCAGATGGCTCGCGAAGCTGGCGCCAAGAACGTCTACTTCTGTTCCGCGGCACCGGCCGTGCGCTACCCGAACGTCTACGGCATCGACATGCCGAGCGCTCACGAGCTGATCGCCCACAACCGTTCGACCCAGGACGTGGCTGACCTGATCGGCGCCGACTGGTTGATCTACCAGGACCTGCCTGACTTGATCGAAGCGGTCGGTGGCGGCAAGATCAAGATCGAGAAGTTCGATTGCGCGGTGTTCGACGGCCAGTACGTGACCGGCGACGTCGACGAGGCTTACCTGAACAAGATCGAGCAGGCGCGTAACGATGCCTCCAAGGTCAAGACCCAGGCGGTCAGTGCGATCATCGATCTGTACAACAACTAATGTAACAACCGGCCTGTTGTAGGTGCGCTTGTGTGTGTAGGAGCTGGCTTGCCAGCGAAAGGGCCGTCACATTCAACATCATAGTTGCCTGTGACACCGCCTTCGCTGCGGTGCGGCGTTCCGACAAGCCAGCTCCTACAGGGGCCCCCCTCCAGGCCGGTTTTGTATCCATTACGCTTTTTATTTCAAGCGCAGGGCAAGGAGTGACAGCATGAGTCAGGATTGGGATGCCGGTCGGCTGGACAGCGACCTCGAAGGCGTAGCGTTCGATACCCTGGCCGTCCGCGCCGGTCAGCACCGCACGCCGGAAGCGGAACACGGTGATCCGATGTTCTTCACGTCCAGCTACGTGTTCCGTACCGCTGCCGACGCGGCGGCACGCTTTGCCGGGGAAGTGCCGGGCAACGTCTATTCGCGCTACACCAACCCGACCGTGCGTGCGTTCGAAGAGCGCATCGCCGCGCTGGAAAGCGCCGAGCAAGCGGTGGCCACGGCGACCGGCATGGCCGCGATCATGGCCGTGGTGATGAGCCTGTGCAGCGCCGGCGATCATGTGCTGGTGTCGCGCAGCGTCTTCGGCTCGACCATCAGCCTGTTCGAAAAGTACTTCAAGCGTTTTGGCATCGAAGTCGACTACGTGCCCCTGGCGGACCTGTCCGGCTGGGATGCGGCGATCAAGGCCAATACCCGATTGCTGTTCGTCGAGTCGCCGTCCAACCCGCTTGCGGAACTGGTGGACATCGCCGAACTGTCGAACATCGCTCACGCCAAAGGCGCGATGCTGGTGGTCGACAACTGCTTCTGCACCCCCGCGTTGCAGCAACCGCTGAAACTGGGCGCGGACATCGTCGTGCACTCGGCGACCAAGTTCATCGACGGCCAGGGCCGTTGCATGGGCGGTGTGGTCGCCGGTCGCAGCGAGCAGATGAAAGAAGTGGTCGGTTTCCTGCGCACCGCCGGGCCGACCCTGAGCCCGTTCAACGCCTGGATCTTCCTCAAAGGCCTGGAAACCCTCGGCCTGCGGATGAAAGCCCATTGCGCCAACGCGCAGCAGCTGGCCGAATGGCTGGAGCAGCAGGACGGCATCGAGAAAGTCCATTACGCCGGCCTTCAGAGCCATCCGCAGCACGAACTGGCCTTGCGTCAGCAGAAGGGCTTCGGCGCGGTAGTGAGCTTTGAGGTCAAGGGCGGCAAAGAGGGCGCCTGGCGCTTTATCGATGCGACCCGGCTGATTTCCATCACCGCCAACCTCGGCGACACCAAGACCACCATCACTCACCCGAGCACCACCTCCCACGGCCGTCTGGCGCCGCAGGAACGTGAAGCCGCGGGCATCCGTGACAGTCTGATCCGCATCGCGGTCGGCCTGGAAGACGTGGCAGACCTGCAAGCCGATCTGGCGCGCGGCCTGGCTGCGCTGTGATCCAATTGTCGACGCCGGGCACGGGCACCAACGGTCGCGTCGCCCTGGTCACCGGTGCCGCTCGCGGCATCGGCCTTGGCATCGCGGCCTGGCTGATCAGCGAAGGCTGGCAGGTGGTGCTGACCGACCTGGACCGGGTGCGGGGCTCGAAAGTGGCCAAGGTGCTGGGCGACAACGCCTGGTTCATCGCCATGGACGTTTCCAACGAAGGGCAGGTGGCGCTGGGCGTTGCCGAGGTGCTGGGGCAGTTCGGGCGCCTGGATGCGCTGGTGTGCAACGCGGCGGTGGCCGATCCGCACAACATCACCCTCGAGAGCCTCGACCTGGCGTACTGGAACCGGGTGCTGGCGGTGAACCTCAGCGGGCCGATGCTGTTGGCCAAGCACTGTGCGCCGTACCTGCGCGCTCACAGCGGTGCGATCGTCAACCTGGCCTCGACCCGTGCCGGGCAGTCGGAACCCGACACCGAGGCCTACGCGGCGAGCAAGGGCGGCCTGTTGGCCCTGACGCACGCCCTGGCGATCAGCCTCGGGCCGGAAATCCGCGTCAACGCGGTCAGCCCGGGCTGGATCGATGCGCGGGACCCGTCGGTGCGCCGTGCCGAGCCGCTGACCGATGCCGACCATGCCCAGCATCCGGCGGGCAGGGTAGGGACGGTCGAGGATGTGGCGGCGATGGTTGCCTGGTTGCTGTCGAGGAATGCCGGGTTTGTCACGGGGCAGGAGTTCGTGGTGGATGGTGGCATGACCAAGAAGATGATTTACAGCGAGTAGTAGGGCGGGGGAGTTGTCCCCATCATTGATGTTGAATGTGCCGCACTCTTCGCGAGCAAGCCCGCTCCCACAGTAGACCGCATGCTGCCTGAAGAAACGCGGTCTACTGTGGGAGCGGGCTTGCTCGCGAAGGCGGTCTGTCTGCAAAAGGATGATTGTGGGTGATGTCATCCCCTTGGGAAATGACACGATTTGGTCTTTTTCAGAAAAACTTCAAGCAGGCTATTGACTTAGCTTCGTTAGGTGCGTAAATTTCGCGGCCTCGGAGAAGCAAACGGGTGATTAGCTCAGCTGGGAGAGCGTCTGCCTTACAAGCAGAATGTCGGCGGTTCGATCCCGTCATCACCCACCACTTCTTGAGAGTCTTGCGAAAGCAGGAAGGAAGCTGAAATGCCTCCACCGACGCGCAGCGGTAGTTCAGTCGGTTAGAATACCGGCCTGTCACGCCGGGGGTCGCGGGTTCGAGTCCCGTCCGCTGCGCCATATTTCCGAGTCAGGTTTTACCTGGCCCGAGATTGAAAAGCCTCGAAGCTTTCCAGTCAGACGAGTTACTTGGGCGAAAGTCCAAAGCGATACGCAGCGGTAGTTCAGTCGGTTAGAATACCGGCCTGTCACGCCGGGGGTCGCGGGTTCGAGTCCCGTCCGCTGCGCCATATCTGCATCAAGGCCCACTGAACGCCTTGACGCTACGAAAAAGATTGCTGGCAAGCCAGCGTCTGATTCGAGTCGATAGCAAAGACCCTGGTCGAAAGACCGGGGTTTTTTGTATCTGCGATTTGGGTTTTTCCTGCATTCCCCTCCTGGCGCCTCGCCTCTTGGTGCCCGTTGATCCGTTAGGCACGACGATCCTGTCTTTCTCCATACCCACGCTCAATTGTGCCAAGACCTGCCCGGTCGGGGGCTACGGGCTTAATGCGCCTGTCTTTTGTTGATGTAATCCAATGAGCGCCCTCACTAAACCGTATAAAAGGCTTGGTGTGAGGTCACAACACTAATTAGAATGAGTCGCATTTAAAATATTTCCTGCGCAGGGTTTCTTGACATGAGTGAAGCAGCGATGCCGGCGGCGCAACAGTTCCACGACTTGTACCGCGACCATCGTGGCTGGCTGGAAAGCTGGCTGAGGCGACGCATGGGCAACGGCAGCGATGCGGCGGACCTGAGCCAGGATACCTTCCTGCGGGTGCTGGCCAGCTCGCAGCGCATTGCCGACCTGCAGGAACCCCGCGCCTATCTGGCGACCGTCGGCAAGCGGCTGCTCGCCAACTTCTACAAGCGTCGCAGCCTCGAGCAAGCCTACCTCGATGCCCTGATGCTGTTGCCGGAAGAGTCTGTGCCGTCGCCCGAGCAACGCTGGTTGCTGTTGGAAGCGCTGCAAGCCCTGGACGAATTGCTCGATGGATTGCCGGTCGCGGTGCGCCGGGCTTTTCTCTGGAGCCAGCTGGAAGGCCTGGGTTACGCCGAAATCGCCGAGCGCCTGCAAGTCTCCGAGCGCACGATCAAGCGCTACATGGCCCAAGCCTACGAACATTGCCTGCTGGTGGAATGGTGACAGGTTCGCCCCCTTCGGCCGAAGCTCGCCAAGTGGTGCGAGCCGCCGCTCAATGGCTGGCACTTATGGAATCAGGCGCCGCCAGCGACCGTGACCGTGCCAATCTGCAGCACTGGCGGGACAGCCACCCCAGTCACGAACACGCCTGGCAGAAGGCCCAACTGTTACGCCAACGCTTTGCCGAACTACCGTCGACACTGGCCATGGCCAGTCTCGATCGGCCGCAGGCCAGCCGGCGCAAGGTGCTCAAGCGCGCCGTGGGGGCGGTGGCGTTGGTGCCGGCCGCCTGGCTGATCAGCCGCCAGCTTCCGGTGGATGTGTGGCGTGCCGACCTGCGAACCGCGACCGGGGAGGGCAAAACAGTCCAGTTGGCTGATGGCAGTTCGCTGCAGCTGAACACCGCGAGTGCCGTCGATATCGACATGCAGAACCGGCGATTGACCCTGGTCGAAGGCGAAATCGCGCTGAACGTTCCCGGGATCTCGCCGCTGACGGTCCAGACGCACTTCGGGCAAGTGGTCGTCAGTCAGGGTCAGGTGTGCGTTCGCCAGCGGCAGACGGGTTGCAGGGTCTCTGTGCTCAAAGGCGCGGTGCAGTTGCAGCCGTTGCGCGGCCCCGTCTTTTCGTTGCGCGCCGGCCAGCAAGTCAGCCTTCTGGTGGCGGGTGCCGGTGCGGTGGAGCCCTTCGACGTGCTCGCCCCAGGCTGGCGAGACGGTGTATTGATGGCGCAGAACCAGCCCCTGGGGGATTTTCTGCGCGAACTCAGCAGCTATCGCCCAGGCGTGTTGCGCTGGGAGCCGGCGCTCGAATCCCTGCGCGTCACAGGCAGTTTCCGCCTGGAAGACACCGATCGCATCCTGTCGTTGCTGGCCGCCAGCTTGCCGCTGGAGGTGCATAGGCGCACCCGGTATTGGGTGACCCTGGTGCCGCGCAAAAATATCGCATGAGGCGTGTCCCCTTTTTTCGCTACGCTTGTCATTCAAGGCATGTGAAACGAAATCAGAGAGATTCTCAATGCCCGCAGTGATGCCCTGCAGTACGCGTCTGGCTCCTTCCAGGCTGCGCCCGTTGTCGCACCTGAGTCTGCTGTTGAGCCTGGGTGCCTGTCCTTTGTTCGTCGCGGTCAGCCATGCCGAAGACAGCCCACGTCGCAGTTACCAGGTGCCCGCCGGCAGCCTCAGTGCCGCGTTGACCCGCTTCGCCGGCTTGGCCGGGGTCAACCTGTCGGTGGACCCGGCGCTGGTCAGCGGTCGCAACAGTCCCGGGTTGTCGGGAGACTACGCGGTCGAGGAGGGCTTTGCCCGGCTGCTGCAGGGATCCGGGCTGCAACTGCAGCCGGTGGGCGAACAGGCTTACATCCTGACCCCGGCGCCAGAAGGTGGCAGCCTGCAACTGGCCCCCACCTCGATTCTCGGGGCAACGGGTGGCGAGGGCGGCGATGTCTATGCCGGCGGCCAGGTCGCGCGCCGTAGTTCCCAAGGCTTGCTCGGCTCCAGGGACTTCATGGAAACGCCCTTCAGCGTGACCACCTACACCAGCGAAGCGGTCAAGAACCAGCAGGCTCGAACCCTGGGCGAGCTGATCGCCAGCGACCCCTCGGTTCGCGCCACCAACCCGGCGGGCGGGCGCTATGAGCAGTTCACCATTCGCGGGTTGAGCCTGTTCAACAGTGATGTCGCCTACAACGGTCTGTACGGCATCTTGCCGACCTATTCGATCGACATGGAGATGGCGGACCGCGTCGACGTCATCAAAGGCCCGAGCCAGCTGATCAACGGCATCTCGCCACGGGGCAGCGTGGGTGGCGGGATCAACGTGGTGCCCAAGCGCGCGACCGACACGCCAATCACTTCGTTTACCGGCATGTACGCGTCCGACAGCCAGGTCGGAGGGGCCGTGGATGTCGGCCGGCGCTTTGGCGAAGACAACAAATTCGGTCTGCGTTTCAACGGCGTGAAGCAGTCTGGCGACACCGAATGGGATCACCAGAATGTCGACCGCGAGATGGCCGTGCTGGGCCTGGATTTTCGCGGCGAACGCCTGCGGCTCTCCACGGATATCGGCCGTACCGAACGTGACACTGATGCGCCGCAGGAGCGGGTGCAGGTCGGCCCCAACGCGCAGGTCCCCCGTGCCGGCGATGTGCGCCGCAACTATGCGCAGCCCTGGAGCCAGGCGAGCACCAACGACACCTTCGGCACCGTGAACGCCGAATACGACGTCAACGATTCCGTGATGCTGTACGGCGGTGCGGGTGCGCGCAAAAGTAACCATGACTTCCTGCGCCATGCGGTTGCGGTCACCAACGACGCTGGCGATTTCAGCGTGCAGCCCCGTGACTTCACCCGCGACGAAAATGTGCGGACGGCCACGGCAGGGGTGCGCAACTGGTTCCATACCGGCCCGGTGAGCCACGAAGTCAACCTGGCTGCCAGCTACTTCTACATGGATTTTGAAAACGGTGGTGCCCGTTATGGCGCGGCCCCGAGCAACATCTACAACCCGGTGGAAACGCCGACCCCGAACACCCCGACCCGACAGGATTCGAAGGTCTACACCGAGAACCGCTTCAGCGGCGTGGCGTTGTCCGACACCCTCGGCTTCTTTGATGACCGGCTGCTCCTGACCCTCGGCGCCCGCTGGCAGCGGGTCAAGGTTGACGACTGGGCGGATAACGTCAAAGGCGATACCGCCTACGATGAGGAAAAGGTCTCGCCGTCGGGCGGCATCCTGTTCAAGGCGACCGACAAGCTGTCGCTGTATGCGAACTACATGGAAGGCCTGAGCCAGGGCAAGATCGCGCCGTCCACTTCGGTGAACGAGGACGAGATCTTCCCGCCATTCATCAGCCGCCAGGTCGAGGTCGGTGCCAAGTACGACGCCGGTGCATTCGCCGTGACTGCCGCGGTGTTCCGGATCAAGCAGCCGGCCTACGAGACCAACGCCACCACGCGGGTCTTCGGCCCCAACGGCAAGCGCGAAAACACGGGTGTGGAGCTGAGCGTGTTCGGCGAACCGCTCGACGGTTTCCGCCTGCTCGGCGGTGTCATGTACATCGACAGCGAATTGAAGGAGACCACCAATGGCACCTTCGACGGCAACCGGGCACCGGCCACGCCAAAATACAACGTCAACCTGGGCGCCGAGTGGGATGTGCCGACCGTCCAGGGCCTGACCCTGACCAGCCGTGGCATCTACTCCAGCTCGCAGTACCTGGACCAGTCCAACAACAAGGAAATCGATTCCTGGGAGCGTTTCGACGTGGGCGCACGCTATGCGTTCAAGGTCGAGCAGAAGAACATCACCCTGCGCGCCAACATCGAGAACGTGGCGGACAAGCGCTACTGGAGTTCGGCCGGCGCCTCGGATGACAGCGAGCCAGGCTTGACGCTGTCGACCCCACGCACTTACCTGCTTTCGGCTACCGTCGACTTCTGATTGACCCCTTTCATACGCCCCAGGGAGGGGGCGTCTTCGTTGGATGGATTCGTATAGAGGAAGAGTATATGCACACCGTCAGTTAAATAACGATCAAGACACTTGCGGATAAGTTGCTGTCTATCGGCGACCTCTATCGAAGCTGTATTGCATTACAAGATCATGGCTAGATCATGGCACTTTTCGGAGTTCATACCAGGTTCATAAACTTGGTCTTTGGCGTGTCTGATAGTTTTTAAAGTAGTTCCAATCGTTATAGATCAATACCCAAAGAAGTATTAAGAATTAGTTGCAACAACTTGTTAATGAGAATAAGTTGCATATCGAATTTAACGAGGGTGAACCGATGTTGAATGATGGCGTATTGCACTCTAATCCACTGCAAAAAACCAATGCCGACTATCTGGCTCGACAAAGCAAGTTCGAATCCAATGTGCGCAGTTACCCACGCAAGTTGCCCCTGGCCATCGCCAAGGCACATGGACTCTGGGTGACGGATGTCGAGGGCCACACTTACCTCGATTGCCTGGCCGGTGCCGGTACCCTGGCCCTGGGCCACAATCATCCGGCGGTCATGGCCAGCCTCGACAGCTTTCTCGCGTCAGGCCTGCCGATGCACACGCTGGACCTGACCACCGCGGTCAAGGACGCCTTCAGCGAAACCCTGCTCAGCCTGCTGCCGAACCAGGGCCGTGATTATTGCCTGCAATTTTGCGGGCCGTCCGGGGCGGATGCGGTGGAGGCCGCGCTGAAACTGGCCAAGACGTTTACCGGTCGCAGCAACGTCATCAGCTTCTGCGGGGCTTACCACGGCATGACCCACGGCGCCCTGGCCCTGACCGGCAACACCGCGCCGAAAAATGCCGTCGCCAGCCTGATGCCCGGGGTGCAATTCATGCCGTACCCCCACCAGTACCGTTGCCCGCTGGGCATTGGCGGTGAGGCCGGGGTCGAGGCCTTGACCCACTATTTCACCCAGTTCATCGAAGACGTCGAAAGCGGCGTGTCACTGCCGGCGGCGGTCATCCTGGAAGCGGTGCAGGGCGAGGGCGGGGTCAACTGCGCCCCGGCCAGCTGGCTGCGGGCGATCCGCGAGGTGACGCGCAAGCACGGGATCCTGCTGATCCTCGACGAAGTGCAGACCGGCTTCGGCCGCACCGGCAAGATGTTTGCCTTCGAGCACGCCGACATCGAGCCGGACCTGATCGTCATGTCCAAGGCGGTCGGTGGCGGGTTGCCCATGGCCGTGCTGGGCATCCGTCGGGAATTCGACGCCTGGGAGCCCGGCAACCATGCCGGCACCTTCCGTGGCAACCAGATGGCCATGGCCGCCGGGCTGGCGACGTTGCAGGTGCTGCAACAGCAAAATCTCGCCGCCCGGGCCCAGCGCCAAGGTCAGTGGCTCAAGGACCGGTTGATCGAATTGCAAGCGCATTACCCGGCCCTGGGCCAGGTGCGTGGGCGCGGCCTGATGCTGGGCATCGAGATCGTCGACGAGCGCCAGCCGGCCGATCGCCTTGGGCATTTTCCGATGGACCCGGCACTGGCTGCGGCCATCCAGCAACAGTGCTTCAAGCAAGGCCTGTTGCTGGAACGCGGGGGGCGCCAGGGCAATGTCATCCGCTTGTTGCCGCCGTTGATTATCGACGATGAACAATGCCGGCAAGTGATTCAGCGTTTCGATAACGCCGTGGCTGCAGCGGTCATTCAGTTGCGCACTTGAATGAATTAATCGAAGTTGCATGAGTCGCCAGTCATATTGAAGAGTAATGACAATGGCGCCAATCACTTTAATCGTCGCCTGATTATATGAAAGGTTCAGTGAAGTGATCTCGTTACGTGGGGTTTTGTCGACTGTTTAAACCGTCGGTCACTCACTCATTTTTTCGCCCTATAACGTATCCAGTGACCTCACAGGGCTACTGTGGAGCACCCATGAATCATCCAGATCGCAAAGTTTTATCGAACATGGTCAGTGAGCTGGCGACGACGTGCGCATTGCTTAATTGCTTGATCAAAGAATTTGCCTTGCCGGAAAACTGCCTCAGTTACAGTTGGCCGATGCAGATGCAAGGCATCGCCCCGGGCAGTTATCTCGAGGGCCTGGAATGGAAGGGTATTCCCCTGACTATCAAGCTGCCCAACCGGCAGCAGTTCTTCGTGATGGTGGACCGCCGTGACGGTCTGGGCAGCCATCGCTACCTGTCGGACGTCTATGCCCGGCGCGGTGACGGCGATTGGTCGAGCCTGAGGTTTGCCGAATTCGTCGAGCAGATGCTCGCGGCGTGCGAACACATGACCCGCGCCAGCAACGACGAGTTGCTGGACCAGGTGCTGCAAAGCCAGTTGCTGACCGCGGCCATCGTCGGCCACAACTCACCGATGGATTCGGACCCGCTCAGCGGCTACCTGGCCAGCGAGCAGGGCTTGTGGTTTGGCCATCCGAATCACCCGGCACCCAAGGCGCGCCTGTGGCCCGCGCATCTGGCCCAGGAAACCTATGCGCCGGAATTCCAGGCCCGCACGCCCTTGCACCTGTTCGAGGTGCCGCTGGAAGGGCTGAGCGTCGGCGCCAATGGCCTGAGCAAAGCCCAGGTGCTGGCCGGTTTTGCCGATCAGGCCCAGGCGCGGCCCGGGCACGCCGTGATCTGCATGCACCCGGTCCAGGCGCAGCTGTTCATGCAGGACGCCCGGGTGCAGCGCTTGCTGAAATCCGCGGCGATCGTCGATCTGGGTGCCACGGGGCTGATGGCCAATCCCACCGCGTCCATCCGCACCTGGTACATCGAGGGCCATGATTTTTTCATCAAGGGCTCGCTGAACGTGCGCATCACCAATTGCGTGAGGAAAAACGCCTGGTACGAACTGGAAAGCGCGCTGCTGATCGACCGGATCTTCCGCACCCTGCAACTGACCCAACCCGAGACGCTCGGCGGGCTGTCGGTGGTGGCCGAACCGGGCCTGCTGAGCTGGGCGCCGCACCAGGCCAGCGAAGCCGACAGCCACTGGTTCCGCGAACAGACCGGGGCGATCCTGCGGGAAAACTTCTGCCTCGACACCGGCACCGGCTGCAGCATCATGGCCGGTACGCTGTTTGCCCGGGGCCTGCATCTGCGGCCGCTGGTGCACGAGTTCCTCAGCCGGTTCAACGGCGACGATATCCTCGACCAACAGCTGTTGAGCTGGTTCGACGACTATCAGGCGCTGTTGCTGCGGCCGGTGCTGGCGCTGTTCTTCAACCACGGCATCGTGATGGAACCGCATCTGCAGAACAGCGTGCTGGTGCACGACAACGGTCGCCCGCAACGCCTGCTGCTGCGGGACTTCGAAGGGGTCAAACTGACCGATGAGTTGGGTGCTTCGCGGATCGACGCCGAGGTTCATCCCCGGGTGCGTGAGTCGTTGCTTTATTCCCGTCAGCAGGGCTGGAACCGCATCGTTTACTGCCTGTTCGTCAACAACCTGTCCGAGGCGGTGCTGGCCCTGAGTTGGGAGCGGCCGCACCTGGCGCCGCTGATGTGGCAACGGGTCGAGCAGCAATTGATCAGCATCCGCGCCGAATTGACCCGTGCCGCACCGGAGCTGGATGCGCTGATCGCCGGTCAGCCGATCGCCTGCAAGACCAATCTGAAAGTGCGCCTGGCCGCCAAGGCCGATCGCCAGGCCGGCTACGTCAACCTGGTGTCCCCGTGGGGCAAGGAGGTCCAGCATGGATAAGCTGCCCGCAACGGTGATGGCCGCCATCGATCAAGCCCGTGCACGGCAGGAAGATCCCCTGGCCCTGTTCATCTATGACCTGGATGCGCTGGCGCAGCATGTGACGCAGGTGATGGCGGCACTGCCTGAAGGCGTGGAGCTTTACTACGCGATCAAGGCCAACAGCGAGCCGCAGATCCTCGCCACCTTGGCGCCCTTGGTGCACGGGTTCGAGATCTCCTCCGGGGGCGAGATCGATCGCCTCCAGGCCTGCCCGACGCACAAGCCGTTCATCTTCTCCGGCCCGGGCAAGCTGGATTCCGATCTGCGCTCGGCGCTGCAGCATCGGGTCGAAGCGATTCACATCGAAAGCCTGAATGAAATCGTCCGCCTGCAACGGTTGGCACTGGAAGCGGGGCGGGTGCAGGACGTGTTGTTGCGGATCAATCCCGAGTTGCCGTCGCCGCTGTCGAGCAAGCTGGCAATGGCCGGCACCGCCACGCCCTTCGGGATCGACGAGTCGGAACTGGCCCGGGCGGTGAGCCGGGTCGATAACGCCAGCCACCTGCGGCTCAAGGGGTTTCATGTGCATGCGATGTCCCACCAGTCGCAGGTGGACCGTCATGAGCAATTGCTCGATCTGTACCTGCAACGCTGGCCACAGTGGAAGGCCTTGTCGGCGCAACCGCAGACCATCACCCATCTCAATGTGGGCGGAGGCCTGGGGGTCAATTACCTCGGCCCGCAGCAATTCGATTGGCAGCGCCTGTGCGCGCACCTGGGACGGAGCCTGGCGGCCTGTGCCGATGCGCCCGTCGTGCGCTTCGAACCCGGTCGTTTCATCAGCGCCTTCTGCGGCTATTACGCCATCGAAGTGCTGGACAGCAAAACCAGTCACGGCAAGCACTTTCTGGTCTGTCGCGGCGGCACCCACCAGTTCCGGCTGCCGGTTGCCCAGGGCCATGATCACCCGGTCATTCACCTACCGCGGCATCGCATTAAATCAGTGGCTGCAACCAAAGCCTGGACCGTCGTCGGGCAACTCTGCACGCCCAAGGACGTGCTCAGCCGTGACTGTCCGCTGACCGGGGTGGAGATCGGCGACATGCTGGTGCTGCCGCTGGCGGGGGCCTACGGCTACAACATCTCCCATGCCGATTTCCTCTGTCATCCGCGACCGCCCCAGGTGTTCGTGCAAGAGGCCGGAGTCGCATCGTGGAGTTGACCTTTGCCGTGCCGCGCTGGCTGGTGGTGGTCAATGTGCTGTTGGGTACGCTGACGGTCAGCCTGAACAACAGTTCTCTGAATCCGGCGCTGCCGGCGTTCATGGAGGCCTTCGACATCGGTCCGCTGTTGGCCACCTGGATCGTCGCCGCGTTCATGGTGAGCATGGGCATGACCATGCCCCTCACCAGCTTTCTCAGCCAGCGCATGGGCCGAAAATCCTTGTATTTGTGGGGTGTGGCGTTGTTTGTCTGCGGCTCGCTACTGGGAGCCCTGGCCAACTCTATCGCCCTGGTGATCACCGCGCGGGTGGTGCAAGGCATCGCCAGCGGGCTGATGATTCCACTGTCGCTGGCGATCATTTTTTCGGTGTACGCCAAAGGCGAGCGGGGCCGGGTCACCGGCCTGTGGGGCGCGGCGGTGATGCTCGCACCGGCGCTGGGGCCGTTGTGCGGCAGCCTGATGCTGGAGTGGTTCAGCTGGCGTTCGCTGTTCCTGATGAATGTGCCCATCGGTTTGCTGGCGCTGGTGCTTGGCATCGGCGTGCTGCCGGCTTCTGCCCCGTCGGAACGCAAGCCCTTCGACCTGGCGGGTTACCTGCTGATCGCGACGGGCATCGGCCTGCTGATGGTCGCCGTGGGTCGCCTGCGTCACGCCGAAGCCTTGGCGGATCCTTTCAACCTCGGGCTGTTGCTGGTGGCGATCCTGTGCCTCGTGGCCTTCGTGCGCCTGGAACTGAACCGCGCCGCGCCGCTGCTCAACCTGCGCATCTTTGCCCTGCGCGGTTATCGCCTGAGCGTGATCATCGCCGTGGTGCAGTCGGTCGGCATGTTCGAGTGCCTGGTGCTGCTGCCCCTGCTGGTGCAGATGGTGATGGGCTACAGCGCGATCTGGACCGGCCTGTCGCTGCTGTGCACGGCCCTGTTCGCCAGCCTGTTCGGCCATCTCGGCGGCAAGTGGCTGGACCGTCACGGCCCGCGTGGGGTGGTGTTCTGGGGGTTGCTGTTGACCGGTGGTGCCACGTTGGGCCTGGGCCTGCTTGACGCTGGCACCTCGATCGCCGTGGTGTTCATTTTGATGATGGTCCGGGGTGCCGGGCTGGGCCTGTCCTATCTCCCCATCACCACCGCCGGGCTCGATGCGTTGCCCGAACCGATGGTCACCCAGGGCGCGGCGATGAACAACATCTCGCGCCGCCTCGTGTCCTCGCTGGCCATCGTGGTCGCTTCGCTATGGCTGGAGTTGCGCCTGGCGGGCGAGGCCGGGGGCGGGGCGGTTTCGATGGCCAGCCCCGGGGCGATCAGGGAGGTGTTCATGGCCACCGGCATCCTCATTCTGCTGGCATTGCCCTGTGCCTGGCGGTTCCCGCTTCCCGTATCCGACGAGCCGGCCGAGGCACTGCCTTCGGCCCTCGAACACCGTTAATTCTTTTCACCGACAAGGTTCATGACTATGGCGACTTCTTCACAGGCAACAACAGGTTCTACGCCGGGCGTCTGGCTGGCGACGGCCGATCCCCGCCACTATCGACAAGTGGAACAGCGCGTGGTCGGACAACTGCTGCAAACGCTGCTGTATGAAAACGTCCTGCCGTTTCGCCAGTCGCCCCTGGAGGGCGGTCAGCAGCGTTTCGTCGTCAGCGGCCTCGATGCCCGGCAACAGCCGGTGGAATACCGCTGCAACGGATTGCTCAGCGCCAGCTTCGAGCTGATCCGCCTCGACTATGCCAGCCTTGAGCGCGTGGATGCCGCGGGCGAGCACCAGCGGCCGCATTTGCATCAAGCCCTGGCGGAGCTGCTGGGCGAACTTCAGGACAGCCCACACCTGCCACGCTTCACCCATGAGCTGGAACAGACGCTGCTCAAGGACCTGCAATCGCGCAGCCAGGGTTATCACGCGGCCCAACCCAGCCATCAGCTGGACGTGGATGCGCTGGAACAGCACTTCATGGACGCCCACAGCTACCACCCTTGCTACAAGTCGCGCATCGGTTTTTCGCTCAAGGACAACGCCCGTTTCGGTCCGGAATTTGCCGCGCCCATCGCCATCGTCTGGCTGGCGGTGGCCAAGACCTGCGGGGCGATGAATATCTCGCGGCACCTGGATTACGACGGGTTCATCCAGCAGGAATTCGGCCTGCAGCGCTGGCAGCAGCTCGCGGCGAATCTGCGCGACCAGGGCAAGGCGATGGACGATTACTGGCTGATGCCGGTGCACCCGTGGCAGTGGGAAAACATCATCGTGCCGGTGTTTTACCCCGAGCTGGTCAGCGGTGAAGTGATCCATCTGGGCACCACTGATGATCGCTATCAGGCGCAGCAATCGATCCGCACCCTGGCCAACGTCACGGAAAAACAGCGGCCTTACGTCAAGCTTGCCTTGAGCATGACCAACACCTCCAGCACCCGCATCCTGGCGCGGCACACGGTGATGAACGGCCCGATCATCACCGACTGGCTGCAGCAATTGATCGGCAGCGACAGCACCGCCCGTGACCTTGGCTTTGTGATTCTCGGCGAGGTGGTCGGGGTCAGTTTTGACTACGACCACCTGCCCGCCACGCGGATGTCTCAGGCCTACGGCACCCTGGGCACCCTGTGGCGCGAGAGCATTCATCAGTACCTTGAAGACGATGAGCAGGCGGTGCCGTTCAATGGCTTGAGCTCCGTGGACAATCGCTACGGCAGCGGTGAACAAACGCCGTTCATCGATGCCTGGATCAAGCAATACGGCCTGCACGCCTGGACCCGCCAACTGTTGCAGGTGGCGGTGTCGCCGATCATTCACATGCTGTACGCCGAAGGCATTGGCATGGAATCCCATGGGCAGAACATCGTCCTGATCGTCAAGCAGGGCTGGCCGCAACGCATTGCCCTGAAGGACTTCCACGACGGCGTGCGCTATTCACCGCAGCACCTGGGGCGCCCGGAACTGTGCCCGACCCTGGTGCCGCTGCCCGCCAGTCACGCCAAGCTCAACCGCAATTCGTTCATCCTCACCGACGACCTGGATGCGGTGCGGGACTTTTCCTGTGATTCGTTCTTCTTCATCGCCCTGGCCGAGATGGCGATCTTCCTGCACCAGCACTACCAGCTGGAAGAAGCCCTGTTCTGGCAGATGACCGCTGAAGTGATCAGCGGCTACCAGGCCGACCATCCGCAACACCGTGCGCGTTATGCAGCCTTTGATGTGTTCGCGCCGTTCTACGAAGTCGAGGAGCTGACCAAGCGCCGCCTGCTGGGCGACGGTGAGCGTCGGTTCAAATCGGTGCCCAATCCGCTGCACGCCTTCCGGCCGCAGTCATGCTGAGGACCAATCTGCTCAAGCAGAAGCTCAGTGCGAGGGAGCCGGTCTACGGCTTGATCAGCTCGATTCCGGCACCGGCCGCCATCGAATTGATTGCCGAAGCCGGATTCGATTTCGTGATCATCGACATGGAGCACGTGCTGATCAATCCCGAAACCGTGGAGAACATGATCCGCACTGCCGAGAGCTACGGGCTGACACCCCTGGTGCGCGTGGCGGACCTCAACCCGAAAACCTTGCTGCGCCTGCTCGACGGCGGCGCCCAAGGCATCGTGTTGCCGATGATCGAAAGCGCCGAATCCCTGGCCGACAGCATTCGGGCCTGCAAGTACCACCCCCAGGGCACTCGCAGCCTGAACGCCGGGCGCCCCGGTGCGTTCGGCAAGCACAGCCTGGCCGAATACATCGGGCTGGCCAACCAGCAAATCATGATGGTGGCGATGATCGAAAGTGCCGAAGGCGTGCGCCGGGCGGCCGAGATTGCCGCAGTGCCTGGCCTGGACATGATCCTTGAAGGCGCTGCGGACTTGTCGCAATCGCTGGGCACGCCCTGGCAGATCGACCGGCCCGAGGTGCAGCAGGCGCTGCTCGCCAGCTGGCAGGCCGCCAGTGATGCCGGCGTGCCGTATTGCGCGATTCCCCGTCAGCCGGGCGACCACGAACAGTGGTTGGCCCGCGGGGTAAACAGTTTTGTTTTGGGTGATGAGCGTGGCATCGCTTTTCGTGCCCTCCAGGCCAGATTGGCCGCCACTTCAGCAGAAGGAAAATAATCGGATGAATTTCACCGCAATGGCCGCCGACAAAGTGATGCAGGACCTGGTCGACTGTTTGCTGGCCGAACATTTTTTCGGCACCGAGCCGCTGAACCTGGTGGCGCCTACGGCATCCGCCGACCAGCTATTTAACGGTCTGAGCGCCGGGCAACGGATCTGGGAATGGCCCTGCGGTCCCCAGGGCAGCATCGTCATTGCCCTGCGTCCCGGCATCACCCAGCAATGGGAAAAAGTACCGGGCACGCCGGTATGGGCGCGACAGGATGGGCAGTTGACCGAGCTGTCTCCCGAGGCCTTCACCACCCAGGTGCTGGCCGGGATGACCGAGCGCTACCCGGACAATGAAAAGGGCTTTGCCCTGTTCCTCGATGTACTGCGCACCAGCGTACGCCAAACCGGGTTGTCCCTGAGCCATGGCGTCGACAGCGAACGTTTGCTGGAAAAAGACAACGCAGGCTTCTTCCTGACCATGGAGCAGTGGGCCTCGCTACGTGATCGTCCTTATCACCCGCTGGCCAAGGCCAAGCAGGGTTTGAGCGACAGTGAGTACCAGCAGTATCAAGCCGAATTCGCTCAGCCGGTGGCCTTGCACTGGGTGGCGGTCGATCGCACCTTGCTGCAATGCGGCGACGGCGTGACGGACCTGGCGCAGAGTTATCCCGCCCGGTACCTGTTGCCGCCGCTGTTGCAGGCCGACTTGCAACAGGAGTTGCAACAGCGGGGCATTGCCCAGAGCCATGTCGCGCTGCCGGTGCATCCGTGGCAGTTCGAGCATGTGTTGCAAGCGCAGCTTGGCGACGCGTTTGCCCACGGCGACTGTCAGCGACTGGACTTCAAGGACGGTGATTTTTTCGCCACCTCATCCTTGCGTTCGATGACGCCGTGCTTCAACAGTGCCGATTACCTCAAGCTGCCGATGGCGATTTACTCCCTCGGCGCCTCGCGTTACCTGCCCGCGGTAAAAATGATCAATGGCGGCCTGAGTGAAGCCCTGCTGCGCCAGGCACTGGGCAAGGACGAAACCCTGCAACAGTCCCTGCACCTGTGCGATGAAACCAAATGGTGGGCGTTCATGCCGCCGGATGCCACGCTGTTCGACGAGGCGCCGCGTCACCTCTCGGCCATGGTCCGTGGTTATCCACCGGCGCTGCTGGCAGATCCGGACACCCGACTGGTGCCCATGGCGGCGCTCGGAACGCCACTGCCCGGCAGCAACCGGCACTTCTTCGATGACTGGATGGCTTACCGCCAATTGCCGGCCAATGCCGTATCGGTGATGACCCTGTTCCGCGAGCTGTGCCACAGTTTCTTCGACATCAACCTGCGGATGTTGCGCATCGGCATGCTCGGGGAAATCCACGGGCAGAACGCGGTGCTGGTGTGGAAGGCCGGCCACGCCCAGGGCCTGCTGTTGCGCGATCACGATTCGTTGCGCATCTACGTGCCGTGGCTGGAACGCAACGGCCTGGCCGACCCGGCTTACCGGCTGAAGAAGGGCCACGCCAACACCCTGTACCACGATCGCCCCGAAGACTTGTTGTTCTGGTTGCAGACCCTGGGTATACAGGTCAACCTCCGCGCCATCATCGATACGCTGGCTGAGGTCTACGCATTGCCCGCGACCCGCTTGTGGAAGGCAATGGGCGAGGTGCTCAACGAGCTGATCGACACCATCGAGTTTGATGCCGAGGCGCGAACCATGATCAAGCACCAGTTGTTCGAAGCGCCACACTGGCCACAGAAATTGCTGCTGACCCCGATGATCGAACGGGCTGGCGGCCCTGGCAGCATGCCGTTTGGCAAAGGCCAGGTGGTCAACCCGTTCCACAGGCTCGATCACGATGCCTGAACCGCGACATCATCCTTCCCGGCGCACACTGCTGCGCCTGTCCCTGGGGGCGCTCGCCCTCAGGTATTGCACGCCGGCATGGGCCGAGAACGGCGCTACGCCGTTGCGGGTGATCACCCTGTTTCAGGGCGCCACCGACTGCGCCGTGGTGTTGGGCGTGACGCCCTGTGGCGTGGTGGATTCCTGGAGCGAAAAACCGACCTATCGCTATTTGCGCGAAGCCCTGGGCGCCGTGCCCCATGTCGGGCTGGAGACCCAGCCCAGCCTCGAGGACATCGCGCTGCTCAAGCCGGACCTGATCGTGGCCTCGCGCTTTCGCCATGAGCGCATCGCACCCTTGCTCAGGCAGATCGCCCCGGTGCTGATGCTGGAGGAAGTGTTTGAATTCAAAAAGACCCTGGCCCTGATGGGCGCTGCTTTGCAGCGGCAACAACAGGCCGATGACATACTCAACCGCTGGCAACAACGTGTGGCGCAGCTGCGTCAGCAACTGCAGCACACCTTTGCCGATCGCTGGCCGCCGACGGTGTCGATTCTAGACATCCGCGAAGACCACATCCGCAGCTATTTGCCAGCCAGCTTCCCCGGTTCGGTGCTCAGCGAACTGGGTTTCAACTGGAGTGACGGCAGCCGGGAGACGAGCGGGGTGTCGATCAAGCTCACCAGCAAGGAGAGCCTTGGGGTGGTGAATGCCGACATCTTTTTCGTCTTTCTGCGGGCGCAGAACGCGGCGGTGCAACGCAACTACCAGAGCCTGGTGCGACACCCGCTGTGGCAGCAGATGCGTGCCCCGCAGCAGGGGCAGGTGTGGCAGGTCGACGGCATCGCCTGGAGCCTGTCGGGCGGCATGCTGGGGGCGAACCTGATGCTCGACGACGTGGCTCGCGTGGCTGCGGCGCAGGTGGCCTCATGAGTCCCGGTGCAAAGCTGTGGAGCGCCGGTGTCGTGTTGCTGCTGTGCTGCGTGTTGAGCCTGGCGGTGGGTGCGACCTGGATTCCGCTGCCACAGATTGCCGCGGCGTTTGTCCATCCCGACCCGCTGAGTATCGATCATGTGCTAGTGACCACCACGCGCCTGTCGCGAACCCTGATGGCAATTTCCGTCGGCGCCAGCCTCGCGATCGCGGGCGCGCTGATGCAGGCCCTGACGCGCAATCCGCTGGCGTCCCCCGGCCTGTTCGGGATCAACGCCGGTGCGACCTTTTTCATCATCCTGTGTTCCTCGGTCTTCTCCCTGGCCTCGCCGGATGCCTGGCTGTGGTGTGCCTTTCTCGGCGCCGCCGTGGCGGGCTGCCTGGTGTGGCTGATTGGCAACATGGGGCAGGGCAGCCTCAGTCCGCTACGCATCGTGCTGGCGGGGGCGGCGATGGCCGCGCTGTTTTCCGCGTTCAGCCAGGCGTTGCTGGTGGTCAACCAGGATGGCCTGGACACGGTGCTGTTCTGGATGGCCGGTTCCTTGACCGAACGCAGCCTGTCGACCGCCGCCCCCTTGTTGCTGTGCGCGGTGGTCGGCGTGTCGGGGGCGCTGTTGCTGGGCGGGCAGGTCAACGTACTGAACGCCGGGGAAGAGATTGCCACCGGGCTGGGGCAGCGCACCGGCCTGATCCGGCTGCTAATGAGCGTGCTGGTGATCTGTCTGGCGGGCAGCGCCGTGGCGTTGGCGGGCAGCATCGGCTTTATCGGCCTGCTGGTCCCGCACATGGTGCGCAAGGGGTTGTCCATCGACCATCGGTGGCTGTTGCCCGGTTGTGCGCTGCTGGGGGCCATTCTGCTGCTGTTGGCGGATACCCTGTCGCGGGTGGTGATCCTGCCGCAGGAGGTGCCGGTGGGCGTCATGACGGCGCTGTTCGGCGCGCCGTTCTTCATCATGTTGGCGCGGCGTGGAGGTCGTTATGGATAAGGTGGTGACCTGGCGCTTGGGCGGGTATTCCCGGCAGGTCAACCTCGGCACCTGGTGGCGACTGGCGGCGGCGCTGCTGGTCACCTCGCTAGTGATGCTCGGCTCGCTGGCGCTGGGCAAGGTGATCCTGTCGCCCTTCGAGGTGCTGCGCATCCTGTTCTCCAGCCAGGACCCCAGCCTGACCCTGATCGTCGAGCAACTGCGTTTTCCGCGCATTGTCCTGGCGGCCTTGGTGGGGGCGGCGTTGTCGGTGTCCGGGCTGATTCTGCAAAGCATCATCCGCAACCCGTTGGCGTCGCCGGATCTGCTGGGCATCACCAGCGGTGCCAGCGCGGCCGCCGTGCTCTACCTGTCGTTCCTGTCGGTGACCCTGGGGCAACAATTTCTGCCCCTGGCCGCGATGCTCGGAGCGGCCTTGGCGACACTGGCCATTTATCTGCTGGCCTGGAAGCAGGGCGCCTCGCCGTTGCGCCTGGTGCTGATCGGCGTCGGTGTGTCGGCGATGCTGACGGCGGCGACCACCTTCATCCTGGTGTTCAGTCCGCTGACCACCACCCTGTCGGCCTATGTCTGGTTGACCGGCAGCGTGTACGGCGCCAGTTGGCCCGAACCCCTGGCGCTGGCGGGCTGGCTGTTGGGCATATGCCCGTTGCTGGTGCTGCTGGCGAGGCAGGTGAGGGTGCAACAGCTGGATGACTACCTGGCCCAGGGCATCGGCGTGCGCGTGCAGTGGCTGCAGGCCGGTCTGTTGCTGGTGAGTGTGGCCTTGGCCGGCGCGGCCGTTGCCTGGGGTGGCGCGATCGCCTTTGTCGGGTTGATTGCGCCGCATATCGCCAAGCGCCTGGTGGCCCCCGGTTTTGCTGGCCAGGCGGTAATGGCGGCGCTGGTCGGGGCCAACCTGGTGATGCTGGCGGACCTGGCCGGGCGCACGCTGTTCTTGCCCCTGGATCTGCCGGCCGGAATCTTTGTCGCGGTCCTGGGCACGCCCTTTTTTCTTTATTTGTTGATTAAACAACGTCATTAAGGAACTCAACGCATGACGTCGATTGCAAGTCGCGGCCTTACCCTGAGCTATCAGCGCCAGGTGATTATTGACGCGCTGGACATGCAACTGCCCAAGGGCAAGATCTCGGTGCTGATCGGCAGTAACGGCTGCGGCAAAAGCACCCTGCTCAAATCCTTCGCCCGGCTGCTGAAACCGCAGCAAGGCTCGGTGATTCTCAACGGCGTGGATATCCAGCAAAAATCCACGGCGGCGGTGGCCCGTGAACTGGCTATCCTGCCCCAGACCCCGACCGCGCCGGAGGGCATTACCGTGCGCCAGCTCGTGGCGCTGGGTCGATACCCGTATCAGAGCTGGATGCAGCAATGGTCGGTCGACGATGAAGCCATGGTCAATCGCGCCCTGGCGCAGACCAGCCTGCAGGCGCTGGCCGATCGACCGGTGTATGCCTTGTCCGGCGGACAGCGCCAGCGGGCGTGGATCGCCATGACCCTGGCCCAGGACACCGGCATCGTGCTATTGGACGAGCCGACCACCTTTCTCGACCTGGCGCACCAGATCGAAGTCCTGGACCTGCTGCGCGACCTCAACCGGCTCGAGAACAAAACCATCATCATGGTGCTGCACGATCTCAACCTGGCTTGTCGTTATGCCGATCATATGGTCGCGGTGCATGAGCGTACGGCCTTTGCCCAGGGCCGGCCCGAGGAGGTCTTGACCCAGGCGCTGGTAAAAACCGTGTTCGACCTCAACTGTCGAATCATTCCTGACCCGTTCTTTGGGACGCCGATGTGCATCCCGTTTGGTCGGGAATTGCCGCAATGAGTCTGGCGGGTTACTTCAGTGCGCAAGAGTGGGCGGCGTTGTCCGGTGGATTGCGGCTCAAAGACATTGAAGAGCGCGACCCGTTACGCTCGCTGATGGCCCGGGACTTGCTGCAGGAGGCGGTGTGCGAACAACTGCTGGACGCCTTGGGCCCGGTGATCGGTTCGCCGACCCGGGCGATCACTGCCTCATTGCTGGGTAAGCGTTTATCGTTTTTGGCGACCGGTGCCTGCCTGTATGCGATGTCGGTCTACGACAAGGGGCTATTGCTGTCCCTGGACAACACGGTGATCGAATTCGGCCACGATGACGGGTTGTGGACGTCGTCGCTGCCGCTGGCTCACTCTTTGCCTTCGACCTATGGGCCCGGTGGGCGCGAGGCCTGGCGGGAAGGTCTGGTGCAGGCGTTGTTTGCCGGGCTGTTGAAACCGCTGTGGCAAACCTTCAACCGGGTCACGGGCGTTTCCCGGCGCATCCTCTGGGAGAACAGCGCCGTACGCGTGTATTCGCTGTATGAAAAACGCATGGCGAAAATCGACGAACCGTCGGTGCGTGAACGCTATGAAGCGGACTTCACTTGGTTGCTGACCGAGGCAGAGCCTGCACTGTTCGGCCTCGACTACAACCCGCTGAGCCATTTCCGCCGACCGCCGACGCTGGTGGACGAGGGGCAACGCAGCATTCGCTTTCGCCGCACCTGCTGCTTCTACTACCTGGCCACTGAACCGGTTGAATACTGCTCGACCTGCCCATTGCTGCGTCCGGGGAAAAAATGCCGATGAGTGATCAGATCAACCCTCGCCGGCAGGTCGTGAGCCAGGAATTAATCGCCGCTTACCAGTCGATCCCGTCGTCCACCATTGGCCATTTTTCCGACCGCGGCTTCCTGCGCGGGATCAAGCCGTTGTTCAACGACATCCGCATGGTCGGCCAGGTCATCACCGTCAAAGTCTTCCCGCCCGATGGCAGCATCTTGCGTGAAGCCCTGTTGTCGAGCGAGCCGGGCGACGTGCTGGTGATCGAGTGCGTGGGCGACGAAGAATGTGGTTGCTGGGGCGAGCTGCGCACCTTGGCGGGATTGATCAAAGGCCTGGCCGGGGTGGTGGTGTCGGGCGCCGTCACCGACGTCAGCGCCTTGCGTCGCCATGGCTTGCCGGTCTTTTGCCGCGACGTCAGTGCCTACACCACCCGAGGCATTGGCGCACAGGGTGAAGTCAATCAGGCGATCACTGTAGGCGGCGTTCGAGTACAGTCGGGCGACCTGGCCATCGGTGATGATGATGGTGTCTACATCCTCGATCCCGGCCGGGCGGTCGAGCTTCTACCCGAGCTATTACTCAAAGAGGAAACGGACCTGCGACGCAGGGATGAATTCCTGCAGCGGCTCAACGCTCGTCCCGCATAAATCGACCCAGACACCGCCCACCCTGTAGGAGCTGGCTTGTCGGATCGCCGCACCGCAGCGAAGGCGGCCTCAAGCCAAGCAGCGCCCATGCAGACGCCTTCGCCGGCAAGCCGGCTCCTACAAGGGGAAGGCGCCCGCTCAGAACCCGAACTTGTCGCGCAACCCGTAATACCACGCGCCCAACGCCGCAAACGGTGTCCGCAGCATCTGGCCGCCGGGAAACGGATAATGCGGCAGGTCGGCAAACGCATCGAACCGCTCCGCCTGGCCACGCAACGCTTCTGCCAGGACCTTGCCCGCCAGGTGCGTATAGGTCACCCCATGGCCGCTACAGCCCTGGGAATAATAGATGTTGTCCCCCAGGCGCCCGACCTGAGGCAGGCGCGACAACGTCAACAGGAAATTGCCGGTCCAGGCGTAATCGATCTTCACGTCCTTGAGTTGCGGGAAAGCCTTGAGCATCTTCGGCCGGATGATCGCTTCAATGTTCGCCGGATCCCGCGCGCCATACACCACGCCACCGCCGAAAATCAGACGTTTGTCACCACTGAGCCGGTAGTAGTCGAGCAGGTAATTGCAGTCTTCGACGCAATAATCCTGGGGCAGCAGCGCTCTCGCCAACTCATCGCCCAACGGCTCGGTGGTAATCACCTGAGTCCCGCAAGGCATCGACTTGGCCGCCAGTTCCGGCACCAGATTGCCCAGGTAAGCATTGCCGGCAACAATGATGAACTTCGCCCTGACCTTGCCCTGTGGCGTATGCACCACCGGGCTCGACCCGCGCTCGATGCGCACCGCCGGCGACTGCTCGTAAATAGTGCCGCCCAACGATTCGACAGCCGCGGCTTCGCCCAACGCCAGATTCAGCGGATGAATGTGCCCGCCACTCATGTCGAGCATGCCGCCGATGTATTGATCGCAGGCCACGACTTCACGGATCCGGCGTTGATCCATCAGCTCCAGCTGGGTGTGACCGAAACGCTCCCACAGGCGCTTCTGGGATTCCAGGTGGCCCATCTGCTTGGCGGTGATGGCCGCGAACACACCGCCATCCTTCAGGTCGCACTGGATATTATATTTGGCAACCCGCTCGCGAATGATCCGCCCGCCCTCGAACGCCATCTGCCCCAGCAACTGAGCCTGCTTGGGCCCGACACTGCGCTCGATCACATCGATGTCACGGCTATAGCTGTTGACGATCTGCCCGCCATTACGCCCCGACGCGCCAAAACCCACCTTGGCCGCTTCCAGGACCGTCACCCGGAAACCGCTTTCCAGCAGAAACAGGGCAGAAGACAGACCGGTGTAACCGGCACCGATCACACAAACATCAGTCTCCACATCATCCTGCAGGGCCGGGCGCGGCGGAACCGCATTGGCCGAAGCGGCATAGTAGGACTCGGGGTAGGGTGTGTTCGCCATCCTGCAGCCTCTGTTTAATATATTTTACGAGTGCATCGATCCTACCCGAGTTAAAAATCGACTGCCAGCCACCGCAAAAGCTTCTTTGCAGCAGCAAAATTAAATATTTTGCATATTCATAGGGTTAGCTCGAAAAAAGGTGTTGACACCCCTCCGGAATTCCGTAGAATGCCGCCACACAGCAGGCACGTAGCTCAGTTGGTTAGAGCACCACCTTGACATGGTGGGGGTCGTTGGTTCGAGTCCAATCGCGCCTACCAAACAAAATCCGCTCTGCTGGGCGGTCTAGAAGGGCTCACCGAAAGGTGGGCCCTTTTTTGTGGTCGATTAAAAAATCTTATCAGCGCTGAGGGTCGATTCGATTGAGCAGCGCGGGTAGGGCACCGTGGCAGTCCGTGCCTTTCGCCTTCAGGCGTCGCTTGGACGATCCTGCTTGATATGCCCACGTTCTCAGCAATCGAGGACCAGGCTGTCACCGATCATTCAGCAGTTCGGCAACTCCACGCGTGATGAATTCCAGATTCTCATCGAGTTTGGTCAGGGAGTTGCGGATCCTGACGGCATGCTCGGTGGGGCCGTGCAGCTGCTCGATCCAGATGGAGAGCGCCTCGACGGACTCCGCAATGGCGAGCTGGTTTTCGTTGAGCGTGAATATCAGCGAAGGGACGAGGTCGTGGGTGGGCATGGCTGATTCCTCCTTTGCGTGAGGAAAGCGTAGCAGGCGAAAAAACCGCTTGTGAGCGGCTTCTAATGAAGTTTGTGACATCAACACCCCGCGCTTTCCGTTTAATGGGCAGGGGCAAGTCAGGAAAAAGAAAGCCCGCACAAGGCGGGCTTTCCATACACGTGACCAAATCCGTTTGGCTGAGCGCATTGTGACTGGCGGGTGTGGCAAGTTCATGACAGGTTGCCGGATTATGCGGCGAGACGATCTGTAGTCCGCACGGCCCTTGCCGCCTTCACTGCGTAAGCTGTCGGTCTGGTCCATCACTTCAGCTGGCCATCGCGATTCTCAGTGCTACCGCAGCTTCAAGCAGCTTGTTCGCCTGGCTCGTGACAGCAGTTGCCAAAGGATCATTTCCGGCGTCCTTCAACATGGCTGCCAAATCGAGCAGCTTCCCCACCTCGGTTTCAATGACGCGAACGGATTCGGTTATCTGGTATTGAAGTGAGTGTGCCATGACGTAAGCCCTCGTTCCGGATCGGCCGGGACTACCGTGTGCGAGATAGACACCCCGCTTCAATGAAGCGTCTTGACCCTGCGACTTTCGCCGATCCTGATCCGGTCCAGCGCCCGGTTCAGAGAGTCCAGGGCATCAAGGAGGGCTTTCGCCTCGGTTTCCCGACCCTCTCCCCAAAGTCGTTCAGCCATTTTGTTCAGGGTCTGGATGGATCTCTCTATTTCAGCAGAGGTTGCTGCGCGGGTGCCTGTGGGCTGTTTCTTTGTCATTGTAGGAATTCTGCAGTGCCCGTGCGGAAAAAGGGGACGGGAAAAAGGGGACGGGTTTATTTTCCAAAAAGGAACGGAAAATTGGCCCGTCCCTTTTTTGGCTCACCGAAGGTGGGCACTTATTTGTTGGCTTGAAATTAGGCAGAGCGTTGCCTAAGCGTCCTGTTCCTGGCTGCCATTCTTCCTCAACAGCCCGATCCTCGTCACCACCTGTCTTCTCCCGCTATTGAATAATTGCTACTGATCCTCCACCTCCGCCTATGGTTCCACCGCCACCGCCACCGCCACCGCCACCCACAGATCCAGATCCGCCTCCAGATCCGCCACCGGTTCCTGTTCCCGATCCCGATCCCGATCCCGTTCCTGCCTGGGACGCTCCTGATGTCGAGCCGACTGTCGATGTGCTGGCCGCATCCCCATCAGAATCATCGTCATCGCGGGTGCTGGCGTAACCGCCGGCAATGGCGAACTGTTTAAGAAGGAGGTCATAACTAACGATAGCGGCCATATTTTTGCCTTGGTAGCCAACACCCACGGGGATGCCAAACAGTGGGGTCGCGGCAAAGGGATAGTAACTAATACCTGCCGACGCAATGGCGCTATTTTCATCCCGGCTAGAGGTTGCATGAAGTGTAAAACCTATGCCGGTATTTGCGCCAAAAGCATAAGTCAAGCCAGCAAAAGCCCCTATATCCGCGTGTGCGATCGGTGCCGCACAAGCGATAAGCGCTGCAGCTAATATAATTTTTTTCATTTCTACTACCCCAAGGAAGCTCTGGAAAAGTCCTCTTTCTCGCAGCCCACAACAAGCAATAACGCATGAGTTATTAAATTGTTATTTTTAGAACGGCTCCTTCGAGCCGGAAGGGGATTTTCCAAGGCCCCAACGTCGTTGCGACATGAGGTGAGCTTAGGCTTGGAAGGGGGACTTTCAAGACCGTTCGTCGGCAGATTTTTTGCGAGAGGTGGCGCGCTTGGTGGGCCCCCGTTGCTGGTGCTGGATCGGCTGAACCTTGATGAACACGTGCTCCCTGCGAAAAAAGGAGACGGTTTTATTATCCGAAAAGGAACGGAATAATAGACCTGAGAATCACCTTGTCAGCCTCCCCTCTCTCACAGAGGAGGGGGCTACCCAATGCTTCTCAGATTTGCGCGGGAGAGGGTATTGGAAAGAGTCTCAGTTCTTTAACGAAACTTGTTTGGCTTCGATTTTGAGGTCGCTGAGGCGCTTGAGCATTGCAGTGATGTTTACTCGGGCGGATCCCTCATTGGCCAAGCGTAGTCGTTTGATTCCTATCACCGAATCACCCATTCCAGCAGTGAAAGGGGTCCGGATAATTTCACGCAGAACCACCTTGTTGGTGCTCGATTCGATCAAGGTATATTCAACTTCGCTGGTCACTTCAAAATCCAGTCCGAATATCGGCTGGTCAACGCGCAGCAGGTTGGCGCGCAGAGCATAAGGGGCGGACTCGTTGCCAAGCAAATCAGCATTGGCGAGGGATTGTTTGAGTGCGGCGCCGAAGTCAGGGGCGTCGATTTCCGAAGTCCACAAAGGGTTGGTTTTATCTCCACCATTCACCTCGGAAAGCTGGACATTATTTCGCAGCCGGGAATCATAGGTGTTCGACTTGGCTTGATCAGTTGTTACTGACATGCCGGAAATTTGAGCGGGCGAGGCACAACCCGTGCAAAGAGCAATCAGGGCTGACGCTAAAAACAAGCGAAGGTAGGTCATTCGACAAATCCTTTTGATTGTAAAAGTAACGGAGGGATCGCGGACGGTAGCACTATGCCGGTCTTTCAGCTAGTTACACTTGATGCGGTGTTGCGAGAAAAAAGGAGACAGGTTTATGTTCTAAAAAGGAATGGAATAATAAATCCGTCCCCCTTTTTAGTCTATTTTTCAAAAAGGAACGGAATAATAATGATCCATCCCCTGTTTTGAGCTTGTCATCTTCTACATCATCGCTTTCCAGTTTATGCGCGATGTTCTTCGTGCTCAGGGACGAGGCGAACCTCTACGCGCTGCCCCAATGCGCGGGCGGCGCTGGCCAATGTGGCCAACGTCATGCCTGAGTCATTCTGGTCAAGTGCTCGATCCACCGCAGTGCGACTGGTATGCATCCGCTCCGCGAGCGTTTTCTTGCTGACGCGTTGCAGCTTCATCGCCTCGGCTATCTGCCAAGAGATGACACGCTTGAGTGCGGCTGCGGAGACTTCCTCGACAAGGCCTTGCTCGGCAAGGAAGTCGTCAAAGTCAGAACCGATATTTTTATTCATGCGCTGTGCCTCATAGTCTTGCTTTGCGCTGCTTGGCAGTGGCCATGTCAGACGCTGGTGTTTTTTGGCTCTTCTTGACGAATCCGTGGAGCAGAACCATGTCGGAGCCCACTACGGTGAAGAGCACACGGGCGATAGTGTCTCCGAGTTCAATCCTGACCTCCCATAGCCCGGTATCCAGCTTGCGAACGACTGGCATGCCTACCGGCCAGCCAAGCTGAACGGTTTTGATGTCGGTCCCGATCATTCGCCTATGATCGCGGGGCAGGTCTGACAGCCATTCGCGTACCGGCTCGTTCCCGGCGTCCGTACGGAAGAAACGTACTTTGAGCACTGGTTCGATTGCAATCATGAGTGTACCAAAATAGGTGCATTGCGCAACTTAAGCGTTACTGGAGATTCGTACAGGCAGCAAAATCTTCGTCAGGAGGCTCCTGATGCTCAATTTTCATGAGGAAGCGCATCACCCTGGCGGGCGCCGAGTTTGTCGTACATAACCTTTCCTATTCAGCAAAAACGAAAGGAGACAGACAATGGCGATGATGATGTGGAGTCGCAATCAGGCGGTTCTGAAGTGGCTGTGAGAAACTTCCGAAGTGAGCATTAAACCGATCATTTATCAGCGTTGCGTAATTGCCGTTCATAAAGCTATCGAAGCCGACCCTTTTACCGGTCGGATTCTTGTATGGGGGCACGGTTTGACGGTCATACGGGCGTAAACTATCCAGGCTACCTCATCAAAAGGAGCCGCATATGTCCGCCGACCAAATGAACAAACAGGCCGCTGATAGCCGAACTGTCTGGGATCAGTACTTCTGCGCTGCGTTGATAGCAGAAAGCAACCTGACGGCACCCGTTGTCGGAGGGGCTACGCACGAGGACAGGCAGAACCTGTTGATTGAAAGGGCCAAAGCCCTCGCCGACAAGATGATGGAAAACCGAAAATAACCAGAGCCCGGCCGTCGCGCCGGGCTCGTTCCGTTTGGCCTGTCAGGCTCAGGTGATCAAGTCTACTTTGCCGGTCGCCAGACGATAGACGCCGCCCACTATCTTCAACGTGCCCTTGCTCAGCGCATCGGTCAGCAAGGGCGAGGCATGTTTCAGGCGCTCCACCGAGTCTTTGACGTTTTGCGCGGTGGCGTTTTCTATAAGGCTTCCGGGTTGAGTGAGCACTTTCTCCACGGAGGGTTTAAGTGCATCAGTCAGTTTCTGGATGTGGCCGGGAAATACGGTGCGATCCTTGACTGCTTTGATGCCTGCACCGATGGCGCCACAACTTTCGTGGCCGAGCACGAGGATCAAGGGTGCGCCGAGCACCGCGATGGCGTATTCGAGACTCGCCAGGCCCTCGTCAGTGACAAAGTTGCCAGCGACACGTATGGCAAAAAGGTCGCCTCGGGCGGTGTCGAATGCGTACTCGGGGGCGATGCGGGAGTCGGAGCAACCCAGGACCGCAACGAACGGGTTCTGGCCGGAAACCAGGGCTTCTCGTTCATCCTTGAAGTCATGGGTCGTGGAAGTACCGGCAACATAGCGTTGATTGCCTTCCATCAGTCTTTGCAAGGCATGGTCGGGACTGATCGCGTTTTGCGGTTTGGGAGGCGGGGCGGTTTTCTCGGCAGCCTGGGCAACGTTGTCCGGCAGTGCGCCGGCCAGTAGCAGGGCGCCTGCGCCTAGTCCGGCAAGTTGGAGAAACCTGCGGCGACCATTCGCGTTTTGGGTGGCGTTTGAATCACATGATTCACACATGATCTTGTGTACTCGGGTTTGAGGTGGGAACGACTTGTTTTCAAGGCGGGTGCCGCGACGAGCTGCCAACGCTTGTGGGGGTGAAGTCTAGCCGTGATCCGCCTGAAATTTGACGCTTTGAGTGTTTGATTATATTGCTACGCGATGCGCACCCTCATTTCATACGCTACTACTGACAGGTTGATTCATTTCGTCCTGACAGGAGTATTTCGATGCTGGCTCACTGGATTCTGGCGGCGGTTCATCTTTTGGCGTTCGCCCTGGGCTTCTGGGCGGTGCTCACCCGTGGCACAGCACTTCGGCGCCTGGCTGGCGGGGCGGGGGAGGCGCGCAGCGTATTGGTCGCGGACAATCTGTGGGGGATCTCGGCCGCCATCCTGTTGATTACCGGTGGGATGCGAGCCTTTGGCGGCTACGAGAAGGGCACTGATTATTACCTTCACCACCCGTTGTTCCACCTCAAAATGACACTTTTCGTGGCTATTCTGTTGCTGGAGATCGCACCGATGGTGACGCTGATCAAATGGCGGAAGGCGTTAGCGCGGGGCGCGGCGATCGATACCGGGCGTGCGCGGCTATTTGCACGGATCAGTCATATCGAAGCGATGCTGGTGTTGCTGATGGTGGTGGCGGCCACGGGCATGGCGCGGGGCGTGACCTTTGGTTAGTCGAAGGCCAAGGCGCTCTTGTTCGGGGTGAGCCCGAGGCGTCTGGCATTCACGGGTTGAAGCTTGCCGAAAGGTCGGCTTCACGTTCTCGACTGCATCGCCCATAAGTGCCATGGTCATCGAGAAGGGGTGTGAAAAATGAAAGTCGATGCAATGCATGAATCTCTAGCCAGCCATGGTTCCGGGGGTGAACGGGCTGGCTACCGACTACAGCAGGATTCAGGACTGCGGTTTGTCCGGGGCGGTCAGGCCAGCCTGGATGCGCTGGTAAATTTCTTCGCGGTGCACGGCAACGTCTTTCGGAGCGTTGATGCCGATCCGGACTTGCTGGCCGCTAACGCCCAGGATGGTGATCGTAATGTCATCACCAATGTTTATGCTTTCACCGACTTTGCGGGTGAGTATCAGCATGGTCTTCTCCTTGATTGCTTTGTGGGGCACCTGATTCGGACAGTGCAGAGGTCGGTGGTCTATATAGATTAGTGCGAAGTCTCAAAGTTTGGGTGCCTCTTTCTGACGCGCAGATGCTGCATTAATTCCCAAGGCGTAACTATACAGAGGCCGCAACCATGATTCTCGTTGTTTTGAGTCGAATTTGCGGCACTCGGCACGTATTCATGGATGTTAAAATCTGCGCTTTAGGCATTCAGAGGGACGCGTTGTGCGCAAAATGATCTTGGTAGTCGCGGTACTGGCACTGGCGGGATGCGGTGAGGGCAAGCGCCCTGACGTGCCAAAGCCGCAGACAGCGGCGGCGACTGCACCTTCGGTGGCCGCTGCACCCCAATGGGATCTGGAAGTGCGAGGTGAAATAACCCAGGCTGTCAGCGACCTCAGTGGCTGGTTGATCGAGCACAGTTTCGTTTCCAGTGTCGTCAAGGAAAATGGCAAGACGCGGATTCTGCTCGGACCATTCAATTCCAGAGCCGAGGCTGAGGCCAAACAGGCCGAAGTGGCGGCGGCGCTCACCCGGGCGAAGAAACAGAACATTGAGTTGCTGGTCGTCGAGCACACGGCCCCTTTGTAGGAGCCAGCTTGCTGCGGGCAGCGTTCCGACGATGGTCCCAGGGGCGACGCGTTCATTCAGACGATACGCGTCATCGTTGACCACCATCGCCAGCAAGGTTGCTCCCACAGTACCGCCTTTGTAGGAGCCAGCTTGCTCGTGATGGTCTCCAGGGCAACGCGTTCATTCAGACGACACGCGTTATCGTTGACGTCCATCGCAGGCAAGCTCGCTCCTACACAGCGATCAGCCAACGCCTAACCGCAGGCTTTCAAATCAACCGGGCCGACGAACTCGTTGCCGCGCCCCATCACACAGCCCACGCTCTGGTTGCGCTGACGCTCCCAGGCCTCGACCGGATAGGTTTTGTTCCAGGCTTCGTACAGCTGCCGATCCTGTTTCGACAAGCGCAAACCATACTGCTTGCTCATATAGAAATACGTCCTGGCGATCATGCCGCGAATGGAAGGGCGGGGCATGACCTTCTTCGCCTTGAAGTCGACCTGGGTCAGGCACGAACCGTATTGACCGGTCTGCACCGGCAACCAGCCGAAGCTGAAATTGCTCCGGTCGCCATTCACCTCGCCGATGCTCGGCACCAGGTTATGCAGGTCGGCCTCGGCCTTCTGGTAGACCGGATCGTAGCGTGTGCAGTTCTTGCGCCCGCCTTCTTGCCAGCACTGACGCTGATGGCCGATCTGCCAGGCCGGGACGATGTGTTCCCACTCGATGCGGGACGCGCGCTTGGCGTTTTTGCGCGGGACGTAACCGCAGGCCGCGAGATTGACCTTGTTGCCGGTGTATTTACAGCCGCAATAAAACTCGGTGGATTGCGGGGCGTACAGCTTCCAGGCGACTTTCTTCGCTTCGCTGAACGTGCGTGGGGCGCCAGCCTGGGCGCCAAGGGAGATCAATAAAAACAGCAAAGCAAACCAGCGGACACTCATCGACTCAATCTTCCTTCGGCACAACCCAGAAAATCTGCACGCCGCCATCGTCGCGATACGCGAGGGTGACGTTGTCGTTCTCATCGATTTCTTCGAGCAATTGTTCCCACTCGTCCACGGGTTCGTCCGGCAAGCGGAAGATCAAGGCGGCTTTGGCTTTTTGTGCGGTGGGGGAATTGATGATTTTCTGAACGCGAAGACCCATGCGTGCATAGGTGTCAGGAGAAACAGAGCTGGAGGCCACGGAATTATCCTTATTAAGCTGTACGTGCATACAGTATTTAACTGTAGGCAATTTCGCAACTACTTAAAATTCAAGAAAATCCTCTGACAGCTGTTTTTCCCGTTTTGTGTAGGAAGAAGGAAAATTTTTATCGGAATAGCGGAAGGCGGGTGATCACCACTCGCCAACGCTGGCGAGTGGTGGATTCAGTGCCCGACCGGAACCGGTCAGGCGAGGGCGAGGCGAATCAATATTCCCAGAACATCCGCTGCAGCTCTTTGCTGTCATTGGTCTTGGTCAGCGCGACCATGGCCAGGATGCGAGCCTTCTGCGGGTTCAGGTCATGGGCCACGACCCAGTCGTACTTGTCGTCAGGCTGTTCGGCGTTGCGCAGCACGAAACCGCCGGCGTTGACGTGGGAGGAGCGGATGATCTGCACGCCGTCCTTGCGCAAGCCCTGCAGGGCTGGAACCACCCGCGAAGAGACCGAGCCGTTGCCGGTACCGGCGTGGATGATGGCCTTGGCACCCGACTGCGCCAGGGCTTTGTAGGCGGTATCGCTCACATTGCCGTAGGAGTAGGCGATTTCGACGTTCGGCAGGCTTTCGATGGTCTTGATGTCGAATTCCGAATCCATGGTGTGGCGCTTGGCCGGCAGGCGGAACCAGTAGGATTTGCCTTCCACGACCATGCCCAGTGGGCCCCAGGCGCTTTTGAACGCTTCGGTCTTGATGTTGATCATCTTGCTGACGTCGCGACCCGACTGGATTTCATCGTTCATGGTCACGAGTACGCCTTTGCCCCGGGCCTCTTTGCTGCTGGCCACGGCCACGGCGTTGTACAGGTTGAGCATGCCGTCGGCGGACATCGCGGTGCCCGGGCGCATGGAACCGACGACGATGATCGGCTTGTCGGTTTTTTCCACCAGGTTCAGGAAGTAAGCGGTTTCTTCCAGGGTGTCGGTGCCGTGGGTGATGACGATGCCATCGACGTCGTTGCTGTCGGCCAGTTCAGCCACGCGACGACCCAGCTGCAGCAGGTTGTCGTTGGTGATACTTTCGGAGGCGATCTGCATGACCTGTTCGCCACGGACGTTGGCCAGCTGGCTCAGTTCCGGAACCCCGGCGATCAATTGTTCAATGCCGACTTTCGCCGCCTGGTAGGTCGCGCTATTGGCCGCGCTGGCACCGGCACCGGCAATGGTGCCACCAGTGGCCAGGATCACCACGTTTGCCAGTTTTTGTTGGGTTTGCGCTTCTTTGGCCTGAAGGGCGGTGGGCAGGAGCAGCAGGAGGGCCAAGGCGCCCGGAACGAAGGTCTTGAAAACAGATGTCATTATTTTTCTCTCTTGTAGTCAGACGGTGCTGATGCAGGTTCATCTAGATACGCCCCAAGGCGAGCTGAACGCTGGGGTTTACGAGAGGGAGCAGGATTCATACCAGACATGCCTTGTATTGAAAATAACTCGTAACCTAATGATTTGTATCATTATTTATTAAACAATTTTAAACGGGTCAGCGTCGAATCGTCCGGATTTCCGAACATCTGCGGCATTCGTGTTCGGCTCTCCGAGCGCACCGATCCTGTTAGCATTGCCAATTACCTATTGCCTGCCTCTGGCGCGCCAACGGATACAAAACAGTCCTTTGCCGTCGTTGACAAATGTCAGCAGTCTTCGCATAGTTCGTTCTACGCAAACGTTTGCGCGACTTTACCGAGGGCTCGATCCACGGCGAGCGCGATGTGCCTTACGCCAACGCAAGCGTTGCTCACAAATAATCATAAGAACGGAGTGAACCCATGAAGCTGCCATTTGCTGGACGTCTTCTTGCTGTCGCTATGCTGGCTGCCGCATCCGCCGCGCTGCCTGTCTCTTCGGCTTTCGCCGACACCCCTGAAAAGCCCAAAGTTGCGCTGGTCATGAAATCCCTGGCCAATGAATTCTTCCTGACCATGGAAGACGGCGCCAAGGCCTACCAGAAAGACCATGCCAGCGACTTCGAGCTGATCTCCAATGGCATCAAGGACGAAACCGACACCGCCAACCAGATCCGCATCGTCGAGCAGATGATCGTGTCCAGGGTCAATGCGCTGGTCATCGCGCCAGCGGATTCCAAGGCCATGGTGCCAGTGATCAAGAAAGCGGTGGATGCCGGCATCACCGTGGTCAACATCGATAACCAGCTGGACCCGGCGGTGGTCAAGAGCAAAAACATCACGGTGCCGTTCGTAGGCCCGGATAACCGCAAAGGCGCGCGCCTGGTGGGCGAGTACCTGGCAAAACAGCTGAAGGCTGGTGACGAAGTCGGCATCATCGAAGGCGTCTCCACCACGACCAACGCCCAGGCCCGCACCGCAGGCTTCAAGGAGGCGATGGAAGCGGCGCAGATCAAGGTCGTGTCCCTGCAATCGGGCGATTGGGAAATCAACAAGGGCAACCAGGTTGCCGCGTCCATGCTCAGCGAATACCCGAACATCAAGGCCCTGCTGGCAGGTAACGACAGCATGGCCGTCGGCGCGGTGTCTGCCGTGCGTGCCGCCGGCAAGGCCGGCAAGGTACAAGTGGTCGGCTACGACAACATCAACGCCATCAAGCCCATGCTCAAGGACGGTCGTGTGCTGGCGACTGCTGACCAGTTCGCCGCCAGGCAGGCGGTGTTCGGCATCGAGACCGCGCTGAAGATCATCAAGGGCGAGAAAGTCGACAGCGGCGTCAATGGCGTCATCGAAACTCCGGTAGAACTGGTGACCCAGTAGTCCTTCTGGCGACACAAACTGTGCTCGCCCGTAGCGGCGAGCACGTGGAGAGTTTTTATGTCAGTTTTCGCCCCGAACGCGGTGCTCTCGGTCAGCGGCATCGGCAAGACCTACGCCCAACCGGTGCTGACCGGCATCGACCTGACGCTGATGCGCGGTGAAGTGCTGGCGCTGACCGGCGAGAACGGCGCCGGCAAAAGCACCCTGTCGAAAATCATTGGCGGGCTGGTCGCGCCGACCACCGGCCAGATGCAGTTCCAGGGCCAGGACTATTGCCCCGGCAGCCGCACCCAGGCCGAAGACCTGGGCATCCGCATGGTCATGCAGGAACTCAATCTGCTGCCGACCCTGTCGGTGGCGGAAAACCTGTTTCTGCACAACTTGCCCAGCCGCGCTGGCTGGATCAGCCGCAAGCAACTGCGCAAGGCGGCGATCGAAGCCATGGCCCAGGTCGGGCTCGACGCCATCGACCCGGACACCCTGGTCGGCGAACTCGGCATCGGCCATCAACAGATGGTGGAGATCGCGCGCAACCTGATCGGCGATTGCCATGTGCTGATTCTCGACGAACCGACCGCGATGCTCACCGCCCGGGAAGTCGAGATGCTGTTCGAGCAGATCACCCGGCTGCAGGCGCGCGGCGTATCGATCATCTACATTTCTCATCGTCTTGAAGAGCTGGCACGGGTCGCCCAGCGCATCGCGGTATTGCGTGACGGCCACCTGGTGTGCGTCGAGCCGATGGCCAATTACAACAGCGAGCAACTGGTCACCTTGATGGTCGGTCGTGAACTCGGCGAACACATCGACATGGGCCCGCGCCAGATCGGCGCACCGGCGCTGACAGTCACAGGGCTGAGCCGTTCCGACAAGGTTCTCGACGTGTCCTTCGAAGTGCGTGCCGGCGAGATCTACGGGATTTCCGGGTTGATCGGGGCAGGGCGCACCGAGTTGCTGCGCCTGATTTTCGGCGCGGATACAGCAGACAGCGGCACCGTTGCGCTGGGCTCGCCGGCGCAAGTCGTGAGCATCCGTTCACCGGCGGATGCGGTCGGGCACGGCATCGCCCTGATCACCGAGGACCGCAAAGGCGAAGGCTTGCTGCTGACCCAGTCGATCAGCGCCAATATCGCCCTGGGCAATATGCCGGTGATTTCCAGCGGCGGCTTCGTCAACAACGGTGACGAGATCGCCCTGGCCCAGCGTCAGATCGACGCCATGCGCATCCGCAGTTCCAGTCCCACGCAGTTGGTGTCGGAGCTGTCCGGCGGCAACCAGCAGAAAGTCGTGATTGGCCGCTGGCTGGAGCGCGATTGCTCGGTGATGCTGTTCGATGAGCCGACCCGCGGCATCGACATTGGCGCCAAGTTCGACATCTATGCCTTGCTCGGCGAGTTGACCCGTCAGGGCAAGGCGCTGGTGGTGGTGTCCAGCGACCTGCGCGAACTGATGCTGATCTGCGACCGCATCGGCGTGCTCTCGGCGGGGCGTCTGATCGATACCTTCGAGCGCGCCAGCTGGACCCAGGATGAGTTGCTTGCCGCCGCATTCGCCGGCTATCAAAAACGTGATGCGTTGCTCGACGAAGCAGCGCCAAGGGATTTTTCATGACGACTGCAACGTCCATCGGCAAACGTAGTGGCAACTTTTATGGCCTCGGTACTTATCTGGGTCTGGCCGGCGCCTTGCTGGCCATGGTCGCGCTGTTCTCGGTCCTGAGCAGCCATTTCCTGTCGTACGACACTTTCAGCACCCTGGCCAACCAGATCCCGGACCTGATGGTGCTGGCGGTCGGCATGACGTTCGTGTTGATCATCGGCGGCATTGATCTGTCGGTCGGTTCGGTGTTGGCGCTGGCGGCATCGACGGTCAGCGTGGCGATTCTCGGCTGGGGCTGGAGCGTGCTGCCGGCGGCGTTGCTGGGGATGGGCGCTGCGGCATTGGCCGGGACCATCACCGGCTCGATCACCGTTGCCTGGCGGATTCCGTCGTTCATCGTGTCCCTTGGCGTGCTGGAAATGGCTCGCGGCGTGGCGTATCAGATGACCGGCTCGCGCACGGCCTACATCGGTGACGCCTTCGCCTGGCTGTCCAACCCGATCGTCTTTGGCATCTCGCCATCGTTCATCATCGCCTTGTTGATCATCTTCATTGCCCAGGCCGTGCTGACCCGGACCGTCTTCGGTCGCTACCTGATCGGCATCGGCACCAACGAAGAAGCGGTGCGTCTGGCCGGGATCAATCCAAAACCCTACAAAATCCTGGTATTCAGCCTGATGGGGCTGCTGGCCGGTGTCGCCGCGCTGTTCCAGATTTCCCGGCTGGAAGCAGCTGACCCGAATGCCGGCTCCGGCCTGGAGTTGCAAGTGATCGCCGCGGTGGTAATTGGCGGTACCAGCCTGATGGGCGGGCGCGGCTCGGTCATCAGTACTTTCTTCGGCGTGCTGATCATCTCGGTACTGGCCGCCGGTCTGGCGCAGATCGGCGCGACCGAACCCACCAAACGCATCATCACCGGCGCGGTCATCGTGGTGGCGGTGGTGCTTGATACTTATCGCAGTCAGCGCGCAAGCCGGCGGACCTGAGTCATGGCAACCATCAAGGATGTAGCAGCACTGGCGGGAATCTCGTACACCACGGTGTCCCATGTGGTGAACAAGACCCGGCCGGTCAGCGAAGAGGTGCGGATCAAGGTCGAGGCCGCGATCCAGACGCTCGATTACGTACCCAGTGCGGTGGCCCGATCGCTCAAGGCCAAGACCACGGCGACCATCGGCCTGTTGGTGCCCAATAGCCTCAACCCGTACTTCGCCGAACTGGCGCGGGGTATCGAGGACTACTGCGAGCGCAATGGTTATTGCGTGATCCTGTGCAATTCCGACGACAACCCGGACAAGCAACGCAGCTACCTGCGGGTGCTGCTGGAAAAGCGTATCGACGGCTTGATCGTGGCGTCGGCCGGCGGCGACGCGGGGTTGGCGCTAGGCCTGGCGGGCGTGCGCACGCCGATGGTGATCGTCGACCGGGGGCTGGAAGGGCTCGACGCCGATCTGGTGCGCATCGACCACGAGTACGGTGCCTGGCTGGCCACCCGGCATCTGCTGGAGTTGGGGCATCGGGACATTGCCACCATCGGCGGTCCGGCGAATACCAGCGTGGCGCAGATGCGCCTGGCCGGTTATTGCCGCGCCTTGAAGGAGGCGGGTGTCACGGTGTCTCGTGAACGCATGCTCGAAAGCGATTTCACCAGCACCGGCGGCTACAGCGCGGCGGCGATCCTGCTGGAAAAGAACCCGCCCAGCGCGATATTTGCCGGCAACGACATGATCGGCATCGGCGTGCTGCGAGCTGCCGCCGAGCGCAATATTCGAGTGCCGACCGAACTGTCGGTGATCGGCTTCGACGATATCCAGATGAGCCGTTATGTCTACCCGGCGCTGACCACCGTCGGCCAGTCGATCCTGCAACTCGGCGAGATGGCTGCTGAAGTGCTGCTGCGCCGTATCGCCACACCGGCCATGGCCACCGATCAACGAATCGTGACGCCCAGTATTGTCCTGCGCGAATCGACGGCGCCGCTGGCCGGGGTGTTTTCTGAATATCGTTGAGCCTGAAGCTCGATTAAACCGAATGTGCCAAAAAACGACGCTCCATAAAACCAAAGCTCCGCTGAAACCCGAATTGAGTAGTAAAGCATGCCAAAAAAAGTAGTGGTGATAGGCAGCCTGAACATGGACCTGGTAACCCGGGCACCGCGACTGCCCCGTGGCGGCGAAACGCTGATCGGCCAGTCGTTTGTCACGGTCTGCGGTGGCAAGGGCGCGAATCAGGCGGTGGCGGCGGCTCGACTCGGCGCGCAAGTCTCGATGGTCGGTTGCGTGGGCAGCGACGCCTATGGCGAACAGCTGCGCGGGGCGCTGTTGGCCGAGCAGATCGATTGCCAGGCGGTCAGCGTGGTCGACGATTCCAGCGGCGTGGCCTTGATCGTCGTTGATGACAACAGCCAGAACGCGATCGTGATTGTCGCCGGTGCCAACGGCGCGTTGACGCCGGAAGTGATCGACCGTTTCGACGCGGTGCTGCAGGCGGCGGATGTGATCATCTGCCAGCTGGAAGTGCCGGACGCCACGGTGGGGCACGCGCTCAAGCGCGGCCGTGAGTTGGGCAAGACCGTGATCCTCAACCCGGCGCCAGCCAGTCGCCCGTTGCCGGCGGACTGGTACGCGGCCATCGATTACCTGATTCCCAACGAAAGCGAAGCCTCGTCCCTCAGCGGTTTGCCCGTGGATTCCCTGGACACCGCTGAAACCGCCGCCACTCGCTTGATCGCCATGGGTGCCGCCAAGGTGATCATCACGCTGGGGGCGCAGGGCTCGCTGTTTGCCAACGGCACCGGTATCGAACATTTTCCGGCGCTGCCGGTGAAGGCCGTCGATACCACCGCGGCCGGCGACACTTTCGTCGGTGGTTTCGCCGCCGCGCTGGCGGCCGGCAAAAGCGAAGTCGAGGCGATCCGATTCGGCCAGGGCGCTGCGGCGCTGTCGGTGACCCGTGCCGGCGCGCAACCGTCGATTCCCACCTTGTCCGACGTACAGGCGTTTACAGCACCATGAAGAAGACACCCTTGCTCAACGTCGCCCTGTCGCGACTGATCGCCTCCCTGGGCCATGGCGACAAGGTGGTGATTGGCGATGCCGGACTGCCGGTGCCACCGGGTATCGAACTGATCGACCTGGCGCTGACCCACGGCATTCCGGATTTCGTCAGCACCCTGAAGGTCGTGCTCAGCGAGATGCAGGTCGAAAGCCACGTGCTGGCGCAAGAGATTCTGGACAAGAAACCCTCGGCACTGGCGACGCTGGATAAGCTGGAGGCCGAAGGCGCACTGGGGCGGCGTGAGTGGCTCAGCCATGAACAGTTCAAAACCCTCAGCCGTGAGGCGCGGGCGATCGTGCGCACCGGCGAATGCCAGCCGTACTGCAACATCATTCTGGTGGCCGGCGTCACGTTTTAATGACCACCTTTTATGTTTGAAGCTTCATGCACAAGGAGTGCGCCATGTACCGCTATGCTCAGAAACTGCATCACCTGCTACGGAGTCTGCTGCTTTTGTCCCTGATGACCGCAACAAGCGCCCAGGCGGCGCAACAGATCGACCTGATCATCGACACCGACCCGGGTGCCGACGACGTGGTGGCCTTGCTGTTGGCCCTGGCGTCGCAGCAAGAACTTAACGTCCTGGCGCTGACCACCGTCGCCGGCAATGTTCGCCTGGACAAGACCTCGCGCAATGCGCGGCTGGCCCGTGAGTGGGCGGGGCGCGAGGAGGTGCCGGTGTATGCGGGCGCGCCGAAACCGCTGATGCGCACACCGATCTACGCCGAGGACATCCATGGCAAGGAAGGCTTGTCGGGTGTCGCCATCCACGAGCCGAAGGCGGGCCTGGCCGAGGGCAATGCAGTCAACTACCTGATCGATACCTTGAAGGCCGCCAGGCCCCACAGCATCACCCTCGCCATGCTCGGTCCGCAGACCAACCTGGCGTTGGCCTTGATCCAGGAACCCGGCATCGTCCAGGGCATCAAGGAGGTGGTGGTCATGGGCGGCGCGCACTTCAACGGCGGCAATATCACGCCGGTGGCCGAGTTCAACCTGTTCGCCGATCCGCAGGCCGCTGAGGTCGTGCTCAAGAGTGGTGTGAAGCTCACTTACCTGCCGCTGGATATCACCCACAAGATTCTCACCAGCGGGGCGCGCCTGAAGCAGATCGCGGCGATCGACAACACTGCCAGCGAGCTGGTGAGCAATATTCTCAATGAGTACATCAAAGGCGACATGGAGCATTACGGCCTTGCGGGTGGCCCGGTGCATGACGCCACGGTAATCGCCTACCTGCTCAAGCCGGAACTGTTCACCGGTCGTTCGGTGAACGTGGTGGTCGATAGCCGCGAAGGCCCGACCTTCGGCCAGACCATCGTCGACTGGTATGACGGTCTGAAAGCGCCCAAGAATGCCTTCTGGGTTGAAAGCGGCGACGCCCAGGGCTTCTTTGACCTGCTGACCGAGCGCCTGGCACGTTTGAAGTAAGCTGCCGGCCCCCAGGGCTCAGTTCTTGGTTGTGTGCGCGATGCCCTGGTAAGTTTCCGGGTACTTGGTGAACACCTGCGTGATGAATGAGCGGGCAGCTTCGGTGCCCAGCTCCTTGACCAATAGATCGATCGCGATGATTGCCAACTCTTCCGGGCTGCCGGGGCTGTAGGAACTATGGCCTTGTGGCCAGCTGGCATTGAGTTTGGCATCGATGCTTACGGTGGTCATGAGGGTGCTCGAGAAGTCTGGAAAGTCTGAGTGCGAAGTTAACCATTTTGCGCGACGTTTGGCACTCCGACTTAGGCATCAGAAGAGGGCTATGCGACACTGGGCCTTTGATGGATTTTCAAGGACCGTGCTGTGCAGATCGATTTGAACACCCCTGACGGCTTGACCCTTGAAGCGGTGCGCCAATTGCTGGCCGCTGCCAGCGATGATGAGCACACGCAGCTGCGGGTGACCAAGGGCGGCATCGCCTACATTTCGTCGGGCGTCGTGGGTGGCACCGACATCGACGGGCTGCTGTTTCGCCTGGAAACCTGGGCCAAGGGCTCCGGTTATGTGGGGCGGATCGCGGCCAGTGACGAGGTTTGGGTCATGCAGATTTTCAATGCCCTGAAAGAGAACTGGCCAAACCCACCCTTCGACTACATCGATGTCTATTGAGACTTGTTCATATTCAGTCATGATTATGCAGTGGACAGTCGCGGATGCTCAGGCAAACTCGCCGCTTTTCATGATCGAGGGCAGGGCGCTGGCACGTCCCGGGAAACCAAACGCCAGATTGGCGGTCGCACGATCTCAGCTCAACTATTGAAAAAAGGAGGCTTCATGCCTTGGAAGCTCGCGTCATTGGGTACTTTGCTGGCCGCTGCCCTGTTGGCAGGTTGCAGCACTACCTCCACCGAGTCGACAACAGACCCTGTCACCACCACTGACACGGGGCACAGCCGTTGTGAGGCAAAAGCTGCCGAATTCACCATTGGCAAAAAGGCTTCGCCCGAACTGCTGGAGCAGGCACGCACCCGTGCAGGCGCACAGAACGCACGGTTCCTCCTGCCCACCGACATGGTGACCCTGGAGTACCGCTCCGATCGCCTGAACCTGAACACCGATGCCAGCCGGGTGGTCACCCGCGTCAACTGCGGCTGATCGCTCCAGGCTTTTGTTTCGCCCATAAAAAACCCCGTCACATGGACGGGGTTTTTTTAGTGCGCCAGAAACTTACTCTGGGCGGACTTGTGCAGCTTGCATACCCTTTTGGCCTTTCTCAGCCACGAAGGAAACGGTCTGGCCTTCTTTCAGGCTTTTGAAACCGTCGCTTTCGATAGCTTTGAAGTGTACGAACAGGTCGTCACCGCCACCTTGAGGAGTGATGAAGCCGAAGCCTTTTTCATCGTTGAACCACTTAACGGTGCCGGTTTGGCGATTAGACATGGTGTATCTCCAAGAAACATATATTTTTCAGTACTGTGCTGCTCAGGCCAACTGGGCACACCGGGGTATCATAGTCGAAATGTTCGCTTTGGGAGCCCCCCGGACGTGCTGTTTGTCCTACAGTAGCCCGTTCTTTGTTGCTTTGTATGGCTGAAAGCCCCGGTTTTAAAGGCTCTCAGCCGAAAGTAAAGACGATAAAAAAAGCTGTAGAACCTGCAAAAATCGTAGGAAAAAACCCTTTTCAGTGGCTTTTCATTGTCGATCGAGGCCCTGAAAGCCGTCAGTCCGGCTTACTTTTTCGCCTTGGGATCGGCCTTGCACGAAGCGATTTTCGTCAGTGCTTTCTGTTTCAAGGCGTCATTCGCCGTGTTGTCCATCAAGGCCTGGATATCGCTGGCCGGGTACGATTTGATCGCGTCAGCCCCGCAAGCACAGTGGGATTTGGCTGCGGCCGCGCCGATCTGAGGGGTGGCTGCCTCGGTGCACTGAGCCATGTATTTCTCGCGCTCGCCCTTTGGCCAATCGGCATGGGCGGCCAGTGGCAGCAGCAGGACGACGGGGGCGATTACCGCGAATAAACGATTCAGACGCATGCTCGGATGCTCCTTGTGGGTCAATGTCTTGTTATCTGAGGGGTAAAGCGGGGTTCAAGTTCAGCACTCTGGCATAAAAACCGTTGATTTGCCCCCGTAGCGGTGCCGCGGCGGCGACGACCGTTCATCTGTGCTAGCATGCCTCGCTCGGGCGTTTGCAAGCTCCGGATGATCTTCAGTCCCGGTGGCGGCAAAGGCGCGAATAACCCTGATTTGAATCCCAGTCACTCTGGTTCGGTTTTCCGGTTGGCCGCAAGGCTCCTGCCGCTGTAAGGCAGGCGTTCGTCATTGAACGGCCTGGACCGGATCTTGTACTGGCTCATCCCAACCCACGT
>Ga0213829_1000367_pt1 | contig 44919 bp, 47 predicted proteins | sample MC6MC0896MG_FD_180665 | JGI IMG/M metagenome (GOLD analysis project Ga0213829, IMG submission 180665) | Enriched soil aggregate microbial communities from Iowa State University, Ames, United States - MC6-MC0896-MG | ecosystem: Environmental > Terrestrial > Soil > Unclassified | place: USA: Iowa... | reverse complement strand
GGCATACGGTCAAGACCGACTATGGCACCAATACCGCTACGGGGCTCGACGTTGTTAAATTATGGATGGTGACGGCCAATGGGGCTAGCGGCACCACCAATTATACGGCGGGCAAACTCTACCGGACGACCGTACGTGACGAGAACAGCGTGAATACGACCTCACGCAGTGGATCAGTGGATGAGTATAAAGATTTTGAAGGCCGTGTCGTGCTCAAACGGGTCTGGGAAAGCGAGAGCAAGGCGCTCAATGCCTACTATGTTTATGACGACTTCGGTGACCTTCGGTATGTGATTCCGCCGGCAGTTACAGGCTCAGCTATCAGCGAAGTGACAACAGATGCAAATTATGCGAACTTCGACAATTATAGCTACAGTTATAAATACGATGAGCGTCGCCGCCTGATCGAGAAGAAGATCCCGGGCAAGGGCTGGGAGTACCTGGTATACAACAAGAATGACCAGGTGGTGCTGACCCAGGATGCGGAGCAAAGGGTGCGAAAGGAGTGGACGTATACCCGCTACGATGCATTCGGGCGTGTCACTTCCTCAGGTCTGTATACCAATACGGTCAAGCTGACACGTGCTGAAGTGAGCGGACTTGTTGATGCAGCTACGGGTCCACTGTGGGAAACGCGTTCGGGGGCGGACTATCCTGCACCAGCGACTACATTTCCACTGGCCGGTACAGGCATTACCATCATGCCGCATATCGTCAATTACTACGATGACTATACATTTACTGACGCGGCAACACTTCCGGTGAGTGCGATCACCAAGAGCACAATGATCAGGTCGCTGCAAACCGGAAGTAAAGTATATAAGACAAACGGCACGTTGCCATTGCTGAGTGTTTTATATTACGATGATTATGGGAGAGTGATCCAGAGTGCTTCTAAAAACCATCTCGATGGTACGGACTATGTGACCAATACTTATAATTTTTCGGGGGAACTGGTGACGAGTACACGTGTACATACACCTAAGGCCGGAACTGCGACAACAATAATTACGACCAATGACTATGACCATGTAGGCAGATTGGCTGCTACCAAGGAAAGGATAGTTGGGCAGGACGAGGTCACCCTTGCCTCCAACAGCTACAATGAAATCGGACAGTTGAAGGGTACAGCTGTTGGCAAAGCCGGATTGGAAACCAGTTTTGTCAATACGACAAGCTATAGTTACAATGAGCGTGGCTGGTTGAGCAAGAGTATCTCGCCCAGATTCAGCCAGCAGCTGAAATACCAGGATGGTACAAACCCGCAGTGGAACGGTAATATCAGCCAGCAGCTGTGGGGTGATGATGCAACCCTGCCTAATACATTTAGCTATACCTACGATAGGCTGAACCGTCTGCTGAGTGGTACGAACGGTCAGACAGGAACAGCGAGCATAGCTGAGGTCATCACTTACGATGATCTAGGTATGGGCAATATCAAGACCTTGAAGCGTGATGCCCTTCCGGTTACCACGTATGCCTATACGGGTAACAGGCTGATGGGGCTGACCGGAGGGCTACAGGGCAGCTATACCTACGATGCCAATGGTAATGCCAAGACTGACCGTATGGGTATGGCCTTTACCTACAATTACCTGAATCTACCGGAGACGGCCACGAAAACGGGGACGGATGTAGCGTTTCTTTATGACGCGGCTGGTACGAAACTGCAGAAAGTGTCTAAGATCGGAACAGCTCCCAATATTATTACCACCAAAAGAGACTACATCGATGGCATCGAGTACAACAATGGGGGCATCGATATTATCCATAATTCGGAGGGTTATGCGCAGAAGAACGGTGCAAACTATGTCTATCATTATAACCTAAAGGATCATCTGGGTAATATTAGGGCTACCTTAAAGCGAGGTAGCAGTGCGACTGCTGTCGACCTTGTACAGCGGGACAATTATTATCCATTTGGTAAGCGCAAGGTTGTAGCAGGAGGAAATAATAAGTATCTTTATAATGGTAAAGAGATCCAGGGCGAGCTTGGAGACCAGTATGATTACGGGGCAAGATTCTACGACGCGGAGATTGGTCGGTGGAACGTTGTTGATCCGTTGGCGGAGAAGGCATATAACTGGTCGCCTTACCGCTACGGCTATAACAATCCGATCAAGTTTACCGATCCCACAGGTATGCTTGAGGACTGGGTAAGTATGAACGGAAACGTTTTTTACGACAGCCGGGTTGTTGATCAAAGCACAGCAAAGGAATTCTATGGTAGCGGAGCAACCTATCGGGCTGTAGGATTCAAATACACTTCTTCGTCAGGAAATCAGGTCGAGCTGGGCGACCATGGTTTCTTTAGTTCCAATGGAGAGGTGTTCAATTCTCCAGATCTGGGCGAATCGGCACTATTAGGCCCAGTTGACCCTTCTGGCGATATCATGAAAGCAGGTTTAGCTATTTCTGCAGGGTTGCTAGCAGATGATGTTACAGGTATCGGTGTTGCAGATGACGTCGCAATTCCGGGAGTTTTACTAGCTGCAGGTACTGGAGCACTATTGGGTAAGGCGACCTATGAACTGGCAAAGATACGTGCGAAAAGTGAGGGGCCACAAGGATATCAGTATTCTTTAACGGCTAGGGCTTCTGGAATGTATCCTGTTTTGGGTCGAGGTAGTGCCAACTCCACCGGAAATGTATATTTGAATGCAGGGGATGTCTGGAAATATGGAGAGACTACATCGGGAAGTAGATATACAAAAGGTTACAAAGATGGCATAGGCGCTGGTGGAGTTCAGGAAAATCCGGAGATTTTTGGAACTCAAAGAGAAATAAAGATGGCAGAGAAGATGAAAATTTACAATTATTTTTTTACCAATGGAAAGTTACCACCTGGCAATAAAATTTTTAGATGATGAACTTTAATATTGAACTAACTCAATCTCCTGAAATATCAGAGAGAAGCGATGAAATAACAGCAATTGAGAAGCTATTTGTGGAATATTTTAACAAGAGAAACTATGGCAATGATGTTCAAAACATTTCATTAAAACTCACGATAGTTAATCCGCCAGCGGGCTTTGAGCATTTATTCAGAACATTACCTCCGAAATTTATTCATGATAAACTGGTCAAAAATTCTTACACCAATCAAATGATTAATTTCAAAAATCACTTTTTTTGTTCAGTAACAATTATTGGGGATGATTTTTTAGAGTTTAAATCCCTGCCAAAAGCTGAGTTTAGAGAATGTCTGATTAGAAAAATTGTTGAAGGTCTGATGGCGATAGATAAACTGCCAAAGAAAGTAAAACATTTTGATAAGGATAGATTTAAGATGGATATGAAAGCTTTCTTTAGTCCCTCTGCCCAGGCAAATCCAAATAAAGAATAATAGTGGTTATTGTTTTTTGAAGAATTAAATAGGCAAATTTATACCCTTACCACCCAGTCTTTTATCGGATTGGGTGGTGTTGTTTAAGTTTGTCTTTCAGAATCTGCACTTTATCTTTTTCAAGCTGGAGGAGACGCTCATAGAGTTCGATAATCTTGTCCAAGGCATTGTATTTGCACTCTAAATTATAGGCGTAGGCAGTTGAGCTATCGTACATATTCTTTATGTGGAACACTGTTCTATCCTCACTGAAATTCTCAACGATATCGGCAGATACGTTCAGGGAAGAGGCTACTTTAGCTAGCTTTTCCTGGCTGATCTCTTTGGTTCCGTTCCATCTTGGAGACTGCCTGTTTGCTGATGCCCAGCCTTCTGCCGTATGCCCATCGGTTTTCTGATCTGCTCGATCTTTTGGCCTCTGGTAAGGGTTCGTACGTTGCCGCTATCCATCGCTAAACTACTTTCACGGCAGTAAAGAGCCGTCTTTAATCCCTAGTTCCACCGCCCCGATGCCCGAAGCTAAATAACATAATGGCCCCGTGGCGTACGCTCATTTGCGCATCTCCCTCCGGTTATTCAAAGGCGCAGGCCTGCGGCGGCATGGCATTGGTATATTGGGGAGTCCTCCACTCCCCAAACCCCTAGGGAACCTTCCAGCGAAGGAACGGGCTGCACAAAATCCATCACACAAGCCAAAGCCCATTCCATCACCAGAAGGCCGACCTGTAGGCGCCCTCTGTCGTCAGGGATTCGGGGTGATCTTCTGTTAGGCCACCAAAAGCAGGAGAAGGTAGGCCTGTCAATGGACAATGGAATAAAGCGGAAGGCAGCGAGCATTTATGCCGCGAAAGCCATTAATGGCCTAAACTTCGGAGGCTACATTTGCTGTAACAGATGAAGAGACCAGCCGTAAAAAAACAAATGCACAAACCAAACAAACCACTATCTTTGGGGAGGTAAAGTTCTTTGAGAAAACTGGTTTTTGCCACAGGATCGGGCGGACTACGAAAAAGTCGTGGAAGCCAATATGATTATGGAGCGAGGTTCTATGATTCCGAGATTGGACGATGGAATGTGGTGGATCCGCTGGCTGATGATTTCGAAAATGTCTCACCATTTAATTATGGGATGAATAATCCTATATTGATGATCGATCCAGACGGTATGGCTTCTGATACTACTTTTTTAGGTGGGGTTTTAGAGACAGTAAATGTATGGGCTAAAAATACTTGGAACTATCTAAACTCATACGAATTTGCAAAGACAATTGGAGATGCTGTTTCAGGAGGTCAGGTTTCAGAGATGGAATATTCTCTTTATTTATATCAAACTGAAGGTTGGAATTCTTATATATATTCTCAAATTGGAGCTGCCCATCGTGAAAATATGTATAGTATGATGAGTGGTAGTTACCAAGCAAGAAGTCCTAAGCTAAAAACCGTTAGAAGATTAGGCGCGATTAGAGCAAGAACTTTTAGTAATACTTGGAAAGACTTCAGTTTGAAAACAGCTATTGATAAATTTGCTCCAGGTGCTAAGGGGAAATTATCTGCAAATGGTAAAGAAATTTCTAACTCATTTTAACAATTTGGATGAATAAAAGAATAAATGAAAAAACGTTATATAGTAACACCAAAAGATAAACGGGCAGAGGAGCTGTTAGATTTGAATAATGCCCCAGAAAATGATTTGATTGAACTTGTTTTAACAGATGAACAATTTGAAAAGTTAACCGTTTTCGGCGTATTTTCAGGTCTTAATGATATCGTCGGGACCAGTATCGACGATTTCGAAGACGAATGTATCAAAAGCAGTGAAAAGCTACGTATCGGTCTGAAATATTTTAAAGCGATACCGCTAGAAGACGAAACAATGGTCAATATAAAAGAAAAAATAGTTAGTATTTTTGAAGAAGCACTATCAAGGAAGACAGGTGTTTATTTTTTCTTTTGACCAATATGATTACGGAGTTAGATTCTGTGATGCGGAGATAATGCGGTGGATCCAAAAGCGGAAGTCAACAGGCGGTGGTCTTTATATCATTATGCTTATGATAATCCGATTAGGTGAAGACAGGAAAAATCTACTTCTTGTGAATTTAATGATCCAAAAACGGATGCTGATGCAATCAAGTATAACATGAATAAATTTGGAGATAACTTTAGAAATATAAGTTTTTGATAGGCACAAGAAGAACTGAGCTTCAAAAAAAAAGTTTATAAAGAACGATTAGACCATTTTATAAAAAGTGAAGCCCGACCTAATGGAGGGCACTGAAAAACTATTCATTAAAAAAGGGCTTATGAATTTTTATGTTCATGAGCCCTTTTCCTTTGTCTATTTGGAACCCTCTACCTATAACTCCTCAAATAATCGATTCTCAAGGAGTTTAACATGTGTTTTTTACCTTTTTTTAATGCGCTATTTTTTCAGTGGGACTTTTTCAGTGCCCTCGACCTAATGGTTGGGCTTTTTACTTTAATATCGCCTGTATCTTGCTCTTGGCGAGGAATGCGTCAAGCAGGGCAAATACGTGTTCCTTTTCGCACTCGCTGAGCTTTTCGATGTCCTGGAACCTTTACACTGTCCTATGGTCAAAGACCATTTTGCTGCACGATGGGGATACAAGAAGTACCTTTGAATATGGGCATGACAAGCTGAACTCGAGTTGATACCTTTGCGTTGAGAGAGGGGTATCTTAGCAGCCAAATCGTTGGAAGGAATATTCTGACCAAGGTTCGGAGATTTTCAACTCCGTGTCTAATCCTCTTCTTCCTCTTCCTCATTATCTTTTAAAAGTTTACAAGCAATAAAGAAATTGACGATATTAACATCTGTTGGTATCTCAAAAGTTATAGGTCTGTTTTTATCTTGAGCGATCAGGTAATCTATGAGACGTTTTCCTAATCGCATCCGCCTATAATTTGGAAGAACTTGTATGTCTATAAGTTGACGATCGACTAAGGCTGCATAACCTAATATCCGATCGTTGCGATCTGAAAGGGTGTAAATCTGCGAATCAGATAGCTTCTGCGTATCACAATTAAATATTGTATTAAAATCTACTATTGAACTTGCAAGAGGTTGGATTTGATATACTTCAGAATAGGTGAATCTAGCTCGATCTAGGTTCTTTTGCAATAACGGAGGGGTATTTGCGTCGTTTCTGCTTAATCTTTTAAGTGACACAGCTAAATCCTTCACTGTGAAGGAATGGTCAAAATAATTTCTCAGATGAATGAAAAGTCCCAATGCAGATTGTGGTTTTAAGAAATATCCTTCTTCTACCAAAAATACCAAATAGTTTGTTAGAGCTTTATTTTCGATCTTACGGACACCTTTTACTACTTTTCGTCGCCATTCGATTTCAGGGGAAATTGTTCCATCTTCATAAGTCACTGTATGTTTGAAGACCGTTGATTTTTTATTGAATTTGGAGGAGGCACTCAGTTTAATTTCCTCATCCGCATTAATGCATTCCGAAAGTACATCAGCTAAAGGTACATTAAAAATAGAAGGGAAAAGTGTCAGATATTCCTGTTTTATTTTCTTCTTGTCTGTAGGATCAAGAAGATCAAAATAATAATTGTTGGGTTTCCCTAAAAGAAAGGATATATCTTCTTCATCTAGTACTGAATTTTTTAAAAGTTCATACGAATTTACCAATACCTCATAATCAGTGCGAAGCATTAGCACAAGCGGACTTTCCTTTTTGGTTATTTGCTTTTTATTCCCCATCTGTATATCTCAAATGATATTCGAAGATAAGAAACTAAATATTGCATTCAATTATCTATATTATATTTCGATAAAATTGTCGCCAAGTTTTTTCAATTTGGATTCTTTAACGAGTCTACTTAATGCTTCTTTTGTGACATCTCCTTCTGGCTTGCCTAAAATATAGAAGTATCGTAATATGTCTTCTATGGATCTTTCTTTGGAGAAATATTCATTTGATACCATTGCTAACAAAATTTCTATTGTATCGTCCAAATTTGATAGCGAGATAATTTTCTTCTCTACAAGTTCGCCTGAATTATTTTGTAATACCTCATCAGAAGGGTAGAAGTCACGGGCTGAACATTCTAGGATGGCAGCGATTTTTATCAATATTTGATGAGGGTATTGACCTTTACCCGCCATACTTTCAACTTTTGAAATATATTGTGATTCTTGGCTTATTTTTTCGGAAAGATCCCGTGCTGAATAACCATTGACGATTCTTTTGAACTTCACCTGATTTATTATGAATACGGCAGTAAATGATAGTTTTATCATACTATGCAATTACCCCAATTTTTTAAATTATATGGTGAGTAGTAAAATTTTGAATTTTGTAAAATTAACCATATATTTGTTTATGTTTTTAATAAGTGGCCGAATGGTTACTTATTGATTAATTGGTGTTTGAAACTGAATCTTGCTGTCGAAAACCTAGGAAATTTTCAATTTAGCGCAGATTCGGGAGTTCAAAGCCTAATCTCTACCTTTGTGAAAGGAGAGATGGGCTTCTCCTGTTCTCGCTAAAGGGCTTCCTAGGGCCTTCGATAGGGAATAGGGAAGACCCATCTCTTTTTTGATGGAAACCTATTCGATAAAGATTCATTGCCGATATACTTTTTATAAGCGATGAATAGAAAACAAAAGATCAAAAATCTGAAAGCGCCCGCCGAGTAGCTCGGCTGGACTAGCCAATTTCAATTTGGCTCCTTAGCCATGGACAACGTGACGTCAATTATGTAACCTAGTGAAATACCATTCAAACGTCGTCTGGCTCTCCAATTAATCAATTTATTATTTACGTGACCTGAGCCGGGCTTGGGAAAGGTAGCATCTGATCACGGTCGGAGAGGGAAGATATTGTGCTGAGGTCACTCCTTTAAACACCTAAAAAATGAACATTTTTTTTAGGGCGGGAGAGCTCTTGCCCAATTTCAAAATACAATTAATATATAGTGCCCTACTATCTGTCCTATGTTTTTCTATGTTTAGTTTATCGGCCCAGACGCCCCGCCAGAACAGCGGGGCTGACGGGCTAAACGACATCTCTGCCTTAAAGATTGGGGATACCATTCCCGAAACTTTGTGGAATACACCGTTACAGGTCACCAATCATCCGTCTGGAAAAGAACAGATTACTTTAAATGACTATCGGGACAAAAAGCTGATCATCCTGGACTTTTGGGCGACCTGGTGCCCGCCCTGTATCGAATCGCTGGGCAAGCTGAGCGGCCTGTCCAGGTCCAACAGTCGAGATATGGCCGGACTGGCCATTGCGGTGCAGGATAGAGCCGAAATAGACCGTTTTTTTGCGCGAAGGAAAGATAAAATAGTTATTCCCTCGGTAGTAAAAGACAGCGTTTTGTCCACCTATTTTCCCCATGCTTCTGTTCCGCATATCATTTGGATTCATGATAATAAAGTCCATTCGATCACCTGGCACAATGCGGTCACAGCTGCGAATATCCGGGATGCAGTGCAGGGTAAACAGCTCCCCGTGGTGCCCAAACGGGAAAATTTATCCTATAACCTGCATAAACCCTTGGCCATGGATTTCAACGGTGGTACTTCAGAGGATCTGCTGTACCACTCCTTGTTCACAGGTTTTTTGGAAGGGGTAACAGGTGCCGGAACAGAAACCACTGATAAGAGTTTTAAGATACGGGCGATAAATACGGATATCCTAGGGCTCTATAAAATGGCAGCGATAGGAATAGACCCGCTGCTGAACTATAACAACAGAAATGTAATCAAGGTCCAAAAAGACAAGGACATAAAGGAGATAAAATCACCGCTCTACAACCCCGAAGTGCGCGATAAATTCTTCTCCTACGAACTGATCGTGCCACTGGGGCTAAAACAAAAAGCTCATGGTATGATGCTGGAAGACCTGAATCGGTTTTTCGGTGTCCATAGCCATATCAAAGGCCGTATCGAGAAGCTGTCTACGCCATGCTGGGTATTGAAAGCGGACAGCGGGGCGGGTAAGTTGATGTCTCCCGACAGAAACTTTGTGGAGGGTAAAGACTTGAAGGTCTACAACAATTATCCCTTCCGTACATTCTTTCGGAATGTCATCGCGTACAGGCTCAGGAATGAATCTTTACCGATTATAGACGAAACAGGTATTGACGGTAATATTTCCATTGCATTTCCGAAAACTGAGAATGATCTGGGGAGACTGCGTGCTTATCTCAGGAATTATGGACTCTCCATAGAGAAGGAGACGCGTGAGATCGACATGCTGGTGATCCTGGATAGTAATCAATAGCCAAATAATAGGATAGAACGATGAAAAGAATAATACAAATAGTCTTTATAAACTGCGCGATCAGTTGTATTTTTTCACTGGCAAGGGCGCAGACGAGGGTGGTTAAGGGACGGGTAGTTGACGCGTATAGCTCCAAAGCTGTACGGGGGGCAAGTATCGCTACTGACAAGGGTGGGAGCACTGGCGCTACGGATAGCCTGGGGGAATTTAGTATCAAGGTGCTCCCGGAGACAAAACAGCTGCTCATTAACCATATTTCATTTGCGGAAAAGCGGGTTGACCTGCATTCACAAGTTAGCTATTATCGGATCGAAATAGAGCCGCTGGACAATAGGCTGGAAGAAGCTGTGGTGTCTACAGGTTATCAGAAGCTGCCCAGAGAACGGGCAACAGGATCATTTGAACTGATCGATAATGAGCTGCTCAATAGAAGCGTAAGCACAGATATTCTGAGCCGGATAGAGAATGTTTCCAGTGCGGTATTGTTTGACCGGAGAAATGCGGGCAGTCCGCAGATCAGCGTACGGGGTGTCAGTACCATCGAATCCAATGCCAGTCCATTGATCGTAGTGGATAATTTTCCCTATGAGGGTGATATCGGCAATATCAACCCAAATGATATCGAGAGTATCAGCATACTGAAAGATGCGTCAGCTTCTTCAATCTGGGGAGCAAGGGCGGGCAATGGCGTAATCGTAATTTCGACTAAAAGGGGAAAGCGCCAGCAGCCCATAAAGGTGGCCTTTAATACCAACCTGACGACAGGGGACAGGCCGGATCTGTTTTATGACCGCCGTTTTCTGAATGCCCCAGAATTTATTGACGTGGAGAAATATCTCTTTTCAAAGGATTATTATACCTGGATGGAGACCGATCTGTCGGCACCACCGATTTCACCGGCTGTACAGCTGATGATAGCAGAACGCGACGGAAAGATATCGGCCGCGGAGATGTCGACGAAAATAGCGGAGTTGAAGACAAAGGATGTCAGGAAGGATTATGAGAAATATCTTTTTCAGCAGCTGCTAAACCAGCAATATTCGCTTTCACTGACAGGGGGCAACGACAATACTAGTTTTTACCTGAATGTAGGCCATGATAACAACAGGGCATCACTCATGCGGAATAGGCTGCACCGGACGAGTATCAACTCTTCTGTCAGTTATTTTCCGATGAAGTCGCTGGAGCTGTCGACACAGCTTGTTTTTACGGATCATCATGAGACATTTCATAATCTGGGGCCGGGCGTGATCAACAGTGGCGGTGGCCGGTCTATCTATCCCTATGCAGCGCTCGGCGGGCCAGACGGCAGTCCTTCAGCTGTGGTAAGGGACTACAGTACGGCTTTTGTGTCCGGGGCGGCGGAGCAGGGCCTGTTGGACTGGAGCTATAAACCACTGGATGAACTCCGTAATGCAGACTACATCAATAAAAGGAGCGAGATAAGAATCAATACGGCCGCAAAATATAGCCTGAATAGCAGTATAAGTCTGGAGGGACGGTACCAATACCAGAGCCAGCACGGTCAGTCGCGCAATCTACAGCAGCGTATGTTGTATTACAGCCGGAATCTACAGAATCAATATTCGTATATAGATGGGGAAGGGATACGTCAATTTCCGGTTCCGAAGGGTGCCATACTGGATAACAGTACTGCCGATCTCGATGCGCATTCCTTTAGCGCACAGGCAAATTTTGACCGATCATGGGATCGGCATCAGGTCAGCGCAATTGGGGGCTATGAACTGCGGCAGGCCAGAACAGAGGGGGGCAGTACGAGGCTGTACGGTTACGACGATGACAAGCTTACGTCGGTGCCGGTTGATTATACGGGCAATTTTTTTGTTACGCCTTACTATTATAAAGCTACAATACCCAATATGGATTACCTGACTGGCCTGCTGGACAGAAACAGTTCCTTTTTTGCCAATATGGCGTATACCTACCATAGCAAGTATACCTTTTCGGCCAGTGCCCGAAGCGATAAGTCCAATCTATTCGGTGTAAAATCAAATCAAAAGTCGGTGCCTTTATGGTCGATGGGTGGAAGCTGGCGGATCAGTTCGGAAAAGTACTACCCTTTCGCGGATTTTGTGCCGGAACTGAAACTGCGTGCCACATACGGCTTTAGCGGTAATGTCAACAAGTCCCTGACGGCCTATGCCACGGGCTTATATAGTACAGATTACACAACGGGAAGACCATATCTACAGCTGCTGACACCGCCGAATCCATCGCTACGCTGGGAGAAGGTCAGGGCGGTGAACTTTGGGATTGATTTTGTGACAAAAAATAAGCTGGTATCCGGCGGTATAGAGTTCTATAGCAAACAAGCGACAGACCTGATCGGAAAGATTTCCATCGATCCCACCATTGGCCACAGTGTCGGCGGGCGAAATGAATTTATTGGAAATAGTGCTTCCTTAAAAGCAAAGGGGATAGATATTAACCTCCACGTCAATAAGCAGATGGGACAGCTCAGGCTATCATCTCAGTTGCTGTTCAGCTATAACCGGGACGAGATCACCAGGTATGCCTACCAGCAGACAGGCATAAGCGGCTATTTTTCTCCGATACCCGTCCCTGTGGAAGGCAATAACCGGCATGCACTCTATAGCCTGCGCTGGGCAGGGCTGGATGCTGAGAACGGTGATCCGCAAATCTATGTGGACGGACAGTCCAATAAGGACTATAGTAAGATCATGTCCCTGCTGGATCGGGAAGATATCCGGTACAATGGATCGCAGTTGCCGCCCTATTTCGGTTCGTTCAGGAACTCGTTGACCTGGCGGCGATTGACGGTCGGCTTTAACATCGGCTACAAGCTGGGGCATTTTTTCCGGCGCTCGTCTATTGATTATGCTGCGCTCTACAATAACTGGAACGGCCATGTTGATTTCACCGAAAGGTGGAAAGAGGCAGGAGATGAACGGCGGACGCAGGTACCTTCAATGGCGGTACCCGGTGCCAGTAGCGCACGCGACTATATTTATACCTATGCCGATGTCCTGATCGAAAAAGCGGATCATATCCGCCTGCAGGATATCAATGTACGCTATGATATCCTGAAAAAGAAAACCAGAAATTTTCCATTTGAGCGGATCAGCCTGTATGGATATATCAATAACGTAGGGCTTATCTGGAAAAGCAACAGCTATGGGATAGATCCGGATTATCCAAATCTGGGCTATCCGGCTGTCAGGACTTTCTCTATCGGTCTAAATGCACAATTTTAATCTAGCTATCATGAATATAAAAAGGATTTTTTTGATCACCACGGCGGTTTTGTTACTCGGCTCCTGCGGCAAGGATTATATGGATGAAAAGCCCGACAGGAGAGCTGTGGTGCCTTCCTCACTGGAGGATTGCCAGGCCATGGCCGATTATACCGACGTGATGAATGCTTTTATGCCGTCGCTCGGTGAAGTGGGATCCGATGACTATTATGTGGCGTATTCGACATGGAATGCCCTGACAAATGCCTCCAATAAAAATGGTTATCTGTGGAACCGGGAAATATTTGAGGGTGGTATATCACTTGACTGGAACAATAGATACCAGCAGATATTCTATGCAAACAATATATTGGAGGTACTGGGCAGGATGGAGGAGGTGACAGATCAGGGCTGGTACAATTCGCTCAAAGGAACGGCATTATTTTTCAGGGCATTTGCGCATTATCAACTTGCACAGCTATTCTCAAAACCTTATATACATAAGGGGGATAACAGTGGGCTGGGTATCCCGCTAAGGCTGACGAGTGATCTGAATGTAAAATCGGTGCAGTCAACAATAGATGAATGCTATAAACAGATTATAGCGGATCTGGAAGGTGCCATGGAACTGCTTCCGGAGAAAAGTGAATTGAAAACAAGACCCAATAGGCCAGCGGCTTCCGCATTGCTGGCCAGAATATACCTTGCTATGCAGGACTACGCGCTGGCCGAAAAATATGCAGAACAGGTATTGGCCCTGAAGAATTATAGCTTAATGAATTATAAAAATCTGCCCGTTGCGTCCACTTATCCGATTGCACTTTATAATCCGGAGGTGATCTTTCATAGTACGTTGGCGGGTACGCCTATTTTGGCGAATACCAGGCATGTGATTGATTCTGCTTTATTTGAGCTCTATGCAGATACGGATATGCGTAAGATGGTATTCTTTAGAAAAACTTCCGGGCTGAACAGATTTAGGGGCAGTTATGCTGGTTCGGCGACCTATTTTAATGGCTTGTCACTTAATGAAGTCTATCTGATCAGCGCGGAATGTAAGATCCGTCAGGGGAAAGTAAATGAAGGGCTGATGCAATTGAATACATTGCTCGCAAAACGGTATACAGAAAATACATTTGTTCCTTTCACCGGACTGGATATGGAAAATGCGTTGGATGCGGTTCTCAAGGAGCGGAGAAAGGAACTGCTGTTTAGGGGGCTACGTTGGACTGACCTGCGAAGACTGAATCTGGATCCAGCAACAGCGCGAACATTGAAAAGAGAACTGGAGGGAAAGATATATACGATTGATCCGAACAGTCCAAATTATATATACCCCTTTCCTGACAATGCGATCCAACTGGCAGGCCTGATTCAGAATGAACGGAAGTAATACTGTTTTTAATGGAAAAATGGGTGCTATACAGCTTATAGAAATACTGTATAGCACCCATTTGTAGATCTTGGATCGTGCCTAACGTTATGGGCGTGATCTGAAATCAATATGATTATCGACTTCAGCAGGTTTTACCTGTCTTACACCGCCGACGATCTCTGTCTGTGAGGCGTTATATTGCCTTGCACAATTTGGCTCCTCATCCTTGTCGGGACATAGGGAACTCGGATCTGGAAGCTGTGTGGTCGTTGGAGTCTCTCCAGAAGAGTCCATCTGAAACCAGTACGTGCTTTGAACTAAATTCCTTTCCATTGCGTCTACTGCGAAAACAACGCCGAATACTACTAAAAATGCTGATACACCAGCAATGAGTTTTGATTTTAAAGTTTTCATAACTTTTGTTTTAAAATTGTTAATTTTTCTATGTTTTTACTTGCATCCTGTTTTACCTCATCGTATGCATCCGAGGGATCCTGTATAATGATCGGCCAGCTTCCTGGAAACCGGCTGCCTGGGTGATTTTCCTGTTATCCGTATTGTTATTACAAATTTAGATCAGGCTTCTTTCCTAAACTTGTATCATTGATACAACTATTCACTTTTTTTTATTTTTTTTTCCATATAGCGTTTGGCCCTGTAATATTCTCTATTATTTGTAATGCCAAGAAATACCTTTTTCTGGTCCACGGTCAACAGTTTGATCAGCTGAGGACGGTACAGGTATAGGTCATGGAGCCGTTCCTCGGCCCGCAGGGCATGAATGGTATGCTGATGGCGGACAGCATGGTTTAGCTTGTGCTGGGTAAGGATATGGTACACGGCCTTTAAACCCGGAAATGTTTCGACCATGTCCTGAAAGTATTGATTGCGGATCTCAAAGAGTGTCGTATCCCGGAGGAAATGTACCGCGACAGGCTCGCTCGACCTGGAAAATAGATGCTTGGTACCGGTAAAATAGGCTCCGGGCTCGCAGATCCGTTCGATAACAAGCTGATCGGCCGAATTGATATGTTCCTTGGAGACAAGTCCCTCCAGGACAAAGCACCATTTCTCAATGGGTTCATACTCCTGTTTAAAAAAATCTCCCTTTCTGTACCTGTGTATTCTACCGAAGTGCTGTAGGAGTTCCTTGAGCTCGTCATCGAGTGTCAGGTATTTTTCAAAGTAGGTAAACATTCTTTTCATTGCATTAAGGTTGTATTTATTGCTGGGTTATTTTGATTTTTCCTGATATGGCACACGCTATTCCATAGCGACAAAGGCAGCTAATAAAATGATCTTTTGGTTTTTGCACAAGTGACAGGGGAGACAGCTTATTCGCAGGACCATGTTAAGAGAAATGGGGCTGACCCTAAAAAGCAGTAAAAAAGCGTGACATGGGTGCAATTTTTCCGGAAAATTTACCATTCACCCCGAGGAGAATGTCGTAGTTTTTTATTTCATCCATTTTTTTGCATTCCTGTTTATGTTCGCATTGTAGATCTATCAACAACGTCGCTGCGCAGCGCTATTTTTTAACTAATCGTAATCTACGGAACAATGAAAGAAGAAGTAAATGTCCATGAACCACAGCAATGGGAAAAGCTGGTAAAAAATGTATTGTCGCGAGAGGCGCTAACAGCGGGCAGCACAATTACCCTAGTCACAATGACTATATTGAAAACTGACATCTGCGATGTTGTTTTACCCGGACTGGATATGTTTTAATCTATTGTCGCGCATTATTCGGCAGCCTGACCGCTGACAGGCTGCCGAATAATATGGACAACTAAATATAGGAGCATCTTATGAAGTGTATAAAATTGTATACTGAAAAACTGGAGCATATCAAAAAGCAACTGAAAGAGACAAACGGGGCGGTGGAGTCTGTAAATGCCTATGCATATTTCAGTGCAAACCTAAAGCACTTTATGCCTTTGCTGGATTGGGACAGACATTGGCAACTGTTTCTTCAGTTTCGTGAAAACAATGCGTTAAATGCGCTGGATGTACTATTTATGGACGGCGAGTTTCCGCTTTCCATAACCGGTTGGGAATATTTAAGAGCTAAACTGCTGAGCCGGCATGGCATTATCTGTACATTTCATTTTGGGGCATATCAATTGATCAATTATTTGCTGTTGCGCGACAAAATTAAATTTGCCTTGCTGGTGGGGGACGAGGTAAGGTCGACTTGGGATTCACGTTATCCCAATTTGATGAAACAGATGCAACTGGGGGAGAAAGAAGGTCGCTTTAAATTGCTCAATGCGGGTGAATCGGCAGCGCTCAAAGAGGTTTTTAAACTTGTTCACATCGGTTATCAACTGGTGATCTATGCGGATGGCCTCACGGGAGCTGGTACGGCCAGTACTAAAAACCTTGTTGAGACCACCTTTTTGGGTCAGCATATTTACGTGCCGGGTGGGGCGGCCACTTTGGCCCATCGGCTGCAATGTCCGATCTACCCATTGCTGGCACTGAGAAAAGAAGGGGAAATCGTGCTGCGGACCAGAGACGCCATTTCAGCTCCAGTCGGTGTGCCGCGTACTGATTTTGTGCGAACAACCACGACAGCACTATTTGGTTTTCTATCCACTTTTTTGATGCATGCGCCGCAACAGTGGACGGTATGGACACAGCTGCAACGGTTGCTCCTCCCTGAGCGGGGATTCATCTATGTGGATGAAATTGAAAACGATATACAAAGTCAGGACCGGCAACGGTATGGGCTGATCCGTCAGGATACAGGGGGTAGAAGATATTTTCTATTGGATAAACGGAATTATCATATATATATGTTGAAGCAACAGGAGTATGTCAATTTGTTTAATCAATGGTGTAAATAGATTTTTACTTAATTATTAGGGTATTTTTTATTGTGTTTCAATTCTGTTTAATATATTGTGGTTTCACAATATATGATGGACTCAATTATATTCACAAAGGAGAGCCTACATGTACAGGCACGGGTATGGCCTGTCTATATCGCACTCTCGTTACTGATCAATTATCATTTACAGCAGGGGACATTGGATTATGTTTCTGTGCTAATAAAACTGGGAATACTGCTTGTATTTTTTAATCTCTCGTTATTGCTTATGTATAGGTTTTATCTGAGATCGCTGCCTTGGTATAAAATATTGATTTTTATCAGTGTGGTCTGGCTCCTGATCGAACTGGTCAACTGGTTTGCGTTTGACATATTCCCTTTTTTGGGACTTTTCAAAGTTAGTGCGGACCGACTCGCGGAGCGGGACAGGCTGTATTGGCAGATCGCCAATCAGGTGCTGAGCATGATGATGATGGTAACGGCGCTTGTACTGCAGGTATTTTATAAAAAATCGACAGCGGATTATCGTACGGAAAGTGAGTTAAGACACCGGCTCGAACTGGAAGCAAAAGACCTGCAGCTGATGCAATTGATGGAACAGATCTTTCCGCACCTGACATTTAATGTGCTGAATGATATCAAAGAGGAATACAAAGATGTCGCGCCCCGTGCTGCCTGCCAGATGCAGTATCTGGCGGATCTGCTGCGTTATTGTGTCAAACAGACCGCCAAGGGAAATACGGTGGTGCTGGTGGACAGGGAGATGGAAGCAGTAGCCCGGTTTCTCAGGATACAGGCATACCGCTTTAAGGATAGTATGGTAGACTATCAGGTGAGCGGAGAGTCGTGGGGACAGAAGGTGCCACCGACATTATTGCTTGTGCTGCTCGAAAATGCCTTTAAGTATGGCTTAAAAAATAAAAAAGACGATCCGATCCAGATCAGGCTGGACCTGCTCGACGATAGGGTGGAGTTCTATTGCCGCAATGCAATCGATCGGGGAGCTAGCGCCAAGCCGTCAACCGGACAGGGACTGATCAATTGTGGACGGAGGCTTGCTATATTATTCCCCGGGAAGCATGTATTTGACTATGGTCCACAAGGGGATCATTACAACGTGAAATTAATTATTTATCAAAATTAATGGAAAAAAGAATCTTGAAATGTATCGCAGTGGATGACGAACGGTCGGGATTAAAGGCACTGCTGGAAAGGATCAACGCTCGAAATGACCTGCATCTGGTCTGGTGGGGAACAGATCCGACGCTCGTGGTGCAAAAGGTCGAGGAGCATCAGGCTGATCTATTATTTGTGGATATGCAAATGGAAAAACTGCACGGACTTGAACTGATCGAACAGCTGGACGGCAAGCTGGATATCATCTGCTGTTCGGCTTATGATAATTATGGCCCCAAGTTATCGCCGTATGACAGTATCCGCTTTTACCTGGAAAAGCCTTATGATGGAGTCCTCTTTGACCGGGCCGTGGACCGTGTATTTGAAGTACTGGAATTAAAGAAAAAAGCGACGAATGGGCAGTTACTGCAGCGCTTTCCGAAGTTAACGGATGAGTTTTGTCTGATTCTGCCGGGAAAAGAGAATAAAATGAAGCTGTGTTTTGAAGAAATGGATATGTTCGTGCCCAAGAGTGACAACGAGCAGGTGGAGCTGTATTCGGGTAATAAAAGAATCGTGCTCAATATGACCTTAAGAGCACTAAATAAGGCATTGCCGCCCGAATTTTTTATCCAGGTACACCGCGACTGTATTTTGTCGAAGCGGAATATACTGTGTCTTAGGCGGGGCAATGTGCTGGAGTTGCGCGGGATAATGGGGCGTACCGAACAACAGGTCGGCCGGACCTATGTTGACAAAGTGAAAAATATGTTTAAAAATGAGCGGAAACAATTTAAATGTAAAGTTTAAAGGCAATATACAGGTCGCAATAGGGGCGCTGCGGGAAGATTGTGTTCTACTTGACCAAGCGGAGCTGGCAGGTGATGTCGGGATGCCCCGACTGGTGCAACTGGAAGAGAAGTGTATGGAACTCTGTACATTATTAAAGGAATTTGTAGACCATCAATCCGATATGCTGCTTGCCCGGTCAGAACTGCAGTCTCTCCTGGCGACTTCGGCCTTGAGTGAAGAAGCACGGCAGATCTGGATGGCTGATCAATTGGCATTTTATAAGGTATGGATTGCAAATGTGGGGTTTCAGCTCGCTGGTCTAAAAGAAACCTGTACATTAAAGATCCCTTCAAAGGAGTTATTGCTGCTACTACGGTTGCTAAAGGATATGGAGCTGGTCGAGCAGGGCTCACTGAAGCAGATGCTGACCTTTATCTGTTCGTCATTCCGCACGGTCAACCAGGAGCGCCTTTCGTACGAGAGCCTGCGAAAAAAATATAGCGATATGGATCGGGTCAGTATTTTAAAAGTACGGAAACTGTTGACAGATATGAGCGAGAGGCTCAGCGCTTATTATTAGCTGCGCTAATTGTACGGATTGTTCTTCGGATATGCTAAATGGCGATAGCGCGTTGACAGAAGTTTTGCGTTGCGGTGACCAATTATATATAGACCAGATTATTATTATCCCTACTTATACAGGGATACGATTGATATGACCATAAATTATCTAATTGAAATTGTATATGAGAAACAGAAGTGAAGCGATCTATCAGACGCTATTGGCCATGTTGAGCCTACTACAAGAGCGCAAGGCTGCGCAAAACCCATTGAAAGTTGTGGAAGAAACATCTTCCGAAACACCGCTAGTGAAGACCTACACTGAGGAAGAACTCATGACGGTAAGGGAGGCTTACCTCGAGCTCAAGATCAGCCGTAATACCCTGGACGAACTGCGGCGGCAGAAGAAATTGACGAGCATATTCAAAAAGCGGAATGTACGGCTGATACGGGCTGAAGTGGAAGATGCCAAGAAATGGTACTGTCTGATCAAGGGGAAATCCTGACCGTCCGATATTTGGTTCTGCTGGACCGCAATCTCTTCCGATCAGTGTGATTTCCTGTCACACCACCAAGCAATTCTATATTCCGTCGACGATGTTTACTTGCCTGCCCTGGCAGAATCAATGTTCACCGTTACACTACCTATCCCATTTGATTAATTTTCTTCCTCCCTTTGTAGAATTGCTTGCTCTTTTATTTTAAAGTCATTGACGGCCAAAACAATTGTTGTGTTACACGGCGGTTTGTCTTGGTCCGCACAGGCAAACCCGTTCGTGTTAAACCTGTTTGCCGGCACGCTGCAATTGTCCGCTTCGGCAATGATAACAATTGCTTCGATTGCCAAATTAGATTCTTTTAAGCCATCCACATTTCTTAGTACTTCATTTGCATTTCCTTGTGACTGTGACCGTAATTCTTTGGACGCTGACCCGATCTGGTCCAGCTGACTCCTGTTTGCATCCGTGGTTCATTGGTTTTAAAAAACGCCCGAAGAAAATGCGTTGGGTGCGCAAGTGTTTACTGGGACGTCCCGGGTGTATGTGTTGCGCACGTATGCTTTGTTGATCTGGTGCCAAGCGATTTCGTCCCGAGTGAAAGCAAATGCGAAATGGCGGACTTTGCCAAAGTTTGCCAGGCAGACAGATCACGTTTGCCCAAGTTGGCCCATCCTTGCCCAAAAGATCGCTTTCGGGGCTTTTCTCATACCACCTTTGGATCATGAAAACACGGCAATCCATAAGGCATTGGGTACCCCCTTAGTAAGATAGGCGTATTCCAAAACAGAAAGTAAAATTTTTATTCATGATTTAAAAGACAAGAAAATGAGAAAAGAAAAAGTAATCAGCAATTATTCGGGCTGGTCTGACTATGAGTTATCGACACTGGCTGGCCGCATTTTAAAAGCCATGCAGGAAACAACCGCACAAGCTAATTTCCCACAGCCGAATCCGGCAATCACGGTCCTGGAACCGCTGGTCAACGATTATATCACCAAGCATGAGATCGCCAGTCGCCGTGGAAGCGCATTGGAGATCAGTCAAAAGAACGAGAGCCGTGACACGCTGTTGAATGCGCTCCGTACCCTGGCACATTATGTCAATGAAGTCGCCAACGGCCAACTGTCGCTGCTGCTGAGTACCGGGATGGTCCTGGCATCACAACCCAGCAGCACGCAGACCCCCACAACGGTAGAAAAAGTACAGTTGCGCGATGGGCGCCTAAGCGGACAGCTACGTCTCGATTTTAAGCCCGTTAAGGCTGCCTGGGAATACGAGGTGGAGATAGGCACGATGGCAAGTACGGGAGAGATCACCTGGAATAAGGTCATTCTCACGACCTCCTCACGTGGGAATGTGCTATCGGAAATGGAACCCGGAGTACGCTATTGTGTGCGCATACGTACGCGCAACGGTAAGGGAATGGGGGATTGGTGCGAACCAGTTTCGCTGATTGCACGGTAATTGGACCGGGATGGAATCAGCGCCTGCCAGACGGGCGCTGACTTCCTTTTTGTTGGACTATAACAAAGACTTATGAAATCAATTGTAAACGTTAAACGCGTGAAAAAAGGAGAAAACAGCACCCTTTCCGAAATCTATATCAATGGTGAATTTTTCTGCTATGGACTGGAGGATTCTGTACGTGATTATAAGATCAAGGGCAGTACAGCGATCCCTGCTGGTATCTATAAGCTGGGGCTCAACAGGTATGGAGCCATGAATGCGCGGTATAAGAGACTGTTCCCCGATTTGCACAAAGGCATGATTGAGATACTCGAAATCCCGGATTTCTCCTATGTCTACATCCATATCGGTAACAATTTTGGCGATACTGCCGGCTGTCTATTGGTAGGCTACACCATGAAATACATCAAGGATACCAGAGAATACGAAATCTATCAGTCGAAGAAAGCGTACAAAGCTTTATACAAACGATTGCTGGGTCTGATGGCACAGGGCGAAGTCTGGTTACAGATCTGTCAGCCGGATTTGTGTCTTAAGCGGCTGACTCTTGCCGCGAAACAGGATAAATAGACCGTGACTAGAAGAGCATGACAATCGTTCGGAGAAAGATAGGTGACACAATGGACTAAATATTTAATGTCAATACTTTATAAAAAACTACACAATGAAGAAAATAATCAATAAAATCAGCCGGGCACTTCAGGTGATCCTGTTGGCTCCGGTTAAATTGCCGGGAAAGGCAATGGATATTTTAAAATACCTCGCTATTGGTGTGGGTATCATTGAATCCGTCATTGAGGAGAAAGGGGAGACCGAAAAGGACAGGATTGAAGAGAAAGGAGGACAAGATGAAAGTCAATGATATCCGCATAGGTGCGCTTGGAGGTACACTATGTTCGCTGTGGGCAAGTATTTCTTTTGGCGATATCCTACAGACGCTCCTGACCGCCGCACTGGGCACGTTGGTCAGTTTTGCAACAAGTCAGTTGCTCGGTAGATGGTCCAAACGAAAAAAGTAAGTATGAAAGCACCTTCGGGTGCTTTTTTGGTAAGGGTGTTTGAGAATAGTTCATTGGGTCGAGTTGTCCAACAAGGAGCTCCTGGTACAGTATGGCAACCAACTGCCGACAGAAATTTGGTTGACTCCTCTTCACTAACGGGGCGAACGGTCGTGAGTGATTATGGAACAAATGACCCCAATGATGTAAGATTTTGGATCATTAATAATGATGGCGCGATTTCACAGTTTTACCCCTCAGGATCACTTTCGAAGATAACAACTAAAGATGAGAATTGGATAAAAACAAATGGTAAGGTAGGCACAACAGAGGAATATCGAGACTTTGAAGGGCGGTTGGTTTTGAAACGTAAATGGGAAACCGCAATCAGTGCCTCAAATACTTATTTTGTTTATGATGATTTTGGCGATTTAAGATATATTATACCTCCTGGCTTTACAGCAACTACGCTTTTGGAGGCAGGTACTGGAGATTTTCATGAGTTTATTTATGCTTATCGGTATGATAATCGCAGAAGATTAATCGAGAGGAAAGTTCCGGGCAAAGGTTGGGATCATTTAGTATACAATAAAAACAATCAATTGGTACAGCAACAAGATGCAGAATTAAGGAAATCTAATAAATGGATTGTTACAAAGTATGACGTTTTCGGACGCCCCGTTATTACAGGTATTCATCAAGGAAGTAATCCACGGCAAACCGAGCAAGATTATATGAACCAACAAACAATATTATGGGAACAACGGCTTCCTGGACAGCTCATTTATTCCAATGCTTCTTATCCACAAAATAATTTCACGACACTTACAGTTAATTACTACGATGACTATACTTTTGAGAACGCCGGACTATTACCGGCTAAGGGGATTGTCAAGAGTGCAAATACACAATCATTAGTCACAGGTGTACTTGTGTATAAAGAAGATGGGACTATGCCCTTGTTGACAGTAAATTACTACGATGATAATGGACGTTTAATCCAAACTGCAGCACAAAATCATTTGAAAGGAACAGACTATGTAACTAATACATATAATTTTGAAGGTACTGTAGTGAAAAGTACTAAAACTCATACTTCTGTTACAGGAGAAGTGCTAACTATAGTTACCACATTTGAATATGACCATATGAATAGATTGGTACAGACTAAAAAGAAAGTTAACAGTCAAGCAGAAATTATTCAGAGTAAAATATCTTACAACGAAATAGGTCAAATGAAAGGTAAAGGATTACATAGCGAGAATGGAACTACATTTATGACCAATATTGATTATGAATACAACGAGCGAGGTTGGGCTAAAAGAGTCAACTCTCCACACTTTACTGAGAGCCTTGCTTATAATGATGCATCCGCCAATAAGCTTTATAATGGTAATATCGCAGAAAAGAAATGGCGTTATGGAAATGAAGTTGTAAAAACTACATATTTTACGTATGATGCATTGAATCGGCTGAAAACAGGTAAGAGTGAAGGAATTTTGATGAACGAAGAAGTTATGTACGATAATATGGGAGCAATAGGGTATCAAGTTATAATAATGGCATTGACAAGAGGACTTGGTTCGCTTGGTACCATACCTAGTAGCACACCTCAACCTGCATATTAGAATATATGAAAAGAAAAGTAACGATCTCTATTATACTAATTGTAGTATTTGCTACAATAGGTTATTTTATTTCTATTTGGGAAAACATAAGCTTTAAAGCATTTTATTCGTTGAAAGATGTTCCGAAACCGTATATTTCCGCTTTGAAAATAGAAGATAATCCAGTTGGTTATTGTAAAACAATCGTTCGTAACACACGTATGCCCATATCCCAACTAACTATCAAGCAAGGCATAATTACAATTTATTCGGTTAAACTTTCCATAGATGATAAACTTACGGATCTCGTTACGCTAAATAATAATCTTGATGAGGTTCATTTGGATGTATCGGAATACACAAGTTTAGAAAACTATACTCGTATTGATTATGATATCATGCATACGCAAAAGACAATAAATGGAATTGAGTTGAATTTTTTGAAGACTGACAAAGTAAAGAGGTTTATACAACATGAGAGCCTGTTAGCATATTTTATTCCTAATACAAGTGGATTTGAGATTAAATATCGATATTTAGGTTATGACGATATGGCGGTAAGAGTTGAAGGAATAGACACTTTTGAAAAAAAGAAGCCATTAAATCCACGAGCAAATTTAATAATTGCTCTGCGTAAAATCAATAAGGAAATAATTGTTTATATTTTGCATAAGAGAGATGATGAAACACGCGAAATAACGGAGAGGGATTTCTATACAATTTTTAAATACTAAATGTCTCATGTACAATAAATTTTATAAAGCGAGGAAGCCCATGGCTATGACTATCATAGTAGTTGTATATTTTTTAATACTTGTTTATGAAGTGCTACATCCCTTATCTGACATTTTCGACACCGATAAGCAAACTAATTTTGACCTTGCGCAGTTTTATAATGGAGTTTTGACGTTATCCCCATTTTTGTTAATTCAGATTTTTTTAATTATTTCTTTTCTAAAGCCCAGAGGTATAGCATTGACAAATCAATGTCTAATTGATAACCAGTATTTTTTTGGAGTTCTTCAGATAGAATGGAGCGCTGTCGAAGATATTTCGCTGCTTAACACTAATAATAACAACGTATTGTATATATCCCTAAGAAAGGGCTATGTTGATAAACAGGGATGGTTTAGGAGACAGTATGCGAAGCTTAAGGGTAGACAAGCCGAAAGTATTCGTTATCAAGTGTCTTTGAGAAATATAAAGGCGGATCCATCTATTATTTTAAAGGATATATTGGAAGCAAAGAGAAAAGCACAGCTTGGTTGACACAGCGGTTAAGAACAGATTTTCGGTCATATAGTGTAAGTTCCCTTAAAAACCAAATTAAAAAATAGCCATATATTCTCGGTACTCGATCGGGTATGAAAATGGGGAATACCTTGGCTGTTGGACCGAGATTAAAGCTAGGTTTTTGTTGTATTGACCAGGGCCGGGTCCAGACCGTGACATTTAGCAAGAGCGTAAGTGTCAATTTTACCACCAGAGTAGAGTTGACCGATCCCAGCAATCTACCCCTTAAGATTGGTGGACTGGACTAAGCGAAAAAAGTAAGAGAAAGCACCTTCGGGTGCTTTTTTACATTGAAAAAAATGTCGTTGGTAAATGAAAGTAAACGTTACAGGTCGTTTTAATTCAATTCAAGGTTGAGAGATATTTAAATAAAAATATTTTGATATTTATTTTGGCTTTTATTATATTTAATTGAGCTTAAATTAATGAGACTAGCCAAGTAATGAAAAGTATTTAAGTTCGCTTTCTGATGCCGTATCTGTTATATCCGCAATTTCCCATTATTGTTATTAACCATTTTTTAATCAGTTATGAACAAATTTAAAACAGGTATTTTATTTGTCCTTGGTCTGTGTACTTTGGAAAGCACTGCACAAAATTTATTAAATCTTAGTGACTGGGTAACCGGAAGTGGTGGTACAGCCGGCTTTACCATGAATGGTTTGGTTACTGAAAACGAGCGTGAGTGGGGCATTGGCCCACAGGGGCGGCAGGTAATTGTCTGGAAAGGTACACCGAATGGAGATGCGCAGGCGGATGGCGGTTTCGCGTCTGTGGATATCCCGATCAACCACCAGAAGACATATCGCTTTTCTATATGGATCAAACGAACGAATTCTAAGTCAGGAACAGCTTATTTCGGCTGTGGTACTGTCAACACATTGGCCGGCGCAGTAAATAACAATCCCTATTTCTGGTCTGGGAATCTTCCTGAGTTGGATAAGTGGTATCTATTGGTAGGTTATGTACACGGTTCCAATGATCCTTCGACAGTCAGTTCGGGAGGAATTTATGATGGTGTAACAGGCAAAAGAGTACTAGCTATGGTAGATTATAAATTCATGCCAACGACAACGTCTACCCGTCTTCGTTCCTATCTTTATTATGACTCCAATACAAGCGATCGACAATACTTCTATGGGCCGCGTTTAGAAGAGGTTAATGGTAACGAGTTAACCATAAGCTCATTGCTGGATAATCCGATAGGCCTTGGGGATTTTTCGTTTTCGGGTAAGGTGGGTATCAAAACGACTACACCAGGAGCATATGATCTGGCTGTCAATGGCAAAATCCGAAGCCAGGAGATCAAGGTTGAAACATCTGGTTGGCCTGATTATGTATTTAAGGAAGATTATAAGTTACCTTCACTGACCGAAACCGAAAAATTTATCAAAGAGAATGGCCACCTCCCAGAGGTTCCTAAAGCCGCAGATGCTGAGGTAAATGGGATATCATTGGGTGAGATGAATAAAATATTGCTGAAAAAGATAGAGGAGTTGACCCTTTACCTGATTGATCTAGAGAAGTCTAGAACGGAACAACAGCAACTGATTGAACAACAGGTCGAAGCTTTGAATCAGGTGACTAAACAATTAAATGAAATAAAGATGAAACAGACAAAAAACAGCGAAAATCAACGACAGTAACTGTGGGAAAGAACGATGTGATAATAGCTGCCACTTTTTTTACAACTAGTATTTTAAACCAACTAAACAACTTTCAATATGTTGAGGATTTTCTTTAGCCAGCCCAATCTGGGTTTCGCCGGCGTTTTAATGCTTCTTTTGTTTGGCTTAGTTCCAAACGTTAATGCACAGCAGCGTCAACAGATCTTTCAGACCTCGCCTGAAGCATCTGCGCTCACCAAAATGGTCAATTACCCGGTTAACTTCAATACCGGAGTGCCTAATATAACTATTCCTCTGTACGAAATACAGGCCGGAGATCTCAAACTTCCCATCGAGCTAAGCTACCATGCGGGCGGATTTAAGATCCACGAACAGGCCACGAGAGTAGGTCTGGGCTGGTCCCTGACTAGCGATATCCAGATCACCCGAACGATCAATGGACTTGATGACTTCGCACCTAAGGGCTATATCAACAATCCAAAAATGAAGAGCTACATAGCGTCTTCAAATACTGGTTATCCATTTAGTATGTCAGGGAGTCCTTTTCCGACATATAATGCATATCTAATCGCAGCAGGAGAAGAAGATGGGATGCCCGATCAATTTAATTATAAACTGCTTAATAAGTCAGGTTCTTTTTATTTTAGAAAAGACGGAACAGGAAGTTCATACACGATTGTACCCGTTCCCTATGATAATATCAAAATAACCTTTGACGCAGGTAAGTTTACCATTATTGATACAGATGGTACGACTTATGTCTTTGGTTCAAAGGGTGGTGAAAATCATGCTGAGAATGCAGCCAATTTAGCCATAGAATTCTCAGGTCCATCACTTGGTAATATGAACTGGACAGCGTGGAAGTGTAAAGCTATTACTAATGCGACAAAAACAGAGAGCATTGAGTTTTCCTATCAGGCAAAAGGAACGATGAAATATAGAACAGGGACGACTTCGATTGATTATTTTACAAATGAAAGTCCCTGTGGAATGAAGAAGTATTTCAAGCCCGATCAAATCAGCGCCAGTAACCCGACAATAACGACCTATGAGAATTTGATGTCATCTTATCCTTTTTATACGTTATCATCACCTAAATATATTGTATACGGTCAAAATGGTAATGCCGATTTTCACCTGCCTTATCTTAATTCATCAAATCAAGTGGTCGATAAAAAATATCCGCTTACCTATGCCAGTTCTGGTGGTGGTTCGTTAAATAGTAGCGGAGTCGTCTATGGTATTGCTGTTTCGAGAATTGATTTTAGGAGGGGGGCTATCATATTTAACGGTGCGGATGCATTGAATTCAATTGAGGTAAAAAATTCAGAAGGTGAGGAAATCAAAACTTTTGCTTTTTTTCATTCTTATGTAGCACCGATGGATCCTTCCTTTGCCAAAAGTATGAATGGCGATAGCTTTGAAGGAACAAGGTATCTGGACTCAATCCAGCTCCGGGCTAATAATGTATCCTATGAGAGTTATAAACTTGTATATGCCCAAAAATTTGATTTTGGTAATCATATTCAGGGAAAAGATGCGTGGGGCTTTTCTAATATGTCCAGCAGGCAAAGTAGTTACTTTGATCAGACCATAGATGTGGCTCAGCAGACTAACATCCAGCGATACTATATGGATACTAATGGTTCCTGTCCTTTTGTGGACAATGTTAGTTTTACTTTTGGGAATAATGCTTTTGTGGAGGCCACGAGTCCTAATGCTGTGGAGAGAGGGATGCTCAAACGAATTATTTATCCCACAGGTGGTTTTGTGAATTTTGATTATGAGGGAAACATGTATAGGCAGAAACTTGAAAATTCTCGTTCTCTAGTTGGGATGGGTGGTGGGGTACGTATCAACAGTATTACTTATTATGATGGAAAGACTACAACTCCAATACAGCAAAAATACTATCGTTATGGCGAACTGGAAGATGGTGTGGGACTTGTAATGAATACACCGAATATGACATTTAATTCGAATACACGAAACTTTGATGCCTATTCCTTTAGTCAGATTGTCGCTTACATAACTGGTCCAGAAAGTATGAATGCCGGCAGCAATTTTGATCCTATTCCAGTGGGATGTTACAACAGGAGTTGCTTGTATATGAATTTTTATGAGAAAAAAACGACCTATTTGCCTACATCCGCTATTGATTATGGTTTTCCAGATGGATCGCCCATATATTATACAAAGGTTACGGAATATAATCAGGACCTGGGCAAGGAAACAGGAAAGAAGGTCTACAGTTTTTATCAACCGAACGATTTTAAACCTTACTACTTGCTGGATTTAGTTAAAATTCCAGGTTCGAATATTAGCGTCTTGCAGACAAATGGACTAATGGGAAAAGAAAAGTCTATTGAGGAATATAAGTTTGAAAACAATAGATATTCATTGGTTCATAGTAAAGCCTTTACCTATACCAAACGAAAGCAAGTTGAAGACATCAGAGTTGCCTATGCTTTTTTTGGCGTGGTTTATAAAGTAATTGGTGGTAATTTTAATAGTTCTTATTCTGATCTCTATAATACTAATTACGCCTATTCCGGTACTACATATATGCCTTATAATGAAATCTCGTATGGCGATTATGGCATTCAGGTAGGACGACTCCTTTTATCTTCGGAAACTGAAAAATGGGTTAAGGGAGCCGATACTGTCAAACAAGTCACTACATATGAGTATGATAATTCGATTTATCAGCAGGCTACTAAGTCTACGATTTTCACCGCTCAGGAAACGAGGAGTACAATATTTAAATATGCATATGATTTTCTGGGAGTAGGTGTTTATGACCAGATGAAGGCCAATAATATGATTAATCAGCCTATCGAGGTTACAGTTCGAGATGATTTGAAAAATAAGGAAATATCCAAATCAAGAACTAATTATGGGTATTCGGCTGGCGGAGGTATGTTTATTGCACCGACTTCCATCTTGACTTCATACGGAGGAGGTCCATTAGACACTGTTATGCGCTTTGACCGTTATGATGTTTATGGTAATATCCTTGAGCAACGAGAGAAATCTAATCCGGTAAAATCTTTTATATGGGGCTATAATAGCAAATATCCTGTTGCCCAGATAGACGGAGCTTCATATGCCAGTGCCACAGCAGGGATGAACATGACTACATTTCAGTCCTTGATAAATGAATCTCAGATAAGGACAGTGCTGAATGGGGTAAGAGCATTAGTACCCAATGCGATGGTTGCTACATATACATATAAGCCTCTCATTGGAACTGTATCCGAAACAAAACCCAACGGAATTTCCACATTTTACGAATATGATCCCTTCGGTCGTTTAATTATGGTTAAGGATCAAAATCAACAAATAATCAATAGATATCAATATAGGGTAACGGGACTAAAATTGCCCAATGCAACCTCGGCTTCTTCTTATAATACTCCCATTATGCAGAGCTATAACGTTTCATGCTTGAATTCTTCAAACGTAATGGTAAACCGAATAGTGAATGTGGTTAGAGAAGGCGGGACGCATATTAACACTCAAGTGAGGCAGGCCAACTTTAATGCCGAAAATTATCTAGAATTAAATTGGTCAAGTTTAGTCGGCAATGTTGATTGCAACGGCCCGGTGGCCAATGTATTGATCCAATGTAATAACTGGGCTTCTTCTTGGCGAGGGTATTCACCTGTTTACCTAGATTTTATTAAAGACAATTCGATTGTCTTTAGTAAAAAGATGCCACCGATTAACACTTCAAGTGATGGTAATCTTCGATTTTATATTGAGCCAGGTGAATATAAGGTCAGCATCCGTCTCAATGAAAATTATGTTGGAATGATAACCAAGTTTGAGTTATATCACGGCCCTGGAATGGGGACACCTTTTGTCGCAGGGGATACGGTAAACTTTCAATCAGGAGAACAATACACATTTGTGATGTTTAATAACTAAATGACAGTATATTAATTATATAAAGATATTTTTTTAATATCAGAATAGAGAGTATAATATAATTATGATCCTCACTAAAGCTAACTAAGTTATGAAAAAAATTATCATAGCGATATTGCCCTTAATGATTGCGCTGGTTGGATATGCGCAGTATTTGCCGAAGGATACCACACTGTATGCTTATACTAATCAAAAAGATATTCGCGCTCTGAACAGTATTACCTTAAAAAACGGTTTCTATATCCCTGTGGGTAGCAATACGGTTACAATTAATATATCTGGTTTCCAGAATCTCGTAAGTCAGCCGAGTACAGGGGAAAATTATATTTTGACCCAATCTTTCCGTGATCCTATAAAAGCAGAGCAATTGGCTAATTCCCGGACTATAGGGCAGGAAAATCAAACTATTCAATATTTTGATGGGCTTGGAAGATCTAGTCAAACCATTCAGCTTATGGCCAGCCCTTCCTATAGGGATATTGTTCAATACGTTGAGTATGATAGATTTGGACGTGAGACATCCAAATATCTACCACATGTCAAGAAATTGATTGGTAATGGTGCGTTTCAAGCTGGAGCCAAAGCCGATCAGTTAGCCTACTATGCAGATTCCAATACTTGGGACGCCGCAATCGCCAAGACGAATGCTCCCTATGCTGTTTCGATATTTGAGAAAAGTCCGGTTAACCGTATACAGGAGCAGGGGGCTCCTGGAGCACCTTGGCAACCAACAACTGATCGTAATGCTATACTGTCTGGCAATAACCAGGGCCGAACGATGGTGTATGAGGATTCGATGAATGGCTCTGGCAGTTCTTATTCTTCTGATGAGGTATGGCGGTGGACTCCGGTGCTCGAAAATAACAGTGCGACATCAGGGTATTATGTAGCGGGGACACTTCATAAAACAATCACCAAGAATGAAAATTGGGTGAAGGCAAATGGCAAAGCAGGTACGATAGAGGAATTTAAAGATCTTGAAGGTCGTTTGGTGTTGAAACGAGTTTGGGAAACCAACACGAAAAAGCTGGATACATATTACGCATATGACCACCTTGGTGATCTCAGATATGTTATTCCCCCAGGTTTTACCGGGACTTGGGTCAATGAGACTGATAATGAATTCAAAGAGCTGGTCTATGCTTATAAATATGATAGCAAGAGGAGGCTGATCAAGAAGAAAATTCCAGGTAAAGGCTGGGAGTGGCTCGTGTATAATGTCAATGATCAAGTTGTACTGACGCAAGATTCTATACAGCGAACCCAAAATAAATGGAGTTATGTCAAATACGACGGTTTCGGAAGAGTTGTACAGACTGGTCAATACTCAAAATCACTTGCTACACAGGTTGCTGCACAAGCAGATGTCAATACAGTATCAAAGTATTGGGAAGAGCGTATAGGTTCGGCAACATATACAAATCAAGCTTATCCCAGAACTGGGCAGAAGTTGCTCACTGTAAATTACTATGATGATTATACTTATAATGGGGCTTCAACAGCAAATTTACAACCGTCTGGAATTATAAAAAGTCTGAAAACTAAAGGGTTGCTAACAGGGAGTATGGTGTGGAAAGATGACCGTACTGATTCGATGTTGACAATCAGTTATTACGATGATTATGGGCGATTAATCCAGAGTGTAGGACGGAATCATTTGAATGGTACTGATCGTGTGACTGATGATTATAACTTTTCCGGTCAGTTGACGAAGAGTGTTCGACTGCATAAACCTACCATTGGATTAGAGACAATTATTGTCACAATTAATGAGTATGATCATGTGGGCCGATTGGCTCAGATCAAGAAGAGGGTAAACAATCAGGCTGAGATTATCCAAAGCAAACTAACTTACAATGAGATAGGACAATTGGCAAACAAGTCACTACATAGTGAGAATAATGGAGCTAATTTCATGACCAATATCGCCTATCAACGAAATGAGCGAGGTTGGCAGACTAAAGTGAGCTCGCCTCAGTTTACATCCCAGCTCAATTATAATGTAAATGGAACTACGATATTGACCAACGCAAAGTACAATGGAAATATTGCACAACAGCTCTGGGGACATTCCGCGACTACAAATAGTACTTTCAATTATAGTTATGATGCCTTGAACAGATTGAAGAGCGGTATTAGCACAGGTACAGTAATGAAAGAACTACTGGACTATGATGATATGGGCAATATCCGAAAACTGACACGTGACGATATTGCTATCAACTATGCATACAATAATTTGAATAAAAGCAATCGACTAGCGAGCCTGTCAGGCGGTTTGACAGCTAATTTTAATTATGATGCCAATGGTAATGCAACCAATGACCGGACAGGAATGGCACTGACTTACAATTATCTGAATTTACCGAAGACAGTCATAGGCACCAATAAGAATATTTCGTACAGCTATGATGCGATCGGCAATAAACTTAACCGCAAGTCTATTGTGAACGGTACTACTACAGAACAGGACTATATTGATGGGATCGAGTATAATAAAACAGGATCTGCGGATCCAGTGATTGAACGGATTGCAACCGAGGACGGTTTTCTTTTGAATAATTCAGGTATATATAGCTACTACTATAATCTGACCGACCATTTGGGTAATATACGAGTGGTGTTGAAAAAAGATGGAACAGCTGCAGCACCCGTAGCCACCGTCATGCAGCGACAAGATTATTATCCATTTGGGAAGACAAAATCGATTGCTACAAGCATTAATAATAAGTATCTTTACAATGGCAAGGAGATGCAAGCTGACCTCAATGGCGGTACACATACCTTGGGAAGTTCTTATGTACTGGAAGGGCAGTTGGATTATGGAGCGAGGTTTTATGATGCCGAGATCGGGCGTTGGAATACTATAGATCCATTGGCAGAGAAAATGCGTAGACACTCTCCTTATAATTATGCCTTCAGTAATCCTATCCGATTTATAGATCCAGATGGAATGGCTCCGATTCCAGGTGCAGTAGAGCTTATAGGCTGGGCGAGGATGAAGGTTCTTGAAAATGGAGGTGATTTAGAGAATGATCAAGATTATGAGAGTTCTGACGATGGAATATTAGGTAGGTTATTTGCATTTTTTGGAATCACATTACCGGGGAAAAATGAGGTGTCCAGAGATTCCGAAAGCCTCATTGAGCAAGAAAATCATAGGTCGGCGATACGAAAGGCTGGAAAAAGTATAAAGAAACTCTACAAAGCTCAAGAAGATTTAGTAGAAATAATTCCTGGTGCTGATTGGCTATATAATGGGTTTGAATATTATGCAGGGATCCAAAATGGTAGGTCAGCATTTAAAAGAGGTATAGTAAGTAGTGGTGCTACCTTAATTGGGGGTGCTAATTTGTTGAGCCTTGGTAAAAAATATGGGCTTAATATTACAAGTAAGACGTCTCTAGAGGTATTGACAAATTTAGAGATGAAAGCAGCTGATTGGATATCAAAATACCGAAAGGCGAGTATTTACGAAGTTTTGGAAGATGTTGGCGACAAGACATTAAAAGAGTTATTAGACAGTTCAGATAAGACGACAAGAAAGTTATTAATAGATGGAAGATTTGCGAAATAAAGATAAATCAATAAAAATAGTCTGGAATGAGATTGTTTCATTTTTTGGTTCTGGCTATTTTAGAATAGTTGATTATTGGGAAGCTGATAATTTTGCCATTGGTATTATTAGAGATAATAAATTGATATACATATCTACTTGGGAATTGAATAAAGAACCAGATAGCGAAATATTGTGTTATACAGAATTTGAGATACTGAATGGAAAGGAACAGATACCGTATAAATTGGAAAAAAGGATTGATGAAATAAGTATTTCTAAGTTGATCATCGAGATCAAAAACTTCATAATAAGTTGAGCAGTAATTTTATTTATTCAAACCCATATAAAAATTTATTAAGTTTTATTGACTCATTTGATGGGAGATCTAACTTAAAAAAATCGATATTGAAGAAATCTTAAAGATAAATACCGATAAGCAACCAAAAGCAGTCTCCAAATTGTACTTTAACAAATTTTGGAGACTGCTTTTTGGTTGAAAAAGAAGCAGTTTGCTATTCGCGCATTAGAGGATGCTAATTGAATTATTTATATAGGTATCGGTTCTATTTCCGCAATTTTTTTTGCTAATTTAATTGCTCGGGATGGTGTAGCTCGGCTGCTGGATTTAAAAGTGAAGTTGGATGATTCGACAAATATAATTGGTTTACAAAATTTTAAAAGTATAATATAATGTTTGGATTATTTAAAAGAACTAAAATCTTGGAATGGGAAATCGAGTTACTAAGGAATGTTATAATGAAGCTACCTGGTGAATACTCAAATCTAATTAATCAAATTAATGACGGTCTATTTAGGGGGGTATTGGTAGATACTGTTGATATACCTGGTTATGTATCATTTACTTATCATTCAAATGTGCTAAAGAAATATGATCGGGAACAAGAACAGGATTTTAAGCTTTCAAATATTAAAGTATATGATAAAAAATCTGCTCGTTTTTTAAAATATGATATATATGTTTCTAGTGGCACAATAAACGGTTACGTTCTGGAAGGTAGTAATAAGCATGATATTGATCTCAATAAAATAGATGTATCAAATTATGTGAGAGTTACTTTTGGGGAATCTGATTATAATCGAATATCACATCTATTATCTAAATCTGAGAAGGCTCTTTTAAATCCGTCACAGATCTACGTGGTATCTATTAACGAGAAAGAATACTTCCATCTTAAAGACCTAGAAGATGGAGATTTTTTAGGTATAGATGAAGAAAACAATATTTTTGAAATTTTCCACGATCCCTTAAAAGCTAATTTAATCAATAGGGATGAACTCGTTAATAGGTTAAAGGAATCTAAGTAAATAGCTAATGGAATTAGATAAATCATTAACATTGTGACGAGGGGGGGAACTTGAGACTGTGACGTAAACTGTGTCAATGGTAGTGCTTAGAAGGCAATTAATCAGTACTGAACAGCATGGTGAGCTTGTATCAAGTGATAAGTGGGTTTATCCATGAAATGTATGACATAGAAATCTCTGCCACTTTTTTTACAACTAGTATTTTAAACCAACTAAACAACTTTCAATATGTTGAGGATTTTCTTTAGCCGGTCCAATCTGGGTTTTGCGGGTGTTTTAATGTTCTTCTTGTTTGGCTTGGTTCCAAATGTTAAAGCACAGCAGCGTCAACAGATCTTTCAGACTTCCCCTGAAGCATCTGCGCTCACCAAAATGGTCAATTATCCGATTAACTTTAACACCGGAGTACCCAATATAGCTATCCCTCTGTATGAAATACAGGCAGGAGACCTCAAACTTCCTATCGAGCTAAGTTACCATGCGGGCGGATTTAAGATCCACGAACAGGTGAGCTGCTGAACTAACGAACAAACTGAGACAGGATGCAATAGATTTTGCAAAAAAACAAGGCTATATAGGATTCCATTAACATAATAATTTACATATGAAAGAACTGTTTGCAAATTGCTTACCATATAATAGTAATTTAAAAGCCAGAATGGGAGGAAATCCTCCTGAAATAATTGAAGGTGAAATACCCTATAATTATAATTTTTATGCTGTTTTAAATCATCCAGATAAAAGCGATAAGATGCTTTCAATCTTAATATATGACAATTTTGATATTCTTTTAGAAAATAATATTTATCCTGAAATAGCTATTAAAGTGTATGAGCATGAATATTCAGATATGGGAACCAGAGTTAATAAAAGCATTCCAAGTTTAGAATTATCATCCATAAGTGATTATTCGGAAAGTAGAGATGAATTTTTATTTATAAAAGCAGGAGGTCAACCACGCCTGATTCAACCAAAAAATTATTTTTATCAAAAACTAGAAGAAGATGGCTATTCTTTTTTATTACAAATTGAAGAGGAAGGATATCGAGATGGTTTAGACTATGTATTTATGTATGGCGCATTATATTTATATAAACATAATATAACAAATGAAGTTATAGCTGGTTTTTGGCAATATTCATAAAAATCAAGAGGTTATTTCAATTTTGAAATATATTATTTTCCCTTGTAGTAAAATTGTTGGCGAAGAGCAGTTCAGTATCATCAGCGATTATTTGGGAACCCCAACACATGCTTATGATCATACTGGTTCTTTAGTCTGGGTTTTGGGCGCTCAAAATGCCGCTACAATCTACGGGAATACTGGCGAGGCGAGTTTTTAAAGGAACTATAGCCATGGAAACGGGAGCGTGGGATTCAGCAAATGTCATTTATTCGGATATGACAGGAGGGGTAATTTTAGATGAGAATGGCAATCAAAAACATGTTGGATGGCAGGATTATGTAGGTATGGCAATGATGTTTGCACCTGTGGAGCAAGGTAAGCGAGATTTAGAAAATAAGTTGAAAAATGAGCCAGAGGGAGCAACCAAAGATGGAGAAAATTCCAGCTCAAAAGATACAGAATCTAACAAAGAGGAAGAAGAAGGAAATACAAAGGTAGATGGTCAAGATGGACAAAAATCAACGATAGGAGATTCTGCTGAAGCCTATGCAATGAAACCGATCAGTCGTGAAACTGCGATTAAACTATCTTTGGAAGCTAGTGCGAGAGCAGATAATAATGCAAAGCAATTGCCATCCAGTCAATCTGGAAAAACGACAGCTTCTGATGGTATAAATACTGTTAGTGGACACGCTGAGAATAGGATCAGTGATAAAACAAGAGCTAAGATGGGAGGGGTAACAGATGTACCACCACAGGATGTGATCAATAGATCTGCGGAGATCGACCATCAGCTAAATGAAAACTCCAGTATAGATCACGGAGTTCCTGGACAGGCCAGTGCGAGCCATGCGGAGAAACAATTAATGACCGAAAGACCAGGAGATCCGATTGGAGTCTCTAGGGAAATGTGCAAAAACTGTAAGGCATTTGCACAGAAACAAGCTAATAATCTTGGAAGCGAAGTTGTTGTTACAGATCCAAAGGCAACATATATTTTTATTCTTGGAAAAACCAAACCACAAGTTATTAAACGAAAATAAGCTATCTTTAAATTACAAAATGAGTTATTTTATGAATGAACTAGAAAGTGTTATAGAGGCAAATCCAAGGGGGCATCTTGAGTTAAAATATAGAGTTTCCTTAATGCAAAGGATAAATAATGCTGATATTACCAATAAGATATTCCTTGAATGTGTTAAATATGTGTTGCCGATATGGCAAGCAGATAATTCAGAAGATACAAATTTTGAGATCTTACTTCAGGCAATTCAAGATTATTTATATGATGGTAAAGGAAGTAAAGAGCATATTGGAAAACTTCAAGATAAATTTAGAAATTATTTTGAAGATGTTTCAAATACAAAAGCAGGATTGCCAGGCTTAAGTATTATTGCCTTAAGTGGAAGTATAATCAATAATGCTGCACAAATCCTTAACATTGAAGATTATGAGGGACAAGATGACAACAGTTTTGACTGGGATGTTTGGAATCCTGATTTTTGTGCATCAATTGCATATGCGGGTGGAAATCCTTTTGTGGATGAAGGTGATGTTGCCAAAAGAGTGCATTTTTGGGCTTGGTATCTAGATATTACCGATAAACTAACACATAATTCAGATAGCCCAATATTAAGTATTAAATATAGGGATGCCGCTGCGAAAGAGACAACTGAAGGTTTCACTAGGTCACAAACATTCAATACAGAGGAGATAGTAAATAAAATCAAAAGAGTTATTGAATTATGCAGGAAAGATTTAGAAAATTCGGGAGAGAATATTCAGTGGAACAAAATTGAATTAACTGGCGAATGTCTAGAAGCAGGCTTAGCAATGGAAGGTTATTACTTTGACCATAATGGGCAAAAGAATGAAATTGCCTTAAAATATTATCTGTATGATGATGATGATTCAGCAACGGAGATCATGGATGGAATTAAGAATTTAATGTATAGGCAGGCACCCAACGAAGGTGCATGGTTTGCATATAATATTTCTACTGATAAAAGTTCTGATTTCACTATTAAATTCAATTATGACAGCTTGGATAATCTTCCGGAAATCTGGCAAGAACCCGATACATTCTCTGACGAATTTGAAACATATCCACGTTCAAAGGATTTTACACCAAAATGGCTAGAAAGTATTGTAGTAAAATACAAACTTAGTTTTATTTAAAGTTTGGATCTAAGAGGTATAAGTTAGAAATTCAATATCTATTAATACCAGTTACACTATAAAATAAATGATATTAAAAAATAAAAATGGTAGGATTAAAAACAGGGCCAATGTTTTATAAAATAGGAACTGGAAGTTTTTTACATTCTTTCTTTTCTACGATTGCTTATAATTTGGAAGATAATAATTGGGGGAATAAGTATCCATTTCTAATGAAAGAATTATATAATGGAGAATTACCCCCCGACAGAATTCCAGATGCGGAAAAAGAATTGGTTGAAATTAAAGAGGCATTTAAAGAGTATGCTCCTAATTGTGTTATTTGGGATATTGATAATTTAGAAATGCAACCACCATGGGGAGATAAAATTGCAGATAGAATTATAAGCTTATCAAATTACTTTTACACTTCGGACAACGAAGATATTTTTGATTTATTTACAAGGGCATTTAATGATGCAAAACAAATTAAACAGAGTATCACTATTAAAAGTATTTAAAGCAAATTAATTTTGAGAAGCAAGGATGTTAATATCTTTACTTCTCAAAATGAAGAACATGTGTTGTGTCACAAGATTTTGATAATAAGATCATTCTGATTTGGAATGTTATGAAAATAACTAAACTATCCACGTTCTAAAGATTTTACACCAGAATCTTTAATTGGACATAGTATATCTCAATTAACTGGCTTAAAAAAGGAGAAAAGTTCTACCGAGAAAACATAGATAGTCCATGGCAAAAAGTATAGTAAATAACAATACCGTCAGTGAGCTGTTAAGTTCTGACAAAAAAGGTGATTTAAGAAAGGGTGTAAAATTAGCTGTTAATAATGTGCTTTATGATTTTGCCGATGATCTTTATAATATTTTAAACAACCATATTTCAGATGGAAAAATGTGGGAAATGAATTATGATATTATCAGGCTTCTTGGTAAAGCGAAATATAATAAGGTTACACCGATTCTTGAGGACATATGCAATAAAAATGAAGATCACGATATGGTTACAAGTGCTGCTTCAACAGCATTAAGTCGTATTAAAAGAACAAACATCAATGACGTTGATGAAGTTAAACGCCTATTGACTTTTGGAAATTTTGCAGTGGTCGATGGAGCCTTAAGATCTATGGGAATTGATAGAGTTATGCCAAAGGAAGAAGAGGTAAATGAAATAATCCACGCCATCAAAGCATTTGAACCTAAGATCGAAACTGGTTACGCCGATATCAGGGAAGGACTAGCCGTTGCTTGCGCAGGTTGGATAAAAAATCAAGAAACTAAATCTTTTTTAGATGATTGTATACAGTCTGGCGACAGCGCTTTGGCTAAATTAGCTACAAGTGCACAGAAGGGTAAATATGCAGACATTGATTACTAACTTATAGTCAAAGTGAATTATAACGACCTTTTTTATGAACCTTCCTGAGATCCAATACCGACGGATAATTTTTCGTTTAAAAGATCTGGAATTCACAATGTTTAACAGTAAGATTGAAAATTATTTCTGAAAAAAATCAGGCTCTCTTAAAAAAGAGACGAAAGTTAAAAAATGAATAGACTAGAATCAATTAACAAAAAACTATCATCACAATTAAATAATATATCTGATGATAGTATTTTAAAGAGAATTTATCAGCATACACTTGACTTTGCTAATAAAGAAGGAGATTTATCCAGTGATACTTCTATAGAAGATATAATATTGAGTTTAAAAAATGATCGTGATCTCTCAAAGGACCAGAAAGATTATATTGAACCACTGGAAGAAAAACATGATCAGATTTATTTTGATCTTGAAGATGAAGGTAAAGAAGACGAGGCAACTCAGGAATTTGTTAAAGCTAGAGCTTTTGCTGCAGTCTGAAAAAGGCTTATTAAACTTGAAATTTGATTACAGCAATTATTCGGGACAACATCACCTTGAAAACACCTACAGCATAGAAAGAACGGCAAAGCAATTGATTTTAAAACAGGTAAAATGAAAAAACTAATCACGCTATTTCTGCTGGCAGCATTTCTTTTTGTGGCCTGCGATAACAAAACAGAAAAGAAAACTAAGGAAGGCTCCATAGAAAAGGAGGCCGTTGATGGTGATAGTTTACGTACAGTATCCATCAAAAGAAATATAGCTACTGAAACTGATCTGCTAACATCGCTTCCCATTCGGCATTTCCCGATCACTGATAGTACAAGATTCGAAAATTTGGAGAAATTGGGAATACCTGACAACGGTTTGTTGAAAAAAATCAATTTTGACCCCAGGCGTAAAGATGCTACTAATTTCAGGCTTAATTATAGCATCCCTTTCTCTAAAAATTTCGGTGCGCTTGTAGTTACCTATCAATGTGGTGAAAATGAGCTATTCACCACATTAATTACAATAAATAATGAAAACAAAATAATAGACAAGCTGGACGTTGCCTATGATGAAGTTGCCGAATCTGCGTTCAATAAGGTAAGTAAAATAGAAAAGGACAAAATAACAATTACAAGCAGTAATTGGATGGAAGAAGAGCCTATTTTTGATACCGAAACTTACATTGTAGAAAGTAACGGTAAGTTTAAAAAATTGCAAACTGAAGGGATGCAGAAATGAAGTGGTGCGCCAGAGAATTAAAAGACCTAACGGATGTCAACAAATTTAAAGATCACATCGCATGAACTTGTAAACGAAGGATATCTTCGGCTCGATGTTGTGGCTGGCAACCAACCTTGCGGTACTATCGACTTTATTGGCGAAAAGATCAACTTCAATATCCTTGGCCGATCTTTCTTTAAAGGAATGGAAGTTATTAAGAATGTCGAACTGGTATATAGGGAAGGAAGATTAGTTTTTACCTTCTGGAACGGAAAAAGTTTAGCATTCGATTGTAGTTTGGAGGAATTTGAAGCAGTAAAAGCACATACCAAATTTTATGAATAGCCGTACAGCAGGTTAAAAAACATAATCAGAATGAATAGAGCAAAAGAAACAAAATCAATGATAACCGGAGCCTATGAATTTAGAGACGAAGATGGATTCATCTATAAAATGAAAATACTGGGAAGAGGAGAAGAATTGTTTTTTCAAAAGAATGGTAGCGCCCTGATTTGTGATATATCAGCAAGGTTTTCGGTAATTGAACCCAAAAGTATCAGGCGGTGGGACAACGGGAAGAAAATTTCCGATGAAGAACGGGAAGTTATATTGACAAAGATTATTGAACTGTATGAGCAAGCTTACCAGGATAAATTAACGGTTTTGAAAAAATGATACAATTGGGGCAATATTATCCAGGCGATGAAAATTGGATTGCATTTTCTACACTGTATACAACTATGCCGGAGCCGGCAGTAGTAATGGAATTGAAAAGTATATTTCCCGACGAGGCGCTTGCATACGATATTAGAGGGATAATGGACGATGCCGCAGTAGCATGGATTGAAAAAGAGATGCCTGCTTTGGATCATCTTCGCCCTGCGGATTGCGGTGGCAAAACCGAACTGGAAAAAAGATTAAAATAAGGGCTGTTAAGGATGGATATATAGGACATTTTATATTGAATGATTTTAAAGCTTTGGTATTACAGAATATGAAACAACTTATTTTTTTGATTTTCGTGCTACTGATGGGAAATGTCTCCTTTGCCCAGACACGCAGCTCAGCACAAAGTGTCCGATCTGCCTTCGAGGGAACATGGGAGTACAAACAAAAATATGGCACTAATACGGTCCGTATACAGTTTGAAGAAGGAAAGGACTATGCGCTTTTTACGGATATTGGTAATGGCATGGCTCCTGAACGTAAGTTGTAGGCAGTGCTGCAAGGAGATGCTCAGTACAAGTTTTACCTATCAGGGTATACAAAATAGTAATTACGTAGCATTGAATATTTTTAATAAGATAGAATGTTACGATCTGGACAAATCAGTCTATACGAAACATCCTGTGGACAATTCGTTGAAGTTTTCCAAATCTGTTTTGCAGACAGCTCCACTGGAAGAGTATGGATTTGAATATAATATGGTGCGTTCACAGGAGGATAATAAAATAGTAGTTTCTGAATTATTTAAAAGTCTGGTTGAAGCTGGTAAAATAAACAGTATCGGGTTCAGGAAATAATCTTGATTAAGTATATGAATTATTTAGAGAATATCAATAGACTGGGGGGCATCAGGCAAATGTATTTTCCAAAAGATACAAAACAATACTGTGCCCCCCAGATTTAATGAACAACTAACATAATATGGAAATTTATAAAATAGAATCAGATTCTCAATACAAAAATATTTCAAGTTGTGATGAATCTATAATAAACCGATTTAAGGATTTTAAGGGCCAAAGTCTAAAACATAATTGGCAAGTACCTACTTTTCAATTATTGGAAAACGTTACTAACATTAAAAGCGAAAAGAATAGTGAACTGGAGAAGAAATTGGAATTTGATGCAAAATGTTACGGTAATATGTTATTCTACAAATCAAAATTTGATTCACTTTTTGAACACTTGAATATTGAATTATTACCCGTTATAATAGGGGCCAATGAATCGAATTTTTCATTCCTAAACGTATTGAATGTTGTCGAAGCAATTGATTTTTCAAATTTAGATTACAGGCAGTCAATGGAGATGCTGAAAAGCAATGAAATTAAATTTATAAAAGTAAATATTGGTGATTTTCAAATTTTTAGAGACAGAAAACTAATTAACTTTTATTACTGTTCGGAATCATTTAAAAATTTGATTAAAACTAATAATATGCAAGGATTAAAATTTGAAAGAGTTGGTGAGGCGATCTAATCACACTTAATTAAATAAAAAACAAAACTAGATTTAGAAAATGAAAATATATAACGGACTTCCTGAAGGAAATGAAATGGCCAGTTTAGAACCTGCGAGATACGTTAATCTTGGAATAGAGCAGGTTGAGGAGATAGTAGAATGGATGAAAGATGCAAAAGGGGCGACACAACCTCTTTTAATTCACCTGGATGTACTGTTATTATTGTCTGAAAAATATCCGTCCATAGCTGAAGACCGGATTTATAAACTTGATTTGGAGAAAATAAGAACTGTTTTTTTGGAATGGCATGAACGTAATAGTGCAAAAATACCTGCAAAATTTCGTGAAGAAATAAAAGAATCCGGTATGAAGATTCTCGACGGATTAAAAAAATACTGGAAACCGTAATTAATTTTTGGGCCATAGAAATAAATAGCAATGGAAGATTTTAAAGAAAATATCAAACCGTTCTTTTGGGTCGAACACCAGGATAGTGTTTCAGTATGTTTGAATATAGGAGTATACAAAAGCGAAATTTTCCGGGCACGGGATAAAGAAGGCTTTGAAGGAAACGGTTATGACTGGTGCTCTCTAGCAAAAGTTTTTTTAAAGGAACAAAAGCCCGAATTAATGGATACAGTTAGTTTTGATCCCGAAGCTGATATGTTTTGTGCCTATTCAACCAACCCCAGCAATCTGAAAGCTTTTATAATCGCATTAAAAGAAGCCTGCGAAAATGAAAGCTTAATACAGGATTTATTTTCAAGAGCTGAATTGGATTAATTAATTATCCAGTTCATATAAAACTATATTAAAATAATAATTGATTTTGTGAGTACTTTTGAACAAAAAAATTGAGGTTGGATATGCAGAAAACCATTTACAGAGATTCATGTACAGTTTTAATGGTAGTGTAAACTGAACTGTGTCACATCACTCCTTTTAGGGTTCGTGCTCAGAGGCTGAAAGCCTCGAGTGCGAACCCTAAAAGGAGTTGCCGAAGGCTTTAATTCTATCCCCAAATTTAATATGT
>Ga0213829_1000366_pt1 | contig 44958 bp, 37 predicted proteins | sample MC6MC0896MG_FD_180665 | JGI IMG/M metagenome (GOLD analysis project Ga0213829, IMG submission 180665) | Enriched soil aggregate microbial communities from Iowa State University, Ames, United States - MC6-MC0896-MG | ecosystem: Environmental > Terrestrial > Soil > Unclassified | place: USA: Iowa... | reverse complement strand
AGCATTGCGTGCAAAGATTCTTCTACTCCCCTGACACGTCGATACGTGACGCGTTTCTCCAGAGGCTGCCACCAGTGCAAGCCTTCTCCGACTCTCATTCTCTCAAGCAGATAGAACTCTTTCGCGTCCGCGAGTTGAGGCGTTTCCTCTGCTGTGTGCCCACGGCCAATGGCCCTATGAAAATAAGGAAAATAGAAATGAGCATGATGAAAGCTGCCCGTTTGCATAAAGTCGGCAGAACCTTCCAGCTCGACTCGATCGAGGTGCCGAAGCCACGTGCACACGACGTGGTTGTAGAGGTGAAGGCTTGTAATTTGGTACCTAACCTTCGCAATGTCATCGAGAGCTATTCCACTTGGTTCCCCTACCTTCCGCTTCCAAAACTGCCGGCCGTTTATGGTCTTGATGCCGCGGGTATAGTTAAGGAAGTAGGTGCCGGCGTACACGGCATTAAGGTCGGAGACCGTGTTTATGTAAACCCAGGCCGTAGCTGCGGGTCTTGCCATGCCTGTCTGCGTAGCCAGCACATCAACTGCACCGCGTTCACCTTCCAAGGCTATTTTGGTTTTGGTCCGGGCTCCCAGGAAATCTTTGAAGACTATCCGTACGGCGGATTGTGCCAATACATGACCGCGCCTGCGTCGGGCCTGGTGAAGCTTCCTGAAGCTATCTCCTTCGAGCAGGGGTGCCGGTTTGGGTATCTCGGCACAGCCTATTCGGCTCTGCGAAAAGCAGGCGTGTGCTCTGGCCAGTCTGTTTTGATCAGTGGAGCCACCGGCACACTGGGACTGGGGGCTGTCCTTCTTGCCCTGGCGATGGGCGCGACAAAAATCTTTGCAATGGCTCGCAACCGCCAACTGTTGGAGCGCGTTCGTGCTATTGCACCAGATCGCGTTTTCACGCTTTCCGTCGGTGATGAGCCGCTGGGTGACTGGGTCCGTAAGCACACCGATGAGCTCGGTGCTGACGTATTCATTGATGCGGTTGGTCCAGGCGCACCTCATGAACTATCCGTTGAAGCGATCGGTGCCCTACGTCGCGGTGGCCGCATGGTTGATATCGGTGGGATGTCTGAAGATCTGCCGGTGCCAATGTTCAAGCTTATGTGCTTTCAGATCAGCGTGATCGGTTCGCTTTGGTTCACTGTGGCAGAAGGTCAGGACATGGCCGAAATGGCCGCGGCCGGTACCCTTGATCTGTCGGTGTTTGATCAGGAGGTGTTCTCCATCGAACAGGTCAATGAGGCGATGGATGCTATGGAAGACCGCAAAGGCGGATTCACCAACGTTGTAATCGATCCCAGCCTTATCTGATCAGCAGTGCCGCTCCACAAGTGCGGCGCTCCATCCGGAGACCGAATATGAAAGTGAGACGAGTAGTAGCAGGTACGCATAAAGGGAAATCGGTATTTCTAGCCGATGGCTTGGCACCTCATATCTATGAGTACGAGCAGATTCCAGGATTCGCCACTTCTTTAATCTGGCAAACGGCGCCGTCTCCGAGTCTTCCTGAAACATTTGACGACCCAGTTCGGGCCACTTCTTCATTGCTGCCCCAGCCTGGAGAAACCAAATGTCTAGCGGTCAGCTTTCCGCCTGACTCGATCTTTCAATCCTCGGATTTCAATCCCGAGGAGGCTCATGTTGAGCAGCAACGCCGTCTGCTTGGGCTATATGAATGCTTCGACCCTGAGCGACCAGGTATGCACGCCTCTCCGACAGTCGACTACGGCATTGTGGTCAAAGGTCCTCTCGTTCTCGAATTGGACGACGGCCAGACCAGGGAATTGGCGAGCGGAGACATCGTGGTGCAGCAAGGAAATATCCACGCTTGGCGAAACCCTGGGACCGAACCTGCGCTGGTTACATTTGTCCTGATTGGTGCCCACGTCCAGCTGTAAAAAATTACATAGGATAATAACAATGAAAAGTTATGTAACACGCGCTGGCGTTGCCAGCGCGTTTGGATGCTCTTTGCTCGCTTCTACGCTGTGTTACGCTACTGAAAATGGGGATACAGTTTGGCCACTAGGTGTACAGACTGTTCTTCCGGCGATCTTACCACCTCCAGGTGAAACAACTTTGTATAGTTATACCGCTTACTACAAGGCGGATAGCTTCAAAGACAACCGTGGTAACTCTTCTGTCCCCGGCTTCAGCTTGGAAAACTTTGTTCAAGCTATTCGAGTGGTGCACACATGGGACGTGAAATTCGATAGTGGCATCACCCTCAGTAGCGGAGTCATCGGCTCGGCAAACAAGATTAAGGTTGAGGCTTTCGGCAATAGCGATACAGACTCTGGCTTCAGGCAGTTGTACCTGACGCCCCTCTATGTCGGTTACTCACCTTCTGAAAACTTGCACCTGCTCACGGGGTTCAGTGCCTTTGTGCCATTGGGGAACTATGACGGCAATAAGCTGGCGAACAGCCCGACAGGTAACGCGAGCTACACACAGGAGTTCGACCTGACCTGGTTTCCCCACCCTAATTGGGAGGTATCGATTGCACCTACCTTCACTATCAACGCGAAGAACGACGACACTGACTATCGCTCGGGTAACGTCTTCAACGTCGACTATCTTCTTGGCTATAGGTTGCAGTCGAATCCTAAGATTCAGCTTGGCCTAGTGGGGTACTACACCAAGCAGGTCACTGATGATCGCTATGACCATGGTGATCTCGACGATGGGAACCGCCTGAGTAAAATTGCTGTCGGCCCTCAAATCTTCTACGCGTTTGATCAGAAGTCCGGGGTGGTGCTCAAGTGGATGCGTGAGACCTCTGTCAAGAACGGCCCGAAGGGCGATTCGGTATGGCTAGAGTTCTGCTTTCCACTATGAGGCTAGCTTTGCGTCCTCTGGCATCTTAGACACAACATCCCTCGCCACACTGTGAATATGGCTCGCAGCCGCATCGGCTGCGGCCTTTTTGTTTCTGGTCTTCAGCGCTGCAAGAATTTCATTGTGTTCATCAGTAGCGGCGCCCAGGTGAACTTGGAAGCCACAAGTCTGTACAATGAAGAAGTCGGACAGTTCAAAGTTTGCTATCTGGCGAGCCGAGAGGATTGGCGATCTCGCCATTGAATGCAGCAATCGGTGGAATTCGACGTTTAGAGTTCGATAACTGTCGGCGGCATCGCTATGAGCCGGATTGATGCTTCTAATTTTATCGTTGATCTCCGACATACGTAGCACCTCATCAGGAGAGCCACGTTCAGCAGCAAGCCCTGCAATAAGCGCCTCATTGTTCGCAAACATCTGATAGAAGTCATCTACTTCTAAACGTGAAGGGTGCACAACCTCACATCCAACTTGGGCAGTAATCACGACAAAGCCCCTTTCCTGCAGGCTGTTGAGTGCGGTCATGATCGGCTGACGACTAATACCAGTTTCTTCGCTAATTTCTTTTACCAGAATTTTTTCACCGAACGCATATCTGCAGTTGAGTAAGCGTTCCAAAATATGCTGATAAATAGCGGTCTTTTTATTTGCCACTTGCATCGGTGTGGTCTTCCTAGGGCTGTCTGCGCGGTTCAACATCAGGCTAATGGTCTTACATACTAGCATTTCGGCTAGTAAACCAGATTTTTGCGTAGATCGCCTCGTCATCTGTACAGGTCCGCTCTAACGCGGGGATCGCTCGTGGGGGAGCAGCCCTACGATGAACGGGAGTCGTCAAGCTTGCATGCTAGCATTCTAGCGTGCATGATGATTAGGCAGACAAAAACAAATCTACCTGCATGGCGTTGCCCCCCCTGCCGTTTGGCATTGCGGGAAGCGTTCATGCCGTCCCAGGGCGAGGCGGCCTGCACTGGGGCATTGACGTAAAGGTTTCGTATCGATGAACGCTTACCTGCATTGCCTATCGCACACCCCCCTCATTGGGCATTTCGATCCTCCCCAGAGCGTGCTTGATGAAGTAAATGACGTGATTCGAGCTGCCCGTACACGCATCGCCGCCTTTGATCCTGAACTTGTGGTGCTGTTCGCTCCCGACCATTACAACGGCTTTTTCTACGATGTGATGCCCCCTTTCTGCCTGGGCATGGCGGCTGAAGCCATTGGCGATTTCGGCTCGCTCGCCGGCCCGCTGTCTGTCCCCAAGATGATCGCTGAAGCTTGTGCTGAATCGCTCCTGAGTACTGGCATCGACATGCCAGTCTCATATCGCATGCAGGTCGACCACGGCTTCGCTCAACCGCTCGAATTCCTCCTTGGCGGCTTGGACAAGTATCCGGTCTTGCCGATTTTCGTGAATTGCGTGGCTCCTCCTCTGCCCACCTTCGAACGGGTCAGGTTGATGGGTGAAGCGGTCGGTCGATTCACCCGCAGCCAGAACAAACGAGTGCTGTTCCTGGGATCAGGTGGCCTTTCACACCAACCGCCAGTTCCAGAGCTTGCCAAAGTCGATGCCCGGATGGCTGATCGACTCATGGGCAGTGGCCGCAATCTGCCAGAAGACGAGCGCAGCGCCCGCACTCAACGAGTCGTTATCGCGGCTGAGCGTTTCGTCGAAGACCAGAACACCCTGCATCCGCTGAATCCTAAATGGGACCAGTACTTCCTCGACGTTGTTGAGCAAGACCTGCTGAGCGACCTGGATCACCTCTCCAACGCTCATCTTTCCGAGTTGGCCGGTAAATCCACGCATGAGGTCAAGGCTTGGGTCGCAGCGTTTTCAGCTCTCGCTGCTCACGGCGATTACACCGCGACCGACCGTTACTACCGACCGATCCCAGAGTGGATCGCAGGCTTCGGTTCTATCAGTGCGCACTCTCAGCGCTAACACACTTCACGGAGATTCAATCGTGACTGCAATTACTGAAAAAGACACCAGCAAATTCGTTCGCATCCAAGACGGCGAGCTGGATCTGAACATCCATTACAACGACTGCGGTGAAGGCAGAGAAACGGTTGTGATGCTGCATGGCTCTGGTCCTGGTGCCAGTGGCTGGGCCAACTTCAATCGCAACATCGAGCCTCTGGTAGAGGCTGGTTTCCGGGTCATCCTCATGGACTGCCCAGGCTGGAGCAAAAGTGATTCGATCGTCAGCACCGGCTCTCGATCCGATCTCAATGCCCGTGTACTGAAAGGGTTGGTAGACAAGCTGGACCTGGACAAGGTGCACCTGCTCGGCAACTCCATGGGCGGCCATACTGCCGTGGCCTTCAGCCTGACCTGGCCTGAGCGCGTAGGCAAGCTCGTGCTCATGGGGGGTGGCACCGGTGGCGTCAGCCCATTCGTGTCGATGCCAACCGAAGGCATCAAATTGCTCAATGGCCTGTACCGCGAGCCAACGATCGAAAACCTCAAGAAGATGATGAACATCTTCGTCTACGACACCAGCGACCTCACCGAGGAGCTATTCCAAGCTCGCCTGGACAACATGCTGGCTCGTAAAGACCATCTCGAAAACTTCACCGCGAGTCTCGCTGCGAACCTCAAGCAATTCCCTGACTTCGGCCACCGCCTCGGCGAGATTCAGGCGGAGACCCTCGTAGTTTGGGGTCGCAATGACCGCTTTGTCCCAATGGACACCGGTCTACGTCTGGTTGCCGGCATTCCCAACTCTCAACTGCATGTCTTCAACAAATGCGGCCACTGGGCCCAATGGGAACACGCGGACACGTTCAACCGCATGGTTCTCGACTTCCTCACCCACTGATCGAGGTCAAGCATGAACATCACACAAGAGACCCTAGAGCGCTTGGCGGCTGATCTGCGCAGAGCTGAAGGAAAGGGCGAGCCTGTTGGACCCCTGCGTGACGTCATTGGCGCCACAAACGTGGAAAGTGCCTATGCGATTCAGCGTTTGAACCAAGCCTACGCCATCGCCAGCGGACAACGCCTCGTTGGCCGCAAGATCGGTTTAACCAACCCCAAGGTCCAAGCCCAGCTGGGCGTCGACCAACCGGATTTCGGTTGCCTGTTTGCCGACATGGCATATGGCGACAACGAGGTGGTTCCGTTCCAGCGTGTTCTGCAACCTAAGATCGAGGCAGAAATCGCCTTGGTCCTGGAGCGCGACCTGCCAAGCGCATCCACAACCTTTGCAGATGTGATCGCCGCCACTGGTTGGGTTCTGCCAGCGCTTGAAATTGTCGGCAGCCGCATCGAGGGCTGGAACATCAAGTTTGCCGACACCGTGGCTGACAACGCATCCAGCGGGTGCTTTGTCCTCGGTGGTCCTGCACAGCGCATTGATGGGCTTGACCTGCGAGGCGCAACGATGCGGCTTTCCAAAAATGGTGAGGTCGTCAGCTCCGGAAGCGGAGCTGAGTGCTTGGGCAACCCGCTGAATGCAGCCGTTTGGCTCGCTCGCAAGATGGCTGAGTTTGGTGAGCCTCTCAAAGCAGGCGACATCATCCTCACGGGTGCCTTGGGTCCGATGGTTGGCGTAAGCCCAGGTGATCATTTTGAAGCCGAAATCGACGGCTTTGGCCGCGTCGGTGTGTCGTTCAGTATCGAGTGATGGAGATCTAGAAATGACTACAAAACGCAAAGTCGCCATCGTCGGCTCCGGAAACATCGGCACCGACTTGATGATCAAAATCCTGCGCAATGCCAAACACCTGGAAATGGCAGTGATGGTTGGTATCGATCCTGCCTCGGATGGCTTGGCCCGTGCTGGACGGATGGGCGTTGCTACGACCCACGAAGGTGTCGCTGGCCTGGTCAAAATGCCAGAGTTCGCTGACATCGATTTCGTCTTCGATGCAACCAGTGCCGGTGCTCACGTCAAAAACGACGCCATGCTGCGAGAGTGCAAGCCGGGCATCCGCGTGATCGATCTTACTCCGGCAGCTATCGGCCCCTACTGCGTGCCGGTTGTGAACCTCGAAGAGCACGTCAACGCGCAGAACCTGAATATGGTCACGTGCGGTGGGCAAGCAACCATTCCCATGGTCGCTGCAGTATCGCGTGTTGCCAAAGTGCATTACGCAGAGATCGTCGCTTCGATTGCCTCCAAATCGGCAGGACCTGGCACTCGGGCAAACATTGACGAATTCACCGAAACCACTTCGAAGGCCATCGAAGTGATCGGCGGCGCAGCCAAAGGTAAAGCCATCATCATCATGAACCCGGCTGAGCCTTCACTGATGATGCGCGACACCGTCTACGTGCTGTCTGAAGCAGCTGACCAGGACCACGTCGAGGCCTCCATTGAGGAAATGGTCGCTGCGGTGAATGCGTATGTTCCTGGCTACCGCCTCAAGCAGAAAGTGCAGTTTGAAGTAATCCCTGAATCTGCCCCGCTGAACATCCCCGGCCAGGGCAAATTCAGTGGCCTGAAGACCTCTGTTTTCCTTGAGGTCGAGGGTGCTGCCCATTACTTGCCGGCGTATGCAGGCAATCTCGACATCATGACTTCTGCTGCGCTGGCTACCGCCGAGCGCATGGCACAGTCGATGAGCCAGGCCTGAGGAGTGCAGATATGAACGGTAAAAAGCTCTACATCTCCGACGTGACCCTGCGTGATGGTATGCACGCTATTCGTCACCAGTACTCACTCGATCAGGTCCAGGCGATCGCTCGTGCACTGGATACCGCCAAGGTTGATTCGATCGAGGTGGCCCATGGGGACGGCCTCCAAGGGTCCAGCTTCAACTACGGCTTTGGTGCACACACCGATATCGAGTGGATCGAAGCTGCTGCCGACGTTGTGAAGCACGCCAAGATCGCAACGTTGCTGCTCCCGGGCATCGGCACTCTGCACGACCTTAAAGCTGCTTACACCGCGGGTGCTCGAGTCGTCCGGGTCGCAACCCATTGCACCGAGGCAGACGTCTCCAAGCAGCACATCGAATACGCCCGTGAACTTGGTATGGACACGGTTGGCTTTCTCATGATGAGCCATATGCAAACGCCAGAAGGGCTCGCCCAGCAGGCAAAACTGATGGAAAGCTACGGGGCCACCTGCATCTACGTCGTCGACTCCGGTGGCGCGATGAACATGGATGACATTCGTGCTCGCTTCCGTGCGGTGAAGGCCGTGCTCGATCCAATCACTCACACCGGTATCCATGCTCACCACAACCTGAGCCTCGGTGTGGCTAACTCGATCGTCGCCGTCGAGGAAGGCTGCGACCGCATCGATGCCAGCCTTTCCGGTATGGGGGCCGGTGCTGGTAACGCACCGTTAGAAGTGTTCATTGCAGCCGCAGACAAATTGGGCTGGAACCACGGTACCGATCTGTACGCCCTGATGGACGCAGCAGATGACCTGGTACGCCCACTTCAGGATCGCCCGGTACGTGTTGACCGAGAGACCCTCGCTCTTGGATATGCCGGCGTGTATTCGAGCTTCCTTCGCCATGCAGAAGTGGCTGCTGCTCGCTACGGCATCAAGGCCGCAGACATTCTCATCGAACTGGGCAAACGCCGCATGGTCGGTGGCCAGGAAGACATGATTGTGGACGTTGCACTGGATCTGCTGAAACGCTGAGGTTCGCAGACAGTTCCACGCAAGCTGTCTGCAGCAATCCCCCTCCTGAAAGGGAGGGGTCTATGACAAAACAATAAGAGAGATCACCTACATGAATGCCTCGCAGAATTCCTACTTGCAGCACCTCCGAACACCCAGTGATCAACTCATTTACTCGCCCATTTATGAGTAGCCATTGAGCTGATGTAGCACCACATCACTGGCGTTACTAAAACCACAATTACATGTTTCCGAAGATCTTTGTAGAGCTTCGGAGGGGGTCGCTATGACTGGCAAAACAGATAAGACCAAACTTTTCATCACCATCGCACTTTGCTTCCTCGTTGCACTGATGGAAGGCTTGGATCTCCAAGCTCCAGGGATTGCGGCTCACGGCATGTCTGCCGACTACAGCTTGGATAAGCTGGAAATGGGCTGGGTCTTTAGTGTCGGCGTGCTTGGCATGCTCCCAGGAGCTTTCGTAGGCGGTCGCCTTGCTGATCGCTATGGCCGTAAAAAAGTGCTTATCGTATCGGTTGCACTGTTCGGCATCTTCTCTCTTGTAACGACGGTTGCCTGGAGCTTTAGTGCATTGCTGTTCGCGCGGCTCCTGACGGGTGTGGGCTTAGGCGCATCGTTGCCCAACCTGATTGCTCTTGCCTCTGAAGCAGCGGGTGAGCGCATGCGAGGTACTGCAGTCAGCCTGATGTATTGCGGAGTACCCCTGGGAGCCGCGTTGGCGGCAGCCATTGGTCTGTTTGATTTCGGAGCCGGCTGGAAGCTCGTTTTCTACGTCGGTGGCGTTGTGCCTTTGATCATCGTGCCGTTGCTGCTTCTTTTCCTTCCGGACGTGTACAAGCAAGCGATTTCAGCTACATCAACGATCGAGGTTCCCTCCACCAAAGCCATTTTGGTTGAAGGCGGTGCACTGAAGAAAACTCTGCTGTTATGGGTCAGCTTCTTCTTCACACTGATGGTCACCTACATCTTGATCAATTGGTTGCCAAGCATATTGATTGGCCAGGGTTTCAAGCCAAGTGAGGCAAGCGTCGTCGTATTGGCCATGCAGCTTGGCGCGGCTGTGGGCACACTGATGCTCGGCGTTGCTATGGACCGTCTGCCTATCTGGGTCATGTCAGCGCTGGTATATGGCGGCATTCTGATCTCCTTGGCGTGCCTCACTGTGGCGACCTCATTTCCCACCATGATCGGTGCGGGATTCTTGGCCGGCATCTTCACAACTGGCGGCCAGTGCGTGCTTTATGCGCTTGCTCCTCAGTTCTATCCCGCCAATGGCCGAGCTACCGGAACCGGAGCAGCCCTTGCAGTCGGTCGCATTGGAGCCATGACCGGCCCACTTGTCGTTGGAAAAATGATGGTACTGGGGGCCGGCGCAAGCGGTGTGATGTTGGCCTCGGCGCCTGGCATCGTTCTGGCGGCAATCTCGCTGCTTTATCTCTCGTCGCTGAAGAAACGCCCTGAGTTGAATACCTCGGTGGCTTGATCGGCATTGCGTCAACACAAAAACAAGAAAGAAGAAAGAACATGAGCAAATCAAAAAAGATTGCATTCGCAGGGCTGCTGGCTGCACATGCTGCTTCACTCCAGGCGGCCGGATTCGCGGAAGATTCGAAAGCTAAGGTAACGCTGCGCAACTACTACTTCGATCGCAACTACATCAACCAGACACCGCAATCTGCAGCGCGAGAGTGGGCCCAAGGCTTCATCGTCAACTTCAATTCGGGATTCACCGAGGGGGTGGTCGGCTTTGGATTGGATGCTCAAGCCATGATGGGGTTGCGCCTGGATTCTTCACCTGACCGCGTTGGCACAGGCCTGTTGCCGTTCTCTGCCTCCACGAAGGAACCCGCCAAGGATTACTCCGAGCTAGGGCTAACAGCGAAGGTCAAGGTTTCCAAAACCGAGCTGCAGTACGGCACTGTGAGCACGTTCCTGCCGATCGCATTCGCAAGCCCAACACGGCTGCTACCCCAAACCTTCCGCGGCACTTACCTGCGCTCGCAAGAGATCACCGATCTGTCACTGCACGCGGGGTGGTTGGACCGAATCAACCTCCGGGATTCGACTGACTACCAAAAGATGCGAGTGTCCGCTCCGAACGGACGGTTCAACGGGGCAGCGGAGTCAGACGCGTTCTATTTCCTTGGCGGAGATTACACCTGGTCGAAGAGCCTCACCCTCAAGTACTACTACGCACAGCTCGAAGACATCTACGACAAGAACTACCTCGGCTTCGTGGACACTCGTGAACTGGGCCCGGGTCGGCTCACCTCCGATTTCCGCTTCTATGACTCCAAAGATAACGGATCCGCAAAGGCCGGGAAGGTAGACAACCGCAATACCGCCTTGATGCTTACCTACCAGCTCGGGGTTCATCGTCTTGGCGCTGGTTATATGCAGCTGACCGGCGATACCGCTATGCCCTATCTGTTTGGTACCGAGCCCCTGGTGATCACGGAAGGCACTCTGAGTTCGGAGTTCCTAAACCCTAAAGAGAGAAGCTGGCAGGTCAAATACGACTATGACTTTGTAGGACTCGGCGTCCCTGGCCTGAAGGGCATGTTGCGGTACGTAAGCGGGGACAACATTGACCTGCCGAAGCTTGGTGGCGACAAGCTCAAAGAGTCAGAAAAAGACATGGAGCTATCCTATGTAGTACAAAGTGGAACCTTCAAAGACGTTGCATTCAGAGTGAGGCACGCTTGGTACCGAAATGACTTTGGTCCGGGTGCTACGCAACGTGATGACAACGAGCTTCGTGTGAACATCGATTACACCTTGGCCCTTTGGTGAACCTAGCATAGCCCCACGCTCTACGCGCTCCACTTTAGCCACGGACTCAACACGTGGCTTTTTTTGCCATGACGAAAGGCATTTCGGGACGATTGCGATAGTCGTTCTTGCATGCTAGCATGCAAGTATCAAGTAAGTGATCTCGCCCGCCAGCTAACCAGCTGTAATCAGACACTCTAATGGCCTGAAAAAAAATACAAGATCAGGAGGTACCATGATTCCCATACCCCTCATTCGTTCTGCTCGCCCGAGCCGCGGGTCCAAGTAATGCCCGCCATTCCCTAATTTTTCAATGTCTCGAACGCTATGCCGGCGCTGTTCGTGCTGGCTTATTTTGGGATCTGTCGGACGTGTTCGGGGCTTGCGTGCAAGTTCAGAGCATCAACATGTAATGCCTGGAGAATAAGAAATGACTACCTCCACTAGCTTCGACACCGATGTATTGGTGATCGGCACTGGCCCAGCCGGTGCAACTACTGCCTTGGCGCTGGCCACCTACGGTGTGCGAGTCAAAATGGTCACCATGTTTAACTGGCTGGCTAACTCGCCGCGAGCCCATATCACGAACCAACGCGCCATGGAGGTTGTACGTGATCTTGGGTTGGAAGAGGAGGTTGTGAGAGCGGCCACCCCTTGGGATCAGATGGGCGATACGCTATTCACCACTAGCCTGGCGGGTGAAGAAATCGCACGTATGCGTACCTGGGGTACCGGCGACAAACGCAAGGGCGATTACGTTCAAGGCAGTCCATGCACCATGCTTGATCTCATCCAACCAGAGATGGAATCGATCCTCCTTAAGCATGCTGCGGCCCGCGGCGCTCAAGTGAGCTTCAACACCGAATACTTGAGCCATAAGCAAGATGCTGAAGGCGTGACTGCTTGCATGAAAGACGTTCTGACTGGTATCGAATACGAACTTCGAGCGAAGTACCTGGTGGGAGCTGATGGAGCCAACTCCAAAGTTGCCAAAGAGATCGACCTGCCGATCGAAGGCGAGATGGCCAGGGCTGGAACCGCTTACGTCATCTTCAATGCAGACCTGAGCAAGTATGTTGAACACCGCCCTAGCATCCTGCAGTGGATCGCTACTCCAGAGGCTGGCTTCGGTGAGATCGGAATGGGCCTGCTGCGCGCTATCCGCCCGTGGGATCAGTGGATTGCGGGCTGGGGTTTCGACATAGCCAATGGCGCCCCAGACCTGTCGCCAGAAGTTGTATTGAACAAGATCCGCCTACTGGTGGGCGACCCCGATTTGGAAGTCCAGATTGAGCGCATGTCGACTTGGTATGTAAACCAGGCACATGCCACCGAATACTCCCGTGGTCGGGTGTTCTGCGCCGGCGACGCAGTCCACCGTCATCCACCATCCAGTGGCCTGGGCTCCAACACCTGCATGCAGGATGGATTCAACCTCGCTTGGAAGTTGGCTTACGTCGTCAAAGGCTTCGCAGACCCAAATCTGCTGGAAAGCTACACCGCCGAACGCGCTCCTGTAGGCAAGCAGATCGTGGCTCGTGCCAACCAGTCCCGTAAGGACTATGCACTACTGAAAGAGTGCTTCAACTTCGGCAACGGCGTGGACACGACTGCCAAGCTTCTTGATCGCATGCGCGACCCGAGTCCTGCTGGTGTAGAGGTTCGTATGAACCTGCAGAAGGCGCTGGAAATCAAGAGTCGCGAATTCAACGCTCAAGGTGTCGAGCTGAACCAGCGTTATGAGTCTTCCGCTATCAAAGCTGATCCAGGGGACGGGGTTGAGGTTTGGTCCCGAGACAAAGAGCTTTACCTGCAGGCTACAACTCGCCCTGGTGCCAAGCTTCCACACGCCTGGTTGGTTGACGAGACCGGTCACCGCATCTCTACGCTGGATGTAGTAGGTAAGGGGCAAATGACCCTTATCACGGGCCTTGCCGGACAGGCATGGGTGACTGCAGCTGAGCGCTTGAACCAGCCGTTCCTCAAAACAGTTGTCACAGGCGCAAAAGGTACCGCGGACCTTTACTGCGATTGGCAAGCAGTTCGAGAAATTCATGAAGCCGGCGCGGTTCTCGTTCGACCTGATGGCTATGTCGCCTGGCGGCAAAGCGATGCTGTTTGGGCTGCCGACGAAGCTGCCTCGCAGCTGCAGAAGGCGCTCCAAAGCGTCCTCGGTTAAGCGTTGCCTCAAAGGCCCGGCTCGATGCCGGGCCTTCTGTTTATTTGCTCCCGATAGCGATGGACGCCTCATGGCTCCATGCGCTTTGAACACTATTACCAGAAATCAACAATTGAGAGCCTGTGGGTAAAGTGGCGCACCCGCTGCTGAGCCTTATTCATGAGCTCCAAATGCCTTTAGTGTGATGAGGATGAACTATGGCTAAGGCCGCCGATGTTGTTGTCCAATGCCTGGAAAACGAAGGTGTCGAGTATGTGTTCGGCATTCCGGGAGAGGAAAATCTCGATCTGCTGGAATCCCTGCGTAAGTCGAAGATCAAGCTGGTACTGACCCGCCACGAGCAGTCCGCGGGCTTCATGGCCGCCACCTATGGCCGGCTAACCGGCAAGACCGGCGTCAGCCTGTCGACCTTGGGCCCCGGCGCGACCAATTTGGTGACCGCCAGTGCTTACGCCTACCTGGGTGGCATGCCGATGTTGATGATTACCGGCCAGAAGCCGATCAAGAAGTCCAAACAGGGCCGCTTCCAGATCATCGACGTGTGCGGCATGATGGCCCCCATCACCAAGTACACTCATCAGTTCGCCTCGGCCGACAACATCCCGGCCCGTATGCGCGAAGCCTTCCGTCTGGCTGAGGAAGAGAAGCCGGGCGCGGTGCACCTGGAGCTGCCGGAAGACATCGCCGCCGAGCAGACAGACTCGCTGCCGATTCCTCCAAGCCTGCATCGTCGCCCATTGGCCGAGCACAAAGCGATCGAAGCCGCCGTTGAGAAGCTACAGAACGCTCGCAACCCCATCCTGGTGATCGGCGCCGGCGCCAACCGCAAGATAACCGCCAAGGTCCTCAAGCAGCTGATCGACAAGACCGGAATACCGTTCATCACCACTCAGATGGGTAAAGGTGTGGTCGACGAACGCCACCCGCGCTTCCTGGGCAACGCTGCGCTCTCGTCCGGAGACTTCGTACATGGCGCTATCGAGGCTGCCGACCTTATCATCAATATCGGCCACGACGTGATCGAGAAACCGCCGTTCTTCATGGCCCGCGGTGGTACTGAAGTGATTCACGTCAGCTTCCGCTCGGCCGAAGTGGATGCTGTGTACTTCCCGCAGGTTGAAGTGATCGGCGACATTGCCAACGCCGTGTGGCAGATCAGCGAAGCGCTGAACGACACCAGCCACTGGGATTTCACCCGCCTGATGGCTATCCGCGAAGCCAATGAAGCACAGATCATCGAAGGCGCCGACGATAACCGCTTCCCGGTCTATCCGCAGCGCCTCGTTGCCGACATCCGTCGTGTACTTCCGTCCGAAGGCATCGTGGCGCTGGACAACGGAATCTACAAGATCTGGTTCGCCCGTAACTACAAAGCGCACAAGCCAAACACCGTGCTGCTGGACAACGCGTTGGCGACCATGGGCGCTGGCCTGCCATCGGCCATGGCGGCGCATCTGGTGTATCCGGATCGCCCCGTGATCTCGGTATGCGGCGACGGCGGCTTCATGATGAACAGCCAAGAACTGGAAACCGCGGTTCGTCTGAACATGCACATCACTGTGGTAATCCTGCGGGACGATGGTTACGGCATGATTCGCTGGAAGCAGGCCAACATGGGCTTCACCGATTTCGGCCTGGACTACGGAAACCCGGACTTCGTCAAATACGCCAGAGCTTATGGCGCCAATGGCTACCGTGTGGAGAGTGCTGATTCTTTGCTGCCACTGTTGGACCACTGCATCGCCAACCCCGGCGTGCATGTAATCGACTGCCCCGTTGACTACAGCGAAAACGACCGCATCCTCAACAATGAACTCCGGGAGCGCGCATTGGCTGTCTAAATAGCCAAGACGCCATAGCTGCACACCTAGGTATCGATTGGTGCCTAGGTGTTTTCAACCCCATCGCCGCTTGAGCGTCATTGACGGTGATTCTCCGAACCGTTGCTTGTAATCAGTGGAAAACCTACCAAGATGGGTAAACCCCCAGTTCAATGCCGTGGACGATACTTGGGTACCCGCAAGCTGCTTGGTTTCAAGCTCCACGCGAACGCGGCGCAGACGAATCTCCTTCAACAATTGCATGGGCGATAGTCCGCGAAATCGTTGGAAGCTCAGTTGGATCGACCGAGCACTCACGCCTGTGTGCGCTGCAATCTGCGCGATCGAGATTGGTTCATGGGCATGCTCTTCGAGATAATCTTCCACCACTCGAATAACCGCAGGTAGCACCTGCTTTTCAGCCGTCTCACGTAGCGCCTGGCTGTAGTTGCTTTCGTGAGATTCGAGCAGAGTGGAAGCCAGCATCTCGCCAATTTGGCTTGCTAAATGCGGTGAGATATCTGGTCTGTTCGAAAGCTGGGTGTAGGCCCAAGCCAACGTCTGAAGACAGCTTTGGCCAGCTAATGTATCTGTGGATAGGTGCGGCTGAAAGTAAATGTCTTGCTTGGTGCTCCGACCCAGCTGGCTTTGAAGCGTGGTTTCCAGAAGCTCTCGGTCAACGCGGATGAGCAGCTTGTCAGTGCCAGTGAAATGATTGAAGAAGGAGTGCCGGTGATAATTGAAAACCGTGGCATGTCCTGGTGTGCAGTTGAGTTGCAGCTGATCACTCACCACGTGCTCATGCCCAGTGATGACAGACTGAACCAGTACGAAGTCATCCAGCTTTCCCGGATTAATCGTTACCTCACCACCAAAGGACATCCGGGCAACCCCAGCCTTGCCGGCCGAGCGATGAAAAAAAGTAGCCCTGAAGTCGGTACCTTTTTTCTTAAGTCGGTTTTTGCAGAACATCCGTTCTCCGCATAGCACTGCCTCCTGGAGGTCAGAGGATTCGCATACGCTAAAATTCGCTAGGGCCTGATCAGAAGGTATGAACGGGGCAACATTGAGCCAGGCCATGGGCGAGCCCTCGATAGCGGCAGAGATTTGTGCGAGCAACCTAGCAATAAAGAAAGACGTGAACAACGCCATGGCGACGATCTGTGTCGTCGCCATGTTTAAGCGTTAATCATGCACGATGTGATAGTTCAGAAAGCCGCTGGCATTGTCTTGAATGTCTTCAAGGGCTTGGTTGAGCTGATCCAACGCGTATGGTCGTGGTGCCCATTGGTTGATGTCTAGCAATCCCGCCCTGATTAAAGCCATGAGCTCCTGCGCTTCAGCGGTGGTGAACCAAAGGGAACCAATATACTGCAGCTGGGTACACATAAAGGGGTGAGGATCGATAGGAATAGGCCCGCTCACACCGCCGATCTGTACGATTTTTCCGCCCGACGTCGCGGCGTTCATGGCCGAAACAGAAAGCTCAGCTGGTGCCTTAGCGCCAAGCGTATCCACAATCGCATCCACACCGAGCGGTGCCAGTGCGCGGATGGCGGAGTTTAAATCATTGCTCGTGATCTCAAGAGGGCGGATGCGTTTGGGGTCTAGCTGGTAGAGCCGATCAAGTGCCGCACGATCGCGTGCTGCAACGATGATGTCCGTCACCCCCATCGCGAGTGCGGCAATGGTCGCACCAATGCCCAAAGTCCCCGAGGCACCCAGTACCAGCAAGCTCTTGCCTGGCGTTAGCTCCAATTTTTTCAGCGCGGAATAGGCAGTGCCGAGATATCCAAGGCGCGTGGCAGCCGCAAATGGCAGGTCCTCAGCCAAGATGACCAGGTTACGTGCAGGTGCTCGAAGGTATTGGGCATACCCTGCGTGACGGTACTCGCGAAATACTTCTATCGAGGATGGACTGAACCCGAAATAGCCCATGAATGTGTAGCTAGCGCACCGAGTCGGAACACCGGCTAGGCACTGCTTGCAGCCGCCACAGCTCAGTCCGGGATTCACGTAGACTCGGTCACCTTCCTTGAAATCCTTTACGGAACGACCAACCGACACAACGGTGCCGGCGGCGTCTAACCCGAACACAGCAGGCAGCTCTGGGAGGGGAAGAAACGGATACCACTCCGGAAAGCTCGAGACGACGTTGCGCAGATTGGGAATCACGCCACAGGCGGCAGTTTTGATTAAGACGTCATGTTCTCCAACTTCAGGAAGCGGAATTTCATCCACGGTAAATTTGCCACCAACTTCGTGGAGGCGAGCAGCCATCATCGTACCTAGCATGAAGCAAACCCTCTTTTTTTCGTTGTAAGGGCTGTGGGGCTTTTGAAAGCCATTGAGGTGTGACTAGCACATCGGTCACTGCCCCAATTATCCGCTCGGCTTCAAGCGTGGCTATCCAGTTGGTGTCGCCGCTATCCAAATAACGAAGTTATTTAACGTGGCTCGGTGAAGCATTAGGTGGTGCGGCTAGATCTTGGGTCAGCTGACGGCGCAGACGCCTAACGGGCGTCTGAAAATCTATGTCCTGAAAGCGGACGGGACTGGGTCGCTGCGACCGCGCTGGCCAGCTCCCAAAGCCGCCGAAATCTGCAACGTGCCGGGCTAACGGACCCCATGTCCAAGCTCTATACCGCCTAGCAGATAGCTGAGATAAACGACTGAGAATGCGCTGACGTGTCTTCGCGGTCTCTGCAGCGGTCTTCTAGTCATTTGTTTGCTTTAAGAAGCTTTCTTGGAAGCACGTCCGATGGCGCGCTCAATTTTTTGTTTGCTGTCCCGCAATGCGGACTGCAGAATCTTCGCTCTCGAGGTTGCCCGGGAGCTTGGCAGTACGATCGCAATGGAAAAATACCCAAGATAGGTATCGAGCGGTACGGCGAACGAGCAGACCCCCTCAATGTGTTCATCTCTATCCGTTGCCACTCCTCCTGCTTGTACCTGCGTCAACTGCTTGTCGAGTGCCTTTCGGTCCAATGTATTGGCGGTGAAAACTGGTAAGGGGTCGACCAGCAACGTATGCAATGCCTCTTCTGGAAGTGTTGCCAACAGCGCCTTACCGGCGGCGGTAGACGTCGCAGGAACGTTGATCCCGATGGGGAACACGACGCGCAACTCCCGTTCCGCCACGATCCGGTCCAGGACGTAAATTTTATCGCCCGCCAATGACGCTAGGCAGACCGACTCCTGCAGCTCTTCGGCCAAAGATTGCAGGTACGGCTTAACCAGCGAAATGATGTCCGTCTGCGCTTGGTTAATGAGTTGTCCAAGTGCAGGTCCTAGCTTGAATCCCCCGCTGGGGCCTAATGCTTCAACCAGAAACTCTTCTTCCAAAGCGTTAATGATGCGCTGCACGGTTGAGCGGGGCAGGCTAACTAACTGGGCGATCGCGGCCAAACTCAAACCCTGAGGATGGTTGCCAAGTGCCCGCATGATGGAGGCTGCCCGGGCAATAACCTGAATACCTCCAGATTTTCCACCACTCTCGTCTGTTTGATTCATATCTTTCCTCGCTACAGCAAAACTGCCACGTAATCATTGATCTGGCCGCCACTTTAGTGCCGCGCTCGCTATCACGCCAGTAACCTATCAGACCCGATCGCCGTAGAAAGCCTTTGGCCACCAATCATCGTGGCCCGCTTGCACGATGGGTATCGCCAGGTGGTACACTATCCCGCATCATGATTCAGTGATCAAACGCCTCGACCCTGAGGCAGCGAGATGGAGCCAAGCCGGTGAAACACCAAAGTCCTTTGCGTGCGATACACATTCTTCCCCTGACCGCCCTCATGCTGATTTCTGGCTGTGGGAAGAAGGAGGAAGGAGTAAGCACCGCCGTGCCTCCTGAAGTAGGGGTATACACAGTTCGTTCCCAAGCATTGACCCTGACAACTGATTTACCTGGACGTACTTCGGCCAACCGAGTGGCAGAGGTACGCCCGCAGGTTTCGGGGATTCTTCAGAAACGATTGTTCACGGAGGGAGCCGAGGTCAAACAAGGTCAGCAGCTGTACCAAATCGACCCTCGCACTTATGAAGCGCAACTGCAGCGCGCGGAGGCAAACCGCACTACAGCGGCAAATCTGGCTCGGCGTTACGAAACGCTGTTGAAGAGCAAAGCAGTCAGTCAGCAGCAGTACGACGATGCACTGGCTGCCTCCAAGCAGGCTGAAGCCGACTATCAAGTTGCTCGAATCAACGTCCAGTACACCAAAGTGTTGTCGCCTATTTCCGGTCGTATCGGTCGCTCCACCGTGACAGAAGGAGCACTGGCAACCAACGGCCAGGCCCAGTCATTGGCCACTGTTACTCAGCTTGATCCGATTTATGTGGATGTGAACCAGCCGATCACCAAGCTTCTGGGGCTACAAAAAGCGCTGGAGTCAGGACGCTTGCAGAGTTCCGGAGAGAACCAAGCACAGGTCAGCCTGACGCTTGATGACGGCAGCGCGTACCCGCTTTCAGGTGTGCTCAAGTTCTCCGAAGTCAGCGTTGATCCGACTACCGGATCCGTCACGTTGCGCGCTGAATTCCCGAATCCAGACCGCAAGCTTTTGCCCGGCATGTTTGTACATGCGCTGTTGAAAGAAGGTGTTCAAGAGGCTGCGATCTTGGTGCCGCAACAGGCAGTCAATCGAGATACCCGCGGAGTTGCGAGTGTGTGGGTTGTGAAGGCTGACAACAGTGTGGAACTTCGCGAAGTGGAAACCCTTCGTTCGGTAGGAAACGCCTGGTTAATTGGTAACGGTGTGGAAGATGGTGAAAAAGTCATAACCGAGGGTGTTCAGCGCGTGCGAAGTGGCACCACGGTCACCGCTGTGGAAGCCAACAACGTCAATCTGGCAGCTGAATTCGCCATTAAATCCAAAGCCTCGGCTAACTGAGGGGGCCGCTCATGTCTCGTTTTTTTATCGATAGGCCAATTTTTGCGTGGGTGCTCGCGATAGTTGCGATGCTTGCCGGGACGCTGTCTTTGGTGAAAATGCCGATCAGCCAGTACCCTAACATCGCTGCACCCGCGGTTTCTATTCAGGTCAGCTATCCTGGTGCTTCCGCTCAAACCGTGCAGGACACCGTCGTTCAGGTAATTGAGCAGCAGCTCAGTGGTATGGACGGGTTCCGCTACATGTCTGCTGAAAGTGGGTCCGATGGCAGCATGACCATCATCGTCACCTTCGAGCAGGGTACCAACCCAGACATCGCCCAAGTCCAAGTGCAGAACAAGCTGCAGCTGGCAACGCCACGACTTCCTGAAGAAGTGCAGCGCCAAGGACTGCGCGTGGTGAAATACCAAATGAACTTCTTCTTGGTTCTCAGCTTGGTAGATCGTACGGGCAAGCTGGATAACTTCGACTTGGGCAACCTGATTGCCTCGCAACTACAAGATCCAATATCCCGTATTCCAGGTGTTGGTGACTTCCAGCTATTTGGTTCCCCCTACGCGATGCGTATCTGGCTCGATCCTGGCAAGCTCAACAGTTACCAGCTGACCCCAAGTGACGTAGCTGCCGCCATCCGCGAGCAGAATGTTCAGGTCTCGTCTGGCCAATTGGGTGGGCTCCCGACACGCTCTGGAGTCCAGCTCAACGCCACTGTGCTCGGTAAAACGCGCATGACGACTCCTGCACAGTTCGAAGAAGTGCTGGTCAAGGTAAACCCAGACGGCTCTCAGGTGCGTGTGAAAGATGTCGGGCGGGCCGAATTGGGTGCTGACAGCTTCGCGATATCTGCCAAATACAAAGAGCTACCGACTGCGAGTTTGGCGTTACGTTTGTCCACCGGCGGCAACTTGCTTGAGACCGTGGATGCTGTCAAAGCATTGATGGAGAAGCAGAAGGCCTATATGCCCGATGGAGTTGAAGTCGTCTATCCGTACGATACGACACCTGTTGTAAACGCCTCGATTGACTCGGTAGTACACACCATCATCGAAGCTATCGTGCTTGTTTTCCTGGTGATGTACCTGTTTTTGCAAAGCTTCCGAGCTACGTTGATTCCAACCCTGGCTGTTCCCGTTGTGCTGTTGGCGACGTTCGCATTGCTGCCGTATTTTGGGATCAGCATCAACGTGTTGACAATGTACGCAATGGTCCTTGCGATCGGTCTGCTCGTCGACGATGCTATCGTCGTTGTAGAGAACGTCGAGCGTCTCATGGACGAGGAGGGGTTATCTCCGCTAGAGGCTACTCGTAAGTCCATGGATCAGATTTCCGGTGCTCTAGTCGGTATCGGCATGGTCCTGTCGGCGGTCTTCATTCCAATGGCGTTCTTCGGCGGCTCGGCGGGCATCATCTATAAGCAGTTTGCCGTCACCATCGTGGTGTGCATGGGCTTGTCGATTCTCGTTGCGATGATCTTCACACCAGCCTTGTGCGTCACCATTTTGAAAGCGCCTCACGGTGATGCCCATCATGAGAAAAAAGGATTCTTTGGTTGGTTCAACCGCACTTTTGATCGCGGCACACGGCGCTTTGAACGCGGCATTGGCGCGATGCTCAAGCACCGTGGTCGGTATCTGCTCGCTTTCGCATTGATCACTGCGGGTACGGGCTATTTGTTCACCCAGATCCCCAAGGCATTTCTGCCTAACGAGGACCAGGGGTTGATGATGGTCGAAGTGCGTATGCCGCCGAACTCCTCTGCTGAACGGACAGAGGCCGTGCTTGATGATGTGCGCAACTACCTGCTGAACGAGGAAGGCGAATCGGTCGAACACGTACTCACCGTAAATGGCTTCAACTTCGCCGGCCGTGGCCAGAACTCCGGTTTGGCTTTGATCACCTTGAAGGATTGGTCCGTCCGTCACGAGGTTGGCCATGATGTGTTCAGCATCGCTAAAAGGGCCAACCAGTATTTTGCCGGGATCAAGGATGCCAGTGTCATGTCGTTTGTTCCTCCAGCCATTCTGGAGATGGGCAACGCCATGGGTTTCAACCTCTACCTGCAAGACAACTTGGGACTCGGCCATGAGGCGTTGATGGCTGCGCGTGATCAGTTCCTGCAGTTGGCCAGCCAACATCCGAAGCTTCAGGCTGTCCGTCCCAATGGTAAGGATGATGAACCCCAGTTCCAGGTAAAGATTGATGACGAAAAAGCCCGTGCATTGCAGGTGAGCATCGCCGCCATTAACGAAACTATGTCCGCTGCGTGGGGGTCGATGTACGTCAACGACTTTATTGATCGTGGTCGTGTGAAACGCGTTTACATCCAAGGTGAGGACATCTCGCGGATTTCCCCTGAGGATTTTGAAAAGTGGTACGTGCGCAACAGCCTGAACCAGATGGTGCCGTTCTCGGCCTTCGCCAAGGGCGAGTGGGTTCATGGCTCACCGAAACTTGAGCGTTACGGTGGTATCTCCTCGGTGAACATTCTGGGTGAGCCTGCACCTGGTTACAGTACCGGTGATGCAATGATCGCGATCGCCGAGATCATGCAGCAACTGCCCAATGGTATTGGTGTGAACTACACCGGCCTGTCCTATGAGGAAATTCAAACTGGCGATCAGGCACCGATGCTTTATGCGCTCACGGTGATGATTGTGTTCCTCTGTTTGGCCGCTCTGTACGAGAGCTGGTCAGTGCCTGTGTCCGTCATGCTTGTCGTTCCGCTGGGCATCTTGGGCGCAGTGGTGGCAACGCTGTGGCGAGACCTTACCGCGGATGTATATTTCCAGATCGGCCTGATGACTACTGTGGGCTTGTCTGCCAAGAACGCGATTTTGATCGTCGAGTTTGCGAAAGAGCTCTATGAGAAGCAGGGCTATCCCCTCGTCAAAGCAGCAATTGAAGCGTCGAAGCTGCGACTGCGACCGATTCTGATGACCTCCCTGGCATTTACCTTTGGTGTATTGCCAATGGCGATCTCTTCGGGTGCAGGTTCGGGTAGTCAGCATTCCATCGCTACCGGTGTCGTCGGCGGCATGATTACCGCCACGGTCCTCGCTGTGTTCTTCGTGCCACTGTTCTTCGTTGTGGTTATCAAGTTGTTCGAGGGTTTCATGAAACCCAATCCGAAAGCTGTCGAAGGAGAAAAGCATGAAGCTTAAGTCTCTGCCGATAGCCGCCTTTTTAATGCTTAGTGGGTGCAGTTTGATACCTGATTATCATCGTCCTGCACCACCAGTCGAAGCGAGTTGGCCACAAGGACGGGCTTACGATGCAAACCAGAACCTCCAAGGCCAAGTGGCCACCCTTCCGGTGGTGGCGCAATTCTTTAAAGATCCCGCGCTGGTGCGTCTTCTGAACACTGCGTTGGAGAACAACCGAGATCTTCGGATCGCGGCGAAGAATGTTGAAGCCTATCGGGCGCTGTATCGCATCCGGCGAGCAGAACAGTTTCCCACACTCGACGCGTCTGCATCGGGGGATCGTCGAAGGTTACCAGACGATCTTTCGTCCACCGGTGAGTCTGGCATCGAGAGCCAGTATCAGGTCGGATTCGTCACCGCATACGAGCTCGATCTATTCGGCCGCATTCGAAGCCTGTCAACTCAAGCGCTTGAGCAGTACCTCGCAACTGAGGAAGCCCAACGCAGCGTTCACATCACCTTGATAGGCGATGTTGCTACCACCTATTTTCTCTGGCGCACCGATCAGGCCCTGCTGGAGTTAACTGAGGCCACCCTGGTAAGTTATGTCGAAAGTTTGGACATGATTGAAGCAACTGCCGGTGCGGGAACAGGCTCCGAATTGGATGTTCGACAGGCGCGGACACTGGTCAATCAGGCCGCGGCCCAAAAGGCGCTATACACCAGGCGCATTGCAGAAGACGCCAACGCCCTACAGCTGCTCTTGGGAAGTCCAGTGCCGACGGATCGATCCAAGAGTGCGCCCTTGACCATCAGTACGATCGCTGAGGTTCCGGCAGGGCTTCCGGCGGATCTTCTGCTCAATCGACCTGATATCCGAGCGGCGGAACATCAACTGTTAGCGGCAAACGCCAACATCGGCGCCGCGCGCGCAGCTTTTTTTCCGCGCATCAGCCTGACAGCATCGGCCGGCACCTCCAGCAGTGACTTGGATGGTCTGTTCAACAGTGGTTCCGAGAGCTGGAGCTTCGTACCCCAGATCAGCGTGCCGATCTTCAACGCTGGCCGCTTGCGGGCGAACCTTGACTACGCCGAGATTCAAAAGGAGGTCAGCGTCGCAAGCTACGAGAAAAGCATTCAAACCGCATTCCGTGAAGTCGCCGATGGCCTTGCTGCACGAGGCACCTATGGTGAACAGCTCTCCGCTCAGGCACTGCTGGTGGACAACTACAAGGCCTATTTTCAACTGGCACAGCAACGTTACGATCAAGGGATAGATAGCTACTTGACCGTACTCGATGCGCAAAGGGAGCTGTTCGCTTCCCAGCAGCAACTACTCAATGATCAATTAGGGCAGATTAATAGCGAAGTGCAGCTCTATAAAGCTCTCGGAGGAGGGTGGGAAGCCCATCGTCTTTAAAGGTGCGGCGGGCGACGATTTATGCATCTCAATCAGTGATTAAGAGTGAAGTTGATGTTCGCGCTGTATTAGCTGAGCTAAGTCCTCGCTTGTCCGTCTGTGAGTAAGGTTTCCCTCCGTCGGTTTCGCACTGATTAAAGAGGAACCATTCCCTTAGGTGTCGGAGTAATAGTCATGACGCTTGGAAATATAAGTACGTTGGAAGTCTGTTTTGCTGCGCCCGTAGAGATTGCGTTGATCGATAATGTGGAGATGATTCTCGATGTCTTAAAGACGCACGATGGGTGTCTGGGGTACACAATGTCCTCGCTGCAGCACGTATCGAACTCTATTCTCATTACTGGATATTGGCGTGACGAAGAAAGTATGCTCCGTCATTTTGCAAGCGTAAGCTTTTCCGAGCTTTTTGAAAGTCTCATTCCGCGCAGCTTTAGCCTGCGGTTCAAAACATTTTTCACGCGTTATGAATCTGAGGGTTGTCATGTATTTTGATGAAAAGACGCTGCTAGATGCCGATATCCACAGTTTGATTACTTTTTTGGTGGTGCATAGGGAAGGGGGAGTGAGCCGGGCTGCAGCTTGCTTAGGCGTTAAGCAGCCTGCAGTAAGCAACACTCTCGCCAGGCTTCGGGAAAGATTCAACGATGAACTGTTTTACCGCAGAGGAATCTGGTGCGCGACCGAAAAGGCCGATCAACTTGTGGAGGTTTTGGTTCCAGGCTTCAGACGTTTACAGGACGTATTGAAAGAAATGGAGAAGTCACTCTAGATTACGCAAGTTAGAAATGTTAGGGATACGCGCTGAAAGGTAGTGCCCGTCGAGGACGGAATGACGAATACGACGTTGGGAGCATGAAGCCGTATGGAGGAAATGCAGATTCGGTTGGGCACCGGAAATGATGCGCGTCCGAAAACGGACTGTTGAGCATCCCTTCGGGACGCTCAAACCGGGTAGTCAATCACAGAGCACAGAGGGTAGCGGTGAGGAAAGCCAATCGACTCGCCGAAAATGTCTTTGAATTGATTCATGCTCATGGATTGGCTCATGGCAATGTCACCTCATCGATAGTTTGTAGAGGAAAGCCTGTCGGGCACTTTTATGAGACTGGACCGCTCGCCAACATCCTGATTTCGGTTACCAGATGATCGACAGCTGTCAGTATGAACTCGATCGTTGTTTCATCGACGAAGCGGCCGTCATGAATCTTCTGATTGACTCCCGCAATGACAATCTGCGGGCTACAAACGACCCTGGACAAGGTGGCCGACAGGGTCTCTCGAAGCTGTGCTTGTGCGCGTACGCCGCCGAGTACGCCAGGCGAGGACGTCATGATCAGCACCGGTTTGTTTTTCAGTGGTGAATGGAAGCCTGGGCGCGAGGCCCAATCCAGCGCGTTTTTCAGCACGCCAGAGGTGCCGTAGTTGTATTCAGGTGAGCAGATGATCAAGCCATCAGCCTTTGATATCTGCTCTTTCAGCATGACCACCGAGGCTGGCAACGACTCTTCTTCCAGATCACTGTTGTACAGGGGGATTTCGTTCAGGGGGAAAAGGCTCATGCTTGCCCGATCATCCAATCGAGTGGAGAGCGTCTTGAGCACCGCTGTATTGGTGGACTGTGAACGCAGGCTGCCTGAAATACCGAGTAGTCGATAAGCGACGGTGGTCATAAAAATCCTCGAACCAGAGCGATGAATAATCAGCAAAGCTACCCGGTTTGTTTCCCTGAGAGCGGTGCACCGATCATTACAAACAGTGCGCGGGCAATCCGCTTGCTTTTGTTGCGCCACGCGTGCCGTGTGCCGTTTTGAATGACGATGTCGCCTGCTTTGACGAGCCGGCTCTGACCGTTATCCAGCTCCAGCCACATCTCACCTTCCAGAATGATTCCGTAGTCGATCGTGGCGGTGGTGTGCATGCCGAGGTTGTCCGGTTCGAACGTTTCGATCAGGCCGGGCAGTGCGGCACCCAACTCGTCAAAAGCTTGGGCGCCGTCGACGGGATTGTGCATGACGGTGTCGGGTGGGAAATCGAACATGGCGATGCTGGTGCCTCCCTGAGGGGGAATCAGTGACGCATGATCAAGCGTCGGGTCGCGTTCGTTTTCAAGCAGTGTCGGCTGGGCGGGAGTCGTCCACAGCTGCGCCATTGCGTGTCCCGGTATCGAGGCAAAGGATTGTGCCCTTGGGGCAAAGTCATCTGAAACGAACACCGAGTTGCCCCGTTCGTCGTGGCCGGTCACGATTCTTCTTATCTTCATGTGGAGTACTCAACGAGCAGTCAGGGCGCCGGCGAGGGGAGGGCGAACCGCTTCCCTCGCCGGAGTTGATCAAGGGCAGATGACGTAGTTGCTGAAGCCGCCATGACGGTTTTCGATACCCGTTATGGCGCTGTTGACGTCCTCCAGGCGGAAAGCCGTGTTTTCGAAGAACGAGAGATCGAGCACTCCGGATTCAACCATGTCCGCCATAGCCTGGCCTTGGCCGGTGGTGAACCAGGCCGATCCGCTGATCTGGATGTCGTTGTCCATGATCCAGTGCAGATCGATGGGGACTTCGCCGGCGATGGCGCCGACGTTCACCAAGTGCCCGCCGCGATGAAGGGATTTCAGCGCCTGGGTCAGGCTCTCATGGGGGGCGCCAGGGCCCAGGGCATCAATGACCACATCGACACCCTCGCCATGGGTGACTTCATAGGCCCATTCATTGGTGGGAATCGTACCCAAGGTATGGATTTCAATCCGGCCTGGGGCGGCCAGGTCTTTCACCTTCTGGAACAGGTCCTGGTTTCTGGCGGTGCCGAGAATCTTTCGAACGCCCATGGCCAGCGCGAGCGCGACGGCGCCCAGGCCGAGTGTGCCGCTGATCCCGTTGATCAGCACCGTGCTGCCCGGGCCGACGTTGGCCTTGAGCAAGGCCTTGTAGGCGGTGCCCATGTAACCCAGGCGTGCGGCGGTTTCAAAACTGATGTTGTCCGGCAGTTTGACCAGGCTGTATTGCGGTGCGGGGATGTACTCGCAAAGGCCACCATAGGGGTAGTCTTCGAACATGCGCGGGCTTTTGGGGGTGAAGCCGAAATAGCCATTGAACGTATAGGCGGTACAGGCAATGGTGTTGCCTGCGCGGCAGGCCCGGCATGAACCACAGTGTCGGCCAGGGTTGACGTAAACCCGGTCACCGACCTTGAAGTCGTAGACCTGGGCGCCGACGGCTTCGACGACACCTGCGGGGTCCAGCCCGAAAATCGCCGGGAGCTTCGGCAGCGGGTTCTGCGGGAACCATTTGACCCAGTTGGTGAGGATGTTGTGCAGGTTCGGCACGATCCCGCAGGCCTTGACCTTAACCAATACTTCGGCCGGACGAATTGCGGGTACGGCCACTTGCTCGATGACCATGGGTTTACCGCCTTCATACAGACGTGCGGCGCGCATAGTTTTTGCTGTCATGATGTTCTCCAACACACATATTGTTTTTGTAGTGGTGCAAAGCTTCAAATCTTCGGCATTCAACGCAACCCGTCTTCGCCCTTCACGTCGGCGGCGGCCAGGCCACCGAGTCGTGCATGAATCCTCCCGCCGGTGGCCATGGCCAAACCAAAAGCGATCTCGCTACGACGAGGGCCATCCCATACGGTCATTTCCGCCACGCCGAAATGGCTACGAACATAGGCGGCCTGGACGTGTCCGAGCGGGATCATCACCCGGCAACCGGGGCCGCCGATGGTCTTTGCCGCCGGCACGATCGCCTTCGGATTGCCGAGCGCTTCGCGCATGGCCCAGCCCCCGGCTTCATGCCAGACCGCCCCATGTTCCAACTCGCCGTCTTCGCCGACGATGGCGCCCTTGCCATAAGCCTGTACATGTCCGGCGCCGCCCAGCGCGTGGATCAGTTGCTCGGACAGTTGCGCGCCCAGCCCCCTTAATTCCTGCATGAACGGCAGCAGATCCTCGACAAACCGACCTGCATAAGGGTTGGCGACCACGGCGGTGGCGACCGCTATCCTGAGGGGGACCGACGAGCGCGGCCCGCCTTCGTGGAATACCTCTTCGACGTCCAGCTTGATCTTGCGAACCATCACCAGCGACATACCGTTATCTCCAGAACCGAGAGCTTCATACAGCTCGTTATTTTTTTGTACCGGTCTTCCGCATTATGCATTTAATGATGTATGGTGCAAGGAATTAGTTTTTGTGCATAAAAAACAGGAGAACAAGATGAAGCTTATTTCGTACCGCAAAGAGGGAAAGGCGCATTACGGCGCCGTGTCCGGGGATGGGGTGGTCGAGCTGACCGGTCGATTTGCGCAAGCTGCGGATCTCGCTTCCTTCCTGGCCGAACCTGCCCTGTTGCAGGAGGCGCGCAAGATAGTAGAAGCCGCTCAACCCGATTACCCCTTTTCAAGCGTCCAGCTGGAAGCGGTCATACCCAATCCCGGCAAAGTGATTTGCGTGGGCATCAACTACGTAGCCCACGCAGAGGAGGCCGGCAGAAAGGTCGGGGAGTTCCCGGTGATTTTCCAGCGCTTCGCCGAAACGTTGCTGCCCCATGGCGAACCATTGGTACGGCCGCAGGTGTCAGAGCAGTTCGATTTCGAAGCCGAACTGGCGGTGGTGATCGGCAAGGGGGGCGCACATATCGATCCGGCCGACGCGATGAACCATGTCGCCGGGTACACCTGCTTCAACGACGCCAGCGTTCGCGACTGGCAATTCCATACGCACCAATACGGCATGGGCAAGACGTTCAGGAAAACCGGGGCGTTGGGCCCATGGCTCATTCCGGCCTCGGAAATTTCCGATTACCGTAAGCTGGTAGTCAGGGGAGTACTCAATGGCGAGCAGTTACAGGAGGGCAGTCTTTCAGAGTTGGCCTTCGACATTCCGCATCTGATTTCCTATGTGTCGAAAGCACTGTCATGGAACCCGGGCGACATCCTGGCAACCGGTACGCCGAGCGGGATCGGCTTCAAGCGCAATCCGCCGATCTTTCTCAAACCCGGTGACGTTTTCGAAGTGGTTATTACCGAGATCGGCACGCTATCGAACGGCGTTATCGACGAAGCCTAAGCGTCGTCCTCTGCACAATCATAAGAATCTGGAGGTTCCAAATGCCCGCTTTACCGACCATCAATTTCACCCATTCCGGCGTGTTTTGCGCAGACCTCGATCGTATGGTCGATTTCTACTGCCGCACCTTGGGTTTCATCGTCAGTGACAAAGGTGTCGCCTCAACGGGCCATCGGCTGTTTTTCATGACGCAGAATCCCGAGTTGCATCACCAGGTCGTGCTCTTCGATGGTAAACCCATCGACCTGCCCTTCAACCCGATCAATCAGTTGTCGTTTCTGCTCAATTCGCTGGATGACCTGAAAACCTATTACCAGTTCGCCAAAAAAAGCGGCATTGAAGGGATCGCACAAGTGGACCACGGCAATGCCTGGTCGATGTACTTCAAAGACCCTGAAGGCAACCCCATCGAAATGTATGTCGATGCACCGTTCTACACCGCACAACCCTGCAAGGAACCCCTTGATCTCGAACTGCCGAGCGAGGTCATCCTGGCCCAGACCGAAGCCATGTGTAAGCGCCGCCCGGGCTTTCAGACTCGGGAGCAATGGATGAATTCCATTCGGGCGAAGATCGAAGAGCAGCGGGTTCGAATCGGTTGACAATGTGCTGATCTGTGAAGGGTTGATGGGCGCGCGCAGGCCTGTTCATCAACCCTGCGCCGCACTGGATAAAACAAAAAGCGGAGTAGACGATGGACTACGATGTCATCATTGTTGGAATGGGTCCGGTGGGTGCCCTGTGCGCAAACCTGGCTGGCATGTGGGGCCTCAAGGCCCATGTCGTGGACAAGTCCGAAACGGTGTACACCAACCCCAGGGCCATGGGTTTTGATCATGAAGTGATGCGTGTCTTTGGCAACATTGGCCTGGCCGATAAGATTGCCGAACACGTCATGCCTTATCGTCCCTCGGAGTACCACACCACGGGTTCTCGGCTGATCAAGCGCATTGATGCCGCCAAGCCTCCTTTTGCGCTGGGCTGGGCACCCAATTATGTGTTCTCGCAACCCCCCGTCGAGCGTGCACTGCGCGGCAGGATTGCCGATTTGAAGTCCGTCACTGTGGAGCTCGGTTCAGAAGTTCTGTCGGTCGATTCCAAGAGCTCGCAAGCTGAGGTACGCATTCTGGCCAAGGACGGGACCGAGCGCACGGTCACGGCAGACTATGTGCTGGCCTGTGATGGCGGCACCAGCCCGATCCGCACCCGGCTAGGGTTAAAGATGGAGGATCTGGCTTTCGATGAGCCGTGGCTTGTGGTCGATGTGATCCTCAACGAAGGGGCGGGCGAGCATCTACCGAAGACTAACGTGCAGTTTTGTGAACTGGCCCGGCCTTGTACCTTTGTCGTCGGGCCAGGGCAGCATCGGCGCTGGGAATTCATGATCAATCCCGACGAACAGCCGACGGAAATTTCCCAGCCCGAAGCGATCAGGAAGCTCATCTCCCGCTGGTTGCCTGAAGGCGATTATCAGTTATGGCGAGCATCCGCTTATCGATTCCACGCCCTGATCCTGGAGCAGTGGCAGTGCGAACGGGTGTTCTTCCTTGGGGACGCGGCGCACATGACGCCACCGTTTCTCGCGCAGGGCATGTGCCAGGGGATTCGCGATGCACTGAACCTGGTCTGGAAACTCGCGCTGGTGAAAGGAGGGCTGGCAGCGCCGGCATTCCTGCACACCTACCAGGCCGAACGGGTTCCTCATGTCCGCCAAACTACTTTGGCGGCCAAAGAGTTCGGTGTGGTGATCTGCGAACGCGATAGCGAAAAAGCTGCGATCCGCGACACGCGGATGATCCAGCAAATGACCGAGAACCCCGCAGGTACGATCAGGCAATCGTTGATTCCAGGATTGACCCAGGGGTTTGTCTCCCAGGTCGCGCCTGCCGGTGAGTTGTTCCCGCAACCGATGGTCATGAACCATGCCGGCAAGAAGGCGCTACTGGATGAGTTCACCGGCCAGTCCTTCCGGGTGGTCATTGCTCCAGGGTTTGATGCCAGCGCGTTACTGAGGTGCCTGCACAGCAGTCAATCGCTTAAAGGCCTGCCCATCCATGTCGTGCGATTGGTCGGTCCTGAACAGTCAGGTCCACGCACCGCCGATGATTACCAGGAGGTCGACGGATTGCTGGCGCAATGGCTTGAGCGTCGAGGCTGTAATGTCGTCATCGTGCGGCCGGATCACTATGTGTATGGCGGGGCGGTCACCGTTGCCTGGGCGATGGAGCTGCTGGAAGCAATGGAGCTGGCGCTGTGGTGCAAGACGCCCGAACAGGCTGCCCGAAGCGAGGGTGGCACCAGCGACCCGATGATCAGGTTTGCGCAGGTACAGAGCCAGTAACAGACAAAAGTCCTTCGCCTTGCACTGTCCACGAAAGCAGTTGCAGGGTGAAGGACTTTTTTGCAATCGCGTTATTGAAGCGTGGCTTGTTGGCGCTCTATCGCTTCGATGGTTCGCTCCAGGGTGTCCTGGATGTGGTTGCGCAGCAGCGTCACCGCCTTGTCTGCATCGCGTGCAAGCGCCGCATCCATCAGGTCCTGATGCTCATTGCCCTTATGCCGTTGGCGGATTCGCTGTTTGGCAGAGAAGCGTCTGTAGCGCTCGGCCCGGTCGAAGAGCGAGTCAATCATCTTCAGCATCAATTGTGATGGGCAGGCCGCAAACAACGCGAAGTGGAAAGCCTTGTGCCGATTAGACCACTCATCGTCGAGTACGAGCACGCCAGTTCCCAGCTTTTTCTCAATCAGATTCAAGCGGTGAAACGCGCCGAGCACATCGGCCTCCCACGCGTCATCGCCGTATTCGATGGCATCGCCCAACGCCTCGCATTCCAGTAGACAGCGCATACGTGTGATGTCGCGAAAGTCCGTGGTGGAAATCGGAGCAACCCTGAACCCCTTGTTGTCGCTGGCTTCGACGACGCCGTCCTGCGTCAGTCGATTTAGCGCCTCACGGATAGGGGAACTGCTGAGCCCGTAGGTTTTGGATAGTTCGGCGACTTTGAGTTTTTCGCCGGGGGCCAGCTCGCAACAAACAATCGCCTTTTTCATCTTCGTCAATGCGACTTCGATCAGCGGACTGTTGGGGGAGGGGATCATGGTCGGTCATCCTGGAATTTGCACTAAACGGATTTTATGCGCAAAAAGTTGTTTGGTGCAAAGGATGAATGTCGCCTTGCGCACAAATTTTCTTGCGCCGCAAGGGAAAAGTTGAAGGGCAGACTTTTCCGGCGCTCTAGACCGGGCCTTTGCCTCCTAACCCCTTCTCGCCATCGATTTCAATGCTCGCGCCTTTGCGGCCTCCATGGACCGCCCGCCTGCCGCAATCATCCGAAATAGGTTCCCGAATCTGCTTGACATTGAATTTGTGCAGGATTACGTTTTGTGCACAAAGTCATTTGAAATGCAATAAAGCATATTTTACGCATAAATGGTTTGGCTCTTGAAGCTGACCGGAACGCATAGGGAAGAAACCTCGCAACACCCGTGGTATTCGCAGCCAAACGCTGCGAGTGGATGACCTTTTACAAAAACAAAAAAACAGGAACATCTTCATGAAAACAGCCAACCAGTGGCTCTGCCCATTGCCGGTTTCGAGCCTCGCCTGTGCAGTCGGCGCCACGGTACTACTGAGCCTTTCAACGCCATCGCAGGCCTTTCAGATCGACACGGGGAACCCCGATCTTTCGGCGACTTGGGACAACACCATCAAGTACAGCAACGCGTGGCGCGTGAACAAACTCGATCACAAAGTCGCGGTCGGCCCAGGAACAAACAACAGCAATCCCAACCTGGACGACGGTGATCGAAATTTTGACCGCGGGCTGATCTCCAATCGGCTGGATGTCTTGTCCGAATTCGACATCAAGTACAAGGACGTTGGTGCCCGTCTCAGCGCGGCCTCCTGGTACGACGATGTCTACAGCCACGATAACGACAACGACTCGCCCGGCACCGCCAACTCGTTGAGTGTCGAGTACGACGAGTTCACCAGCGACACCCGGCGCATCCACGAACAGCACACTGAAATCCTCGATGCCTTTGTCTATGGCTCCCGGGAAATCGGCAGCACTTCGTTGTCTGGGCGGTTGGGGCAGTTCACCCAGATCTATGGTGAAAGCCTGTTCTACGGAGCCAATGGTATTGCCAATGCGCAGTCCACTGTCGACCTGGTGAAGCTTCAATCCGTACCCAGCTCGCAGTTCAAGGAAATCCTGATGCCCACCCAGCAGGTCTCCGGCAACTGGCAGCTCAACGATACGGTCAGCATCGGCGCCTACTACCAGTTCAAGTGGAACAAGACGCGACTTCCTGCGGCTGGCAGCTATTTCAGCGGTGCGGATTTTGTCGGCGAAGGCGGGGAGCGGGTGTTCTTCCCTACCGGCGAGCTGCGCCACGGCAAAGACATCGATGCCAAGGATTCAGGGCAGTTTGGTGCACAGCTGAAATTCGCTGTCGAGGACTGGGAGTTCGGCCTGTACGCCGCCAAGTATCACGAAAAGACCCCGGTGTTCTACTTCCGGCCCGCCGCGCTGGTCCCCGGTGCCGATGACACCTTCGTCAACGTGTATCCCGAGGACGTCAAGGTCTTCGGCGCGAGTTTCAGCACCCTGGTCGGCGAAGCCAACATTGCCGGTGAAACCTCGATTCGGGTTGATACGCCGTTGGCCGGCGTCGGCGGCACGATCATTACGGGCTTGGGTTCCGACAACGATTCAAACCCGGCCTATCCCATTGGCCGGTCGTGGCATGCCCAGGTGTCGATGGTCAATGTCTACGGCGGCTCGGCGCTGTGGGATGGTGCATCGTTGATCGGTGAGCTGGCGTTCAACCGGCGACTGAGCGTGACCAAAAATGCCGATCAGCTGGAGCCCAACAGCACGCGCGATGCCTTTGCCCTGCGCTTCACTTTCGAACCGCAATACTTCCAGGTCTTTCCTGGCATCGACATCCAGGCCCCGATCACCGTCGGCTACAACCCCTCCGGGCGCTCTTCGGTCACGCCCCAGGCGTTCGGCCCTGAACACGGTGGGGACCTGACCCTGGGCCTCAAGGCAGATTACAAGAAACAGTGGTACGCCTCGCTGACCTACACCAACTTTTTCGGTGAGACCGGACCGATCATCGACGCCTCCAATTCGTACACCTACCAGCAAAACATGAAGGACCGGGACTTCGTGGCGTTCTCGATCCAGCGAACTTTTTAAGCAAAGAACAGGCGGGCTCTGATAATGACAAAAATTAAACTGCTGTTGCTTTCCACCCTGTCGATCTCCCTGTGCGCCAACAGCGCATTTGCGGCGGTGAGTCCTGACGAGGCGGCGAAGCTCAAGACCAGCTTGACCCCCCTTGGGGCAGAAAAAGCCGGCAATGCCGATGGCTCGATTCCGGCCTGGACAGGCGGGCTGACCAAGGACGTGGCCGGGGCCAAATTCGGCGATGTGCCGGTCGATCCGTTCCCAGGTGAAAAACCGCTGTTGCAGATCACTGCGAAGAACGCGGCGCAGTACGCGGACAAGTTGAGTGAAGGGACCAAGGCCTTGCTGGCCAAATATCCCGAGACCTTCCACCTTGATGTGTACCCGACCCATCGAACCGCCGCGGCCCCCGACAGCGTTTATCAGAATACCTTCGCTAACGCGACTCGGTGCAAGACCACCAGTAACGGACTGTCGGTGGAGGGCTGTTATGGCGGCATTCCGTTCCCGATTCCGAAAACCGGGAATGAGGTCATCTGGAATTTCCTGCTGCGTGTCGAGGCCGAATCCATCCAGATGGGCTACACCAACATCATTGGCAATGCCGACGGCACTCGCACCTTGGCCAGCCGTGGCGTCGAGAACTGGCAATACCCGTACTACTTCAAAGACGGCGCAGTGGACAAATGGAACGGGCAGTATGCGCTGCTGCGTTTCCTGACCAACGAACCCCCGTTCAAGGCCGGCGAATCCCTGGTGACACACGACAGTATCAACGCCCAGGAACCTCGGGAAGCCTGGCAGTATCTGGTCGGCCAGCGTCGAGTGCGCCGCGCCCCGACCGTGGGTTATGACACCCCGGACTTCGTCGCGTCCGGTGCCAACTACTTCGATGAGGTGCATGGCTTCATCGGTCATCCGGATCGTTATGACTGGAAGCTGGTCGGCAAGAAAGAGATGTACATCCCGTACAACGACAACAAATTCAACGCCGAAAAACGCGAAGATGCCTTTGTCGCCAACCACATCAATCCGGACAAGGTGCGCTGGGAGTTGCATCGCGTCTGGGAGCTGGAGGCTACGGTCGCCCCGGGCAAACGCCATGCCGTGCCCAAGCGCAAATTCTTCATCGATGAAGACAGCTGGACGGTGTCGCTGGTCGACGGCTATGACGCCGAAGGCAAGCTGTGGCGCGTGTCCCAGGTGCTGCCATTCGTAGTGCCTTCCATTCCGGCGGTGGTGGTCAAGCCCGTGGTGATCTACAACCTGCAAGCCAAGACCTACAGCGTCGTTCAGGGTCTCAACGGCGAAACCTACAGCGTCATACCGCGCAAGCCCGAGAACTTCTTCACCGGTAACTCGGTAGCATCCGGATCGGTGCGCTGAGCCTCGCAACTACTTGTTCAACTTTGTGTTCAATGGACGCCGTGGCACTGACGCGGCGTTCATTGAACCGCATCATCGAGGCTCGAAAATGCGTATTCATACTCCCGGGTTTTTTCACCGGCATCTGTTCAAGGCGTTGACGCTGAGCGTGTCGATCGTGACGACGCTGGCTGGTCCGGCAATGGCGGCACCCAGCGACGGCTTGCCGCTGCAACCCTCGATCACCAGCGCCATGGCGGTGCAGTCCGTGATGCTGAGCGTTGCGCGGGCAGGGCAACGACTTGTCGCCGTGGGCGAAAGAGGCTTCATCATCGTCTCGGATGACAATGGCAGCACCTGGAGGCAAGTCAGTTCTCCGGTCAGCATGACCCTGGTCAAAGTACGTTTCATCGATGATCGCCAAGGCTGGGCGGTCGGCCATGCCGGTGTGATCCTGCACAGCCAGGATGGCGGGCTGAGCTGGAGCAAACAGCTGGATGGCGTGCAGGCGGCCGAGATCGAACTGCAGGAGGCCAGGCAGGCCCTGGAGAACCCTGGCGATGCGGAAAAAGCCCGCGAACGGCTTTCGCAAGCACAACAACTGGTGGACGATGGCCCCGACAAACCGTTGCTTGACCTGCTGTTTCTCGACGCCAGAAACGGGCTGGTGACAGGCGCTTACGGCCTGGCGTTTGCCACCCACGATGGCGGACTCAGCTGGCAATCGATCCGTTCCCGAATCGATAACCCCAACGGCTTGCACCTCTACAGCATCGAGCGGGCAGGACCGGACCTGTTCATCGCCGGCGAACAGGGCACGCTGCTGCGCTCCAGTGACGAGGGCCAGTCCTTCGAGTCGCTGGCGTCCCCTTATGAGGGCACGACCTTTGGACTGCAGGCGACCGGCAGCGGCTCGATAGTGGCGTTCGGTCTGCGCGGCAAGGCTTTCGAATCCAGGGATCGCGGCCAGACCTGGCAGCGCCTGGACACCTTGCAACCTATCACCCTGACCAGCGGCCTGCGGCTTGACGATGGCTCGGTACTGCTCACCGACGAATCAGGCCGAGTGCTGCGGTTCACCGACGGCGCCAGTACAGCGTCAGTGCTTCCTGTGCCGCAGCCCGGTTACTTCACCGGCATGGCGCAAGCCGCCAATGGCGACCTGATCATCAGCAGTGCACGGGGCATGTTGTCGTCCGCAGTTGCAGTGCAATCGTCGGAGCACGATCAATGAACAGTTTTACCCATACTGCCGAGCCTCACACCGTCCCTGATACCAGCACCTTCGACCCTGCTTCCGGCACGCTGGTTGAAAGGCTGTTGTTCAATCACCGGCGCATCATTCTGGGCATTTGTGTCTTGCTCAGTTTGATGCTCGGCTACCAGGCACTGGGTCTCAAGCTCAACGCCGCCTTCGAAAAGATGATCCCGACCGATCACCCGTATGTGCAGAACTACCTGCAGAATCGCGGCCAGCTGGGGGAGGGTGGCAATACCTTGCGGATTGCGATCGAGGTCAGACAGGGCAGCATCTTTGATGCTGCGTACCTGGAGACGGTCAAGAAAATCAACGACGAGGTTTTTTTGCTCCCCGGCGTCGACCGCTCATACATGAAGTCCCTGTGGACGCCGGCGACCCGCTGGATTGGCGTGACGGAAGAGGGCTTCGATGGCGGCCCGGTCGTCCCTGACAACTACGATGGCTCTGCCGGCAGCCTGGAACAGGTGCGACAGAACGTCGAACGCTCGGGCGAAATCGGCCGTCTGGTCGCCGCCAACTTCAAGTCCAGCATTGTCCTGTTGCCGCTTCAGGAAACGGCGTCCGATGAGGGGCAGCCGCTCGACTACAACGCACTTTCCAGCCAGCTCGAACAGATTCGAGCCAAGTACGAAACCGACAACATCAAGATCCACATCACCGGTTTCGCCAAGGTGGTGGGCGATCTGATCGATGGCATGCGGCAGATGCAGCTGTTCTTCGCCGCAACGCTGGTGATCTGCGGCATCGTGTTGTTCTGGTACACCCGCTGCATTCGCAGCACGCTGTTGGTGTTGCTGTGCTCGATCATCGCTGTAGTCTGGTTGTTGGGATTGCTGCCGACCCTGGGCTTTGATCTGGACCCGTACTCGATCCTGGTGCCGTTCCTGGTGTTTGCCATCGGCCTGAGCCATGGCGCGCAAAAAATGAACGGCATCATGCAGGACATCGGACGCGGTGCCGACAAGTTGGTGGCGGCGCGCTTCACCTTTCGCCGGCTGTTCCTGACCGGGTTGATGGCGCTGGTGGCCGACGCCGTAGGTTTCGCGGTGCTGATGATCATCAGGATTCCGGTGATCCAGGACCTGGCCGTCGCCGCGACACTGGGCGTGTTGACCCTGATTTTCACTAACCTGATTCTGTTGCCCATCCTGTTGTCGTATACCGGCGTCAGCAAAGCGGCGGCGTTGCGTGAAGCGGCCAACGACAAGTTCTCGCAGCTGGACGCGCAACATGCCCGACACCCGTTCTGGGCGTTTCTAGATCGATTCACCGAACGCAAATGGGCCAGCGGTGCAATCATCATCGCAGTGATTCTGGGGGTAGCCGGTTTCGCCGTCAGCCTGCACGTGAAGATCGGTGACCTGAATCCCGGGGCACCGGAGCTGCGAGCGGAGTCGCGCTACAACAGCGACAACCGCTTCATGGTCAGCAACTTTTCCGCCAGTAGCGACAAGTACGTGGTGATGGTGAAAACCCCGCAGTACTTCTGTGCCAATTACCAGACCCTGGTGGCGGTCGATGCGCTGGAGGCTCAGCTTCAACAACTGCCCGGGGTGGTGTCCACAACCTCATTGGCGGCACTGAGCAAGCAGGCTGCCGCGGGCATGAATGAAGGCAGCATGACGTGGTACGAGATACCCAGGAACCAAGGGTTGTTGAATGCGATCATCACCCGCGCCCCGCGCGAGCTGTTCAACCAGAACTGCGATTTGCTGACAGTGTATGTCTACCTCAAGGACCATAAGGCGGACACCCTCACCAGCGTGGTGCAGACTGTCGAGCGATTCGCGGCGACCCACAATACCGATCAAATCCAGTTCCTAAACGCGGCAGGCAATGCCGGGATCGAGGCGGCCACCAACATCGTCGTGAAACGGTCGAACGTGCAGATGCTGTTCATGGTGTACGCCGCCGTTATCGCCCTGTGTTTCATTACCTTCAGGTCCTGGCGCGCAGTGGTGTGTACAGTGCTGCCGCTGATGCTGACCTCGATTTTGTGCGAGGCCTTGATGGTGGGGCTGAACATCGGGGTCAAGGTGGCGACACTGCCGGTGATCGCGTTGGGGGTGGGCATCGGTGTGGATTACGCGCTGTACATTCTCAGCGTCACGCTCGCCAACCTGCGCAATGGCTCAAGTCTGTCCGATGCTTACTACCTGTCCCTGCTTTCCACGGGGAAGGTGGTGGTGATGACGGGGATCACGCTGGGGATTGCGGTTCTGACCTGGGTGCTGTCTCCGATCAAGTTTCAGGCAGACATGGGTATCCTGCTTGGGTTCATGTTCATCTGGAACATGGCAGGTGCCTTGATATTGGTTCCAGCGCTCGGACACTTCCTGCTCAAGCCGCAGTTGCAGCGTGCTCTCAGCAAGGGGGGCGAAGCCTGAATCGCCGCCTGTTTGCATGTACGTTGAAGCATTCATGAACGGCCAATTGCGATTGTTCTCGACAGGCAGCAATTGGCCCAGAGTGTGTAAAAATGTTGGCGCCGATGCCGAATTGCCCCAAGTGGCGACGCAAGAATGACCCATTTTCACATCCGCACAAATCCAGCACAGGTATTGGTTCGCGAGGAATCAGACTGGGTCAGTGACATCTCGGTAACTGGGTCAATCTTCACTGACATGATCATGTCTCCAAGGCGTGATCCAAGGGCTAAAAGTGGATTTCAGCGGTCTTGAGGCCCAGGTCTCGAAGCTCGGCGATCAAGTCATCCAGATGCCCAAAAGACTCGACCTCCTCGTTGTCATCAACCAAGAAATAACTCCTGCCAGCGTCCTTCTTGAAGAACACTATCCACTCCTTGGGGTTGGTCGGGTTTGCGATCACATGGGTGTCGAAGGTCACGCCTTCGGCATGTTTGGTTTGCACAGTTTTACGATTCATGTCTGTCACCACGCTACGCGCGCTCTCAAAATTCTCTATTTGCAGTGTATGCCCGCCCAGCTCCATCTGAGCTCTCACTATAAACATCTCCAGCCGCTCGAGGCAGTGGATCTAGGGCATTTCAATTATCACTGTATGTTAATATTATGCACATGCATCCACTGAGGGGCTAGCCATGATTGCGATAGGTGAGGCATGGAAGGCAGGGTTGTTGGGGCGAGGACACTGGCTTCGCAATATGGTGTCTGGCGTGATCGTCGGGGTCGTGGCGCTCCCTCTGGCAATGGCGTTTGCCATTGCATCTGGCGTCAAACCTGAGCAAGGCATTTACACCGCAATCATCGGTGGTTTGCTGGTTTCACTCTTTGGGGGAAGCCGCTTGCAGATTGCCGGGCCGACAGGTGCGTTCATCGTGATTCTGGCGGGGGTCACGGCCAAGCATGGCGTTGACGGTCTGCAAATCGCCACGATGATGGCGGGGGCCATCTTGTTATTGCTGGGGATGGCACGGCTCGGTGCGATCATCAAGTTTATCCCCGACCCGGTGATTGTCGGATTCACCGCGGGCATCGGTGTGATCATCTGGGTCGGGCAGTGGAAAGACTTTTTCGGTTTGCCGACGATCAGTGGAGAGCATTTCCATGAAAAGCTCTGGCATCTGCTACAGGCCCTGCCGGATCTTCACATGGCCACCACCCTGCTAGCGGTACTTAGCCTTTTCCTGGTCATCACCGCGTCCAGAGTTCCCGGTCTCAAACGGGTGCCTGGCCCGCTAGTCGCAATGGCGGTCGCTACAGCAATACAGTCAACCTTTCATTTCGAGGGGGTAGCCACGATTGGCAGTGCATTCGGTGGTATACCTCAAGGCTTGCCAGCGTTGAGCCTGCCTGAAATTACGCCGTCCCGCATTATCGATTTGATTGGTCCGGCGTTCACTATCGCCATGCTTGGAGCAATCGAATCGCTGCTGTCGGCGATGGTGGCCGATGGCATGGCGGGCACCAAGCACGATTCCAATCAGGAGCTGATCGGTCAGGGGGTCGCCAACCTGGTCACACCATTGTTTGGCGGCTTTGCAGCTACCGGGGCCATTGCCCGTACTGCAACCAATATCCGTAACGGCGGTACGAGCCCGCTGGCTGGCATTACGCATGCGGTCACCTTGGTGCTTATTGTTCTGTTCCTGGCACCTCTAGCCTCAAACATCCCACTTTGCGCCCTGGCTGCCATTCTTTTCGTGGTCGCATACAACATGAGCGAGTTGAAGCACTTCAAACGCATGGTCCAACGAGCCCCACGCGCAGACGTATCCATCCTGCTCATCACTTTCAGCCTCACTGTGTTCAGTGACTTGGTGATCGCCGTGAATATCGGCGTCATTCTTGCGATGCTGCACTTCTTGCGTCGCATGGCCTCATCGGTGGAAGTGCAACAGGTCGTGGAGCACGAGCTTGAAGAAGAGCTGATGACCAATGGCCATACTCGCCTACCGCCAGGGCTTTTGATTTATACGATTGAAGGGCCATTGTTTTTTGCTGCGGCCGAGACCTTCGAGCGTGTGATAGCACAGACCCACACTGACCCAAACCTGCTGATTATCCGTCTGAAGCGCGTACCGTTTATGGATATCACGGGCTTGCAAGTGTTGGAGGAGGTTATTCAGCAGCTGCACAAGCGGCATATCGTGGTGAAGCTCTGCGAAGCGAACACGAAAGTGCTCAACAAGCTCGATAGGGTGGGTATCCTGCAAGAAATTGGTCCGGAGCATTACCACGCCGACTTCAACACTGCGTTGGCTAAAGCTGTCAGTCACGTAGAGGGTACGTCGACCCTCTAGAGACTACTGCCCCTCTTAGTTATGACTTGGTGCTGGTGGCATGCTTGCTGTTGGTCGAATAGCTGGCGCCGTGAGTGTCCAGGTAGTCACGAATCAGTTGACGGACCACCTGCGAAGACGTCAGGTCTTGTGCTGCACAGAGTTCCTCGAAAGCTTTTTTCTTGACGGGATCAATGAGCACAGTGAGGCGCGCAGTCTTGCTTTCCATGGGGTATTCAATCGCTCAAGTCGCTGGATGTTAATCAAATTGTAATTGCCTTGTCCGGTGCTGTCACTGTTGCGGCGGTGGGTTGTTCGGTACCTCGACTTAACACACTAGAAAGCAATTGGCGCCTACAGTGGATGAGGAAGCGGATCTGCGTTGACTCAAGATGGATAACTCCCGTCCGCGAGCAAGAGAGCGGATTTATTCCAAAGCTGGCCGGCTGCCTGCTACGGGTTGACTGTGATCAGTTACGAGCGACCGGATATGGCCGTTTTTTGCCTGTCGCGAAGGACTGCAATCGACCGATTCTGTTGAAAAAGTAGCTCCCCTGTCTGGCCAGCGGCAAAATCCGCGCGTCGGCCAGCAGGGAAGCCCAGCCTGATGGGACAGTTATCGAGTGGGCAGGAACGGCTGTTTTACTCGTTCAACCTTGAAGACCACATCCCCGCCAATCACCTTCTGCGCAGCATTGATCGGTGTCTCGATCTGAGCGACTTGCGCCATTCCTTCGCCGATTTTTACAGCCCGATTGGGCGTCCGTCGATTGATCCTGAGCTGATGATCCGCATGCTAATCGTGGGCTATTGCTACGGCATTCGCTCAGAGCGTCGGTCGTGCGAAGAGGCCCATTTGAGCCTGGCGTATCGCTGGTTCTGCCGGTTAAGCCTGGAAGATGAAGTCCCTAACCACTCGCCGTTTTCCAAAAAACGACACGGTCGTTTTCGGGGCAGCGATCTGTTTCGCTGGCACTCCACGCGCGCATGGGGCTGCCCTTGCGATGCTAAGAAGTAAGATTGAGGAAAGGATTGTCAGTAGGGACAGGGCTCAGAAGAGTTTCAGCATTTTGCAACATGTAGCCATTGAGGGAAGCCCTCCGGCGGGGGCCCTGCACTGTGCAAGTCCATATGTTCTGCCCGTTTGGTCGTTTGAGATGTACGCCTAAGTGCTCAAAGTGACGTTGAGTGCGCCGCCATGCATCGGTCTTGTCGTCACCTGCAGATAGCTCAGGGTGCTCCGAAGCGTAGCGCTGGAAAATGCCGGGTGTGACCAGGTAGAACGTGCCGTCGACTGTGTGAATCTTTGCCTTACAGTCGTTGACGAGCAGGCGATGGCTTTGAATCCCCTCGCGTAGCCAGTCGACAAAGGCCAGCCCTGGTGCCTCGCGGGGTGACGCAGTTGAGGATTTCAGTCCTTGAGCGCTCGACTCATCCTCGTGCTCAACCGTCTCTTGCAACATATCCATCAAGTCATCGAGATAGTCGAAGTCATGGTTCGGAGGTAAGGGCTCTGGCGTTTCCTGGGCCGAAGTTGCTTGTGGCTGATCCAGGGCCGACTCGATAGCTTCACCGCTCGGCACGGTATTGTCAGCAACGAGCTCAACTGTCCCTTCAAAGCATCGGGGCCGGCTTTCATCGGCCCAGATCAGGCTCGGTTGGAGACGCAAGAATGTGAAGCGATGCTGCCATCCTTGATCTGACACGGTGGCGCTCCATACCGCTTTGCCTTCTGGCGTGGTGTCTACCAACCCGTGGGATTGCAGTTCATCGAACATGGCAATGTTGGAGGAGGGGATGCCACTTACGGCCTGGGCCAGGAGGTAAGCGCGAAGTTTGTCGGTTGCGGTCTTGCTGACTAGCCACAGATGATTTTCGGTGAGCCAGCCAGCAGCCCCGGGCTGGTTGAGTTTGAACTCGTTCTTGACCAGATGGCGTAAGCCAGTCAGCAGGTGATGCTGAAGCGACCGAGTGGGCGCCTGTAGTGCCTTGGTGGGATTGGCTCCGATGTTCTGCGCGGTAGATACCCGGTCAGCTTGCAGCACCAGCTCCCCCAGCGTCGCGGCGTATTCATAGTGGTTGGCCAGCAACGACAGCAGGTTGCCCCATAGAGTTGGGTAACCGCTGAGCCAGTCGAGCAGGCGCGGCGTCAGTATTTGGGTGTAGAGCAGCCCAGCGGCCGCAGCATGTAGCTGGTAGTCGCGCCCTGTCACGTAGCGGAAGCGGTAGGGCTTGTTCAGGGGGCCGTGCCACGGATGCCAGAGCTCACCATTTTGGTACTCCACCTGCAGGTCGACGGCAATCTTGCCGATGTCATGGAGCAGGGCGCCATAGGCGATGGCGGCGCTCCAGGCGTCGGTCTGCGCGGCCTGGTCTTCGGGCGCGGCGCCGCTGGGTAGCAGGTACGACTGGCGCAGTTTCAGGCTGCAGGCCATCAGCTCCAAACCGTGGTCCAGCATGCCTCCCGGATAGGCATGATGATGGCTTTCGCTGGCAGGTAGTTGCTGTACATACTTGGCGTAGCGGTGGATTGGATCGAGATAGAGCTGATCGAACTGAGGTTGGGAAAGGGCGGTGTATTGGCAGATGCGCTCGAGCAGCCGCTTCCGGTGATCGGCGGCAAGGAGCGATTCTGATGACTCAGGCAAGAAGTAACCTTCGGCGACAAGTGCTGGCGCGGGGCTGGCGGCGT
>Ga0213829_1000365_pt1 | contig 45008 bp, 26 predicted proteins | sample MC6MC0896MG_FD_180665 | JGI IMG/M metagenome (GOLD analysis project Ga0213829, IMG submission 180665) | Enriched soil aggregate microbial communities from Iowa State University, Ames, United States - MC6-MC0896-MG | ecosystem: Environmental > Terrestrial > Soil > Unclassified | place: USA: Iowa... | reverse complement strand
CATTCGGTCCCGCCCGTATCGTTCATAATGCTGAGATTGAAAGCCAGCTTGGCCTTGAAAGCGGCTGGATAGAAAAGCGTACTGGCATAATATCTCGGCATTGGGCAACAGAGGGTGAAACATTGAGCGGCCTGGCCGCCAATGCTGGAAAAATGGCGCTCGATAGTGCCGGTATCATGTGCGACGAGATTGCAATGGTCCTGCTTGCAACCTCCACGCCCGATCATCTGTTGCCACCTTCTGCGCCGCTGCTTGCGCACAGGCTCGGGCTGAAAAACGCCGGTGCAATCGATCTCGCCGGCGCTTGCTCAGGCTTTCTCTATGCCCTGATACTTGCTGACGGTTTTGTGCGCGCGCAAAACAAATCGGTGCTGATCGTCGCCGCCAATATTCTGAGCCGACGGATCAATCCGGCCGAACGAGCAAGTGCTGTTCTGTTTGCAGATGGCGCTGGCGCAGTTGTGCTTGCCCCATGCACGGACGGAGAAAGCGGCCTCGAGGCAACAGCATTGGTATCAGATGGAAGCAGTTACGATCTCATCACCATTCCATCGGGTGGCAGCAATAAGCCTTTCTCGCCCGAAACGCCTGCGAATGAATTTCTGATGAGCATGCGCGATGGTCGAGACGTTTTTTCGAAAGCGACCGGTTTTATGACGCGCACGTCAAGGGAAGTAATGAGTAAAGCTGGTATTGCTGCTTCATCCATTGATCATTTCATCCCTCATCAGGCCAATATCCGCCTGTGCGATGCTGTTGCGCACAGTCTAGGATTTGAGGCAAAGCAAATCATCAGCACGATCAGCCATTACGGAAACTCTTCCGCAGCGACCATTCCATTGTCGCTATCAATCCTGCATCAGAATAATCCGATAAGGCGTGGTCAGAAATTATTAATGACAGCCGCAGGTGCAGGGCTAAGTGCTGGCGCAGCACTTTTTACGGTCTGAATTTATGTGCCGCGCCAGCAGATATTATGTCATCAATATAACGATGACCATTCCCCAGAGTGTAAGCAAAGTATTGCTGATCGCATAAGGAACCGTATAGCCAAGCATCGGAACATTGCTTTTTGCAGCTTCAGAGACCATCGCCGCCGCCGCCGTACTTGTTCGCGCCCCACCGCAGCAACCGAGATTAATTGCGGGATCAAACCGGAAGATATATTTTCCGATCAACGGTGCAAGCAACATAGGTACAGAGGTCGCAAACAGGCCCCACAGGAACATTTCTATTCCTATTTCCTTAAGCCCGCTGATAAAGGTTGGGCCCGCAGATATACCGACAACGGCAATAAAAATATTCAAGCCGACCGTATTCATAAACCAGACCGTTGCAGTCGGAACATTGCCCATTTTCGGCGTAAAACTGCGAAGCCAGCCGAAAATAAGGCCTGCAATAAGTGCACCGCCTGAGGTTGACAGCGTGATCGGAATACCGGCGATTGGAACGACGATCGATCCCACCACACCGCCGATAACGATGCCCGAACCGACCAGCACCATATCGGTAACGCTTGTCGGCCTGTCGGCATAACCAATTTCGGCAACCAGCGCCGCTATATGCTTTTTACTGCCTGTAAGACTGACGATGTCGCCGCGATAGACTTTGCTTTGCGCCTTGACCGGCACATCGACATTCATTGACCCGCGACGAATCCGATTGATGTAAACACCACGCGTAAACGGCTCGTGCGACAGGTCGATCAGGGTTCGTCCATTCACGCGCTTATTCGTTATAACCACATCAACAGTTTCAATCGGAACATCAATCAGTTCGCGATCAGCCACTTCCTGTGCCCTGTTTGACCAGTCGACGATAGAATCGTGTGGACCGGAAACCGCAACAATGTCGCCGACCTGCAACACCGTATTATCGTCGAAAGGAATGATTTTGCCATCACGACGCAAACGTTCGAGGAATATCCGGCTCCCCGCCATCTGCTCCGCAGCAGCGACAGTTTTGCCTGCAATAATACCCGGCACCGTCAGCCGGAACGAGCGGACGATATACTGGTGCCAGGCAGTCTCAATGCCCGCATCGGGCGTGCCGACTGACATTTCGCGTTCATAACGCTGGCATTCCTGCTCAAGGTTAATGCGCAGCAGTTTTGGCCCCAGAAAAGCAATCAGGAGGCCTGTACCCACCGTACCAAACAGATATGTCACGGCATAGGCAACGGGTATAGCATTGAGTTCATCAGCGATTTGGGACGGCGACAGATCACTTCGATTAAGTGCATCTGTCGCCATACCGATGGCTGCGGAAATTGTCTGAGATCCGGCCAGAAGACCGATTGAAGACCCCGGACCATAACCCGCAATAACAGCTGCTATATAGACCGAACCAAGACACAGGAGAGACACGACCACAGCAAAAATTGCCTGTGGCAGGCCGTCACTTGCGATGCCACGCACAAATTGCGGACCTACACCAAAGCCGACCGCAAACAAAAACATAATGAAGAAGATCGATTTGATTTGCGGCGAGATTTCTATTCCGAGCTGTCCAATCAGAACACCCGCAAGCAAAGTCCCGGTTACTGATCCAAGGCTGACTGTGCCAAACTTCTGCGCCCCAACCCAAAACCCAATAGCAAGTGCCAGAAAGATCGCCAGCTCAGGGGCGGATCTCAGCACATTGCCTACCCATTCAAAGAGGAACATCGCTTAACTTTCCTGATAAGCCGAAAAAACAGGAGAAAGCGTCGATCAATGTCATATCAATCGGCGCTATAGCTTTCGCGCAATTTACGCTGAGCGTTTGAGAACTTTCAGTCCGACAGATTTGTCGTAACCGTGGATTTCCTTGACATCGAGCTTGCGCATGAATTCGATAATCTCATGCGTGATGACCTGTCCCGGAACCATGATTGGGAAGCCCGGCGGATAAGGAATGACAAAGTTTGCCGAAACAAGTGCCGGACCTTTCTCAAGTCTTTCCTCCACATCCGCACTGTGAAGTGCAATATACTCGCATTCTTCCTTTTTATAGGCATCGTAGAAAGCGCCGCGAATATTACCGTTCAGCGTTGCTGCTTCCGGATCAGAGCGATAACGTGCATCGAACTGACTGAAGTTCGGAAGGTCCGGCACATCGTCAACGAGTGTGCGGACTTTCGCTGCAAAGCTCTTGGAACGATCCTCTCCACCCTCTTTCAGGTCCGCTTCAATTTCTTGAGCGATTTCGAGCAGAACACGCACGAGAAGAGCAACGTCACTGCGCGAATTGTTGATATTCGATTGCAGCAAAATGCTGTTACGCGATGTCTTGTTGACCTGAATATTAAACCGATCCGCGAGAATATTCTTGAAAGTCGTGCCGTCAAAACCAGCCTGACCACAGGTCAGCGTCATGCGTGTCGGGTCGAGCAGAAACTCGTCGTCACGAACCGCCTGCACGGCATCCGTCCATGAAACCGATGCATCATTGAAGTCCGTCAGGTTCGATTTCCGATAATCTTCCGGGATCATTTCAGCATTGTTGAGAACGCGGAAATATTTCGAGATGACCGGGTGGCTGTTGACCTGCTTGCGGATTTCCAACGCGATCTGCAACGCATTGGCGACTAGCCCGTAACCTTCAAGTTCCATCTGGCGTCTTGCGACATCAAGGCTTGCAATAATTTGCAGATTTGGGCTGGTCGATGCATGTGTGAACACGGCTTCGTGGAACTGTGCTTCCACATCGTTGAACAACGCATCCCGGACAAGAACAACCGACCCCTGACGAAGCGCCGACATGGACTTGTGGATGGAGTTGGTCTGATAAACACGCAAGGTCACCGCGTCCGGATCAGGGATCAATCGCGTTTTAAGCAAAACATCGTCAGACGGATTGTCGCCAAGTTCTTCTTTTTGCTTGAGGAAGGCCTGCTTTCCCTCTGGCGTTTTCAGATAATCTTCAACCAATAATGCTGCCCCCATTGCCGTTCTCTGGCGCAGGAGCGGGGACCAATGTGCAAAACCGAACCATGCTTCGTCCCACAGGAAGACCAGGTCGGGTTTGATCGCCAGACATTCTTCCATGACGCGGCGCGTATTATAAACATGTCCGTCAAAGGTACAGTTGGTGAGATCGACCATTTTCACCCGGTCGAGTTGACCGGCTGCACGCAGTGTTAAAAGTGCTTTCTTGATCGTGCTGATCGGCACGGCGCCATACATGGAATATTGGGTCAAAGCAAAAGCTTCGACATAATAAGGCTCGGCACCCGCGAGCACACATCCATAATGATGCGACTTGTGACAATTGCGGTCGATAATGACAATATCGCCCGGTGCCAGCAGCGCCTGAAGCACCATTTTGTTGCTTGTGGACGTGCCGTTGGTCACGAAGAAAACGTGATCGGCACCAAAGGCCCGTGCAGCCAGTTCCTGCGCTTCTTTGATATTACCGGTGGGTTCCAGCAGGCTGTCGAGACCGCCTGTCGTTGCCGAACTTTCAGCGAGAAACAGGTTCGGCCCATAGAATTCGCCCATATCGCGAATCCAGTTGGACTTAAACACAGCCTTACCGCGCGCTATCGGGAGTGCATGGAATGTTGCAATCGGTCGAGCAGCATAATGCTTGAGATTATCGAAGAAAGGCGTGTGATAGCGCTTGTGAACGCCTTCCAAAATCGACAAATGCAGTTCAAGCGGCTCTTCAACCTGATAGAAAAGCCGGCTGAATATCTGGTTTGAGGCTTCTCCTGCCAGATGCTCGATTTCACGATCACTGAGCAGATAAATATCAAGTTCAGGCCGTATCTTTTTGATCGCCTGCGCGGTGCGCAAAGCAAGAAGGCTGTCGTCTTTGATTTCGTCGAGATCGACGACTTCTGAAATTGCAGTGATCAAAGGATTGGTTGCGGCAGCCTTTGCCGCAAACCCCTCATAAAGCACGACAGACGCAATCGTTGGATTGACGAGAATAGCGGTCAATGCATCTTCTGCATTTCCGACAACCACAGTTTCATAGGTGAATTCATCCTCGGTCCGCCGAACGGAGCGCGCTTCCAGCGCAATATGCTGCCAGCGGGACGATACATGTGGGACAACCGCCAAAACTTCAAAATAAGGCTTGCGATTAATGTGGCTGATTGCCTGTGGCAAACGATCCGCCGGAGCGCTGTCATCGCTATCCCAATCATCCCATGCAGAACTGTTCGACATATATTTTTGGGAGATAATACTGGTCGAAATATTCTGTGCGGCTCTTAAGAAACCTTTTGCATCATTATCGTTGAGCCGTGCGTGCAATTTGTCGAGCACGGAACTGCCCGGATACGCAAAAAAGCGTTCAATCGTTTCCAGCCCTGCCAGAACACGACCGATTGTTTCATGTCGTGTATCGTCTCCATTTACCCAAAAGCGTCCTTCAGAAAGAATAGTAAGCCAACGATCTGCCCTTATTGCGGGCGTAGCGAGTGTCTTACCGATGATGGAATGTGTATCACTTAGTTGTTTTGTAGAAATATCCATAACGTCTCTTTCTAAGGTAACAATCAAGTTCGATGATTTCTGACGACGTCTTCTAATCCTGGCTTTTTGCGGAGGTTTCCTGATGAGCGCGCCTTTGCACTAGACATGCACATAAGGCCAAGAATAAATGTTAACCCTCCCGTTATTAACGGGATTTATCAGAATATTTCACGCAACCATTTTGAGTTTTTGTGAAGCGCTAATTAAACTAATACTTATATATTGGGCTATTCGTTCCGATAGGTCCAGAGCAATTGCGATGCAAATTGCGCTTTCAAAATACTTAAATGAACCACTGGTTAATCAATTGAGCTCCAACAGTGTGGGGCGAATGTTCAAGAGATTGTTTGGAAGCGGACTTTGAGGCTTTAAAAGCGCTTATTATCGTGATTTTTCTTATCATAAGTAGGTCTGGGTACTTACCAGAGCCTACGCTGATTAATTCTCATGATACTTAAAAGGATTTATGACTGTTTGGTTGTTGACGTCACTCTATTGCAATTTTGAACTGGGTGGTCCTAGTCCGAAATCATTGAATATTATGGCGCGCCGTCACCCGTTAGAAGCGGCGTTCCAGCCTCTGCCTGCATAAAAAACAAAACAATTTACGATTCTGAAAATCTCGATGCCTGCATTGAATTTTCCTGCACCCGTATAAGGGATCAAAAAATGGAAAATTCTGGTTTTGAACGGTGTAATTTAACGCAAGCACGGCAGAACACAGGATGGACTGGGCTTGAGAGCGCATTTAGATCCAGAGCGCGTCTCGATCTGATTGAATCAGATCGGTGCGATAAACTTTATTACTTAAAGCATAATCTTTTCGATCATGCGGCTGCGAATTACACCAACAATGTCGGTGGGTAACGCAGCCGCATCTAAGAAGGCAATCTCATTCTCAATATGAAACGATAAGGTAACTAGGTTCGTAAAGACTTACCGTATCCGAGCAGAAAGAGATTAGTTAGGTTTCCAGTTCTTGTCAGAAACTTAGTAGTGAAAAGACAGGGAATCTATCGGAACCGTTTTGGGCGGCGCGAATTTCGTTAAGTTAATTCCTTCAACAGCCGTCTTGTACTCCTCAACGCTCGGTGTGCGGCCAAGGATTGCGGAAAGCACCACAACGGGTGTCGAAGCGAGAAGCGACTCTCCCTTCTTCTCTGTCGTGTCTTCAACGACGCGGCCCTGGAACAAGCGAGTCGATGTTGCGAGAACTGTATCGCCCTTCGCTGCCTTTTCCTGATTGCCCATACACAGGTTGCAGCCAGGACGTTCCAGATAAAGGATGTTCTCGTATTCGGTGCGGTTTGAAGTCTTCGGCTTCAGATCATCAAATTCAAAGCCCGAATATTTCTGGAGAATTTCCCAATCTCCCTCAGCCTTCAACTCATCAATGATATTATAGGTGGGCGCAGCAACGACGAGAGGTGCCTTGAACTCAACCTGACCTTCCGCCTTCTCGATATTTTTCAACATCTGCGCAACGATCTTGATATCGCCCTTGTGCACCATGCACGAGCCCACGAAACCCAGATCGACCTTCTTGGTGCCGCCATAGTACGAAACGGGGCGGATCGTGTCGTGGGTATATCGTCTAGACACATCAGCATTGTTAACGTCGGGGTCGGCGATCATCGGCTCGTCAATCACGTCCAGATCCACAACGACTTCAGCGAAATATTTCGCGTTGTCGTCTGGAGCCAACGCTGGCTTTTCGCCAGAACGGATCTCGGCAATGCGTGCGTCAGCTCTGGCAATCAGACCCTTCAGCGTGCCACCAACATTGTCCATGCCTTTATCGATCATGATCTTGATGCGCGACTTGGCAATTTCCAGCGACTCGATCAGCGTATCGTCCTGCGAAATGCAGATCGACGCCTTTGCCTTCATTTCAGCGGTCCAATCGGTGAAGGTGAAGGCCTGGTCGGCGAGCAGCGTTCCGATATGCACTTCGATGATGCGTCCCTGAAAGACATTGTCACCGTGCTGTTTGAGCATCTGTGCCTGGGTTGCATGCACCACATCGCGGAAGTCCATATGCGGCTGCATAGTACCCTTGAAAGTAACCTTTACCGACTGCGGGATCGGCATGGTCGCCTCGCCGGTCGCAAGTGCCAGCGCCACGGTGCCGGAGTCCGCACCGAAGGCAACGCCCTTGGACATACGCGTGTGGCTGTCGCCGCCGATGATAATTGCCCAATCATCCACGGTTATGTCATTCAAGACCTTATGGATCACGTCCGTCATCGAATGATAGACGCCCTTTGGGTCGCGGGCAGTGATCACGCCGAAGTTGTTCATGAAGGACATGAGCTTGGGAATATTCGCCTGTGCCTTCTTATCCCACACCGAAGCAGTGTGGCAGCCAGACTGATAGGCCCCATCAACCAGCGGCGAGATGACGGTAGCTGCCATCGCCTCAAGCTCCTGCGCGGTCATCAGACCCGTGGTGTCCTGCGAGCCGACGATGTTGACCGTCACGCGAACGTCAGAGCCTGCATGCAGCACCTTGCCAGGTGTCACGCCAACGGCGTTGCGGTTAAATATCTTCTCGACCGCAGTCAGGCCCTGGCCCTCTACGGTGATTTCCTTGTTCGGGGCAAACACCAGCGGCGCTTCCACGCCAAGCGTCTGGGCCGCAAAAGTCTGGAGCTTCTTGCCAAAGACGATGGCATAGGAGCTGCCGGCCTTCATGAATTCAACCTTCTGGGGTGTGAAGGAGGAAGCGAGATCGACCAGTTCGTTGCCAGCCTCGTCGCGGAGCTTCCGGTTCTTGGCGTCGATCTTCAGCACAGTGCCGGTTTCGACCGAAAACTTTTGCTCAAGAATCGGGTTCCCGTCATTGTTGAGGATCGGCTTTCCGTCTTCGCCGGTCTTCTTAACCCAGTTCTTCAGGTTAATGCCGATGCCACCTGTCACATCAACGGTGGTTGCAAAGATTGGAGAAATACCGTTGGTGCCCGCAACGATCGGGGCAAAATTGACGAACGGCACGTAAGGGCTGGCCTGCTTGCCGGTCCAAAGCGCGACATTGTTCACGCCAGACATACGCGACGAGCCAACACCCATCGTGCCCTTTTCGGCGATCATCATTACACGCTTGTCAGGGTGCTGTTTTTGAAGCGCCACGATTTCCTGCTGCGCTTCTGGCGTAATCATACATTGACCATGAAGTTCACGGTCGGAACGCGAATGCGCCTGATTACCGGGAGACAAAAGGTCAGTTGAGATATCACCTTCGGCAGCAATGAAGGTTACGACCTTAATCTCATCCTCAACATCCGGGAGTTTGGTGAAAAACTCAGCCTTGGAATAGCTTTCGAGAATGTCCTTGGCGACGGCATTGCCCGCTTTGAAAGCATCGCGCAGTCGGAACATATCGGCGTCATAAAGGAAGACCTGGGTCTTCAACACTTCACCCGCCTGCTCAGCAATCACTGCGTCATCGCTGAGAGCGACGTCGAGCAGGACCTTCACCGATGGGCCGCCCTTCATGTGCGAGAGCAATTCAAGGGCGAAAGTTGGTGTGATCTCAGGAACGACTGCTTCCCCAAGAATAATCTGCTTCAAAAACGCTGCCTTAACGCCAGCAGCACTTGTTGTTCCGGGCAGAGTGTTGTAGATAAAAAACTTGAGAGAATCACTCCGGTATTCATTACCAGTATCTTTAATCAGCGTAATGATTTCACTGATCAATTGACCATCGTCAATCGGCTTGGGAGCGAGCCCTTGATTTTTTCTGCTTTCAATCTCAGCCAGGTAATCCAAGTAAAGGTTCATCGCAATCCCAACGCATGACGTGTTTTGCGCTGAAACGCAGCGCAACCAAACGGTATGTTAATCGAGCTAGACTCTATTCTGTTTCGAGTACGTCAACCGAAGCCGCATGACAAGATACCAAATATCAAAAACCAGTACTTCTGATTGAGTGTTCACTCACTAAAAATGAGCGCGAGCGGTAGCCCCAGTTTACGCCCAGCGCCAACGCAATTTGGTCTAAGTAGCTGTTCTTATGCAGATTTCAACAGCTCAATTTCAAGCCGGATGATAACTAATGCTTGCCTTACTTAACAATGAAAAGACACATCAAACCGATTGCTGGAAAAGTAGTGCCACACAAGGTGTCACCGCCATTTATGCTTCTGCTGACCCTGATCGGTATGCTGCACATGTTTGGTGGTGACGAGGAACTCGTGATTTAACAAATTACGTTTCCCTATTTTAACACCATTCAGAACAGTCCGGTCGACGACAGGCAAAATAGCATCTTAATATCATATCAGCAAAAGGGGATGATCGCTGGACGATCACCCCCTTATGACAGATTCCATCAGGTTTAAAGCTGGAGCTTTGATACTCTTAAAACTTCACGCGCAAGTCCGCATTGATACCGTTTTGGTTAAGACGAGAACCAAACTGGCCCTGATACGAAACACCAAGTGTTGCCTGTTTGCTTAATTCGAAATCAAATCCGGCTTCGATCATCGCCGTATCCTTTCCGATTGCATTGCCAGTTGCTGTGAACAGCGAAGACCCTGCTGCAAAGCTTGCTGTTGATGTCGGAATGACATCACCAAAAGCATGACGCCAGCCAAGATCGACGCGTGCGGTTGTTCCCACACCGCCAAGATCAAAACCAGTGGATGCCCGCATGCCAAGAGTGGAAAGCGTCGTATCCAGGTTATCGGAATGAACATTCAGCGCTGAACCATTGAGGCCCTTTTCGGTAAAGCCATCGGTGTGCAGATGAACATAAGCAAGGTTTGCATAAGGCTCGATCAGTGAGCGCGGTGCAACGTGCACCTTATAACCAAGTTCGCCAAAAATCTGGAAACTGCCAGCATTGTAATCTGCCGACAGATTATCGGAGAAACCGGAGAACGCAACGGAACGGTTCATCTCCAGATTATGCCATGTGTAGGCAAGGCCGGAACGTAAAGCGATAGTGCCCTGCGGAGCCGTCCATTCGGTGCCGGTATAAGCGCCGAGAGTATAGTTATCGCTGGAGCCTGATGAGGCGCGCTGAGCCGACTTGAACGTTGAACGGCTATAGCCGGCCATGACGCCCAAACGCCAGTTGTCATAGACACTGGCATCAATACCGCTGATGAATCCGCCAAGCGATGATTTGCTGCTTGCCGCATTGCCGTTTCCAGACTGGTTTGCCCAACTGCCAAAAGCCGAAGCCCAAGCCGCATATCGCGCCAGATCGTCAGTGGAAACGCCAGTTGACGCTGGTGCTACCAGATCGATGCCGGAGTGTTGCTTTGTGCCTGTCTTGTCATCCGGTCCAAATGCCATCACAGCAACGGGCGTAGCAGGTGTACCGCCAAAAGCCTGCTGCAAGCGGTTATTGGCCGCCGAGCGCGTCGCGCCACTCATATTGATAAGTGCGCCGGATGTGGATGCATAGGCTTCGCCTGTCAGTTGGGGCAACGCGGAACGAATTGTCGAGCCATCAGCTTCTGAGAAGTCCAACGCAGTAATAAGGGATTGTAGGCCCGATCCGGCATCCCCAGCCAGTTGGTCAAAAGCTGCACCAACTGCCTTGCTGTTGGCGGTATCGCCATATTGCGCGTAGGCATCAGCCGCGCGGTTCAGTGAAACTGTATAGCTGTTGTCACCATTGTCAGAAGCCGTTGCGGTGAGTGTTGGTGAAGCGAGTGTGGTTGCAACATCGGCAAAAGCACCTGTGGTCGTGTCCGCATCAAGCCACTTCTCAGAGGTGATGCTGAAACCATTCTGATACCAGCCACGATCAGGCGCGAATGTCAGAGTCCCGTCAATGTCCGCATTGCCCTGAACGATGAGGCTGCTGATTTCACTTTTATCATTGAATGCGAGCTGCAATTCTCCAGAGGCGGACTGGAAGTAGGAGCCATTAATCGTAATCGCCTGTCCAACTGCTGAGGGAGCGAGTGTACCACTATTGGTAAATGCGCCCTGACCGTTGAGCAGATAGCTGCCCTTGCCTGTCAGTGTTGCAGCCTGAGCAATATCGACATTGTAGAGTTCGTGATCGCCCGTTAACTGCGTGGTGCCACCGGCAAGCGCCAGAGCTAAATTGTTGATGCCTTTAATATCGCCGTCATAGGCTATGGAAAAGCCAGCATCCGCTTCACCGGTCGAGCGGCCATCGGCATCCGCTTTCAGGCCGAAGTTCAAAGCTGTCAGACGCTGGTCACCTTCGGTATCAACCTGATTATAGTTGGAAATGATGTTGCCGGAAATCACGGCACCATCCATGACATTGATTGCGCCGACATAGGCATTGTCAGACATATAAATGGCGGCGTAATTGCCTGCCACACGGCCCGTGAGATCGAAGGAAGCAACCAGCGGCCCGCTCACTTCAGCAAGGGCTGACTGATAATACTCAGGAGCGTCAGTTTCGAGCGGTTCGCTTGCTAAAACAAAATACGATCCGCGATATTCGGTATCATCGCCCAGCGAATTATGACCGAAATCAAAACTCGCAGCGATGCCTTGTTCGCCCAGCGCTTCGACATCGCCGCGTTGTGTGAAAGTATGATCTTTGCCATAGCTGAACATGACGCCACGCGCATAAGCGCCATTGGCATAAACACGGGTTCCGGGCAGGATAGTCAAATCATTGCTTGCGCCATCGACGCGAATGCCGCCGCCGCCAGCGCCTGCGGTGAGAATATCGGCACGCTGAACGACAGTGTTGTTGCTGCCATAAACATGCAGGCCAAGCCCAAGTGTGGACATATTGTAACTATTGGCAATATAGCCAGTTCCGTTCGCATTGCGGGCAGTAAACGGATTATCATTGATCAGCGTCTGATTGTCTCCATAAATGGAGAAGCCGAAAAAATTGCGCCTGTCGATCGTGTAACCAAGATCCTGAAGCGAGGCGACTTCAGCCTCCATCAGATTGGTATAATTTCGATAGTTCTGATGGCTCATCAGGCTGTTTTTAAGCTCAATATGCGAGAATACGGGTGTATCCAGTCCAGCAATATCATGGCCTGTGCGTACGGGAATGCCGGGCATTGCACCTGCCAGCACCTCAGAGACGTAATCTCCGGTAAAATAAGCGCGATCCTGACGCACATCAAAAATGTCTTCGTCCTCGCCCGGTAAAGAACACACATCGCAATAAATGATCTGGTCAGGCGCAGCGGCTTTGCCATTATCGTCGCGCAGATGTGTCGACCAGTTATCGAGAACCGATGGAAAAGCAAGAGAGAGGTGGTTGTCGACTTGGTATTCTCGCGTCTCTGAACTGACACCCAAAGCATGGGCCACTTCATGAATGAGAACGCTGGTCATATCGACTTGCGGGGTCAGTGGTAATTGCGAAGCGATGAATGGCGCAGGCGCCCAGTTCATTTTGCCGACATTGATGAAACCATGCGCACCATATTGCAGCGGCCCCACTTCTCCATTGGTTATCGCAGCTTCAACCAGCGTACCTGAACCAGGCTTCTGAACGGATACCGGGCTGAGTGCAGATGCCCCTTCATCATTGGTCGTTCCGAGATTGATAATCGCCGGATTGTTCCCCGGCACTACGCTAATCATTTCGGCCCAATATTGCACCGCAGACAGGACCTGTTGCGTTTCTGGTTGCGATAAATTCCAAGTGGACTCGTCTTCGTCCTCGTCAGAATAACGGCCATCGCCGACATTAAAAACCCGCACCTGCATGAACGGATTTCCAGCCGCATCTTTGATGTCGTAGTAATCTATAGCTTGTGCTGATGTCATAAAGCCGACCGTCGACAGACATGTGCCAGCTGCCAGTGTCAGCATAGTTGTAAGATTAGTTTTCACGTTGCCCCACCGAGATGCGATTCACTAAAAAATGAGAATATTAACTGTCTCATCTTTTAATTTAGTATTTACATGAAAAGAAAGCTCTAATCTTTAAAGTTACTCGTTCTGAACAATGAATCTGGGTCGAAGGCTTGGACTTGGTTAAAAAATTCAAACGCGATTGCTACTATTGAACAGAAGTTTCCTACAGCGCGCACTGACCGCAAGGCTCTACAATCAAAACGCCTAAGCTTCCGCATCCATTGTTCGATGCATGCCTGCTCTCAATATAGCAATGCGGCAAAGACCTTTGCGAACACTGTATCTGTTTAATTTATAAGAAGTGTGTGACGGGGGCCGCGTTCCACGCAACGTATCAATTATCATCGAAATAATACCATTTTACGTGTTGTCATATTAAGCGATGCGCAATTGCTTGAGGCCTTCAAAAAATTGCTAAAAATATGCGGTGTTTGTTTGAGATCAAAGTGAACGGCGCTTTAGCAGTCAATAAACACCAGATAGCGGGTGAAATTTGGGATCGAGCGGTTCTTTAAGCGAGATCGCCTTATTGGCTTAACGATGTAAGGCGATGGCATTAAAGACGCAGATATTTAAAACAACATGGTTGCGCATTTTATGCGCGATAATGTTGGTTTGCGTCAGCTTCGCCCATCAACCTGTCTTTTCTGCGACAAGCACTGACCTTCAAGAATTTTCCGAATACGTCCTGCCAGATGGCAGCATGCCCGTTATCTGTATATCGGATTGGGATGGTGATGATAATTCTCATCCGGTTGGGCAATATCGGTCCAAGAATTGCGAAGCCTGCCGCTTAAGTTCGGCTATAGTTTTACCTGCTTCCGCAGCAGCCATTCATGAGCCAATACCGCAAAAACTCCTTGGGCTGGCACTTTTTGACGATGCGTTGTTCTCCGCAACATTGACGCATGACGCTGCACCCCGCGCGCCGCCAATCCTTCTCGCACTTCTTTGACGTAACCAGACAGTCCTGCGATTTCGATTGTAACCTCGGCATTGATTGAACGAGCCGAAACGCAGCGCTGCTTATCAAGTGAACAGATCACTACGCTTGCTCTCGCAATGATATTGCGCGCGTGCGGGTGCTTATGGATATGCGATGTATAAGATCATGCTGAAAACTTCTGTCAGTGCAATGGCAGTTGCTGTGGTATTTGCGACCCTTCCCGCCTTTGGCGAAACAGCAAAACAGACAATAGATATAAAGGCTCCCGATGAAGTCCTGCTGGACACAATTGTCATAACGGGTGCGGCAGAAACAGATCAGACTGGTTCCTATACAAGTGATGCAGTGACTGTAGCGGGCAAGCTTTCGACCAAAAGAATTGATGTTCCGCAATCGGTTTCGGTTCTGACCAGACAGCAGATTGAGGATCAGCAGCTCAGGACCGTCGATCAGGCACTGGCCCGGATCCCCGGCGTTACGATGATCTCCAACAGTGCAGCGCAAAGCCAATATTACATTCGTGGCTTCAGTCCGGAATCCATGGTCGACGGTGCTCCGGCACTTGGCGGGCTAAACGGCTATCAACAGCTTGATATGGTGTTATATGACAGGCTGGAAGTTCTCAAAGGCCCTGCGGGATTGTTGATGGGACAAGGCAGTCCGTCGGGTGTGGTCAACTTTGTCAAGAAAAGACCGCGCGATACATTCGGAACCTCCATTCTCACGAGCTATGGGTCTTGGAACAACAAGCGACTTGAGCTTGATGTGACGGGGCCGATTGATGCGGAAAAGCGCTTGCGTGCACGTGCGATCTTTGCCGGCACAAACAGGGATTTCTATTTTGACCATGCCCATGATGAGAAATGGATCGGTGCTGGTTTAGTCGAATTCGATCTGACGCCTCAGACGATGATTTCATTTTCGGCGACATATCAACATGACGACGGGCCTTCATTTTCCGGCCTTCCGGCATATGCCGCAACAGGACAATTTATTAACGTACCACGCTCGACCAATCCTTATCCTCAATGGGCATACAGTCGCTGGCAGACACAGGAATATTCAGGCGCAATTGAGCACCATTTCGATAACACTTGGACCGCAAAAATCAGCTACACCCGTCGTTTACAGGATGAAGAATTCAAAGATGCCTATCCAAACAGCGGAATCAACGCATCGGGCGATGCCCCCTATTCGCGCCGTTGGAACGATTGGAAATATGACAGGCAATCGCTTGATGCGTTCGTTCAAGGGCCCATAGAGTTTCTGGGTAAAGAGCATGACGTGTTGCTGGGCGCCAATTATGCGTCATGGATTTCCGAGGGTAAGCGCGTCACCTATTCGAGTGTGACGGGTAATATTTTCCGCCCGGATCAAACAGTGCCGGAGCCATTTGGCGACTTCACCAGCGGAACACGATCCGAACAAGACCAATGGGGTGTCTATGGACAAACCAAAATCAACGTTTTCGATCCTCTTTTTATCATGTTGGGTGGACGGCTTTCATATTTTAATTCGGAATCGCGCAGCGTTTTGCCAAGCATACCGACAGACTGGTCGCAGGGAGCGCAGGCCAAAGGCGAATTCACGCCCTATGCCGCAGCCATTCTCAGGCTTACCCACAACATCAATGCCTATGTGAGCTATTCGGATATTTTCGCCCCCCAGACGCAAAAGAAGGCGGATGGCAGCAATCTCGCCCCACGGATCGGATCGCAGTATGAAGTCGGCTTAAAGGGTGAGTTCCTCGATGGTCGATTGCAGGCTTCTGCTGCCGCTTTTTACATCGAAGACAATAATCGCTCATACCAGGACATCGACCATCCAGGCTATTTTCTGAACGCTGGCAAAGCGGAGAGCAAAGGCTTCGAGCTGGAAATATCCGGCGAGATTATGCCCGGTTGGCAGGGCATGGCTGGCTACACTTACAATCATACGGAACTGGTTAAGGCTACATCTGGTCAGGGAACCCCGATAAGCAACTGGTTGCCAGAACATTCGTTCAAGCTTTGGCAGCAATATAGACCTCAGCATGCGAATTTCGATAAATTTACCTTCGGCATGGGTGTTGTTGCTTATTCAGAGACTTCAGACAACGCAGCTAAACCTGTCCGGTTTCAGGACCCGTATGCTCTGGTTGATCTGCAAGTCGGCTATGACTTCAGTGAAAGTGTAAAAGGAACTTTTTCGGTCAACAACCTATTCGACAAAACCTACCGCACACGCGTCGGCGGGACGAATACATACAACACTTATGGTGACCCAAGAAACTTCCAGGTTTCTCTCAAAAAGACCTTTTAAGTAAAAACAACGCTGATCGTACCACCCTTCGAATATATCCAAGGGTGGTACGGAAGTTGAAGTTCGAGGCAACCGTGCGCCTTCATTTTGAAATGCAAATGTTATGAAGACACTTTCCGCCTTTGTAATGCTCGTTCTGCCGTTCTGGAAAGGGCGCAAAGCGCTTGCGTTATGGATATTGCTATTTGTAACGCTATTTTTCGAGCTTGCCTTTGTTCAGGTTAGCGTCTGGATAAATACTTGGAATAAAGAGTTTTATGACGCCTTAACGGTCTTTGACGGCCAAGTACTCAAACCCCTCGTACTTGACTATATTGCTTTCATTTTCCTGATTGTCGCGACAATCGTCTTGAGCAACTGGTTTGGGAAAAAGCTCTGCTTTTCATGGCGTATGGCCATGACGCAAGCCTTTCAGAAGCGATGGTTGCACGCTCACGCACATTATAAAATACGCCTTGAGCATGAGCCGGATAATCCAGACCAGCGTATCGCAGAGGACATAAATTTGCTGTCTGAGATGAGCAGCCGCCTCATCCGAAATCTCGTCCTCAACATTGCAAGACTATCGGCGTTTATTACCGTTTTGTGGGTCATCTCAGGCGTTCAAACGATGCGTATATATTCGATGGATATTCAGATCCAAGGCTATCTGGTCTGGATTGCTCTTGCCTATGCGATGATTGCCACAACGGTTATGCAACTGATCGGACGTAATTTACAGCCGCTCAATATTGATCGGCAACATCGGGAAGCAGATTATCGCACGACCCTGCTGCGGGTCCGAGAATATGGCGAACAGATCGCCTTTCATCGCGGCGAACCTGCCGAGATCAATCGGATGGACCGCGAGTTCGCGCTCATTCAAAGAAACTGGAAAACACTAATCTTTCAGGAACTTAAGTTGGATTCTTTTTCTGCTTTGCAGTTCCGAATTGCGTGGTTTGTCCCGCTTGTTGCGACCATACCTTTATATCTTGGGAAGGCCATAACGCTGGGCGATATGATGCAGGCACAAAACGCCTTTACCGCAGTTCTCGCTGGATTCAACTGGTTTCTAAACAACTTTAAAGACATTAGCGAGTGGTCGGCAGTTGTGACTCGTTTGGATGAGTTCAGCAAGTCACTCGGCTCTGCTGACGATGAAACTCCGAACCGACCAGCGGACGCTAAAACCAAACTATCATCAAAGAATCTGTCTATCTTCACGCCAGATAAACGACCTTTGCTCAATCATATTCACTTTGATGTTCATGCATCACAATGGCTTTTGCTTGATGGACCGAGTGGCGTGGGAAAGACTGCACTCCTTCGTGTGTTCGCCGGCCTCTGGCCCTGCTATTCGGGGAGTTTTAAGCTGGGCGAAAATGTAATGTTTCTGCCTCAGATCGCTTATATTCCGCAAGATAATGCCAGACACATTATCTCCTATCCGCGTCGGGAACCATTTGAAGACGGAGCAATCATTGCGGCGTTAAACGATGTCGGGCTGGCACATCTTGTATCACGGCTAGATGAACCATGGCACAACAGCCTGTCCGGTGGTGAACGCCAACGATTGGCATTCGCGCGGCTGATATTACACGCGCCAGACATTGCGATAGCTGATGAGCCGACCAGTCAGTTGGATATTCCATCATCTCTGGATTTGATCGAAACTCTGAAACGTTGCTGCCCGGAAATGACGTTCATTGGCACATGCCATCAACCAGAAATCAAACAGGCGTTTAATCGCGTCATCCATTTAAGGAAACAAGGATCAATCTCAAACTATCTAAAGAAAGAAGCCATGGCACGTTGATGTAACGTCCAAATTCACTTCCTGAAATCGATCTGCGATTTGGCCAGGGTCATTATCGCAGTGGATAGCGTTTGGCTATTTCACACGAAGCTTGCCCCAGATCAAAGAAGTCTGCCGAAGGATCGTTACATTTCAACAAAAATAGGGGCCCTCCCTAAAAGGCACCAGGCAGGTTGAAGTGAAAATTTGGAATACGAGCCATGTGGCTTCTAATTACGGTAAAAGAGGATCACAATATTTCCCGTATCCGATTCACTGCGCATTTTTGGGCTTCATTGTACTGCTTACGCTTGCAGTTTCTACATTCGCTGCAAATTCAGGCGATTTATCCAAATATCTCAATGGACTTGAAATCTCTCAGGTTTTTCCCGGTGCAGATAAAGTAGGCCAGCCACAAGGTGAGCCACCAATCGCTCCGGTTATGAAGGGAAAAGAACTCCTCGGTTACGTTTACCTGAATTCGGATTTCACAAGTTCAATAGGTTATTCCGGTAAACCCATCCATATTCTTGTTGGCATCGATGCCAAGGGTACTGTTCGCGGAATCAAGCTCGTTGACCACAAAGAGCCAATCGTTCTGATCGGCATTCCGGAAGCCAAGGTCGTTGCGGCACTCAACTCACTGATCAACAGTGATCTCAATGCAGTTGCCGCAGGCAAGGCAAAGCCGCCACAGGTAGAAATTGTCAGTGGCGCAACCGTCACCGTGCTTGTCATGGGCGACAGTGTGGTTCGATCAGCAGTCGGTCTTATTCGCAGCGGTCGTCTTGGTAATGCACCGGTACAAGTCGAACATGCCGACGTTGCGCGTGCTGTCGACATGGAAATCAGACAACCCAAAGATTGGCAGACACTGATCGGCGATGGCTCCGTGCGCAGTCTGCAATTAACGGTCGGCGAAGTCACACAGGCTTTCCGCGAGGCAAAGCAGGAACAGGCCGCTCAAAATGCCGAAACTTCTGATCCTACCGACAGTTTTATTCAGCTGTATGCCGCACCCGTTTCAGTGCCATCAATTGGTATCAGCTTGCTGGGAAAGGAAGCCTATGAACGGCTTGAAAAGCAGCTAAAGCCCGGACAACAAGCAATTCTTGTAGCGGGCGATGGCGCTTACTCCTTCAAGGGGTCAGGCTATGTGCGCGGTGGCATCTTTGACCGCATCGAACTCCTGCAGGATGGGCAGGGCATTCGCTTTCGCGACAAAAACCACACCCGCATTGGCGACATTATGGCGGAAGGTGCTCCGCATTTGCGCGAGATTGCGCTCTTCCGAATTCCCGAAGGATTTCAGTTTGATGTAACGACACCCTGGGACATACAGCTCCTTGTGCAGCGCGGCTTTAACGCTCGCGACAAAGCGAATATCAGCTATGATCTTGGCTACAATCTGCCGGAACAATATCTGCTCGCCAGGCCTGAGCCAAAGCCGGTAGCGCAGCCTGCACCATCTGCCGCCGAAGCCCCCCGCCAGCCGCAACCTGTCGGCGAAGCCATGGCCTCCGACATATTTGGAGAAAACAATCCGCTTTGGGTCAGAATGTGGGATATGAACCGCGTCAATGTGGTGATTACCGGGCTGGCTATATTTGTGCTTGTCGGCATCTTCTTCTTTCAGAACAGCCTCGTACGGCGCCCTCGCCTGTTTACCTGGGTACGACGCAGCTACCTGCTTTTCATACTGGTTTGGCTTGGCTTCTACAGCAATGCGCAATTGTCGGTCGTCAATGTACTGACTTTCATCAATTCGCTCATCACCGGGTTTAACTGGGAATTTTTCCTTACATCGCCGCTGATCTTCATTTTGTGGGCGTCGGTTGCAGCCGGTTTGCTCTTCTGGGGACGTGGACCATTTTGCGGCTGGCTGTGCCCTTTCGGTGCCTTGCAGGAGCTCAGCAATAATCTTGCGCAATGGTTGAAAGTCCCGCAGGTCAAGCTGCCATGGGGACTGCATGAGCGGCTCTGGCCCGTCAAATACATCATTTTTCTTGGTCTGTTTGGCCTGTCGCTTTACTCGGTGGCTCTCGCAGAAGTTTTCTCGGAAGTCGAACCTTTCAAAACGTCGATCATCCTCAAATTCTCGCGTGAATGGCCGTTTGTTATCTATGCGCTGACATTGCTGACAGCAGGACTTTTCATCGAACGGTTTTACTGCCGTTATATGTGCCCACTCGGTGCAGCCCTTGCCATTCCGGGCCGTATTCGCATGTTCGAATGGCTCAAGCGCTGGCCTGATTGCGGCTCGCCCTGCCAGCGCTGCGCAAAAGAATGCCCTGTTGAGGCTATCCATCCTGAAGGCCAGATCAATGTGAATGAATGCATCTACTGCATGCATTGTCAGGAACTTTATCACGATGACCAGCGCTGCCCACACATGATTCAGGTGCGTGTGAAGCGCGAGAAGTTCGCGGCCCGCAATGCGCCTCTTCCAGCAAACGCAGAACGCGGCAAAGGCCCGGCCAAGCCCGTCATTTCCGTCAAAGGTCAACCGTTGGATGCCCTGCCCGGCTCCGGTTCGCCGAACTAATTTCTTAAGGAGAGAAATATGACAAATGAAACAACGCAATCAAGATTTAGCAGACGACAATTATTGGGGACATCGGCTTTCGTAGCAGCCGCTGGTGCAAGTGGTATCGCTGGATCACTGCTTGCAGGAACCAGCACACCGGCACTTGCAGCCGGCAACGGTCATGCCGCCAAGGCTACGGTCTTGCCGGGTGAGCTTGACGAATATTATGTTTTCTTCTCCAGCGGCCAAACCGGTGAGGTTCGTATTGTTGGTCTGCCATCAATGCGTGAATTGATGAGAATCCCGGTTTTCAATCGCGACAGTGCCACGGGCTGGGGACAGACAAACGAAAGTCGAAAAATCCTCCTGGAGGGTATGCTTCCTGAAGATCGTGAGTTCATGAAAGACCGTGGCGGCATCTTCGATAATGGCGATCTACACCATCCACATCCGTCATTTACTGACGGAACCTATGACGGTCGCTATGTTTTCGCCAATGACAAGGCCAACACACGCGTCTGCCGTATCCGCCTTGACGTGATGAAATGCGACAAGATCATTCAACTGCCAAACCAGCATACCGTGCATGGTCTGCGCGTGCAGAAATATCCAAGAACCGGCTATGTCTTCTGTAATGGTGAAGATCGCGTGCCAATTCCTAATGATGGCAGCAATCTGACCGATACCAAACAATATCATGCGATCTTCACTGCTGTTGACGGCGACACGATGAAAGTCGCATGGCAGGTTAGCGTCGATGGTAACCTGGATAATGTCGATTGCGATTATCAGGGCAAGTATGCCTTCGCGACCTGCTACAATTCCGAAGAGGGTGTGACCCTTGCAGAGATGATGAGCAGTGAACAGGACTGGCTGGTCGTATTCAACCTCAAGCGCATCGAAGAAGCTGTCGCCAACGGTGAGTTCAAGGAAACCAATGGCGTGCCGGTAATCGATGGTCGTCACGGCTCTAAATTTACCCGCTATATTCCTGTCCCTAACAGCCCGCACGGTATCAATACTGCCCCTGATGGCATTCACATCGTCGCTAATGGCAAGCTGTCACCGACAGTCACGGTTTTCGATGTTCGCAAATTTGATGATCTGTTCGACGACAAGATTCAGCCACGCGATACGGTTGTCGCCGAGCCTGAACTGGGGCTTGGACCTTTGCATACGGCTTACGACGGTCGTGGCAATGCCTATACGACGCTGTTCATCGACAGCCAGATCTGCAAGTGGAACATTGAAGATGCTGTTCGCGCTTTCAAGGGCGAAAAGGTCGATCCAATCCGTCAGAAGCTCGATGTTCATTATCAGCCGGGTCATAACCACACATCTATGGGGCAAACCAAGGAAGCCGATGGCAAATGGCTGATCTCACTGAATAAATTCTCGAAAGATCGCTATCTCAATGTCGGCCCTCTCAAGCCGGAAAACGATCAGCTGATCGATATTTCCGGTGATGTCATGGAGATTGTCCATGATGGTCCAAGCTTTGCCGAACCGCATGACGCACTCATTGTCCACCGCTCCAAGATCAATCCGGTTAACTTCTGGAGCCGTGAAGATCCGATGTTTGCCGATGCTGTGAAGCAGGCAGAGGCTGATGGCATCGATCTCATGGTGGATTCGGAAGTCATTCGTGATGGCAACAAAGTCCGAGTCTACATGACCTCTGCCGCTCCGGCCTTCGGTCTTACCGATTTCACCGTCAAGCAAGGCGATGAAGTCACTGTCTATGTTACCAATATTGATGAAATCGAAGACCTGACCCACGGCTTTGCGATCATCAACTACGGCATCAATATGGAGGTTGCGCCACAAGCAACCGCATCTGTCACCTTCACCGCCAATAAGGCGGGCGTGTGGTGGTATTACTGTTCCTGGTTCTGCCATGCCATGCACATGGAGATGAAGGGACGTATGCTTGTAGAACCGAAGAAGAGCTGAATGCCATGACAATCCCCCGCCTGCATCTCTCCTTCACTTTCACCATCGTTCTGGCAACTCTGTTTTGCGATGCCGCATTGGCAAAGCAGATCAATGTTGGCGAAGGCGAGAACGTGCAGGCGGCAATCGAAAGGGCCGAGCCGGGCGATATCGTCCGGCTTGGCGCTGGCATACACAAAGGATCGCTTGTCATTGACCGGGCGATAGAACTCTCCGGTGAGCCAGGTGCGATTATCGACGGTCTGGGAAAAGGCAATGCCATTCTGATCGAAGCCCCCGATGCGATTGTAAGCGGGCTTGAAGTGCGTGGATCAGGTGAAAACATGCCCGAACTCAATTCAGGCATTTTTGTTGCACGAACCGCAACGGGTGCGGTGGTTGAAAATAACCGCCTGATTGAAAATCTTTACGGGATATATTTGCACGGGGCTGAGAACTCGATCGCGCGGAACAATGAGGTTATCGGTCGGCGTAATGTGCGCATGACGCAGACCGGCAGCGGTGTCTCCGTTTGGAACGCGCCGGGAGCAAAAGTTATCGGCAACACCATTCGCTATGGTCGCGACGGTATCTATACAAATGCGAGCAAAAACAATGTTTTCCAGGACAATCTGATGGAAAACGTGCGTTTTGCCGTCCACTACATGTACACCGACCGCAGCGAAGTGATCGGCAATATCTCGCGTAACAATTCGGTTGGCTTTGCAATTATGTATACCAATCGTCTTAAGGTGATGAACAACCTCTCCGAGGGCGACCGGGATCATGGTCTGCTGCTCAATTATGCAAACAGTTCAGTCGTTTCAGGCAATCGTGTTGTCGGTAAAATGCAGTCCGTCGACCGCTGGCTTGATGCTGGTGTGCAGAAAGGTGAGCACGGACTTCCAACTGATGAAGTTGTTACGGCAAATGTTGGTGAGACCACACGGCTAGGACCGGAAAAATGCGTTTTCATCTACAACGCTAACAAGAACAAATTCACCGACAACAGTTTTGAAAATTGCAGCATCGGCATTCATTTCACTGCCGGTTCAGAAGGCAATGCCATGAGTGGCAATGCCTTCATCAACAACCGCAATCAGGTCAAATATGTCGGCACGCGAGATCTCGACTGGTCTCATGAAGGGCGTGGCAATTACTGGAGCGACAATCCCGGTTTCGATCTTAATGGTGATGGCATTGCGGACAATCCCTATCGCCCGAATGATCTGATCGACAAAGTTTTGTGGACCTCTCCACAAGCCAAAATCCTCATCAATAGTCCTGCCGTCCAGACGATTCGCTGGGCTCAGACACAATTCCCGGCACTTCTGCCCGGCGGCGTCGTGGACAGCCATCCTCTTATGAAGCCTCCCTCTACAGATGCCCCCTTATTAGAGCCAAAGGCCCTGGCGAAAGGAAATCAAAATGACTGAGACAGTCATTCTCGATCAGGTCACCAAATCCTATGGTGGTTTTAACGCCCTGAGTGAAGCCAGTTTTCAGCTTAATGCCGGAGAGAATATCGCACTTGTTGGCCATAACGGCGCTGGTAAGACGACGATGATCAAGCTTATGCTTGGTCTTATCCGTCCAACAAAAGGCAATATCCGCGTTCTGGGCGAAGACCCGGCAGCAGGCGCGTTTGCGGCACGTGTTAAGCTTGGCTATCTGCCCGAACATGTGTCTTTCAATATGGCGCTGACGGGTGCGGAAACATTGACATTTTATGCCCGGCTCAAAAATGTAACGACAGGCCAGATTGCTGGATTGCTTGACCGCGTTGGTCTTGCTCATGCGGCCCATCGACGGGTGGGCACCTATTCCAAGGGTATGCGTCAGCGTCTGGGACTGGCACAGGCGCTTCTGGGGCAACCATCAGTTCTGTTACTTGATGAGCCGACAACCGGGCTGGACCCGGCATTGCGCCAGAGTTTTTATGACATTCTGGAACATCTGCGACAGGAAGGCACCACGATCCTGATGTCATCCCATGCGCTCACAGAGCTTGAGAGCAAGGTTGGGCGGGTGATCATTGCCAATAAGGGTCAAATCATCGCCGATGGGTCGATTGAGGCATTGCGCAGGATTTCGCAGCTTCCTCTGCGTATTCGGGTGCAGGCGGAAGGTGCGCCGCAGCTACCAGACAAGTGCAGACAAACCGACCTGCAATGGCTGCAACTCGGATCGGGTCTTTATGAAACCGAAGCGCCCGCAGACGGCAAGATGGAACTTGTCCGGCATATTATCGCAAACAATAACAATCTGACTGAACTCGATGTGGTCCCGCCTACGCTGGATGAACTGTATGCGCATTTTCTCAATGCAGGCGATGTGTCAGCCAAGGAGGCGGCAGAATGAATAATATTATCATCATTGCCTCCAAGGAAATACAGGAAGGCTTGCGAAATCGCTGGGTTCTGGCCACCACGCTGCTGCTGGCAGCACTGGCCCTGAGCATGACATTTCTTGGAAGTGCTCCGACCGGCAGTTCCGTGGGTGCCAACCAACTTGACGTGGTGATTGTCAGTCTGTCCAGCCTGACAATCTTTCTCATTCCGCTTATTGCACTGCTTATTTCGCATGACGCCATTGTCGGCGAAATGGAGCGTGGCACAATGCTGCTTCTGTTGAGCTACCCTTTGAGCCGTGCGCAGGTGGTTCTGGGCAAATTTTTCGGGCAGCTTGCCATTCTCGCCTTCGCGACATTCTTCGGTTACGGCATTGCGGCTCTCGCATTGCTCGCTGCCGGCTCGGGCGCAGATGCGCAAAGCTGGTCTGCTTTTGTTACCCTTATCGGCTCTTCAATTCTGTTGGGCGCGGTTTTCATTGCTATCGGCTTTCTGGCAAGTACGCTCGTGCGCGAGCGCAGCACCGCTGCCGGTATCGCTATTGGTGTCTGGCTTTTCTTTGTGCTGATTTACGATGCGGCTTTACTGGCGCTTCTGGTCTTTGATCAGGGACAGATGATCGGCACGGGCATTCTCAACACCCTGCTTCTGATTAATCCAGCCGACTCTTATCGCCTGCTGAATTTCGGCACAGGTCAGGCCGGTGCGCTGACAGGTATGGGCGGCATGGCAGGCAATGCCACACTCGGCCCCGTCATTATGACGCTGACGCTTGGTCTCTGGACCTTGCTGCCGCTTGCATTTTCCATGCTGATTTTCTCGAGGAAAGAACTATGAAAAAGTCACTGCTTTTTATCCCTGCCGCTTTTTTCATATTCCTTGCCGGTTGTTCACAGGAAGAAAAGACCGAAATCATTGCGCCTTTTGCACTCACAGATTCCGCGATGGGTCGCTATTGCGGTATGAACGTGCTTGAGCATCCCGGCCCAAAAGGTCAGATCATTCTCTCGCCTGCCAATGAGCCAGTCTGGTTCTCGTCTGCGCGCGATACAATCGCCTTTACCATGCTGCCGGAAGAGCCAAAAAGCATCAGTGCTATTTACGTTTCCGACATGGCCAAGGCCCCAAACTGGGAAGAACCGGGCGCCGAAAACTGGGTTGACGCACATAAGGCATTTTTTGTCATTGAAAGTGCTGCCGTGGGCGGGATGGGTGCGCAGGAAGCGGTGCCGTTTTCGACACAGGAAGCAGCTCAACAATTTGTTGCAGAAAAAGGCGGGCGGATCGTGAGCTTCGCAGAGATGCCGGAAGCCTATGTGCTGGGTGATCAGGCGCCACACGATGAAGCCGCCAATACAAACAATATGCATTAAAGGATAACGCTGTGGCACTCACACGTCGCCTTTTACTTGCCGGTGGGATCTCGATCCCGACGCTCTATTCGTTTCCGCGTCTGGCTTCAACGTCCGCGCCTACCGAACCGGTGATCTGGCAAGGACAGGCATTGGGTGCGCCTGCTAAAATCATACTCTATCACCCTGACCGCAGCTTAGCAGAACGTCTGATCCGCGAGAGTGTGCGTGAAGCTTTGCGGCTAGAAGATATTTTCAGCCTTTATCGACAGGACAGCGAGCTTTCGCGGCTAAACCGTGATGGGGCTTTGGCTTCACCATCAAAGGAAATGATTGATTTATTGACAATCTGCCGTGAATGCTGGCGACAGAGTGGTGGTCTCTTTGATCCAACGGTACAGCCACTATGGAATTGTCTGAAGGAGCATTTCTCTCACCCCCTTCCCGATCCCGCCGGACCATCACGTACTGATTGGGACAAAGCTCTGACAAAGGTTGGTTTCGATCACGTCCTGTTCGATAACAACCGTATCGCCTTTACAAAACCGGCCATGGCCTTGACCCTGAATGGCATTGCACAGGGCTATATCACCGACAGGATTACGGCCTTGCTTAAGGCCGGTGGCGTTGAACATGCTTTGATCGATATGGGTGAATTTCGCGCGATTGGTAGACAGCCAGACGGTAAGTCATGGCAAATCGCTATTGCTCAACTGGAAGCGGGCTCCAAACTCGAAGCATTCATTGACATTGCCAATCAGGGGTTGGCGACATCGAGTTTTTCAGGTTTCCAGTTTGAAGAAAGCGGACGCTTCAACCATCTCCTCAATCCAAAGACCGGCTATTCGGCTTCACTCTATGAATATTTGACAGTAGTGAGCGACGATGCTGCGCGGGCCGACGCCTGGGCCACGGCTTTCAACCTCATGGAAGAGCCTGAGATTAACGCCGCACTCCAAAATCTCCCCGATATGTGGGTTTTTATAAAAAGACGCAATGGCGAGCATTTTACGTTGAATGCACCACCTGTAATCCAGCTTCATTACAACTGATAATTGCAGTCAGGCCTTCTTGGTGACCTGAGCCCCTGAACTTCCTTCAGAATCTGGTAGATTCCGTCGCAAAAGAGGAGACGGATTGAATGAAGCGTTCACCGCTCACCGAAGAACAGATCGTCATAATATTGAAGGATCAGGAAGCCCGCATGCCGACTGCAGAAGTTTGCAGGATGCGCGGGATCAGTTCAGCCACGGCTTACAAATACAAGTTGAAGTAGGGGAAAATGGATGTTTCTGACGTTCGCAAGCTTGAAGCTTTGAAAGATGAGAATGGAAAGTTAAAGAAGCTTTCGGCCAAAGCCATGTTGAACAGATGCCCGATGCCAAGCGAGATGTCGTGGCCATGTCTGTGAAGCGCATGATGTGAGACAGCGTCGGGCGTGCTCCGGGTTGTCCGCTGATCGATCCAGCGGTCGATGCCGTAGTATCCCGCCTGATGACACCCATAGCCGCGAAGCCATGAAAAAGGTCGCGGGTGAACGCCGTCGTTTCGGTTCTCGGCCTATCCATGTAATATTGGAACGACAAGGGCTGGTTATTAAGCTAAAGAAGCTTAGACGACTTTACAACGAAGAGCGGCTGAGTGTTTACAACCGTGGTGGCCGTAAACGAGCTTTGGGCACGAAACGACCGCATGGAAGGAGGACTATAATAGCTCGTACTCATCGCGGGACAATATCACGCCCCACGAGTTCACCATGTAAATGGCACGGGAAACTCGGGGCTCAGGTCAGTTCCCCTACTTCATCTTGATTTCAGCAGAAAACTGAAAACCCGCCGAGTGAACGACATGAACTGGCAATTCATCACCTGCTTCACGGACCTTAAGGCGCAGTCGGCGCAAAACAGCATCAAGACTCCTCGTTTCCGCACTTAGCTCGCCATATCCCAAAGCATTGCTAAGGTCCGCACGGGAAACAATCTGCCCTTTATCCTGCGCTAATCTCAAAATCAGCTTTGCCTCACGTCCTGACAATTTAATGATTACACCCTGTGATGATATCAACTGTTGAGCAATACGATCAATAGTCCAACTTTTTGGTGATTGATTGGATGGCTTCAGTGCTTCACCAGTTTTCCCTGTTCGACGCACCAGATTTCTGATTGCAAGAACGAGTTCGTCGCAATCGACCGGCTTTGTCAGATACAGATTTGCCCCTTCTGCATAGCCTCTCAACTTATCATCTCGCATGGTCCGTGCCGTCAGCATGATAATGCCCAAATTTGAAATTTTTGCTATCGAACGAGCAATCTCAAATCCGGTCACATCCGGCAAATTGACATCGATGATGGCAATGTCAAAGGTTTCGGTGCCAAATGCACGATTAAACTCAGCACCGCTCCCAACTGCCGTTACGGCAAAAGAATTGAGACGCAGAAAATCCGTCAGTCCTTGCCGCAAATCGAAATCATCTTCAACGACAATCACGCGAACCGGCTGATGGCCGATTGACATCACCTCATATTCTACCTTGCTATCTCGAACCATGAACTTAACATTCGTCTGTAATGTGAATTGCTATTTACGCGACTTGAGGAGCAGAATATTCGCCCACTTCCAATCGCAACTAACGAAACCATAGAAGGTAGCTATGAATAACCGCACCTCCTAAGAGAAATTTGAAGGAGCTCCAACAAATGTCTGCAAGTAGCTCCGCTACTGGAAAGGGTTTTTCAGAACTGGCAGAACTATCGACGCTTCTGTCCCACCGTCGTCACAGCCGGTAAGCGAGAAACGTCCACCGTGTGCATCCGTGGTACGCTTCACAATAGACAAGCCTACACCCGTACCTTCGATGTAGGAAGAATTGCAGCCTCTCGTATTTTTCATAATGAGATATTCAACGGTTTCCAGACCTATCCCAATACCCTTGTCCCTGACCCGCAGATGCACTTTATCCGTTTCGCAAAATACATTCAGCCAAACCAATGACGATCCAACGGGAACTGAAAATTTGAATGCATTTTCGAGAAGATTAATGATGGCGAGGCGAAGCATCTCGCTGTCTGCGCGAATAATCGCTTGCTCTGCATCGGCTGTCATTGAGACACTCAACGTAACACCGTGAAGAAGATCGCGAGCACTCGAAACGGCGTTATTTACGATCTCGCCGACACTGGTTTCTAAGAATACCGGCTTGTAAGCGAGGCCCTGAACCTTGCTTCGCGTCAGGTTAACCTCGAGTACCTCCACCAGCCGCGCAATGCCCACATAGGCTTGATCCAATCGTCTGCGATTTGGTTTATCAGCTTTGGGAAGTGTTAACCGGATGCTGTGCAAGTTTGTGCGTATCACACCAAGAGGTGTTCGATACTGGTGAGAAATAACCTCCATGAAGCGTACTTGTTCTTCCTGCGCCAGTAACTCAGCGCGGAGAGCACTTTCTGCTACACGCTTCGCTTCTTCCAGTTCCCGCGTTCTCTTCAACACAAGGTCATTGGCAAGTTGCTCAGCAGCATTAGCCGTCTCAACTGCCCGACGATCAGCGCTTCTAGCTGCATTTTCCGCATTTCGAAGCCTTACGGCAAGCGAGCCGGTCAACAGTGTGAAATGCATGATGCTTGTCGCTGCATATGACCCTGCAACCCAGGTTGGTAGAGGAAATACGCCATAACGTTGGCCGTTGGTGGCCATCAAACCAGCCCACAACAAACCAAATGCCGCAAAGTTAAGCCCGGTTTGTGCGTTTGGATTCCGTATCACATCAATGAGCGCAACTAACATGGCCAGTGTCGTAAGCACCAAAATAACAGGTCCCGCTACAAGCACGAAGTAACGGTTCACGCCGAACAATACGCAGAAAACACCCACTATGCCGACGATAGTTGCAAACCGAAAATAGAGGTTTATTCTGGGATAGCGCGAATGAAGATCAAGGATTGCTGCTATAGACAAAGCGCCAGCGGTCAGGCCAAACCACGAAGACATGCTCGTCAAATAATCATTGCCGAGCCCACCATTGTTAAAAAACAGCAGCCTCGCTAGACCGAGGCTACCGAAATATGTGGAGCTGACTGCCAGTATGTCCAGCATCAGAAATATGTAGAATTTCTTCCTGTCAAAATACAAAAAGAATAATTGGATGATGAGCAATACGCCCATTCCTCCAAACCACATGCCTCGACCAATATTCTGGATGATTGATCTATATTGGTAATAGGCTGGAGACAGTAAATTCACCGAGACATTCAGGCTTGCATCTTGATTGCGCGCGTGGATATAAACGATAGTTGTTTGGCTAGGATGTAACACTATCGGCACAATATTTGCCGATGTATTCAGATTAGCAAGTGAACGTGGCAGATGATCACCCATCTGATACCGCTCGAAATCGACGGCGCTCAGTGCGCTCTTTTCCATGCCAACAAAAGCATCAAGTTCGTCGGTGAAGTTCGGCATGATCGACAGAATAAGGTTTTGCGATTGCACTGCCTCCGGAGGCAGAGCAATCGCAAATCTCATCCACGCCGACGTACGAACGAAACCAAGATTGATATCTTTCCCGTTTAGAGGTGTGAACAGCGATTGCTGATCAAGAATTTCATTCAGGCTTAAAGTTGTTGATTTCCACTCAGAAGTGAGCCGGAATTGCGGGTAATTTCCATTGAGAACTGAGCCATGTGACCCTGCCTCCACTGTTTTGTGCAGCGGAGGACAACGGAGTGATCCACATGGGACTTTTGAACATCATTCGCCGCATGTTTTTGCGGGACAAGCTCTCGATCCGCGAGATTGCACGGCGGACTGGTCTTTCACGCAATACTATTACAAAGCATGTTTCCTCGGGTACGATTGAGCCTAAATTTGCGACGCCGGATCGACCCAGCAAGCTTGATCCTTACGCAGACAAGCTCGCTGGGTGGCTAAAAATCGAAGCATGTAAATCGCGTAAACAACGCCGTAATCTAAAGCAACTTCATGCTGATCTGGTCGCTCTTGGTTTTGATGGATCTTATGGCCGGGTTGCAGCCTTTGCTAGGAACTGGCGTGCAGATCGCCAACGGGAGCAGCAGGCAAGCGGGCGCGGAACCTTCATTCCGCTGACTTTCCGCGCGGGTGAAGCCTTTCAATTTGATTGGAGCGAGGATTTTGCTGTGCTGGGTGGAGAACGCACCAAGTTACAGGTTGCACATTTTAAGTTGTCTCACAGTCGAGCATTTGTGGTCAGGGCTTATCTGCTTCAGACCCATGAGATGTTGTTCGATGCCCATTGGCACGGGTTGCGCGTCCTGGGTGGTGTGCCCGAACGCGGTATATACGATAACATGAAGACGGCAGTTGACCGGGTTGGCCGTGGCAAAGAACGGCATATCAACATGCGCTTTCTTGCCATGGCGAACCACTATGTCTTCGAGCCAGAGTTCTGCAACCCTGCTGCTGGATGGGAGAAGGGGCAGGTCGAGAAGAATGTGCAAGATGCTCGCCCGCGCTTGTGGCAACCAATACCCAGCTTTCCCGATCTGGATGCACTTGATGGGTGGCTGGAACAGCGTTGTATTGAGCTTTGGAATGAGATCCCGCATGGCACTCTTACTGGAACAATTGCGGATGTTTGGGCGGGTGAACAATCATCACTGATGCCAATGCCAGTAGCATTTGACGGCTTTGTTGAGCAAAGCAAGCGTGTCTCCCCGACCTGCCTGATTAACTTTGAGCGTAATCGCTACAGTGTACCGGCATCATTTGCGAACCGTCGGGTTAGTCTGCGGATCTATCCTGATCGACTTGTCATCGTCGCAGAAGGGCAGTTCTTATGTGAACATCCACGTATCATTGACCGATCACACAGAATGCCTGCACGCACAATTTATGACTGGCATCATTATCTGGCAGTGATCCAGCGCAAACCAGGTGCCTTGCGCAATGGCGCACCCTTTGCTCAATTACCGATTGCCTTCAAACAGTTACAGGACATTATGCTTCGTCGCCCCGGCGGAGATCGCGAGATGGCTGATATACTGGCATTGGTGTTGCAACACGATGAGCAGGCCGTACTTACGGCTGTGGAACTAGCACTTTGCGAAGGTGTGGCAACCAAAACTCATGTGCTCAATCTGTTGCACAGACTGATTGATGGTAAGACAAGTAACGGACCAGACCTCGATACTCCGCAGGCATTGAACTTAAAGCACGAGCCTAAAGCCAACGTTGAGCGGTATGATGATCTACGCACGCAGCTAGCGGGAGGCCGTCATGCGTCATGATCCTGCCAGTGGGGCTATTGTCATCATGCTTCGCAGTTTGAAGATACATGGTATGGCACAAGCGGTTACCGACCTCATCGAGCAGGGTGCGCCCGCTTTTGAAGCTGCGGTTCCGATCCTATCTCAACTGCTCAAAGCTGAACTGGCCGAACGAGAAGTTCGTTCAATTGCCTACCACATGAAAGCAGCCCGCTTCCCTGCTTATAAGGACCTCTCGGCATTTGACTTCGCAGCCAGCGAGATCAATGAAGCAAGCTTACGACAGCTACATCGCTGTGAGTTCCTCAATGAGGCGCAGAATATCGTGCTGATTGGCGGACCGGGAACAGGGAAGACCCATGCCGCAACAGCGATCGGTGTTCATGCCATCGAACATTATCGGCGCAAGGTTCGCTTCTTCTCAACCATTGAGCTCGTCAACGCACTTGAACTGGAAAAGGCCAGGGGTAAGGCAGGCCAGATTGCTGAGAACTTAACACGGCTGGATTTGGTGATCATGGACGAACTTGGGTATCTGCCATTCAGTGCCTCAGGGGGAGCACTTCTATTCCACCTGCTCAGCAAGCTCTATGAGCGTACCAGCGTTGTCATCACGACCAATCTCAGCTTCAGCGAATGGGCCAGCGTCTTTGGCGATGCAAAGATGACGACCGCACTTCTCGATCGACTGACACACCGCTGTCATATCCTGGAAACTGGAAACGACAGCTTCAGATTTAAAGCAAGTTCTGCAGCAGCAGCTCAAAAAGACAAAGGAAAGAACCAATGACTTGACCCAAGCATAAGCCGGAATCCATAATTAATGGTGGCTCACTTCTCGGTGAAAATTCCGGCTCACTTCTACGTGGAAATCAACAATCGATAATCTTGATGCCATTGACAGTCTGTGCACCAAGTCCGCCACGATTGTTGATATTGATCGTCGTTGAACCAGTTGTGTTACCACCAACCTTGAGCAGATCGGTCTGCGAATTATCACCGGCCAGCACCGTGTTCATCGCAAGTGTGCCGCCATTGCCAGTATAATCACCTGCGACAGTGAGAACCGTGCCGCCGGTGCCGCCGAAGGCAACCGTTCCGCCATTGGCTAGCGAAGCCATGCCCGTCGAAAATCCGCCGAGATCAAGCGCACCACCATTCCCCACCGAATAGGCCGATGCAGCACTAAATGCCCCTTGCGCACCCTGAATGAGTTCTGCGCCATTGACAGTAGTTGCACCAGAATAGTCGTTCTGCCCTGTCAGCGACAGCGAAGCGGTGCTGTTAGTGCTTAGGTTCAAACCACCCGTACCCGAGATCGTCCCCGAGAAATCACCATGCAACGTCTGGTTCAGGGTCAACGTGCCTGCACCAAGCGTGATGTTACCATCACCAATCGCACCGGTGTCGTCGAAGGCAGAAAGATTGCCAATGCTCGCCTCAAAGCCAGCAAGATCAAGGGTTGCACCCTGCTTGATTTTAACAGAACCCGCGCCAAATGCAGTATTTGCAACACCTGCCTGTGCTGTACCGTCTTTAACCGTCAGACCACCAGAAAAGGTGTTGTTGCCAGCAAAAACTGTCGTGCCGGTGCCATCCTTGACCACTTCACCAATGCCGCTGATACTATTGCCAAGTGTGAACTGCTCACTCTTGTTGATGAGCAGATCGCCATGATCAAAAGCAGTACCTGTCAGGAAAATATCGGAACTGTTATTGATGCTACCGCCATCACGAAGTGCAAGCGTCCCTTCACTGACTGTCGTAGTTCCAGAGTAGGTGTTCGTGCCAGTCAAGCTCAGTGTGCCATAGCCAGATTTTGTGAAGCCAGTCTGCCCCTGAAGATCAGATGCAATCGTTGCTGTCACATTGGCACTATCAATGGAACCATTACCAACAATGATCCGATTGTCCTGACTGCCAAGCAGAACGGGTGCACCTGTCAGTGTGTAACCATCTGTCACAAACTGCATGCCGTTGACATGCGGAATAAACCCGTTCTGCACAGTGACAGTACCGGCAACACCCTGAAAGACAGCAAAAGTGGTCTCAACCCACTCACTATTATTATTGCCATCTACACCAGTCCAATTGGTCGTGGTCGCATCCCATGTGCCATCGCCACCATGAATGGTGCCGTCGCCGAATGTGACGGTACCATCCCAATAGGAAAAAGTGCGACCGCTGGCATAGACCAGATTAACAATGCCCTGCGCATCAAGAATCTGTAACTGATAATCAGGATTGCTGCCCGCTGCCATGGTCATACCATTGTCAATAAGAGGCGAGGACGAAACAAAAATGCTATAAATGCCGATACCAGATGTGCTGTTGGCGTTCACGCTGAGCGTGCCATCAATCGTGAGACCATTGTCAACATAGAAGAGACCAATATTTGATGGAAGACCCGTCAGTGTCACATCGGTATTGCTGCCGGCATTCAGTGTCACGCCGTTGTCGAATTGGAGCACTTGCTGGCTGCGACCGAACATTGTGCCACCACTGGCCAGATCAACACCACCACCGATGGAACCCTGGCCACCAACAGACCCGCCACTCGCAACCTGCACCGTACCGCCCAATGAACCGCCATCCAGACGTATTGCACCGGCATCAACCGTGGTGGCACCGGCATAAGCAGTGCTGGCACCGGTCAGCGCCAGTGTTCCGGCTCCCGACTTATTGAGCGCACCCGAGCCGGTAAGGGTGTTGGAGAGCGTAAAAGTGTTATCTGCATCGACAATGTCAAAACCGCCGCCATTGGCCCCCCAAATAATTCCACGGTCAGTTTCGGAGAAGTCTGTCCCGGTGACTTGAAAAGTGCCGCCATTAATTGTCAACGCACCCGACGCATCGCCAAGGTTTGCATCCTGACTGATAGAGACAGTGCCAGTATTAAGAACGGTTCCACCCGAATAGGTATTCTTGCCGGAAAGTGTGAGCACACCTGTGCCATTCTGTGTCAGCATGCCCGTGCCGCTGATCTCACTGGAAAGGGTTGTCGCAGCGCGATTGGCAACTTTAAGGCTCGCATTATTGAGGATGTCGCCAGTGATTGAACCATCATGGGTCTGATCGACGCCATCGCCAAGCTGCAGAACGCCAGATGAGATGGTCGTGCCACCAGTATAAGTGTTGTGTGCCGTCATGATCAGCGTGCCGGCACCGGCCTTGGTGAACTGTCCACCACTGGTCAGGCTCTGTGACAAAGTAAAATTATTGGTAGCCGCATCAATGTCAAAGCCGCCGCCATTTGCACCCCATGCGACCGCGCGGGCTGTGCCGGTATAGGCCGTACCCGTGACCCTGAGCATACCGCCATTGAAAGCAAGGCCACCGGATGCGTCACCCAGATTGCCGTCAGCACCAACCGAAAGCACACCACCATTGAGATTGGTGTCGCCGATATAGGTGTTGGCACCAGTAAGAACGAGCGCACCCGCACCCTTCTTGGTCAGTTGCCCGCCACTGGTCAGATTTTGTGCGACGGTAAAAGTATTGCCTGCATTGTCAATATCAAATCCACCACCATTGGCAGCCCATGTTATTGGCTGTAGCATGTTGTTATAGGTCGTACCTGTAATCTGCAAAGTACCACCATTAAACGTCAAATTACTAGAAGCATCTCCTAAAGCTGTATTCGTAGATACAGAAAGTATTCCACCATAAAGATGGGTGCCGCCAGTATATGTGTTAGGAGTAGAGATGCCTATTTCTACTAGAGTAGTTTTCCCATTATACACGTCTACAGATAAGGTGCCGAGTAAAAACGTATTTAGAATATAGTCGATTGATGTATGGTTCAAAATCAGAGATGCGGCTGAACGTTGTTCACCTTGTATGGAAGAAACATTCATCGTACCGGGTGCCACTGCGGTGTTTCCTGCAGCAGCACCAATGTTGATCGTACCGCCACGGGTGTATAAGTCAGAAGAAGCTCGCCCCAAGAGAACATTCCCAGCCGTAACCGTTCCACCGTCGTGAACAGTTAACGTTCCCTTCAGATTGGTCGTATCTGGAACGTCAGCATAAAAGTTACTGCCAAGCGATATATCATTCGTGCCCAAATCAAGCAGTGAACCCGGCCCGCCAATATCGACCGTCCCCTCAGCGTCCCCGCTGGCGGCGGACGTCCCCCCACCGATTGTAAAGTTATAGCCAGTTGAATTGGTTCTGACGACACCACCATTAGCTATTACCAATGATCCACTACCGCCGGTTCCTATGTTTGTTGCCTGATCGTTGCTCCCGGCAAGAGTTAATACTGAACCGTTGCCGCTTACAGTGAGTAAACCAGGATTAATATCCGAACCGCTAACGCTAACTCCTCCGGAACTTGTTACCTGGGCGCCGCCAGACACCGTTAGTGCGCCAGCCGCAGTTTGCGAACCAACAGTTAGAAATTCAGTTCCAACATCCCACGTATCAGCCCCCAGTGGTGGTGCGGGCGTGACATTGCCGGTGAATGTGATATCCGCTTTTGATGACGTGACTGGCAATACTGCGGCAATGCTTAACGCCAGAAATGATGCTGTCGATAAAAGCAGATGCTTACGATGTTTGCTACGACGGGGTACGGAAGTTTGCGAACTACGCTGCGAAGCAATGCATGAAGAATAATTATATACACATTTATAAGTAAACATCACGTACCTCAAAATGGAATAATGAAAAAGTAAGCCTCAGCAGTTACATCTATTTATTAAATAATATAATTTATTTCTATAAAATGATATTCGCCCTATTATTTAATATATAATTACGAAAAATTTATATCAATACTTAATTGGATGAATTTATCTTTAATATTCATAATGTATCTAATAGATTAAATCATCATGTTAAATTATAAAAGGAGCGCCGCCTGATCCGTACTCCGTCTTTCGCTAAATGACGGCTCTAAACGGACGAGCTTCCGCATAGGATGCAAGATTTAAAAGTGGTGGATTTCGATAGCATCTCATTTAGTTTTTTATCAGCTAACCTTCAAAACATGTCACTCTCCAGCAATCACAACTTTATAAACCACGGTTCCTGCGTGATTGTTGAAGGTCGGTGAGCCGCCGAAATGAGGCTGATCTTCAATGCAGTTACTGCTGAATTCATGTGGTTTTATTTGCTTTATCGGGTGCACTCGCGGCATCATCGAGAAACAGTATTGAGGGCTTGTCACAGAGTGTGCGGCGAGCAACCAGCGCCCTTTCTGTCTGCCGGAAAGTGAACGACCTAGAACGCGCCTCGATATGATTGACTCAGATTGGCACTCTAACTATCTGTTTTTACGCGCATCTTGCCCGAAAACCGTTTCACACTTTTAGGAATGCGCTCTAACTCGCCAATGAGCACATTATAACGCATAGACATTGCCATGATTTCAGCATGCATGGCGACCATCTGTGCGGATTGGAGACTGAGCCAAAGAAACTCCATCGCAGAAGGCCGAGCATCCCGGACTTTTATTCGGTGCTCTTGCCCCTTGCAGGATTGGGAAATAAAGGGCCAGGAGCTTCCGTTTCCTCCAATTAGTGTTGATATGCCCGCATAACGTGTGGTTGGGCTTGATAAACGTTTTTTGAAAGCCGTCGAGATGGTGTCGAAGTGGTGATGTCACCCAAACCACCTGTTCCATCTGATAGAGTTGTATACCTGAGCCGCCCGGTCCATCTGCGCCGCCGGCGTGGCCACCATTATTACGCCTGATAGCCCTGACCAGAACGTATATCATCCGACTGTTGAAATACTAATGAACAAGAGCAACATGGCTCAAAATGCTTACGCCACTAAGAGCCCGCGTAGGATTGTCTCAGTTATTGTCTTTGCAGCCTTCGCATAGTCAATTTCCGCAAGATGACTAACATCAAGCGCATCGCAGGCGAGAGCTTCAAATTCAACATAAAATTGTGTTGCAGACCACAGCAGAATGAAGAGATGACGCGCATCAACAGGAACAATCTTGCCCGCCGCAGCCCAACTATCAATCACCTCTGCCTTTTCCGATGTAACCCGCCGCATGTGTTGACGCGCGTCCATCGACAAATGTTCCGCACCCTGCAAGATCTCGTTGGCAAAAAGACGCGTTTCGGCTGCATTTTCCCACGCATGATTAAGCTTCGCTCGAACATAGGCTTCAATTGCTTCTGCCGGTTCACGATCAGCCGATATATGTCTGAACGCATCGTCCCAACTGTGAATTAACCGGTCGATTGCTGCGTTGTAGATATCTTCTTTCGACGAGAAATAATAATAGACATTGCCCTTTGGGAGCCCCGACGCCTTGGCTATTTCGACGATGCGCGCGCCATCTAGACCCTTGCGAGAAAAAATCTCAACGGCGGCTGTCAGAATCTTGAGAACGTTTCGCGCTCTGATCGGCTCATCAGAAGCGGCCTGACTTTCGGGCTCCATTTCAGCCGATCTTGTTTGGTCTACCATTGGCTATCCCATTATTTTTTAATATCTTTTCCAGGAGCAATCGTCCCGGATCGTAATGCGCATTCATTCACAGGCCTCTCGATACAACTTTATGAGGCCTTTAGATTCGAACTCCAATAAAAAAGAAGTTGACAATATGGTCAACTATTTTCATAAAAAGCTGACAAAATGGTCAGGTTCCTAAGAGTGGCCTGACAACTGCAACCTTGGGGAAGGTGCAAATGACTGTGTTGTTAAGGGATGCAATGGAGGAATTCCTGTCAGATTGGCCAGCCGATCTGAACGAGCCATGGCGCTCGGTTTTGGAAAATGTAACTCTCGATTTTGCCGGGATTTCGTCTGAGCTTGAGCTGGATATCTGGGAGCCTATTTTTCCAGTTCGCCGTGGAAAGCACTTTCCGGGAATGCCAGTCGGCACGCACTGTCTGCGGGCGTTTGATTGCATAGACCCAAACGATGTTCGTTGCGTTATTCTGGGACAAGATCCTTATCCAGAACCAGGTTTTGCTACAGGGCGGGCATTTGAAGCGGGTAATCTTGCTGATTGGGACGAACTCAACAAGATGTTCTCCAAAAGTATCCGCGCCTACACTCAACAGATCGTTGCGGCACGCACGGGTGACTTTTCTTATGCGAGAAGTTTTGACGACTGGCCCAAAACTTTGGATGCTATTGAAAGTGGAGCGGTGAAGCTTGAGCATCCTTCCAGAATTGCGGATCGGTGGGTATCCGAAGGCGTTCTCCTTCTCAATGCATCGCTGACCCTCACGCGCTTTAAGGTCGACATAGACCCACATCAGTCTGAGGGCCATCTCATACTCTGGCGGCCTCTGATCGTTGAAACTTTGCGCATACTTGCAGAACGAGGCAAGCCATTGGTTTTCCTGGGCTTCGGCGATGCAGCAGCACAGGCGCTCAAACTGGCAGGTATTGACGAAACCATCAGAGGCCCTTTGCGCTGTTTTCTTCGGGATCACCCGGCGCGTGCAGACGAAGTTCTGGCCCGACCTAATCCGTTCATTTTGTGCAACGACTTTCTGGAGGAGATGGGTTCTCGGCCCATCGCTTGGTAATATGGCCGCAACAAAGACATTCGATTACATCATCATCGGTGCCGGTTCGGCTGGCTGTGTTCTGGCCAATCGTCTTTCGGCTGACCCCGCAAATAAAGTGTTGTTGCTGGAAGCTGGAGGACGCGATTTAAACCCGCTGTTTCGCCTTCCGATGCTGATGGGAAAGCTTTTTCATTCGGGCATCTATAACTGGCATTATCACACAGAGCCTGAACCGCATCTCAATGGTCGCTCGCTTTACTGGCCACGCGGCAAGGTGCTCGGCGGCACTTCAACAATCAATGGTATGATCTATGTACGTGGCAATCGTCACGACTATGATCGGTGGGCACAAATGGGTGCCACTGGCTGGTCCTATGATGAGGTGTTACCTGCATTTTTGCGTTCCGAAACGCACTTACAACGCAAGGATGCGTTCCACAGCACCGAAGGTGAACTCACAGTCTGCCGCGCGCGGGGTTGGAATGGTTTGCTGGATGTTTTCAATCAAGCGGGTGAACAGGCTGGTTATCCACTCAACGATGATTTCAACGGTGAAGAACAGGAAGGCTTTGGCCGATATGACTTCACCATCACGAAAGGCAAGCGGTGCTCGACGGCCTATGCTTTTCTGCGCCCGATAAAGTCGCGGACAAACCTCACCATTATTACCCGTGCGCATACCAGACGCATTCTCATCGAGAATGGCCGCGCTACAGGCGTTGAGTTCAGCCGTAAGGGCAATGTGACAAAGGTTCATGCAAACCGGGAAGTTATCCTCTCGGCAGGCGTCGTCAATTCTCCACAAATCCTTATGCTTTCCGGCATCGGTGCAGCAGACGAACTGGCAGAACACAATATAAAGGTGGTGCAGGACCTGCCCGGTGTCGGCAAAAACCTTCAGGATCATGTCGATTGCGTCATGGCCTATGAATGCCGCGAGCCTGTCACACTCTATTCTGATCTTCGTGCCGACAAGCTCACGTGGTCAATCATTCAAGGCATGTTGTTTGGGAAAGGCATTGCTACAACCTTCCCTTATGAAGCGGGCGCATTCGTCAAATCGCGCACTGAGCTTGCCGCACCAGATATTCAACTACATTTCATGCCTGCGCTGGAAAAGACTGCAAATCTGCACTTTCCAAACCCGTTCAAGAAGGAACGCGTTGAAGCCAATCATGGCTTCTCCTTGCGTGTTGGTCCGGTTAATCCCGAAAGCCGTGGTGAAATCCGTTTGCGCTCCGCTGATCCCGCAGATCGCCCGCGCATCAATGCCAACTATCTGCAAACCGAATTTGACATTCGAACGATGATTAATGCGATCCGCATGACGCGAGACATCATCCAGCAAAAAGCATTCGATAAATATCGGGGGCAAGAACTCGCTCCCGGTCCAGCGGTCGAAAGCGATGCAGAACTCATCAAATGGCTGCGTGCCAATGCCATGACAACTTTCCATCCTGTTGGCACCTGCAAGATGGGCAACGATCCGATGTCCGTGGTCGATGCACGATTGAAAGTTCACGGCGTTGAAGGCCTGCGTGTGGCAGACGCTTCGATCATGCCAATCATTTCCAGCGGCAACACGAATGCTCCGGCGATCATGATCGGGGAACGCGCTGCCGAATTCATTCTCAAGGAGGCGTCGTGATGATTGTCGAACATCGCACATACACATTCAAACCCGGAACGGTCGATGGCTGGCTAAAGAAGTATGAGAGCGAAGGTCTGCCAATTCAGAAAAAGCACCTTAATACATTCCTTGGCCTTTATGTCAGTGAGATCGGACATCTGCACAGGACGGTCCTCATGTGGCGCTACGACAGCCTTGCAGACCGCGAGGCAAGGCGTGCGGCCATGTATGCCGATCCTGATTGGCAGACATTTATTGCCAGCGTATGGGCGCTAGATGCAATCCAGACGCAGGACGTTATGATTATGAACCCGGCTTCGTTTTCGCCAGGAGCATAAGGCGCGCAGGTGAAGTTAAAAGCACCTGCAAAAACAAGGGTGACGCAACAGCCACCCCAATAAAAATTCGGATAGCAAACTCCAGAGCAAGGAAATGGGAACATGACAAACAAGAATGAAAATGAAATCAAAATTCTTGGCCATACAATAGATCGCAGAAGCTTCCTGAAAACCTCGGCAGGACTGGCCGCATTCAGCATGACTTCAGGCCTGATGACAGCAGCATCTTTTGCGGCGGGCGGCCTTGTTGCCCTTGTGCATACACAAGCTGCAGGCGATGCAAGCGCGGTGGACTCGATGATCGCCAAGCTCAAGAAGCTGTCTGAAGAGCAAGGCTTTCAATATCGCGCAGTCTATGCGCAAGATCCCGCAACCTACGAAACTATTTTCCGCACTCTGGGCGATGCGGGCGCTTCCGTGATCGTATCGACATTCAACGAAGTCGCAGAACCATTTAAAGCGCTTGCCCCCTCATATCCAGATACGAAATGGGTACAGCTCTTTGCAGATCCTTTTGAGCCTGCCATTCCAAACGTCGTAACGGTTTCTTATGATTATTATCTCGGCTGCTATCTTTCGGGAATTTTTGCAGCACGCGTGAGCAAAACCGGCAAACTTGGCTTTATTGGTGGCGTATCCATTCCACCAATCAATGCCGATTATAATGCTTTCAAGGCTGGTGCTATGTCGGTTCGTCCCGATGTGTCAGTCGCAGTTGCCTTTGCAGGCTCATTCCAGGACCCTGCCAAGGGTCAGGAAATCGCTACGCAGATGTATTCGAGTGGCATTGATTTCATTCAGACAGATGCCGCTGCAACCGACTTTGGCATTATTGCCGCAGCAAAAGAAGGCGAAGGCCGCTTGGTAAGCGTGCTTGATCCTGCTCAATTTCCGCAAGGACCAAAAAATGTAATCTCAATCGTCGGTCTCGACTTTGGCACCTCACTTTACAATGAAGTGACGAAAGCTATTGGAAGTGATTTTGCTGGCGGAACGCATGAGCACACGGGGCTGGGGACAGGCGTAATCGACTTTATTTTGTCTCCGCTTTTCGCTCAGGACGGACCGGCGGATATTGTTGCCAAAGCGAAAGAAGTTGAACCGGAAATTGCAGCTGCACGTGCCGCAATTCTGGACGGATCGCTAAAAGTTCCTTTCAACACGACGCTTTAACCGGATCTGCTGCGATGACCAAGGCCAGCCAGCCCATATTTGAATGCCGCGATGTGACGGTGCAATACGGTCATATCGTTGCCCTCTGCGACGTCGGAGCGGTCTTCGAGCGTGGTAAAATCCACGCCGTCGTCGGTCAGAATGGTGCAGGAAAAACTACCTTTGCCAGAGTTTTGGCTGGCCTTGTTCGCCCAGCATCAGGCGAACTCAAAATTAATGGCCACCCACTTTCGGGCGGCAATGTCAAAGACGCCCGCCGTCTCGGTGTCGAACTTGTGCATCAGAGTTTTGCGCTTCCGCCATCCTTCACCGTTGCGGAAGCAATGCAATTTGGCGCAACGGGCGGAGGCCTGTTTTCAAAGTCAAAACTTGAGAAACGCTGGCAGCCGCATCTTGATGCGCTTGATGTCAAAGTTAAAGCCAATCAGCGCATCCGTGATCTGGCAGTAGAAACGCAACAAGGCGTTGAAATTGCCAGAGCGCTTGTGTCTGAAGCCAAGCTTCTCATCCTTGACGAGCCAACGGCGGTTTTATCGCCGGAAGGTGCTGATAAACTTTTCGAGCGTGTTCGACGCTTAAAAGAACGCGGCGTTACGGTCATTCTTATATTGCACAAGATACGGGAAGTTCTGGCGATTGCCGATACGGTTACGGTTCTGCGAGGCGGCAAACTGGTTGATGGGCCACTGCCCTGCGAAACTATTAATGCTGACAGACTGGCTGAGCTGATCATTGGTTCCGCTGCGGCCAAAAACATCAATGCAGACGACAAAGCCGCACTCACCGGTACAAAAATCGTTACACATGCCCATGAAGATGAACATGTGGTTTCGCGGGACGTTGCACCAATACTTCGTATGAACAACGTTTCAACGCGGCCTGATCCCGAAGGCCCTGCGCTTGATCAGATCAATCTCGATATTCGCCCCGGAGAAATCATCGGCGTTGCTGGTGTTGAAGGCAATGGGCAGCGCACTCTGGTCCGCGCAATTGCTGCGATGGCAGATGTAACTGATGGCAACATTGTCATCGACAATAAGGATCTGACCAGCGCGCCGCTTGCGGCAAGAAGAGCTGCTGGGTTACGCATCATTCCTTTCGAGCGCAACGTCGAGGGCTTGAGCCTGACAAGTTCGCTTTGGGAAAACTGGTCGGCACGCAATCTTCTTCAGATGCCGCTTCTGTCGACCATCAACCCATCGTCCATTCGCAAGCAATGTGATGTCGCGCTCAAGCAATGGGATGTGCGCTATTCAGAGGTGGGGCAGCGTGCGGGCTCGCTATCGGGCGGTAATGCGCAAAAAGTAATCCTCTCGCGAGAGATGGACAATGATGCGCGTCTTATTCTTGCCGCCCAACCAACACGCGGTCTCGACATCGGTGCGACGTCATTCGTCTGGGATTCGATGCGTAAAGCACGAGCGCGCGGTTGCGGATTGATGTTTATCTCATCTGACCTTGATGAAATTTTCGATATTTCCGACCGGGTCATTGTCATGCTGTCGGGACGCATCGTTGCCGAATTCCGACCACCCTATGACCTTGCTGCAGTTGGCGCGGCCATGACAGGAGTCCATCGATGATTGACCGGCTCGTCTCCGTTTTCCGTGCGGTAATTTTTATCCTGATTGGCCTTGCTTTGTGCGGCATCATCTTTCAGATC